>OIYO01000378.1_pt1 | contig 38930 bp, 19 predicted proteins | sample 1588191 | NCBI WGS metagenome assembly OIYO01 (sample SAMN03283275) | human gut metagenome | biome: human-associated habitat; material: feces | host: Homo sapiens | place: Peru | collected 2012 | reverse complement strand
ACTGAACTTATAATTGTTTCAAAAAAAGAAAATAACATATAAATATCCACCTCTTAGATTTAGGTAATATATTTATATGTCAAATTCTGTCCTGTTATTTCATATTTCAAAGTATGAGTCAATTATTTCCGCATTTCATAATATGTTTAAGCATTTAATGTCTTAAACTTAACAGTTTAAACATACCGTTTGTTATTATACGAAGTTATCAGACTGAACCATAATAATTTTATTGACGCATAAACCGTCCCGGTGATGTGCCCGTTATCCGTTTGAAGGCTCGGATAAATTCAGCCCGACGGAAGCCGACATCTGTTTGACAAATTTATCTGTGCAAAAACGCCTGCCGGAAGGTGGCTTAACCCCGATGAACTTGCAGAACCGGCGGTATTTCTCGCAAGCGGTGCATCAAATGCGGTGAACGGACACATCCTTTATGTGGACGGAGGTATATTGGCGTATATCGGCAAACAGCCGCAATAGACGCTTAAAGGAACGGAGAGATACACGGATAATATACATATTCCGTATAAGCTGTAGAATTTAAAACCAATAATTTAAAATATCAGTTAAACAGTAGCTTTATGCGTTTAAACTCGTTTTGAAGTGATGCTCTTTCTTGTCGGGGCGCTTATTATCTTTTCGGTTTAACAAGGAATGTGATATTATGTTACAATCGCAGAGGCGGCGGGTTGTCTGCGGTGTCAAGAGATTGTTTATTATGAAAAATGCGGCAAGCCGAAAAGGCTTGTCGCAGTATGGTACGCCTGATGCGATTCGAACGCACGACCTTCAGAGTCGGAGTCTGACACTCTATCCAGCTGAGCTACAGGCGCATATTAACATAACTTAGAGTATTATATCATACGTCACCTCATTTTTCAAGCGTTTTAATAAAATTTTTTGAAATTTTATTCTGTAGTTGTCAAACATATGTTACATCATCGCCCAAAACTTTGTTATCGCCGTTGATGTCCATAGCCTTCGCTGTTTCCTAATTTGCATCCGTTGATTTTGACTGATAATATCTTTGTGCCTCGGTAATATCAACTGTTCCGTGTTTCGGTTTCGGTTTTTCCGAAAGGATATACAACAATTGCGGCGGTGGTATAATGTGTGCGGATTTTTATAAAAGATTCATTTTGAAAGGGTAGGGGTATTCAGCAGATTTGTGCTAAAAAACAGCACATTAAGCTATATATTTTGAATCGGATATGTGTTATACTTAAAAAAACAAAATAAGACGGAGTAAAGCATTTTCGACCGAAATGTTTTACCCCAAAATATTATAATGGGAGAATGATAAACATGAATATTAACAACATTCCGATTAATGAGCTGGGAAAAGGAAGCAATATCAAGCTTGATGTCTGTGAGGCAGAGGTAGATATGTATTGGAAAGTCGCAATCGAGGTTCTGGAGTGTATCAAGGAAAATAATGACAAGGGTGAACCCACCGTTATGGTTGTTCCTTACGGTCCGCTCGGCCCGTACAGCCGCCTTGTGTATCTTGTAAATAAGTATCGCATAAGCCTTAAAAACTGTGTTTTTATGAATATGGACGAATATTTAAAATCCGAGAGCGAGTATATAGACGACGACAATCCGCTTTCGTTCAGAGGGGGAATGAACCGAATTTTTTACAGCAAAATAGATGATGAGCTGAATCTGAAACCCGAAAACAGGATATTCCCCAAGCCGGGCGAAGAACACATTATTATGGACACGATAAATAAGTACGGAAAGCTCGATATGGCGTTTGGAGGAGTCGGTATAAACGGACACTTTGCGTTCAACGAACCGCCCGAACCGAATGAGTGCGTATCAAATGAAGAGTTTGCGAACCGTATGACAAGAGTTTTAAAGATAAGCCGTGAAACAAAGACGATAAACGCGTTTATGAACTGCGGCGGAGATTTGAACGGGATTCCCGAATATTGCATAACGGTAGGTATGCGTGAGATATTCAAGGCGAGAAAAATAAGAATGTGTATGCCTCGCGACTGGAACGCGGGTGCGCTGAGAAAAATTCTGCACGGTGATATTACTGCGGCTGTTCCCTGTTCGCTCTTCCAAAATCACCCCGATGCAAAGCTGTATGCGGCGGCGGTTGCGTTGGAATCTCCCACGCCCGAAATCCGCGTTTATAACAAATAAGGTGATTGACGTGACAAACAGAAAATTTATCAGCGGCGGTACGGTCGTTTTAGAGGACAAGTGTGTCAAGGCAACAACGGTAATCGAAAACGGCATAATATCCGATATTTTACCGCCGTCGGCAAAAACCGAAAACGGAGAAGTGATTGACGCATCGGGGATGTATGTGATGCCCGGTTTTGTTGAGATACACGCGCACGGCGGCGGTGGGTTTGATTTTATGGACGCAACCGAGCAAGCGTTTGCGGAAATAGCGGCAACGCATTTAAGGCACGGAACAACATCAATCCTGCCGACAACGGTTGCGTGCAGCATCGAATCAATGGAAAGGCTGTTTGATATTTACAGAAAGGTGAGCGGCCGCTCAAAAATCAATATGCTCGGATTGCATCTGGAAGGTCCGTACATATCATATGAGATGAAAGGCGCGCAAAATGCGGCATTTGTCCGCAACCCGTCAAAGAAAGAAATTGACAGGCTTATCGATAATAACGGCGATATAATAAGAATGTGTACCGCCGCGCCCGAGCTTGACGGAATCGAGTATATGTCAAAGCGTATGACAGATAAAAATATAACGCTTTCGGTCGGACATTCGAACGGAATATGCGCCGATGCAAGGCGTGCGAGAGAGCTTGGCTTTACGCATATGACGCATTTGTATTCGAATACCCCGAGCGTGCGCAAGATTAATCAAGTCGTGTATGCCGGGCTTTTAGAGGCGGCATATCTCTATGACTTTGATATAGAGCTGATAGGTGACGGACACCATATTGCAAAAGAAGTGTTACAGCTTGCTTTGAAATTCAAGGGCGCGGACAGAATCAATATGACATCCGACGCTATGCGCGCCGCCGGAACGAATGCGGACACGAGCTGGCTCGGTGAAATCCTACCCGAAAACCGCGTTATCATAGAGGATGGCGTGGCAAAGCTGCCGGACAGGAGCTTTTTTGCCGGCAGCATAGCCACGGGTGACGTTATGCTCAAATGGGCGGTCAATACCTGTGGTATAAATATCTGTGACGCGTCAAAAATGCTGTCAAAAACCCCGGCGAGGGTGATAGGCGAATCGCGAAAGGGAGTAATCCGCCGCGGCGCGGATGCGGACATCATTTTTGCCGACAGAAATTTGGATATAAAGCGCGTGTTTACGGGCGGCAGAGAAATTTAGTATGGGAGATTGACACAATGAAAATTAAATTTTTAAACCCGAGTGAAAAATTCAGCCTTGCGATGAAAGATTTTTCGGTATTGCACGGCTTTGAAATTTCGGACGAAAATGCCGATATAACGGTTAAAACCGAAAAGACGGACAGCTCTGAAATCCGAATTTGCAAAAAAAATGACAAGGTTGTATTTTATCTGAATAAGGAATATCAAGTATTCAGGGCACTTACGATTTTAAAACAGCTCGGGAATACCGATTTTGAATACCGCGAACCCGTTATGTTTGAAACCTGCGGCGCGATGTTTGACGGGTCACAGGCAAGCTCGCTTATGAATATCGAGTCGTGCAAAAAGATGATGCTTTATCTTGCGTCAATGGGTTATAATATGATGATGCTGTATTGCGAGGATTGTTATGATATTGACGGCGAGCCATATTTCGGCAATATGCGTCCGCGGTACAGCCACAGCGATTTTAAAACGCTTGACGACTATGCGTATTCTTTGGGAATAGAGCTTATACCGTGCATACAAACATTGGGGCATCTGACCGAGGCGATAAAACGTCCGCCGTATGCGGCAATATCCGACCGCCCCGATATATTAATGGTCGGTGAGGATAAGGTTTATGCTCTGATTGACAAGATGATAAACACGATGTCAAAATGCTTTAGGTCAAAGAGGATACATATAGGTCTTGACGAGGCGTGGGATTTGGGACTCGGGAATTATCTCAAAAAGAACGGCTATCACACGTGTTCCGAAATTATGACCGAGCATTTGCGGCGCGTGAACGAAATCCTCATAAAATATAATATGCGCCCGATGATGTGGAACGATATGTTTTTCAGAGGAAAGTCAAAGAATAACGAGTATTATGATGACGGTATACATTTTACAAAAGACGATAAAGGGCTTGTGCCGAACGGTATGAGTATAATCTATTGGGATTATTATCATTTTGACAAAGAAACGTACAGACGTTTTTTGACGGAAAGCAAGATAATATGCGATAATGTCATATTTGCCGGCTGTGCCAGAAATGTGAGAACGTTCGGTGCGCATCTCAAAAAGTCGATTGCGACAACCGATGCTGCTCTTGCCGTCTGCAAGGAGCAGAAAATAAAAGAAATTTTTGCGACGGTATGGGGTGACGACCATAGGGAAAGCAGTACATTTGCCGTTTTGCCTGCGCTGGTTCACTTTGCCGAACATATGTATTCGGCGGACGATTGTATAAATGAGGATAAGTTAAAGAGCCGATTTAAAGCTTGTACAAATATTGAATTGAGCGCGTTTGAGGATATTTCGGCATTTGACCTTGTGTCGGGATATAACGACAAAGACATAAATAATTTGGCGGTGAGCCGTGTATGTATGTGGCAGGACATAATGCTCGGCATTTGCGACAATAATATGAAGGACACGGATATGTCGGCGCATTACGGCGAGCTGGCAAAAAGAACGGAGAACAGCGCAAAGAAATATCCTCAGTTTAAAAATATGTTTGAATTCTACAGCGCCCTTGCAAAGGTGATTGAAATAAAACAGTATTTAGGAATAAAATTGACGCATCTGTATAAAGATGGCAACAGAGAGGGGCTGAAATACGAGAGGGATAACACCCTGCCCCTGTTATACGAGCGAATGTGTGAGCTGCGAAGGCTGCATCGGCGGCATTTCTTTGACGAGTATAAGGCGATAGGCTGGGAAATTCTCGATATACGCTATGGCGGCGCAATTATGCGGATTGATACGGCGATGTTGCGAATAGATGATTATTTGAACGGAAATATATCGTCAATCGAGGAATTTGAGGAAGAGCGGTTGAGTTTCAGCGGAAAAGACGGTGACCTTGTTCCCGATGTTCAGACCTATCAAATGCTTTGCAGCGCAAGCCGTCTCTAATAACGAGCCGACCCGATGCAGACATAAAAAATAACAATGCGGACGTTTATCAGATAATGCGTCCGCATTATTATTTTAAAATTATACGCGATATTTCCGAGGAGAAATACCGGTGTGTTTCTTAAAGTACCTCGAGAAATAGTTTTGGTTTTCCGTTCCCACACACTTTGAAATTTCGTTTATGGACAGGTCAGTGTTTTCAAGTAATTCTATCGCCTTTGTTATCTTTAGTTTTATCAGATATTCTTTCGGGCTGACCCCCTGTGAGGCGGTGAACAGATGTGTAAAGCGGCTTACGCTCATATTGCAAAATTTCGCATATTCGGTGATGGGTCTGTTTAGGTTATATTCAAGATACATTTTTTTGCAAACATTTTTGATAATGCTGTTCAGCGCAGGGCTGATGTCCGAACCGTTACAGGCGACATTTCGGGCTATGACGGAAAGTATTTGTATCAGATACCCCGAACAGATTTGCGGATAAAAAGACTTTTGCATATGAAAGTCCTCTGTCATTCGGGAAAACAGAGATTCGATTCTTGAATCCGTACCCGTTTTATAAACCCTCTTGTCATACAGATTAAGCGACCGCAAAAGCTTGGCGCATTCCGTTCCGCTGAAGTGTGCATAATACGAAACGGACTTTATTTCCGCCTTAAAGTGATAACGCTGCGGCTCTTTGGGATGATATATTATAACACTTCCGCTCGGTACGGGATATTCGCTGTCCGAATCATTGGGGTCATCATTTATAAAGCATACACCTTTGTGTATATAAAGAATGTGCCAGTCACGGCGGCCGCTCGGACGAAAGCTTCCTACATCCGTTCCGTACAGAACCTGCCGGTCACAGCTGTTTAAATGCAGATAATCATCCGAGACGTATTCCGAACTGAATATATGCTCCATTTTTATTCCTCCGAACAAATTCTTTTTTTATATGATAATATATTTTAAAATATTTGTCAAGAATCGTTTCAAAAAGAAAATAACATATAAATATTCACCGCTTGAATTTAGGTAATATATTTATATGTTAAATTCCGTTTTGTTATTTTGTGTTTTAAAATATAATTTAATAATTCCCTCGCCGATAACTCACCGATTGAGCTTAGTTTTCATAAACCGCACCGTCTTTATAAACATAAAAATCAGACCAATCTATACCCATACTTGCCGATACTATATAGTATTTTCCATAATCGGTAACATTAAATTCAGTCAAAGGGTCATAGTAGGGGTAATTGCTTTCCCAATAGTTCTTAACCGCCGCTATTGCTTGCGAACTTGAAATATTATAACTGTTTGACTTTCTCTTGTTGGCTTCGAGCTGTTGAATCAACGCCTTTGTTCCGTCAAGATAATCTAAAAGATATTGTTGTTGCCCTGCGTTAAGCGCGCCCCAATTATAATCGGCGAACCATTGAAATTCGTCACGCGCCTCATAATACAAATCCCGATTAAAATATCTTATTCCTTTTTCCATGGCGTTATCGAAATCAGCAGTGGTCATCGCCGCCGCCGATACACCCGATAACAAGATTCCTCCGGCTAATGTGCCTAAAATAATTTTTTTTACATTCATACAAAAAACTCCTTTGTTATATATTTTGAATATATGAGCATTATAGCATAAATATGTCTGGTTGTCAAGTATATTGTCCATAAGATTATGTTTTATTTTTGTTTTATGCTGTAAAATATATTTGAGGTGAACTCTTATGAACTTTATTGACTATTCTAAAATAGGAAAGAGAATAAAAGAGAGAAGAAAAAGCAGAGGTCTTACCCAAGAAAAGTTAGCGGAAATTTGTGAAATTTCACCGAGCTTTTTGGCGTATATAGAAAGCGGCAAAAGAGCGCCTTCGCTTGAAACGATATATAATATTTCGTGCGTGCTTGAATGTGGGCTGGACTGTTTTTTTATTGATGATACAAGAAGAAACAGATATACGGATACCATTAATTCATACTTGGAATTTATGGATGAAGAGGACTGTTTAAAGCTGTGTAAAATTATAAAAATCTTCGCCGAGCATATTGATGAGGTGGATTGACGCAAACGCTGATTAAAAGTTAAGCTTTATGATTTTATTTCTGTGTAAATCATTGTTTAAAAATTCCCGTTTATTGAGTCAATTAAGTTTGACTGTTGTTTTCGGCAAATACCCCAATTGTGACCCCTTGACATTGTGATATGTTTTTTATATAATATTGTATAAGATTTTGTAACAAGGGGGAATTTTGAATGAATGATTCAACGAAAAATCGAGCCAATCCGTTTGATAAGGCATATTTTATCAAACCCGCCACGGATTTTGATAAAACCGATAAGACTTATGCGCCGCTTTTCAGAAAAACCTTTGAAATGTATGATAACATAGAGTCGGCAGAGGTTCTGGTGTGCGGACTTGGGATAGGCTATTTTTATATAAACGGAAGGGCGGTATCGGACGATTTGTTCACCGCTCCGGTGAGCGATTACAATAAAACATTGTGGTTTAACCGATACGATGTGACTGATTTGATTAAAAGCGGAAAGAATGTTATTTCCGCAATCTGCGGCAACGGTTGGTATAATGAAGCGATAGAGAATGTGTGGCATTGCGAAACGGCTTCGTGGCGCGATGTTCCGAAACTTATTTTAGCGCTTTATGTAAATGGAAAGGCAGCTGTCGTAAGCGATACAAGCTGGAAATATTCGCTGACCTCTCCCGTGACATTTAATCAGCTGCGCAGCGGTGAAACCTTTGACGCGCGGCTGTTTGATGAAAAGTGGAACACGGCTGAATATAACGACAGCGGTTGGAAGAACGTCCGTGAGGACGACACGCCGCCGACGGGAGTATTTCGTGAATGCCTGTGCGAACCGATAAGAGAATGTTCGGTATACGATGCGGTTGATATGATTAACATCGGTGATGACAAATATGTTTTTGATTTTGGACAAAACATATCAGGGTACATACGAATGACGGTTGAACAGGAAAGCGGAGATGTGATAACAATTCGTTATGCAGAGGCGCTGAACGATGACTACAGCCGCGAATTGAACGATATGGAAACGTTTTATCCGGGGTCGGAGTTTATGACGGACAGATTCATATCCGACGGCAAAAAAATAACGTGGTCGCCGAAGTTTGTATATCACGGATTCAGATATGTGATAACAGACGGACTCAAGAACCCCAAAAAGGAGAATATCGGCGCGGTATTCGTTCATCAAGACATAAAAATCCGTTCGGATTTTGAATGTTCCGATGACAGGCTTAACAAGTATTTTAAGGCGGGGCAAATATCAACTCTGTCAAATCTGTTTTATATGCCGACCGATTGCCCCACGCGCGAGAAGTTCGGCTGGACAAATGACGCACAGGCATCGGCAGAACAGATGCTGACAAATTTTGAAACTGAAAAATTGTTTGAAAAATGGCTGACGGATATATATGACGCACAGCGCGGCGACGGGGCTTTGCCGGGGGTTGTGCCGACATCGGGATTCGGATACGAAACTTATACCGGTCCGGTCTGTGACGGAGTACTGTTTGAGATTCCGTACAGGCTATATATCCATACGGGCGATACAAAATATCTTAAAAATTCGTATCCGTATTTTATAAAATACCTTGAATTTTTAAAGGGCAAAGCCGATGAAAACGGAGATGTTTATTATGGGTTGGACGATTGGGCGGCACCGACCGAAGATAAGGTTCATTCGGCGTTTATCAACGCTGTTTTAACGGTCAAGTTTTTGAGAATCACTATTCTTGCGGCAGGCATTTTGAAACTTGAATGCTCCGACCTTGAATCACGGCTTAATCGTTTGGTTGCCGATATAAAGCATAAATATATAATGTCGGACGGAAGATGCAATATCGATAAACAGACCGCCGTTGCAATGCTGATTTATCATAATATTTTCGATGAGATAAGTCCGCTTGCCGAACAACTGAAAGAACTGGTCGAAAAAGAAGATTTTCATCACGATTGCGGAATGGTCGGGCTGAGACATTTGTATATCGCGCTCAACAAATGCGGCTTAGAGGAATACGCATATAAAATAATTACGGCGGACGGAAAGCCGTCATACTCGCAATGGTTTGACTGCGGCGCGACAACGCTTTGGGAGCTTTGGAACAGAGACGCATCGCGGAATCATCATATGTATTCCGATTTTATGTCGTGGATTATAAAAACAGTGTTGGGTATCAATACCGACTTTTCGGATATTTACAAGCCTGTGGCGCATATTTCGCCTCGGTTGTTCAAAAATATCGATTGGGCAAAGGGCGGTGTAAAAACAAGATTCGGCGAAATCCGCGTAAGCATTGTGAAGAATTCTGTCTTATCCGAGATTGAAATAACCGTTCCCGACGGTATTGCCGTGTACTTCTGCGGCGAAAAGTTAAAGAGCGGAAAAAATAAAAGAATAATAAAATTTATATAACAAAAGCCTGCGTGCGGCATTGACTAATTTGTCGGACGCAGGCTTATTTTTGTGCCCGTAAAGGTTTTGGGCATAATCATTTTGCGGTATTGAGATGGTGTGACCTTTGTGTATTTTTTAAAGATGTCACAAAAATACTTGTTGTCCGAATAACCGATGCGCAAACATATTTCTCCCACTTTTTTATCTGTATAAAGCAGCATTTTTTTCGCCATATTAACACGGTATTTTTGAAGGTATTCTTTAAAGTTTATACCCATATCCTTTTTGAAAACCGATGACATATACGGCAGAGTATAGTGAAAATCCTCTTGTGCGCGAACGAGAAGGTTATCATCAGCATAATTTTCGGCTATCAGCTGAAGGAGTTTTATGGTTATGTCCGAAACCTCGGCTTCGGACTGTCCGCTGTATTTGGGCTGTAATATTTTAAATATCAGCGCAATCAGACGGTGTTTGAGTATTTCGGATGAAAATATGTCAGGGTTCATAAGTTCATTTTTTATGCTTAATATGGAATCTAAAATTTCACCCGTTGAATCTTTCATAACGTGCCGCGGCACACGGTGAATCATCTTTTTGCCCGGAACGTCAAAATACGGTGTGGATAATAAATCCGACAGGTTTTTACAGTACCCGATTGACGGGTATATCGACTTGGGTATAAATAAAAAATTTATTATCTCAAAGTTGCCCGTACACGTGTATTCGTGAGTGTCGCCGAGGTCAATAAATATAAAGTCTCCATCCGTCATTTCGCAATCATAAGCATTTAATGTGTGCTGTACAAGACCGCGCTTTACATACATAAGCTCAAAAAATTCATGCGAGTGCATCGGCGAATGGGAATCTGTGGGATAGTTTATATTTATAGGAAGCTCTTCCGAAATATACCAATCGTGTAAATGTATTGCCATAAGTTTGACCCCCTTTAATAATTAAATGCGTAAGTTTGCTCAATTGATTTTTTGCTTATTATAATATAAAATTTAATTAAAGTCAATACTGAATTATTTAAAATAAAAGTTTTAAAGCTAAGCGGTACAGAAACTAAACCGTGTTGATTTTAATACTTACAAAGATAACATACTTTAAACTACCAAAAAAGTAAAGTTAGCAGATTTGTGCTAATATTCAGCATATTTGTCTATATACTTTTAAGATGTGATGCGATATACTAAAAATATATAAACATTAAATCTTTAAATCTATACAAATGCAAATAAATGCTGAATTTTTAAGGGGTACCCCTTAAAGTATGTTAATAACATACTTTAAACGTCTTTCGTCAGTATATCGGGACGATTGTAAATCGTCCCGCACAAAAGAATAAAGTCGTAACTTGCGCTGAATGTTCTGGAGGATTTATTATGAGATCTAATAAAATAATTAAGACAGATGTAATAAAATATCTAAAAACCGCTGCGATTATTTTCGTTTTATTACTCGGCGGAGGTCAGGTGTTGGCTGCGGAAACAGAAAACCTCCTATCGGTAGAATTTAATAATGAAGTATATATTCCCGATTCGCTTTTAAACTCTTCGGCAGAGTGTAAGCTTAAAAACGGTTATTTGGAAATATCGCCCAACTGGGCAAATACGGGATATAAATTAAAGAACAGCATAAAATCCGAAAATAAGTGGTACAGTCTGGCGTTTCGATTTAAAATCAAAGAAAGAGGGAGCAGCTATCAGATTATGTTATCCGAGGCAAAGACCGAAACGGACGGAACAGAGGCGTATCGCCAATTCGGGATTTTGAGGCTGACGGACGGCAACAGGTTTATGATTGCCGGAAAAGAGCTTGGAGGAATGAATTTTCAGGACAACAAATGGTATTTGTATAATGTGAAATTCAATCCTTACACAACGGAAATCAAGGCGAGAATTTCTCTTCAAAACAGTCCTTCGGACTATGCCGAATATAACGGTACGGTCGGAAACGACAATGCCTGGGGCAGTTCTATTCCGATAAGGGAATACGACACTTTTAAGTTTACGGATAAGGGTACAATCGATATAGCGGATATTAACCTTTCCGTTTCAAAGGACGAACCTATATATACGAGGGTCACAAGCGCAAAGGTCGGCAATATCTTTTCCGAGAATGATGAAAAAATGATTACTGCGGAGTTTGAAAACGTGCTGACAAGCACGGCAAACGCAAAAATATCATATGAGGTTTTTGATGAAAACGGAAATGTTGCCGAACGAAAAAGCATCGGTTCGGTTACATTAAAGGCGGGCGAGAAAACGCAGAAGAACATAAGCCTTGATATAAGCGATTACGGAGTTTACAAAACGATATTTAAAATCGATGCCGAATCAAACGGAGAAAAATTTTCATACAATTCTTCAAGGTTTAACCTGTCCGTTGCCTGCAAATCGGGGGAGAGCGAAAACGGAAATCAGAAAATGAGAGTGAATATCCCATACATATATGATATGACAGAGTGGGGGAAGATAAAAACAATTATAACCGATGCAGGAATAACCGGGGTGAGAAAAGATCTGACGTGGTATGACACAGAGCCGAGCAAGGGCAATTATATTTCGCCGAATGTGACCTGTTGGTATGAAGATGCCGAGAAAAGCAATATCTCTAATACTGTGGTGCTTTCGGCAACAAACCCGGTTTATAACAACGGAATTTGGGCGAACTCATATGCTCATCTGTTGGGAGCAGGCGCATATGCCGCATGGGAAAAGTATGTCACATATTGTGCCGTAAATTATCAGGGACTTATCACCGATTATGAAATATTAAACGAGCCGAATTGGAATATGTCGGCACAGGTCTATGCCGATTATTTAAAACGTGCAAACAGAATAATAAAAAAATTCGATAAAACAGCAAAGGTTACGGGCTTTGTGACAGGAAGCGTTCCGTGGGACTGGATAGAAAATCTCTTAAATATAATCAAAGACAATCCGTCGGAATATTTGGATGTGCTCAGCGTTCATCCGTATGATTTTGACGACGGAGATTATAAAACGGTTATTGAGAACGAAAGCTGGGGCATACGAATCAGAGATGATTTGTATCTGTCAAAGACAGAACGGCTTAGGGCGCTTATGCAAAAGTACAACTGCGGCGGCTTGGGTCTGAATGTTTCGGAAATGGCGATAACGTCAACCACGGGAGTTTGTTCGCCGACGCGCCAGGCGGCAGAGCTGGCACAGCTTATGACGATTGACGCGGCGCAGAATAAGACGGACAGTATATACTGGTACTGTCTTGAAAACACAATGGAGCGCGGCGACAGAGATTATACGGAATATGACATTGAAGGGAATTACGGACTTGTCGGAAACAAATATGATGTTGTGCCATATGCGGCAAAACCGTCATATCTTGCGGCGTGCGCATATAACAAAATTGTCGGCGGCGGTACTTATGTAAGTACGGTGTCGAAAGACGGAGCGAAGGCGTACCGTTTTAAAAAGAACGGCAGGGATGCCGCTGTTCTTTGGTCAGAGGAAACGGAGCAAAACATTTGCCTTGATTTGGGTGTAAACAGCGTATCGGTATATGACAAATACGGGAACAAGCTGGGCGATTTAAAATCCGACAGCGGTAAATTCAGCTTTAATGCCGAGTTTGAGCCGATGTACATAACGGGAAATTTCAGCAAATTTGAGTCGTCGCAAAATGAAATTACGATTTCAAAAGATGTTCAAAATGTTACAATCGGAGACAGTATAAAAGTAAATATATCCGATTCAAAAAATCGCGTTTTGAGAGCGGAAATACTGTCGGCAAACGCAATCGGTATCAAAAACATCAATTCAAGTGCGGGAACAACCGCCTTTGATGCCGAAATACGAGGTACGGGCAATGCGGAAGAAGCTTTAACAATAAAGCTTTACGACAACAGCGACTTGGTGTATGCGGCAAAAACTCATTTTATGAGCCAATCGCTGACGCTGAACAAGCTAAAGGGTACAGGTATTAACGACTTTACAATAAATACGGGGACAACCGATGTCGATGTCGAAATCTTTGCCGAGAATGTCAAAAGCGATGCGGCGGCAAAGCTGATAACCGCATATTATGCAAAGGACGGAACGCTTATGCAAACGAATTTGACAAATGTCGAAGCGACAAAACGAGGCGTTTTAAATCGGAATATCGCACTTGATATACCGAACGGTTGTTACAAAATCAAGTTTTATTTGTTCGGTTCGGAAAAGAATATAGTTCCGTACAGCAAACCGCTTGTATGCTACACAAATAATTAGATTCATATAGCAAAGTTATATAAAGGAGGTTCATTTGAATGAAGTTGAAGAAAACAAAACGAGGATTTTGGCTGCGTGCCGCATCAATGGTATTATCGGCATTGATTCTGTGTCCGACGCAGGGGATTTATTCCGAACAGTCAGCGGATAACGTGATATCGGGCGAATTTTTAAAGGTTGATTATAATTCCGAAGATTATCCGCCGCTTGTCAAAGGTGACGGCGGCGAACCGAAACATTATATATCTGATGCGACAATAGGCGGCGTAAATCAAAAGTGTATGACAATTATGCCCGAATGGACGAACTGGGGTTATGCATTTGAATCACCCGTTCCGAAAGATGACGGTGACTATGAGGTTTCGTTTGATTTCAGCGGCGAGGGATTGTCGACACAGTTTTATACGGTGTCGCTTGTTGAAAAAGCGTCACTTATCGGTGAGGCGGTTTATCACCAGTTCGGCTTGCTTAAAATTACCGACAGCGGCGATTTTATGATTGCGGGCAGTGCGACAAGCGGAATCAAGTACAGCGAAAAAAAGTGGTATAACTATCGTTTGATTTTTAATCAGGTGTCGGGCGATCTAAAGCTTGTGATAACAGAGAAGGATAACCCCGAAAACAAAGCGGAATATAGCGGTGCGTGTTTGAGCACAAGCGCATCCGCATGGGGTGCGTCAATGCCGGACAGAAGCTATGATATGTTAAGGTTCGGTATTACCGGAACGTTAAATATCGCAAATATTTCGGTTGCCGAATCAACTGTTGACCCTTTGTCATTCGGTGTGGCATCGAATCAGGTCGGCAATATCTTTTCTATGAATGATGAGAAAAAGCTTGATGTTTCGGTCAGAAACAAGCTGAATGCATCCGCTGATATAGAAATCGAATATGAGGTAACGAACGAGGATGGAAACAGCGTTGACAAAGGCAGTGTCGGAAACTTAACGTTAGGCGCAAGGGAAACGGCGGATTTTTCGGTTGTGCCGAAAGTTGAACGATATGACTGTTATGATATAACGTTTAAATATACGTGCAAAAACAAAAGTACGGGTGAAACAGCGGAGAGAAAAAGCAAAAATTATATGTTCTCTGTTGTGAACAAGAGAGATGAGGGCGAACCTTTAAATCCTTTCACAGCGGTAAACGTTGCGTATATGGAAAGCGATGAGATGTGGCAGAGCTTTAAACAGCTTATGCTTCAGGTCGGGATTTCGGCAATGCGAAAGGATTATACGTGGTATGATACCGAGCCGTATGACGGCGAGAGGGGAAAGTATATAGAAAATCCCGTTCGTCACAGGCATTTTAAAGATGCGGTTGAATCGGGAATAGGAAATCTTGCGATTTTGGGTATTCAAAATCCGCTTTATTCACCGACAGGTAAAACGTGGGATAATTCAACGCTTTATAATAACGATTCACCCGAGATGTGGATGGGTTATCAAAGATACCTTGAATATTCGGTCAAAAAGCATAAGGATGACGTGACATATTGGGAGGTAGTGAATGAACCGAACTGGGTTATGTCAGCCGAAACATATTGCAAAATATTAAAGATGGCTGCACCGATAATCAAGAAAAACGACCCCGACGGAATTGTAATGGGACTTTGTACCGGTTCGATGCCGTGGTCGTGGATAGAGGGTGTCTTTCAGATACTCGGCAAGGATGCGGAAAAGTATATGGACGTAATAACCATTCATCCCTATGACTTCGACAGCGGCGAGTACAAAACCGAAATACCTGGCGAGAGCTGGTCAACTCTTTTCAGAGATGATGTTTATGAGGACAAAATCGTAAAGATGAAAGAGCTGATGAAAAAATACGATATTGACATTCCTCTTGAAATAACAGAGCTTGCCGTATCATCAACACCGCTGATTTCATCGGTTAAGGGACAGGCGGCGGACTGTGCTCAAATGTTTGCGACAACAAAAGTGCAGGGAATAGTCGAAAAGGTTTATTGGTACTGTATGGAAAATACGGGAATAAGAGGAACGAGTTATGTAAAAGACGGGGATACGGAGGCTAATTTCGGACTTGTAGGAAACCATGCAGATGTCGTACCCTATGCGGCGAAACCGTCATATCTTGCTCTTGCAGCTTATAATAAAATGATAGGAAACGCAGAATATATTGACGGCTTGACATACGATACAACAACGAGAGCATACAGATTCAAGCGTGACGGCAAACAGGTTATTATGCTTTGGAACGACAGAGGATATGAAAATATTGCACTTGACCTCGGTACGGACAAAATCGAAGTATATGATATGTACTCAAACAAAGAAGGGGAAATTTCATCGAACAACGGCGTCTATAGCTTTACTGCGAATTTTGAGCCGATATATATAGTCGGGGATTTTAAAAAACTTGAACGAACGAACAGCGTAATATCCGTTGACAATGCCAAAATCAAGGCGGTAAAAAATGATACCTGTGTGTTTAATATAACAGACGCAGAATCGAGAAATTTAAGAATTGAGGCGGTCGGTACACCGAACGCGGTGATAGAGCAAAATACGGGCATCATAGACGGAAAAGGAAAAATTGAGGTAAAAACAACGGATAATGCGTATCAGGAAGAGCCGATTTGCGTAAAAGTGTATGACGGAGAAAACCTCTTGTATTACGCAAAATATTATGCGGTAATACAAAAAGGCGGAGTATCGGCGAGCTATGAGCTGACAAAAGAACAGACCGGTGCGGACAGAAATGCAATAGCGGTATCGGTCACAAACGAAACGGCGGGAATACCGCTTGACGGAATACTTACGGCAGATTTCACCAAGATGTCGGGCAAGAGAGAAATAAGACGATTAATCGGTTTGAAACCCGGCGAAACGGGAACGGTTTATCTCAATGTTCCCAAAACGCCTTACATAAAATCGGTTGAAACAACGGCAAAGATTGACCTCGGTGACGGTTTTAAACTGGATAAAAAGATTTCGTATATCAATGACATAAACGTGCGATATAACAATACAGGCAAAAAGGATTGGACGGTTTTTGACGGGAATACGGACAAAGGCGATATTTTTGCCGCCGATGATGAGCTTGCGGCAGAGTCATACTCTGAACTTTTTAACATCAAATGGGGCGGCACTGACGATTGTTCCTTTAAGGGAACGCTTTTATGGGATGAAGATAATTTATATGTTTATTGTGATGTAAAGGATGATGTTTTATATCAAAAAGAGGAAGGTGATAAAATATGGATGGGTGATTGCTTGCAGATAGGTTTTCAGGATGCGGATATGATAGGTATGGGCGTCGGAAACACCAATATCGAATATACGGAAATAGGTGTTGCAAAGGGCGGCAAGAGTGAGGATGACGTACAGGTGTACAGATGGTCTATACACCCGAGTACAACGATGAATTACGGTGTTGTTAATAATTGTGATATAAAAATTGACAGGGTGAACAACCACACGATTTATAAAATGGTCTTTCCTTGGACGGAAACAATAGGCAGAGAAAAAGTCGAGGCGGGAGCAACGCTGAAATTCAACATTATCGCAAACGATAATGACGGCAGCGGCAGACGCGGCTTTGCCGTCTTGACAAAAGGAATAGGAGAAACAAAAAACGCAACCTTGTTCGGCAACATAAAATTGGTAAAATAAATTTTAAAAATAAAAAGAAAAGAGGATTTAAAAATGTGTAAAAAGATGAGTTTAAAAAGACTTTCGGCAATGGTTTTGACCCTGACAATGCTGATAAGCGTTTTCGGGTTCGGACAAATGACGGTCGTAAATGCAAACGGCGGCGGAATTTCAATTTTCAGTGCGGATTTTGAGCAAGAGCCGTACCCCGAATTTGTGTCGCTCAACGGAAACGAGAATAAGCCGGCATATGAAATCGAAAGCGGAACAGCGTATATTAACGATGACCCCGGCGGCTGGAGATACGGCGGATTTGTGTTTAATCAAGCAATGTCGGGCGGAAAGTATAAGGTAGAATTTGATTTTAATATTTCAAAGTACTCTGGCAATTACGGTGTTGTTTACCTGACGGATGAAGCCCACGGCGGTGGAAATCAATATAAGGAATTCAGGCTCATAAACCTAAACGAAGGAGCAATGTCGGTCGGCAGCAAAGACGTCAACACAGCGGTAAATATCGCATATGCAAACGACAAATGGTTTCATTATTCTATGCAAATAGATAAAGATGAAAAAACATATACCGTAACGGTAACGGATAAAGACAATCCGACCATTACGGCAACGGTGAACGCATCGGACTTTCCGACAAAGGCAATAGACAGAATGATGTTCGGAACGTCGTGTCAAATACATATCGATAATATTAATGTAACAAAGCTTGTTGATGCGCCTAAGGTTTTATCGGTTAAATATTTCGGACAAGACGGTAAAAAACAAACTCTGCCGGGGGTGGCAACAACCGGTATAGCGGTTAGTTTTTCGGACAAGATGGATTTAGCATCGCTTAAATCCGCTGTTTCGTACAAAGGCTATGACGGTGTAAATATAGCGAACGAGGGTACGTTGTCGGAGGATCAGATGACGTATACGTTTAATCTTTCAAAAAAATTGAATGGAGGGGCTGATTATACTCTCGAAATATCTACGGCGGCAAAGTCAATATATGATGCTGCGATTGCAAGCGCTTATACTTTAATTGAAACAGCATCGGACGGAGCGGTAATATTTGATGCCGATTTTGAAAAACGTATTCCCGAGTTTGTACAGATGTCAAACAACGGCAAACCAACCTATAAAATTGAGAACGGTGTTGCACACATTTATGAAGAAACATCAGGATGGACTTACGGCGGATTTGTGCTTGATGACGCAATTTCAAACGGTGAATACGAAATAAAGTTTGATTTTAAGATTTCAAAATATTATAACAATTACGGAGTTGTTTACCTGACGGATGAAGCCCACGGCGGCAGCAATCAGACGGGCGAGTTTAGACTTATAAACCTAAATAACGGGGCAATGTCGGTCGGCGGCACATCGGTAAATGTTGCATACGAAAACGACAAATGGTTAAGCTATAAAATGACTGTTGACAGCGGCAGCGGTGAATATACCGTAACGGTAACGGAAAAAGACAATCCGACCAATACGGCAACGGCGAACGGCTCGGACTTTCCGACAAAGGCATTGGACAGAATGATGTTCGGAACGGCTCTTGATATGCAAGTCGATAATATCAGTGTTAAAAAGGTTATAAAGTCGGCTAAGGTATCGAGGGTTGAATATCTTGATATTGACGGAAATGTTATGCCGAGTCTGAACGCCTCTGTTGCGGCAATAAAAATTATCTTCAGCGATAAAATGGCAAAAGTAACGCTCAACAATGCGGTAACGTTAAAGGATTCCGATGATAATGCTGTTACATATACGGGTGAACAAGCAGACGATAATACGGCTTATATTTTAAAGCTCACAGATATTTTGGAGGCCGACGGCGTATATACGCTTTCTGTTACGGCATCCGCACTTACGCAATTCGGTTTGTCATGCGAGCCGTATAAAAAGATTATAAAAATCAGTGACGGAAATACTCTGCTGAATATCGATTATGACAATGAAACAAGAGTTATTGAAATGTGGTCGGGAACACCGTCGGTTACATATCCGGAGGAAAACGGAAATAAGTATATGACAATCAATGCAGACTGGAAAAACTCGGGTTATTCGTTCGATCGTGTGATTCCGAAAGACGGCGGCGAATATAACGTTAAATTTGACTTTATGAACGACAACAAGGTTTCAAATTATTTTTCGATTGCGATGACTCAAAAGGATTGTTTGTCGGACGGCGGCGAAAAGAGTACATATGACACGTTCGGCTTGCTCGCACTCAAGCCTTCGGGAGAAATAGAGGTTGCCGGTGAGAAATTTACGGGATTGGATTATAAAGATGATACGTGGTATTCATATGACCTTACGTTTAACCGCAGTACGGGCGCATACACCCTTGCAATATATGAAAAAAACAATGCCGATAACAAGATAAACGGCAGCGGAACCTTTTCGAAAACCGAAACATGGGGACACAGTATGTATGATAACCGTTTATATGATGCCATAAAATTTTATTGTGATCATACAATATCGGTGGATAATATTATTGTAAAACAGACGGAAAAAGCGCCCAAGCTTGACAGCAATTCGGTATCTTATATCACAAAGAACGGCGAAACGGGCAGTGATATTAACAATGTAAGCCTGAATACGGCTAAAATTGCAATTGATTTTAAGGATATTATCAATATAAGAACGGCTAAGGATAAAATTTCGCTAAAATCCGTATCGGATAATACCGATGTTGCGTATACCCTGTCACAGGACGGAACAAAGCTCATTTTAAACCTTACCGACGCTTTAAAAGCCGAAACAGAGTACAGCTTAAAGATTTTGGGCGGAATGAAATCATTGGCGGATTTGCTTGTCACAGGTCAGACCGAATATACGCTCAGAACTGCGAAAAAAGAGTTTTCGGCAAAGCTTTTATCGCTTAATTTGGGCGGAACAGAGGTTTTAACCTATTCGCAATGGAAGGCGGCAGAGGCATCTGTTAAGCTCGACGTAATTAACACGATGGGCGAGAGTGTGCCGGTTGCTGTGGTTATCGGTTATTACGGCAAAGACGGTGAGCTTTTGGATATTCAAGGCGTTGACACTTATATAGACGATAAAGCCGAGGGTGAGCATACGGAAACGATTACGCTGAAAAAACCCGAAAAGGCTGTTCGCGCAAAGGTTATGTGCTGGAAATCTCTCGATTCCGCAAAACCGTTGTCAAAAATGCTTGACATAAGATAAAACAGCTTAAATACTCAACATTGCAAGACTAAATTTTATTTGCGGAGGTACGGTGATATAATGAAAAAGAAAGTATTGGCAATACCGATAATTACGGCAGCACTGTTCTTTTCCAAAACGGTGTACGGTGAAGTTTTGGATTATAAAACAGAGATAAACGATGAAACGATTACCGTAACGGGAACCGTCGCGCCGAGTAATGAAGCCGAGAGTCTGGTTTTGGAGATTCTAAAGCCGAACTGTGGATTCGAAAGCGGTATGGCGGTCGGCTCGGTTGCATTTGCCGAACAGCTTGATTTAAAGGAAAAGGAAAACGATTTTTCGTTTTCCTTTCCGCAGTTTAAGGAAAGCGGACGCTATGCGGCAAAGCTTGTATGCCTGACGGACGGCACGGAAAAAGGCTTTGAAATCAACATCGTAAAGGACTCGGATTTCGCCGAGGTTTTGGCGGAACTGAAAAATAACATGGAAAGCCAAGAGAGCTTTTCAAGCTTTCTTGCAAGCGGCAACAATGCGTATATTCTCAGATGCGATAATATTCCCGATAATATCGACAGAGCGAAAATCGAAAGTATTATGTATGCGTTCTTGAAAACCGAAATCAATAATATACGCAGTTCGAAGGATTCAAATGCACTTTGGTGCGGAAGCGTTACGGCGTGTATGCTAAATAACGGCGCGGCAAACAATATGTCGGACTTGGATGAGTATATCCGTTTCAATGATGAAAAAATCGAGAAATGGTATAAGGCTCAAACCTCGAATAACGCATCGGCGGCAGAGAAAATTTTGCAGATTTTAAAGCAGAAAAAATATAATAAGTATTCGGATTTAGAGGAACAAATTAAGCGCGCACTTATATTGAGTGTGGTAAAATATCCGAACGGAATAAGCAATATCGGTGAGGTTCTGGCTGATTTTTCGGATGTCAGCGGCGTTACAAAATCAGACGAAACCGAGAAGTACAGACAGGCGGCAGGAAACGATTTTTCGGATTTTGATAAATTCATCGAATATTTTAAAAATCTTAAAACGCAAAGCGGAACATCTTCATCGGGTTCGGGCGGCTCGGGCGGCGGAGGTTATGTCGCATCGGGAAAAACAAAGACCGAAAGTGATGAGCAAACGCCTGTCGTTAATATGAGGTTTATCGATTTGGACACTGTTCCGTGGGCGTATGAGGCAATATCGACCCTTGCGGACAGGGGTATTATTAACGGAAGGTCGGATGAACTGTTTGAACCCAACGATACTGTCACCAGAGAAGAATTCGTTAAAATATGCGTGAACATTTGCGGACTCGACTCATCCGATAAGACCGTTGTTTTCTCGGACGAAGTATCTGGAGAGTGGTACACGGGATATTTAAAGGCGGCGTATGATTCGGGACTGGTTCGCGGACGGGATGACGGAACATTCGGCATTGGCGAACCCGTTTCGAGACAGGATATGGCTGTGATTTTATATAATATTATTAAAGCCCATATTGATTCGGTTAAAGAACCGCAGAATAAATTTGACGATGCCGAGATAATATCCGAGTATGCAAAAGATGCCGTTTCGTGCCTGTCGGAACTGGGAATTATAAACGGAACGGGAGATAATTTGTTCAGCCCTTTGGATACGGCGACACGCGCCGAGGCGGCAAAGATGGCATTCGGAATATTAGAGTATGTAAAGTGAGGCGAATGAATTGAAAAAAGGAAAAAGAAATTTCAGACTGATGAACAAATTTACAAATATTTTGACAAAGGCTTTGTGCGCGATGATGATTGTCGGAATCGCACTTTCGGGAAACATCGGTGTATCGGCGGCCGATGCGGATTCGGCAACAGGCGATTTATCACGGGAGATTGAAATTCTAAAGCTGTTTGATATAGCGGAAAGCACGATAAGCGCAGAAACGCTTGACGAGAATGCAACAATTTCGCGTGCGGATTTTGCTCAGTATATGGCGAGGATGCTGAATATATCGGCGGTCGGTTCGGAAACATTGTATTATAACGATGTTGCGCCGACATACTTTGCATTTGATGAGATTACGGCTTTGACCGCGGGCGGATATATGTCGGGGGTCGGCGACAAGCTTTTCAGACCGAATGAAAAGATGCAGATTGAACACGCATACAAAATCTTTGCCAAAGCACTCGGCTTCGGCGGCATCGAAAGCATAACGTCAGATATTTCGGAAAGCAGAAATATTTGCTCAAAGCTCGGTGTTTTGGATAATGTCACCCAAACAAGCGGAGATTTTAAGCTTGTCAACCTGCTCAAAATGATTTATAACACGCTGTACGCCGAATGTTACGAAACGAACGGTACGGATGTGACGAAAAGCAATGAAACGTTTATGGAGGTATCGAGAAACGCCGAGTATATAAAAAGCGGAAAGGTTACTTGTATCGGCGGAATGGATATAAACGGAGCGGATGTGGATGAGGACGTTGTTATAATCGATTCGGTCAGATATAATGCGCCGAACTTTGATATGGACGAATGTCTCGGCAGGGATGTTGAGTTTATATACAAAAAGGCAAGCCGAAACGAACAGAATAAAGGCACGATTATATGGATTGAGTCGATTTCATCGAATGATACCCTAAACATATCCGCAGACCCCGACTGTACCTTTGACAAGAATAGCGGAAAGCTTTCGTATACCGAACAAAACGGCAGAGAAAAGTCCGTTTACATTCCTCAAAATATCACGATGATTTATAACGGTCGGTATCGCAAAAACGATGTTTTTGATGTTTTTTCGCATAAGAGATATGAGCTTACGCTTATCAAAACAAACGGCGTATACTCCACAGCGATTGTATGGGAATATAGGAATATTGTTGCGGACAGCATAAGCACGCTCGATAAATCCGTCAAAGACAAGATAACCAAAAATTCGGTCTCACTCAATGAGAGCGATTATGACAAGCTGTTGATAATCGGTTCGGACGGCGCATCGGCAACATTCGAAAGCGTCAAGCGCGGAGATGTGTTGTCGGTGTATGAATCATACGACGGTAAATATGCAAAGATATACATTTCGAACACACAAATTTCGGAAAAGCTGAACGTTGTAAACATATCTGATAGGAAAGTCAAGATAGGCGATGAAGTGTTGGAATTTTATGACGGGGATGCAAAGACAAAGTTTAATGACATAAACAGATACCTCGGTCAAAAAATTACCGTTTTGCTTGATATAAAAGGTTATATCGCAGATTATGAAGTAACATCGGGAACAAATATGAATGTCGGATTTTTGATTAATTGCAGCGCTGACGAGGGAATCGGTGCACGGCTTAAAATCAAAGTCTTGGCATCAAGCGGTAAGATTGTCTATTTGAACAGCGCCGATACATTCAGAATAAACGATAAAAAATTCAGCGAAAATGTCGGAGACGCTTATAAGCTGCTGAAGGGTTCGGCGGCAACGGTTGCACAGATGATAGGTTACAGCACAAACTCGGACGGTGAAATTACCCGATTATATACGGCAAAGGAAAGCGGCGACAGCACGTCACAGCTTATAATAAACAAAAGAATTGTCAAAAGAGATACCGATACATCTCAGTATGATTATTCGTACTATACCGTATCAAGCGGAAGGCTCGGCAGACTTATGGCGGTGGGTCCCGATACCAAAATTTTTATAGTCCCGGATGATGCGGCGGTAGGTTCTGCAGAGGATAAGTATTTCAGAGTGGGTTCGCTGAACGAGGGCGTTTATGAGAATGCGATAAGCTATCGGACGACATCCGAACCCGAATTTTTTGAAGAATATATTTTGATTCGGCTTAATTCCGCAACGGGAACAAAACTTTCCGATTGGGCGGCTATGTATGATTATTCATATGAAACGCTTGACTCGGAGGGGAATAACATTACAAAAGTTAAGATGTTCACGTATGAGGGTGCAGCTTTGGAGGTTGAAGTTGACGATGATTTTGACTTTAAATCCAAGGGCTATGAGCGAGGAGATGTTTTCAGGTACGGCTTGAACGAGATGACGGGTAAGCTTGCATCGACCGAAACGGTATATCAGCCGTCTGCAAACATAGTGAATCCGATCGGCGAAAATACGTCTGAACACAGAACGCTTTGCGGATATTTGCACAAAGCATATTCGGGCGGTGTCGAGTTAGGCTATGAATGGGGCGGAGCTGTTGACGAAATTCTTAATATGAACGCAGTTGGTTTAACGAGAGTCGTCATATATGACCGTGAAAAAGACGAGATTATAGTGGGTACAACCTCTGACTTAAAGCCGTTTTCGGATTACGGAAAGGATTGCTCGGCGATTATAGCCGGGACGAACTGGCAAAGACTTATGCACGTTTTTGCACACAGATAAAACGCTTAATATTGATGTATGAAATGAGGAAAACACTATATGTTTAAAGAGGCTTACTGGATTAAACCGCATTATGATTACAAGGATGTGTGTCCTGTTTTTATAAGAAAATTCGATGTAAAGGCAAGGGTGCAAAAGGCTGTGCTGTGCATAAGCGCAATGGGTGTTTACGAAGCGGAAATTAACGGAAAACGCGTCGGAAATTTCATAATGGCGCCCGGGTGGACATCGTATCACAAGCGGCATCAGTACCAGAAATATGATGTGACGGATTTAATCGATTTTGATGCGAATAAGGACGAAACAGAAAACGAGATAAGAGTTAATGTCGGAAAGGGGTGGTATCGCGGCAGGCTGGTGACTTACGGCTTTACCGATTGCTACGGCGGTGTGACCGCGATGATTGCACAATTAACCGTTACATATGAGGACGGAAGTCATACAGTTATCCCAACCGATAACAGATGGGAAAGTGCCGAAAGCGCGGTTCGATTCAGCGAAATATATGACGGCGAAATATATGACGCAACATTTTCGGAACAAAACCGAAAGAAAACGCCGAGATTCCATGCGCCGAAAACACAGCTGATTCCCCAAGAGGGCGAGTTTGTGACCGAACACGAACACATACGCCCCGTGCGAATGTTCAAAACGCCAAAGGGCGAAACGGTAATCGATTTCGGTCAGAACATAACGGGATATGTTTCGTTTGATATTTGTGCAAAAAAAGGTGACAGATTATGTTACAGCCATGCGGAGATTTTGGATGGTGACGGAAATTTTTATACCGAAAATTTAAGAAGCGCAAAACAAAGAATTGTTTACATATGCAAAGAAGGACGGCAAAGCTATAAGCCGCACCATACTTTTATGGGGTTTCGGTATATACGATTAGATGAATTTCCACCCGATATATCCGTTGACAATTTTGAAGCAATAGCGGTATATTCCGATATGAAAAGAACCGGACATTTTAAATGCTCAAACGAAAAGGTGAATAAGCTTTATTCGAATATTATCTGGAGTCAAAAGGACAACTTTTTGGATGTTCCGACCGATTGTCCGCAAAGAGATGAAAGACTTGGCTGGACGGCAGACGCGCAGGTCTTTGCAAGGGCGGCTATGTATAACTTTGATGTTCGCAGGTTCTTTTCGAAATGGCTGAATGACCTGAGCGCGGATCAATATCCGAACGGTACTGTGCCGTATATCGTCCCCGACGTACTCGACGGAAGCGAAGAGGCGACTTCTGCGGCTTACGGTGACGCGGCTGTGATTATCCCATGGGAAATGTACAGGATATACGGTGATAAAAAGATACTCGAACGTCAGATTGACAGCATGATTGCGTGGGTTGAGTATATGCACGGTTATGGAGAAGAAGAGTATTTATGGCTCGGGCATACACAATTGGGCGACTGGCTGCATTTAGACCGTCTGGACAATCCCGATGAAATACGGCGCAGAGATGATTTTATCGCAAGCGCATACTTTGCGCACTCGACCTATATTCTCTCAAAGGCACTTGAGATTATAGGAAGACCGAATGAAAAGTATGTATCATTGTATAATAACATTACAAAGGCATTTAAACGGCGTTTCGGTGAATATTATTCACAAACCGAATGTACGCTTGCTCTTGCGTTTAATCTGACCGATGACAGAGAACAGACCGCTATGCAGCTCGCCGAGATGATACAAAAAAACAACGGCGCACTCTCAACGGGATTTATGGCAACGTCTTATCTTTTGACCGTGTTATCCGAAAACGGGTACAATGATATTGCGTATTCGCTCTTGCTTAAAGAGAGTTATCCGTCGTGGCTGTATTCGGTCAATCTCGGTGCCACAACAATATGGGAGCATTGGGACGGAATAAACGAAAACGGAGAATTTTGGTCAGCGAAAATGAATTCGTTCAACCATTATTCGTTCGGCTCAATAGCGGCGTGGATGTATGAAACGGTTTTGGGAATAAAGCTGAACGGCGAAAAAAACGGTCGTCTGAATATAAGAATCTCGCCCATGCCCAATCAAAGGCTCGATTGGGCAGAGGGAAGTGTTAAGACCGATTTGGGTGAGGTTTTTGTCAGGTGGGAAAACTCCTGCGGAAAGACCAAGTACAATATTAGGATTCCTGCCGCGGCGCAGGTAAACATTGGCGGGAAAATACAGGAATTATCCAAAGGTGAGTATGAATTTTAAAATAAAGAAAGGTATGGAAAAATGAAAATGATTAAAATTAACAAAGTAAAAAAGGCGGTTGCGTTGATGACCGTCGGCGCGTTGGCAATGTCAATCTTTGCCTCCTGCGGCAAAAAGACAGAGAATGTGACCGATGAGAACGGAAGAACGATTATATCGGTTGGAAGCTGGCCGTCAAAAGAGGGACAGGAAAAGCAAAATATGGAAGATAGAAAGCAAAAGTTTGAGGCGGATAACACCGAGTTTGTTATTCAACCCGATAACTGGAGCTTTGACCTTAAAAGTTTTTATGCAAAAGCTGCGGGCGGACAGCTGCCTGTTCTGTTTAACACAAACTTTACTGAGGTATCTCAAATAATCAATGCCGGTTACGGTGCGGATTTGACCGATGAGTTGAAAAAACAGGGAATATACGATAAAATGAATAAAGATGTTATGGATGTTGTTTCAAAAGACGGAAAGGTCTATGCATATCCGTTTGCATCATATGTTTTGGGTCTTGCCTATAACGTAGATTTGTTTAAAAAGGCAGGGCTTATGAATGAGGACGGAACGCCGAAACAGCCGAAAGACTGGAACGAGCTTGCTGAGTTTGCGGTGAAGATTAAAAAGGCAACGGGCGTACCGGGATTTATCTTCCCGACGGCGAACAATGTTGGCGGCTGGATATTCACATCGGTTGCATGGTCATACGGAACAGAGTTTATGAAAAAGGACGGAGATAAGTGGAAGGCAACATTCGATTCGCCCGAGGCGGCAGAGGCTTTGCAGTTCATCAAGGATTTAAAGTGGAAGTATGATGTCCTGCCAAGCAATACGTTTGTGGATTACACCGAACAGTTTAAGACATTCGGCACGGGTCAGGGCGCAATGGTAATTGCCGCGGGAGATATGCCGGCGGATGTTCGCTCATATGAAATGAACCCCGATTCAATAGGAATGATGGCAATACCGAGAGGTCCGAAAGACCATGTAACATTAATGGGCGGAAGCGTATTCGCTGTTTCAAAAGGTTCAAGCGATAAACAGATTGAGGGTGCAATAAAGTGGATAAAGACAGCATATTCACCCGATTTGACCGAACAGTTTAAAGAGAACAAAGAAAAAGATATAAAAACCAGATTGGGCAACAACGAGCTTATAACGGTTAAGAGTATGTCACCGTGGAACAACGATTCCGATGCGGTAAAATACGAACGCGAATTGAGAGATAAACTTGCAAACGGAAATCCGAATCACGTTAAGCTTTACAATGATTTTGTGGCTGATTTGGGCGATTGCAAGCTGCACCCCGAGGAACCGGTTTGCGCACAGGAGCTTTATGGAATTTTGGATAACTGTATCCAGGCGGTGCTGACAGACAAAAATGCGGATTGCGCCGAACTTTTAAAGAAAGCAAATTCGGACTTTCAACAGAATTATCTTGATAATTTGGATTATTAATATATGTCACAGAGAGGAGTGTCTTTTTTGAGAAGAACATTATGCTTTCACATAGCGTTGTTTGTATGTGCATTGGTGGCATTTACTGCAGAAGCTGTGATTGCTCAGGTTGAGGATATTGAATACAAGTCATCAGATAACAAGGTCAGCATTGCTGTTTCGGGCTCGGCAACGGAACCGGAAGAGTTAATTATGCTTGTTGTCCTTAAAAAAGATGTGAGTGAAGAGGAATATAATTCGGTTCGGGAATCCGAAAGATTTAAAATGATTGATTATGTCAGAGAAACCCGATCCGAATCGAATAAAAAATGGACTGTTAAGTTTGAACTTGACGGCTCGGAGAACGATCGCAGAATAATTCGTATTCACGAGGATAAAAGCGAAAAGCTAAGTGTCTTTTCGCTTTACGGAAAAAGTGACGCCGTTTCGGCGGTAAACAATGCGAATGAATCGGAAATGAGCGTTGTGCTTGACAAATATGATCCGTTTTTAAATTATAGGAATAATGATGCATATAAACAATTATTTTTAGGCTTTGACAAGCCGTATCGGGATTATGTTTATATGTGTCTGGGCGCAAGAAACGATTTTACATCTGTTGATGAGATAGATACGGCGTTTGACGAATATACTGCAATGGCGATTTTTGCAAAAGCTCAAGGTTATGAGCAAATTTATAAGAATATTTCGGCAAGTGCGGATATTTTAAAACTCGATCTGTCAGAGTATAATGGTCTTTCGGAGTATAAGCGTGTCCGTGTTTGTTCAAAAATTATGGATGCTTTTGAAAATAAAATATTTACAAAAAGTGAGCTGCAAAGCAAAATCGACTCCTTGAGCAAGACTGAGAAAGAAATCGAACCAAGCGGAGGAAACGGCGGCGGCGGAGGCGGCGGAAGCAGAGGCACATCCGGCGGAACAGGGAAAAATATGAATTTCAATGCTCCCTCAGACACATCGGAGCTAATTGATAACAAATCGGTTTATTTTGATGATTTACAATCCGTGGAATGGGCGAGAGAAAGCATAGAAACGCTTGCGAGCAGAAATATTTTAAACGGTAAAGGAAATAAAATATTTGCGCCCGATGAGAATGTGACCAGAGAAGAATTTGTAAAGATGATTGTTGCGGCATTCGGAGTCGAAAATAGTGAGTCGAGATGTGATTTTAAAGATGTAAGTCCTGAGATGTGGTGCTATAAATATATAAGCTCGGCGGCGGACAGCGGATTGATACAGGGTATAGGGGATAAAATGTTTGGTATAGGAATGCCTATAACCCGTGAAGATATGGCAACGATTCTGTGGAACGGAATTTCAAAAAAAGTGACAGCAGAGAAGGGAAAGAAATTTGCTGATGACGATGATATTTCAGATTATGCAAAAGAAGCTGTCGTTATGCTGCGCAGAATCGGAATTGTCGAAGGGTCGGAAAATAATATGTTTGCACCCAAACTCAACGCAACCCGAGCCGAAGCAGCAGCGATGCTTTACAGGACTCTTTTGGTGACAGAATAGTATAACTTACACATAGGAGGATTAGTTGATGAGAGCTATTAAAAAAGTTGTTTCCGCATTGATAATTACGGCTATATCGGCAGGACTTTTTATTTGTGGTGCGTCTGCGGAAAGCGGGGATGTCAATGTGCGGAATGACTGCGTCTATGAATTACAGGTTTTAAGCGAACTTGGTATACTCGGCAGCGATGCGATGCAATTCGATTTAAATTCCGGGATCAACCGTGCACAATTTGCATATGTTATTGCCGAATTTATGGGTCATAAAAGAAATTCTCAAGTTGATATTACCAATATTGACGATGTAGAGAGTGAATATATGTATGCGGATGCGATTAATTATATAACGGATAATAAAATTATGAGTGTTGACTCGGAAAATAAATTTTATCCTTCGCAAGAGATAACATATAAAGAGGCTGTTTCGTCAATCGTGGCAATGCTCGGATACGCTCCGCGCGCAGAGGTGTACGGCGGAAAGTGGACGGATTTTTTACGTGTTGCGCGCGATATACGGGTTGTAAGTACGTATGATGATGCAAGTAAAATTAAGATTTCGTATTCGGAAATTCTCAAAATGCTTTACGATTCTCTTGAAATTCCTTTGCTCGAAGTAACATCTGTAAGTCAAAAAGACGGTGAATCTAAGTTCGGATACAGCAATAAAGCAGGAACGACGCCGCTTGATTTGTGGCACAATATGTATATAATCAAGGGAAAGCTGACAAACATCGAACAGGGAACAACGGTTTTGGATAACTGTGAATTTCCGTCCGATACAGCAAGAATTGACGGCTATACATTCAGCGTAAGCCAGAGTGAGGCGGACGCATATATCGGATATAATGTAAAGGCATATTATAACAAAGACACAAATTATATAAAAAGTATAATTCCGGATGTGGATGAAAACGATGTTATCCGAATTGAAGCGAAAGATATAATACGGTTTAGCAATAATGAACTGTATTATGACAAAAACGGAAGAACGCTGAAAGTGAATATACCGGCAAGCTCAGGCGTTGTATATAACGGTGTTGCGGTGCCGAGCGAACTGCGTGCCGATGTGATTGTTCCGAATGAAGGCTATGTTATTATAAACAAATTTTCGGGAAGTCCGTCGGAACAGCTTACGATGATAACGGAGTACAAAACGTATATCGTTGGGGCAAAATCAATTGACTATGTTATATATGATAAGCTGACGAGCGGAAACGGAGTTTCTTTGGATGAAAACGGTAAAAGCGTAAAAATTTTTGATGAAAAGGGAAAACCTTTGAGCTATGACGATATTGCCGAAGGAGATGTTTTGTCGCTGGCGGTGAGCCTTAATAATAACCGTGTCAGAGGAATGCGATCAAAGGACAGCGTATCCGGGATACTGACGCGTCGCAGCAATACGGATGGGAAAGAGTATATATATATTGATGATAAAGAATACAGAATGACCGAAAGCTTTGTCAATTCCGCAAAACCTATACCTCAGCTCGGAACAGCTGTAACAGCTTTGATTGACAGCTTTGGCAGAGCTGCGGATATAAATGCATCCAATAAATCTTTGTTTAAATACGGATTCTTGAAAGAGGCGGCCGTAAGAGATGAAGGATTTACATCCGAATTGCTCGTCAGAATTTTTGACGGCAGCACAGTTAAGACTTACAGCTGTGATGAAAAAATTATCGTTGATAATCTTCGTACCAAAACCGCAAAAGAAGCATTGGAAGCACTAAAAAAAGGTCAGCCTGCAGGGTTGAACAGAGTTTATCAGCCGATAAGGTTTCGTGCGGATGATTCCGGTAAAGTTATAAATATTGATACGGCATACTTTAACGAAGCGGCAGGAGAGAGTGAGGATAGCCTTAGGTACATATACAGGGGAAATGATCCGTATAATCTCAGTCAGGGGTCAGCACTGAGGCTGGAAGCACAATCCGGTTATAACTTCGGACAAAAATTTATAACATATTCTTCAGATTTAAGATATACGATTCCGATTTCACCAAAGTCAGATGACGAATACTACAGAGGTTCCATAAGTCTTTGGCCGAAAGGATATTTTACTGTTGATGCTTTGACCTCAAGAAAAGATTCGCTGACAGCAGAACTTTTGGTGTCTTATAAGCACGCAGATTCAACAACGGGAGTCGAGACAAAATATGGCTTTGTGACTGATATTTGCGAAGTTTTAAACAGTAATCAAGATGCGGCATATCAGATTTCGTACGTTGACAGCGAAGGCAAAACAGGAAGTATGACCACCAGGATAAAGGAACTTATTTATGAGGCTGATTCAAATGAGGGAAAAGGTGTGTACGAGGTATCAAAAGGCGATTTTATACGTTTTGAGAGAAACGGAAGAGATGAAATATCCGCTATAAAAATGATTTATGATGCCGAGTCTCAAAAGTGGCTTAATAATACCGAGTATATAGGAAGCTTTGGAGAACATATCGTAAATCACGGTTTTGTGCTTCAAAGAAGCTCCGGAATAGTAAGGGTAGGTTATCAAAAACCGAAGCCCGGTGAAAATATAATGAGTCAGGCATCGTTTTATCTGAATACTGCTCCGACAGCGGTTTATATGTTTGACAAAGAAGATGAAACGGTTACAAAAACAACGAATTCAGAGATTCTTCCGTATATGCAAAACGGTGACGCATGCTCCGAAATTGTAAGTGCGGGATACAACGGCGTAACAAGAGTTCTTGTTATTTATAAATAATCAAACATCTGTGTATAATCCGAAAGGTATGGTTATAAATATGAGATTTAAAATAAAAAGAGCCATTAAAAAAGTACAAAAGATAAGGATTTTGGCAATGACGGCGGCGATGCTTTTGTGCCTGTCATATCCATTCAATGCGTCAGCGAATTTTCTTGACGTGAACGAAGATACCAAGTACGCAAACGCAATAAACTTGCTTAATGTTTCGGGAGTTGTGAACGGCTGCGGCGATGGAAATTTCTATCCGGATGAATTTGTTTCAAGAGCCGAATTTGTTACTGTCACAGCGGCGGCATTTTCGTTCAGCGCAGACAGCGAACACTCATTTGAAGATGTTCCGACCGGTGCATATTATGAAGATTCGGTCGGTATGGCGGTAAATATGGGTATAATCAAGGGAAAAGACGAAAAACGCTTCGCACCAAACGATTTTGTTACATATCAAGAAGCAGTTGCTATTACGGTTAGGGCGTATGAGCAAACGCAGAAAGTCAAAATTCCGGCAGGCAATTTTGACAGCAGCTTGAAAAGAGACGATTTTGAGGATTGGTCAAAAAATTATTTTGATAAGGCTGTAACATACAGATTTATTCCTTTGGATGAAAACAATATTTCGCCGGGGAATTATATTTCAAGAGGTGAAACGGCACAGCTTATAAGCAATGCTATGCTGACTATGGGCGAGTCCAAAACAGATGACTTTACCGTACCCGTAAAATTTGTTCAAACAAAAATGGGTAATGTTTTTGTAAAAGGCGAGAGTATTGATATAGGCGTTTCCGCAGGCTGCCACATTTTAGGCTGGGAAGTAAGAAGTTTTTACGGAGATGTGCTAAAAAAGGGCTATGTAAAAACGAGCGAGGGCAAAGCGAATTTAAATTTTAACGATTTGGATTTTGGACATTACTCGTTGAATGTATTTGCGTTTGATAAGGATGGCTTTAAAAAGGATCTTGCTCAAACCTTTTTTGCAATTCTTGAAGATCACGATTTTATGCAATATTCGTGTCTTGATTCTCCGTTTGGAATGAATACATCATATTATAAACCGTGGGTAGGCTGGAACTCAATTACCGCAGATATGATTTATCTTATGGGAGCACGGAATATCAGGGATGGTGTGGGCTGGCAGGTTACGGAAAAAGAAAAGGGTGTTTATACGGTTTATCAGCCGGTTACGGTTGAACGCTTTAAAAAGTATGGAATGACGCAGCTGTTTGCCACGGGATTTATAAACCCGTTATATGATAATAATGCAACACCGTGGACAAAAGAGGGAATTCAGGCTTTTGCGAATTATGTAAACGGTATTTATGACGTGTATGACGGATATGTTAAATTTGTTGATGTATATAATGAGTATTGGGCACCGAATTTCGGCGATCAGGGCGGAACGAGAGGACAGGCGGATTCGCTTCCGATAAATTATTATAATATGATAAAGGCAACATGGGATACGGTAAAACCGAATCACCCCGATTCCGTACTCGGCATAGTAATAGGTGATTCAAGCACATACAGGGCGTGGACGGAAGAACTTTTTTCGTACGGAGCAATGAATTATGGCGATTATCTTCAGTATCATACATATACACGATATCCCGAAACAGAAATAAAAAACGATGTTGAGTTTATGAATGAGCTGATGGAAAAGTATGGAAACGGGAAAAAGATGAAAATCTGGCTCACCGAAACCGGCGGACATACCGCATCTGAGGCAAACGGGCTTTCGATGCGTGAGCAAGCAAACCTTATTGTCAGACAGAATGTGGTATCTTTTGCAAACGGGATAGAAAAAGTATATGTTTATAATTTTATGAACGACGGCTATGTTCAATCTAATAATGAGGATAATTTCGGTGTTGTGTATAACGAATCAAGCGTTTACGGTTCATATGTTCCGAAAGAATCGTATGTGGCATACAGCGTTATGACCCGCAAGCTATCGGGCTTAAATTTTATAGAAACAAAGAGAGCCGATGACGTATATCATTATGTTTTTGGCAATGACGAAAAGAAAGTTAATATTTTGTATTCCCTTGAGGATACATCGGTTGCACTGAATACAAACAGCGAGATAAAGGTTACGGATATGATGGGTGCGTCAAAAACCTATACGCCGTATAACGGAAAAGTATTTCTTGATTTAAGCAAAGAAGTTTTATATGTTGAGGGTGACTTTACGTTATCGGACGAGATACTGCCTATGCAGATGTACGTTAAAAATGCAGTAATTGATTCGGAAACAAAGTTTGAATTTATGCCGTATGCAGAACTGAAAAATGTCGAGATAAATGGAAAAGTAAGTGATACAAAATTTGACGTTTCCGATGGGTATGTGTTTGAATCACCTCAGGAAAAGGGTGAGAGAACATATGTGATAGATTTGGAAACAGACGGAAACGTCTTTGCGAGAATGCGTTCAGAGGTTCAATTTACCGATGCATATGACATCAATGCTGATGTTGAATTTAAAGATACCGATGCAGGGGCAGACGGAACAATGAAATTGAGTGTTACAAACCATTCGGACACAAATCTTAATATAAGCGGAGTAAAATATAATATTGCCGAGTACGAGGGTGTGTTTGATGTGTCGGATGTAATTGAACCGCTGTCAACGCAAACATATAATCTTGAACTTCCGAAAATTGTTCCGGGCAGGATGTACGATGTTTCGCTTAGGTTGGTTCGTGACGGAAATATTTCTCATCGGGTTGACTATACGGGCAGGTATCATTATAACCGAATAAAAAAGGGAAGACTTCCGGTTGGTGCGACAACTGTGGATGATAAATCAAAGGCTCTTTATGTAGAAAAAAGAGCGTTTGAGGTTGTAAAAACAGGAGGAGTTGGGTTGGATGATGATAATGATATAAGTGCAGAACTTTGGCTGACATATGACGATAATAATATATACATACGCACTGAGGTTACGGATGATGTTCAAGGAAATTCCGGTTCGGATGCGAACATATGGAACGGAGATTGTATGCAGATTGGTATAAGCACAGAAAAGAATGCTGTTTCAGTGCAGCCCAAGATATATTGGGAGATAGGATTTGCTTTGACCGACAGGGGAAAACGCTCATGGGTTTGGGCGAACCCCAAAGGATTGGATGCCGGAACGGCAGAAACCTTGATGAAGGGAATAAAATATAATATTGAACGCAACGAGGCGGAAAAGAAAACAACATACGAAATTATGCTTGCGTTTGATGACATTGCACCTATTAGACCGTCAAAGAACGATAACCTTAAAATGACAGTCGTGCTGAACGAAGGTGATGAGAGCGGAACGCGTGACGGCTGGCTTACATGGGGAAAAGGATTGGCAGAGGGAAAGGCGCCGATGAAATTCAACCTGATTAAAGTTTTTGATTGATAAAAAGCGAGAACGGAAAGGAATTATGATGATGAATATGAAAATTTTAAAGTTGTTTTTGCCTGTTGTCCTTGTGTGCTTAACATTCGGTTCCGTGACGGTCGGTGCATGGGAAGGAGTAACGGGCGTTGATTGGCTTGATGATACGCCTAAAGAAAATGTTTTTCGTGTTGAAGGCGATAAAAGAGAGTTTATTCTGCTGGATGTTACCGATAACCCACAGTCAAGGTTTTTTGTGCTTGCGAAAGAGTATTACGCCGACAGGGAGTTTGATTCGAGGGGAAAATCACTTTTTAATCCAAAGGACGGGAAAAATCTGGGCGGTTGGCTAAACGGCTCGTTTATTAAGTATGGTAACCAGGTTAACAGCGGCGAGATAATGAAATTTCCGGGGGAAATAATAAATCATATTGATATGAAACATTTTTGGATAACCGACGGAAAGACGGCTGAAACCGAAGAACTCGGAACATATGGCGTAGGACTTATGTCGCAGGAGGAAATGGTAAAGTATGCCGATAAATTCGGGGTTGACGACGGACTGACAACATCAAGTATTTTTACAAACACATACGGATGGTGGATAAGGACGCAAGACGATACGGATACGGCGAATAAAATAGTGTTCAGGTTTGACAAAACAAATAACGGTTCGAATATTCATGGGTGGTCTGCGGATGTTGACGGAATAGCGGTCAGACCGTGCTTTTACCTTAATGAGAGTTTTTTCTCGGATGTGAGGATTAATCTTTGGGATATGGGTGAAAATGTTCGCCGGGCAATCAAAAAGATTTACCTCAAAGAAAGTATGGCAAAGATATATGACGAAGAAGAATTGTGGGACAAGTTCGGGTACAGTGCAAACATAAACATTAAAGTCGAAAGTCTGACGGATAAAAGCGGAAATAAGGCAGATATAGATGCGGAATATGTTTCGGCAGAGATAAAGGCTGACAGCAAGCTTAAAGAGGATACGGATGCGAGCGTTCTTATGGTGCTGTACGGAGAGGACAATTGCCCCGTGAGGTTTGAGGTAAAGAATGTCAGAATACCCGGAAGACAAGAATCAACTCACGAGATAGAGATGCCGTTACAGAATGTAAGTAAAGAGAGAGGATTTTATTTTAAAATATATATTATAAAACCCGGCACAAAACTAAAAGCGTTTTCAAACGCAGTGCGAATTTATCTGTGATGCATATAAAAGAACCGATACGGGTATATAACATAAAAACAAGTGGGTTCAGATATAAAGAATACAAGTATATTCGAAATGTTTTATTATAAGGAGCAGAAAGTATAAAATGGAAAGAAAATTTAATATAGAAAAAGAAATAAGCTGTGATGTTCTTGTTGTTGGCGGCGGTTGTGCAGGCTTGGCGGCGGGGATTTGTGCGGCAAGGCACGGAGCCGATATAATTATAGCGGAACAAAACGGTTACCTCGGCGGAACAGCGACGGCAGGAATGGTTGGCCCGTTTATGACCTCGTATGATGTAAAAGGAGAAACGCAGCTTATACGCGGATTTTTTGATGAATTTGTCCGCAGAATGGAGAAAATCGGAGGTGCGATTCATCCATCAAAGGCGGAATATGATTCGGCATATGCCGCATATCGAGCGGCAGGGCACAGAAATCTTGCCACATTTGACGGAGAGGCGTATAAGCGTATTGCTGAGGATATGTGTGCCGAAAGCGGCGTGCGGCTGATGTATCATTTGTTCCTGATGGGAGCGGATTCAGAAAACGGAAAGGTTACGTCGGCATACTTTGCAACCAAGAGCGGAATTTATAAAATAAATGCAAAAGTGTTTATTGATTGCAGCGGTGATGCTGATTTGGCATATTACAGCGGAGCGCAAACCGTTTACGGCAACTGTGACGGTGAGGTTCAGGCGGCATCAATGTTTTTCAGCGTAATCGGTGTGGATAAGGAAAAAATGGATAAGCATATGAAAAATGCGTCATCGATCGAGGAAAGATTTTATATGAAAGAAATTCTTAAAGAACGAGAAAAGGGTCGCTTTCCGCTGTATCGTGCCAAAATAGCCTTGTATGAAGGTCTGGGTGATGAATGGCTGGTAAATATGTCACAGCTTGACGATGTAAATGCGGTTATTCCGGAAGAGGTGACGGCTGCGGAAATAGAGGGCAGACGTCAGATAGAATATATTATATCATTTTTGAGAAAATATGCCGCAGGCTGTGAAAATATCAGACTTGTAAGAAGTGCTGCCTCGCTCGGAGTACGTGAGAGCCGCAGAATAAAGGGCGAATATACGGTCACTAAAGAGGACGTAATCGAAAGCGTAAAATTTCGGGATTCGGTGTTTTGCTGTTCCAACTCAATGGATATACATAAAAAAGGATATGTGGAATATATCGTGAGAAAGTCTGATGCGCCGTATTACATTCCGTATCGTGCTCTTGTCGCAAAAAATTTTGATAATCTGCTTGCTGCCGGTCGGTGTATATCTGCAGACCGTGAGGTTATGGGCGCAATACGTGTTATGCCACCGTGCTTTGCAATGGGACAGGCCGCAGGAACGGCGGCAGCATTGTGTGCGG
>OIYO01000374.1_pt1 | contig 39044 bp, 28 predicted proteins | sample 1588191 | NCBI WGS metagenome assembly OIYO01 (sample SAMN03283275) | human gut metagenome | biome: human-associated habitat; material: feces | host: Homo sapiens | place: Peru | collected 2012 | reverse complement strand
CTGCCGAGTTCCAGGGCGGCGTCGGCACTGCCGGTTCTGCAAACATCGGTAAGAAGTATGCGATGTTTGAGGCCATTCACGGCTCCGCACCCCGCATGATCAAAGAGGGCCGCGGCCAGTACGCTGACCCCTGCTCCATGCTGCGTGCCACCGTTATGCTGCTGTCCCACATTGGGTACCAAAAGCAGGCGGACGCGCTGGAGGCTGCGCTGGACAAGTGCATGTTTGAAGAAAAGAAGCTGGTCATCACCGGCCGTGCGGACGGCTGCACCTGCAGCGAATTTGGCGACTATGTGATGGACACCATCACCCGGATGACCAAATAAAATCGTTCTTTTGAGAGGGATGAACCCTATGGAAAAAAGAGAAAATATATCCATGTCCATCATCAAGCGTCTGCCCCGATACTACCGATTTTTGCAGAGCCTTAAGGACAATGGCATTGTGCGCATCAGCTCCAAGGAGCTGGCGGACCGTATGGGCCTGACTGCCTCCCAAATTCGCCACGACTTTAACAGCTTTGGGGGATTTGGACAGCAGGGTTACGGCTACAATGTGCCGGAGCTACAAAAGCGCATTGGCGAAATTCTGTGTGTGGATAAGGAATTGAAAACCATTTTGATCGGTGCCGGCAACCTGGGTAAGGCGGTATCCAACAAGATCTTTATCCGGCAGAGCGGCTTTAAGCTCATTGGCATTTTTGACAAGAACGAAGCCATCTGCGGCAACATGATCAAGGGCATTCCTGTGCGCCACATCAATTATTTGGAGAACTTCTGCATTGATAACCAGCCGGTGTGCGCCGTAATCTGTATTCCCGGCAGCGATATGCAGGAGATCACGGATATGCTGGTGCGCCTGGGCGTGCGGGCCTTTTGGAACTTTAGCAATTACGACATTGCCATGGCCCACCCGGAGGTGCTGGTGGAAAATGTGCACCTGAACGACAGTCTGATGACCCTGGGCTACCTGACCAACACCTCTATGGCAGAGGACGAAGCGAGGTAACACAGTGAAACAGATTAGCACAAAAGAGATCGTAGATCTGTTTGCCTACAACAAGGACTCTGCGGTTTTGGTAGAGAAACGCCCCCTGCCCGGCAACGCCCAATACAAGGTGAACTACTCGGTGGTGAACTTTGCCACAGGTGAGCAGGAAGTGATCACCAAAAGCGCCTACCTGCTGCGCAAATTTGGCTCTGCGTTCCAAAAAATCAGTACCGAGATTCCAAACTTTGTTCAGTGCGACGCGGCGGTGCTCTATGACCGGCGGGTGCTGGTGATCTACCCCAACGGCGAGGCCGGTATTTTTGACCGAGAGGGCACACTGGAGTGGAACGGTATGTTCCAGTACCACGACGCCCCGGTAAAGCACCTGGCGCTGGAGGAGAAGTATTTTTGGAGCGTTTGTCCCGGCGAGAATGCGGTGATTCGCTACGCCTGCCAAAATATGAAGGTAGACTTGCGCATCGGCGGCAAGGACGCCCAAACCTTTGTTAACCCCCAACATATCTGCCAGTACAACGGCGACCTGTATGTGGCCTGCGGCGGCAACAAAATCCGTAAGATCGACGGTATGGACTATACCGTGTCTGACTACCGCACCTTTTCCCAGCAGGTCAAACGGTATCACAAATTCGGTCAGTACGCCCTGGTGGTGCTGGAAAGCGGCACCTACCTGGTGGACGAAACCAAAGAATGACCCTTACATAAAAACAAGGCATACGCCCGCAGGTGTATGCCTTGTTTTTATGCCATTTGGGGCGCAAAAAAGCCGCAGGCAATGCCTGCGGCTATCTTGTTAATTACAGCTTTACCCTCTGTCCATACCGATCTCCTCGATCATCTCGTGGATCACATCGGCAGAGGCGACAAACTTGGCTTTTTCTTCCTCATTCAAGTCCATTTGGAGCACCTCACGCACACCGTTGCGATTCACCACCGCAGGCACACCGATATAAATGCCCCGCTGACCGTACTCCCCTTTCAGGTACGCAGACACGGTAAAGATAGAATTCTCATCAAAAAGGATGGCACGGGTCAATCGTGCCAGTACCATACCGATACCGTAATAAGTGGCCTTCTTGGCCTTGATGATGGCATAAGCGGACTCCTTTACATCCACGGCAATCTGCTTCATATCCTCATCCAGGGCAGGATGCGTGGTCTTAAAGTCGTCCAAAGGTTTTACGCTGATCAGCGCCTGGCTCCAGGGCACAAACTCCGAGTCCCCATGCTCGCCGATCACATAAGCGTGCACATTGCGGGGGTTCACATGGAAATAATCGCTCATCATATGGCGCAAGCGCGCGCTGTCCAACGAAGTGCCGGAACCCACCACTCGATTGGCCGGAAAGCCGGACAAGGTATAGACCACCTGGGTCATAATATCCACCGGGTTAGAGGCCACCAGGAAAACGCCGTTAAAGCCGCTGGCAATAATGGGCTGCACAATGGAGCTGAAAACCTTGTAGTTCTTTTGCAGCAGATCCCGGCGGCTCTCACCGGGCAGCTGGGGCGCACCGGCACAGATCACAACCAGATCTGCGTCGCTGCAGTCGCTGTACTCCCCTGCCTTGATTTTCATAGAACTGGGCGCAAAGGGCAGACCGTGAGACAGATCCGCCGCCTCACCCCAAGCACGCTCCTTGTTGATGTCGATCAGTACCAACTCATCGCAAATATTCTGGTTCAGCAGCGCATAAGCAAAGCTCATACCTACCATACCAACGCCTACAATGGCCACTTTTTTCTTATCTGACAACATTTGAATGCCTCCCAAAGGACCACCTCTGCTCTATTATTTGAAGAACAAAGGTAATTTTTCCAGGTAAATAATGTCTTTCCGATCGGCAGCGTCGCCCTCAGCCAAGGGCGCGGCGCTGGCCACGATATTTGCACCGAACAAAGCCACCAGTTGCTGCAGCGCCTTTAAGCTGTCTCCGGTGGAGATCACATCGTCCAACAGTAACACGCGCTTGCCGTCCAGCAGATCGCCGTCCTCATGACCCAGGTACAGGGTCTGCTCCTTTTGGGTGGTGATGGAATGGACGGTTACCTTCTCCGGTCGGTCCATATACACCTTAACGCCCTTACGAGCCACAATGTATTTTTTGCCGCTTTGGCGGCTCATTTCGTAAGCCAGCGGAATACTCTTGGCCTCCGGCGTCACAATATAGTCAAATTCCGGTACCTTTTTTAGCAACTCTTCAGCGCAAGCCTTGGTTAACTCCACATCACCAAAAAAGATAAAGGCCGCAATGTCCATACTGTCAGACACGGGGAAGCGCTTTAACTGCCGCTCCAGCCCGGCAATATGTAAGGTATAATACGCGTCACTCATAAAATCTTCTCCCCCAGTTCCGTACCGCCGATCACATGAAAATGCAGATGCATCACGCTCTGCCCTGCATCCGCCCCACAGTTGGAGATCACCCGGTAAGAGGTAATCCCCTGGGACGCTGCGATCTGCGGGATCGTTTCAAAAATATGGGCAACCACGGCACTGTTGTCTGCCGTGATGGCGTTCACATTCTCAATATGTGCTTTAGGCACCACAAGAAAGTGCACCGGCGCCACCGGGTTCAGATCCTTAAAGGCCAGAATTTGATCATCCTCATACACCTTGGTGGAGGGAATGTTACCGCTGACGATCTCACAAAACACACACATTTGCACTGCTCCTTACTGGATCATATCCCGTACCAGCGCAGCAGCCTGAGCCATTGCATCCGGCAATTTGTCTACATTCTTACAACCGGCCATGGCGCTGTCCGGGCGACCGCCGCCGCCACCGCCGGCCAGCTTGGCAATTTCACGCACTACATCGCCGGCCTTTACGCCGCGGGCAATGGCTTCCTTGCCGCAGACGGCAACGATATTGGCTTTTTCGCCGTTAACACCGGCCACCACAGCCACCACATTGTCGCCTTTGTTCTTTAATTCATCGCCCATAGAACGCAGCGCGTCCGGAGCCACATCCGTCAAAGTGGCGGTATAGAATGCCAGGCCGTCCAGGTCAACTGGTGCGGCGAACAGGTCTGCGCTCTTTAAGTGCGCCAGTTCCTCTTTCAGGCTCTTGATCTCCTTGTCTTTGGCCTTATCGCTGTCTGCCAAGGCGGCCAGCTTTTCCGGCAGGTCGTGAACGGCGCTCCTCAGCATTGCCGCAGCGCCGGACAGCATACCGTCCGCCTGATAAATATGAGCCAATACATTGCTGCCGGTGAGGGCCGTAATGCGGCGCACGCCGGAGGCCACAGAGGCCTCGCTGACAATATGGAACAGGCCGATCTGGCCGCTGTTGCTTACATGGGTACCACCGCAGAACTCGGTGGAGAAATCGCCGGCCTTGACCACCCGCACAATGTTGCCGTACTTCTCGCCAAAGAGCATCATCGCCCCCAGCTTCTTGGCCTCATCAATGGGCATCTCCATGCTCTCTACCGGGTGGGCACCCATAATAAAGGCGTTGACCAGGTGCTCCACTTTCAGCAGCTCATCCCGGGTCATGGCATTAAAGTGGGTAAAGTCAAAGCGCACTTCTCGCTCGTCCACCAGCTGACCGGCCTGCTCCACATGAGTGCCCAGCACCTGGCGCAGGGCTGCCTGCAATAGGTGCGCAGCCGTGTGGTTGCGCATAATGCTGCGGCGGCGCTCGGCATTGATATCCGCCTGTACAGTATCACCCACGCTGATAATGCCGCGGGTTACTTCGCCACGGTGCAGAAAGATCTTGTCCGCATTCTTGGCAGTATCCGCCACGATAAAGGCATTGTCCGCACCGTTCTTGATCACGCCGCTGTCGCCTACCTGGCCGCCGGACTGGGCATAAAACGGGGTCTTATCCAGCACCAGCGTGCCGCTATCCCCGGCGCCCAGCATGTCTACCAACTCGCCGTCTGCATTCACAATAGCCAGCACCTTGGCATCGCAGGCAAAGTCTGTATAGCCCACAAAGTCCGTGGCCGATGCGTTAATTTTTACGCTATTGCCCTTCCAAGCGTCTGCACCGGCGTCCTTACGGGCGGCACGGGCGGTTGCTTTTTGGGCAGCCAGCAAGGCGTTGAACTTATCTTCATCCACGGTAATGCCCTTTTCCTCCAAAATATCCTTGGTCAGGTCCAGGGGGAAGCCGAAGGTGTCGTTCAGCTTAAAGGCGTCCTCGCCGGAGAACACATTGCCATCCAACTTGCTGATATATTCGTCCAGCATAGCCAAACCGGCGTCAATGGTCTTGCCAAAGGACTCCTCCTCAGACAGAATGATCTTTTTGATCAGCTCTGCCTTGTCGGCCAGCTCCGGGTACGCCACATGGTTCTCATGGATCACCGTGTCGCACACTTTATACAGGAACGGTTCGTTCACGCCCAGCAATCTGCCGTGGCGGCAAGCCCGACGGATCAGGCGGCGCAGCACATAGCCCCGGCCGTTGTTGGACGGAATGACGCCGTCGCCGATCATAAAGGTGGCGGAGCGCACATGGTCGGTAATTACGCGCAGGGACACATCCTTTTGCGCGTCCGCATGATATTTTGCACCGGAGATCTCGCTGATCTTCTTCATAATGTTCTGCACGGTGTCCACTTCAAAAATATTGTCCACATCCTGGAGAATACAGGCCAGACGCTCCAGACCCATACCGGTATCAATATTCTTCTGCTTCAGCTCCGTGTAATTGCCGTTGCCGTCGTTATTGAACTGGCTAAACACATTGTTCCAAAACTCAACATACCGGTCGCACTCGCAGCCGGGGCCGCAATCCGGAGAGCCGCAGCCATACTTTTCGCCACGGTCAAAATAAATCTCCGAGCAGGGGCCGCAGGGGCCGGAGCCGTGCTCCCAAAAGTTGTCTTCCTTGCCCAGACGCACAATGTGGCTGGGATCAACGCCGTTTTGCTTTGTCCAAATCTCGAAAGCCTCGTCGTCGTCCTGATAAATGGTCACATACAGCTTGTCCTCCGGCATTTCCAGCACCTTGGTGCAGAACTCCCAGGCCCAAGCGGTGGCCTCTTTCTTAAAATAATCGCCAAAGGAGAAGTTGCCCAGCATTTCAAAGAAGGTGCCGTGGCGGGCAGTGATGCCAACGCGCTCGATATCCGGGGTGCGGATACACTTCTGGCAGGTGGTCACGCGGTGACGGGGCGGCTCTTCCTGAGCCAGAAACCACTTTTTCATAGGTGCCATGCCGCTGTTGATGAGCAGCAGGCTGGGGTCGTTCTTCGGGACAAGCGGGAAGCTGTCGAGGCGCAGATGGCCCTTGCCTTCAAAGAAGGTCAGGTACTTTTCGCGCAGTTCATTCAAACCGGTCCATTGCATAACTGTATCTCTCCTCGTGGTTTCTGGCGTCCTCCTCCGGACGCGATATTTTTATGACAGGCGCCAAAACAAAAACAGCCTCCGCCCCAACAAAGGGACGAAGACTGTGTAAAAAGCTCCGTGGTACCACCCAAATTGCAGGAAAATCTGTCCCCTGCCGCTTTGTGCGCAGTAACGCTGCGCCGCGTCCGGTTTGTTCGCCGGAAGCTCCGGGGCGGCTTGAAAAATCTTCTGCCGGAACGCCTTGCAGCCAAAGCGGACGTTCTCTCTGCACAGCAGGGTATGTTTTTCTGACCCCATCCTAGCCATCTGTCATAATCCAATTTACCGCACAAAAGGGCAAATTTCCCCTTTGCGTTCAATTCAGATTATAGCATGGATGCGGCGTTTGTCAACGGGTTTTCCCAAATTTTACGGGACCCAGATGCGGCGCACTTCCAAAATCCTGCCGCCCTGCACCACCAATGTTGTATTGTACACGGTCCAGTGATCCGGGTCTGCATTGATCGCTGCTGCTACGGCATCCGCACCCGTCGTTTCCACCGCTTCGGCCTGTGGATCAGCAGAGCTATCCTTCAGCACCACGTTTTCTGCCAGCGGCAGCGTCTTTTCGCCCATCTCATAATAGACAGGGTAATCATCGAACGTCATCGTGCGGTAGGTATCTCCATCCAGCAGCAGATCAACGCCGCCCTGTTCCGCACCGCCATTGATCGTCACGATATCGTATTGGTCGTTTTTCTCGACGCTGCTCACTTCGGCGGTAACATATTGATTCCATACAGTCCCTTCTTCGTGGAATGTGATCTTATCGCCGACAGCAAGATCTTCAACCTCTTCTTTTTTATAAAGGTCGTAACTGAACACCTTCGCCGTCAAGCTTCCATCTTGAACACCAGAGGAGACGGACGCAGAAATAAACGTCGTCGTTTCCGGGTCGTCCAGATCATCCAAATTCCATGTCAGCCTGTTGATAGGTTCCATTGTTCCTTCTTCCGCCACATGGGACGAAGCTGGAACCACACTCGTTGAAGAAGCCGTAGAGCTAGATGCTCCGCAGCCCGCCATTGCCATACCAACTGCCAGAACGGCGGCCAGCGCCAACACTTTATGATTCCGTCTCATCGAAAAACCTTCTTTCTGTCTGTGCGTTCTATATGATATACTTTTTCTCTTTTTTGTAAAGTGCAAATTCTCTTGTTTGCTTGACTCAGCGGGTCTGTTCCGCTACAATAAAAACGATTCAAGGACACACTCTATTGCAGAATAGCGAGGAATTTTTCGTGAAGATTTTGAAAGTCAAATGTCTTGCCCCCACCCGGCTGGACAATTATCTGATGCAGCAGTTCCCGGCGCTGAACCCGGGCCGCCTGAACAAGGCCCTGCGTGAAAATAAGATCAAGCTAAACGGCAAAAAGCAGCCGCTCTCCACCCGCGTGATGGCCGGCGACGAGATCAAGCTGTTCATTCTGGACGAGGTGCTGGACGCCGACAAGCGGGTGGACGGCCCCGCGTGGAAGAACGCGCGCGGTCCGGCGCAGGTCATCTACGACTGCCCGCAGATTTTAGTCGTGAACAAGCCTGCCGGTCTGGCCGTGGACGGCCCCGAGGACGACACCCTGCTGAACCGCGCTCTGCTCTACCTGAACCAGCAGGGCGAATACAGCGAGGACAGCCTGTACACCCCGGCGCTGTGCCACCGTCTGGACACCGGCACGAGCGGCTTGGTCATCATCGCCAAGACGCCGGAGGCCGAGCAGCTGTTCCTCGAGGTCATCAAGAACCGCGAGGTCAAAAAGACCTACCTCTGCGTCACCTTTGGCCGTCCCACGCCGCCGGACGGCACGCTGGGCGGCTATCTGCTCAAGGACGCCGACCGCGGCATCGTCAAGATCGTGGACGAAAAGCTTCCGGGCGCAAAGGACGTGGAGACGCAGTATGAGACGATCGCCGTTTCCGGCCGTCTGGCCCTGCTCAAGGTCAAGCTCATCACCGGCCGCACCCACCAGATCCGCGCCCACATGGCCAGCATCGGCTGTCCCATCCTCGGCGACAGCAAGTACGGCAACAACTCCGCCAACCGCGAGCTGAAGCTCAAATATCAGGCCCTCTGCGCGTGGGAGCTGGTCCTCCCCCGCTTCACCCAGCCCGATTTCGCCGATCTTTCCGGCAAGACCTTCCACGCCCCGAAACCGTGGTACTATGGTCAGGTGCTGGATGGAACGCTGAAGTAAACTTTAACCGCAGAATCTTCTGATCCTTTTCTGCGGCAGCGCCGCAAATCAACAAACCCCTGAAAAATCGGAAAGAGATCTTCACGCCGTAGGCGGGAATCTCCCGATTTTCAGGGGTTTGTCTACTTCTTTGGGGTTCCAAGGGGCGAGCAGCCCCCTTGGCCGTGCCCCCCCGCGCTTCGGAAGTAGCGGGCGCTTTTCTGGTACTCTTTTGGTGCGCAAAAGAGTACATTTCCTTTAGATTCTCACCATCTCTCTGGTGATCTCGCTCAAGCTGTGCGCACCGCACATCTGCATCGTATCGGCCAGCTCGCCGGCGATCTTCTCGATGTAGCACTTGACGCCCTCTTCGCCGCCGCCATAGACAGCCGTAACGAACGGACGGCAGATGAGCACGCCGTCTGCGCCCAGCGCCAGCGCCTTGAACACATCGACGCCGGAACGGATGCCGCCGTCCACGAGGACCTTCACGCCGCTGCCCTTGAGGGCGTCTGCGATCTCGGGCAGGACCTCTGCCGTGGCGGGGCACTGGTCCAGCACGCGGCCGCCGTGGTTCGAAACGACGATGGCCGCTGCACCGGCTTCCTTCGCCTTGAGCGCGCCCTTGACCGTCATGACGCCCTTCACGATGAAGGGACGGCCCGCCAGCGCGACGATCTCTTTCAGCTCGTCCACGCTCTTGCTGCCCGCCGGGGGCGTCATGTTCTTCAGGAAGGGCAGACCGGCGGCGTCCACGTCCATCGCGACCGCAAAGCAGCCGCTCTCCTTGGCCTGTTCCATCTTGGTCTTGATGGTGTCGATGTTCCACGGCTTGATGGTGGGCACACCGCAGCCGTTCGCGGCTCCGATGGCCTTGGTGGCCATGGTCATGACGTCCGGGTTCGTGCCGTCGCCGGTAAAGGCCGCGATGCCGTTTTCCGCACAAGCCCGCACCAGAACATCATTATAGGTCATATCCGTATAGGCATCGGAATAGTGGAGGTTCACCGCGCCCACCGGACCCGCAAAGAACGGATACTTGAACTGCTTGCCGAACAGCTTCACATGGGTATCGGGCGTGCCGTTCTCGCACAGAGTATCCATATTGACCCGGATCTCTGCCCACTTATTATAATTGCGGATGGCCGTATCGCCCACGCCCTTTGCGCCGGGGCCGGGGATCTGGTTCTTGCAGGCCGCGCCGTTGCACACCGGGCAAGCCTTGCAGTACTGACCGATGCACTGTCGTGCGTTGTTCAAAACATCGGAATAATTCATAACGATTTTCCTCCTGTTCGCTTTCAATTCCTCGCGGGTCCTATGATCCCGCGCACTCTCTGCCCTCATCATAGTCCGCTTTTCTGCCCGCGTCAAGGGCTTTTCGGGGCTTCCCGCTCCCGCCCGCAATTTCATACAGCGTTCCTGCGTCATTTTTGAATTTTTTCAAATTTTTTTGAAAAAATCCTTGACAAAAGTGCTTCTTTCAGGTATTATAGTGGAGCGCTGAGGGCCACGGCCCAAAGCACTGAGAACTGAAGATGTGGAAAGATGGCTGAGTTGGTCTAAGGCGCACGACTGGAAATCGTGTAACGTGTCAAAAGCGTTCTGGGGTTCGAATCCCCATCTTTCCGCCAAAATGCCCGGAACCGATGGTTCCGGGTTTTTGTTTTATCCCCCCCTCTCGGCGTCCTCTCTCCCGAAAGGAAAGTGATCGGCGCAGTTATTTCATTTGCCGTCAAACGGCGGGCTTCACGTCCGCATGGAACGGCGGCTGGAAGTGAGGTCTTGCAAGATGTCAAAAATCACGATCGCCATGCCGCGGATGAGCACCGACCCGGAGCTGACCGTGGCACAGTCCAAATACCCCGAAAGCCTCGCCCGCGCGGGCGCAGAGGTCCGCTGGATCGATCTGGCCGACCCCGAACGCGCCGTGCAGGAAGCGCTGACCTGTGACGGTCTGCTGCTCCCCGGCGGCGGCGACATGGACCCGAAGTTCTACGGGCAGGAGCGCATTCCCGCCTGCGGCGAACCGAATCTTCTGCGGGACGCCGCTGAACCGCCGCTCCTACGGGCTTTTCTGGCCGCCGACAAGCCCGTTCTCGCCATCTGCCGGGGCATTCAGGTGATGAACGTCGTGCTGGGCGGCGACCTGTATCAGGACATCAAGCCGTTCGCACATGTCCCCCACAACGACCACTGGGGAAAGGTCCACACCGTCACGGTCCGGCGCGGAACGCTGCTCTCCCGCATTCTGGGGCAGGATACGGTTCTGGTCAACAGCCAGCATCATCAGGCCGTGGACCACATCGCCCCCGGCCTGACCCTCGCGGCTCTGAGCGAGGACGGCATCGTGGAGGCCATCGAGAAGCCGGACTCCCGGTTCTGCCTTGGCGTTCAGTGGCATCCGGAGTGGCTCAGCGAGATGGACCCCGCCATGCAGGGGCTGTTCGACGCTTTTGTGCACGCCTGTGCCCGCTGACGCCCGCCGCAGCGGCCAGAAATTTCCTCACCAGCATCCGTTTGATGCTGTTTTGAACACATGTTATTCCACACAGGAGGTCCAGCCATGACAGCTTCGAGATCCCAAAAGCGGGGCCGTGCCGCCCTTATCATCGTCCTCTGCGTTCTAGCGCTCTTCCTTGCGGCGGGCGGGACGCTGTTCGCCCTGCTGAACCACAAGGTCAAGTCCCTTCAGGCGGGCGCTTCGTTCAGCTTCTCCTATCAAGTCCAGTCCACCAGCGCCGAAACGCCCGCGCTGTACGGCGTGCTGGAAAAGGTCGGCGCAACGCAGGGCACAGTCTCCGGACAGTATGCTCCCGGAAAATTTCAGGTCGCGCTCGCGTCCCAGCGCGGGAACGACTTCACTCACATTTACATCGATTCCAACGAGACGCTCTACGACGCCGGACAGCTCTACACCTATCTGCGCGGGCAGATCGTAGATGCCGCCCCGCTGGCCAGCTTGGTGCTTCCCAGCTGGAGCATGGGCAGCTACATCTCGCAGACCCAGCTGGCTTCTGTGCTGGGCACAGAGCTTTCTGCCGTCGAGATGCAGGACATGACCGGCTTTTCGCTCGCGCTGGGCGCACTCCAAAAGGTGACGCCCGACGGGGCTTTGGACGGCTATACTTATTATGAAGTGCCGTCGTCCAGCGACATCACGCTGATCTTCGGCCTTCCGATGAAAGAGCTGTTCGCCAAGACCACCCCGCTCCACGTCCTGCTGACCATCCCAGAGCACAGTGTGACCATCTCCCTGAGCGGGACCGTCACGGCGGCGGAGACCGCCGTTGTCGCGCCCACCTCCCGGATGAGCGACGAAGAGGTAGATTCCTTCGTTCAGCTCCGCAAATCGCTGGAAAGCTTTGCGGCGGTGCTGCAGAGCGCTTTGCAGGGAAGCGGTTCTTAACCTCTCAGTCACCTTCGGTGACAGCTCGCACACACGACGCTATTGCCGAAACAAACCTCTCAGTCTCGCCTACGGCTCGACAGCTCCCCTGATAGGGGAGCCACTGGCGAGCCGGTATTGGCTGTGCTGGATGAATTGGTTTTCTTGAAACGGTAAACGGAAGTGCTCCGCTGTCTAGGCTGACAGCATCTGTACGAACGCCCTTGGTTAGAGCGTAGTTCAGATGCCGTTTCCCTAGGCAGCGGAGCACTATTTTTTGCGCAAGATAAAACTTTTTCGTCCAGCAGGGGTTGCCCGACCTGCCAATGGCTCCCCTATCAGGAAAGACTCCCTCCGGCCGGAGGGAGATGTCGCGCAAGCGACAGAGGGAGGACGACTGGCATTGCGAAGCAATGACTGAGAGGTTCGCTGTGTGACAGTGCTCTTCAGAGCGAGCGGTTGAACGAAGGCAAGATCGAGAGGTTTCTTTTACCGGTCGAGGATACGGCCATCAATAGAGAAGGTCACGACCTGCCACGGGATGAACTTTCCGCTGTTCTTCAGGGCGGTCACGGCGGCGTGTTCCAGACCGCCGCAGCAGGGCACTTCCATCCGCAGGACGGTCACGCTCTTAATGTCGTTCTGGGAGAGGATGGCGGTCAGCTTTTCGCTGTAGTCCACGCTGTCCAGCTTCGGGCAGCCGATGAGGGTGATCTTGCCCTGCATGAACTCCTGATGGATGTTCGCATAGGCATAAGCGGTGCAGTCTGCCGCGATCAGCAGTTTCGCCCCGTTGAAGTAGGGTGCATTCACCGGGACCAGCTTGATCTGGCAGGGCCACTGACCCAGCTGAGAGGGCATCGACACCCCTGCTGTGGGCGCTGCCGGAGCAGGTTTACGGTTAAACTGATGCATCTGGTGGCCCGGACAGCCAGCGTGTGCCGGTGCAGCGGCGGCAGCTTTTTTCTGCTTATTCTCGAGCACGGCCTGTTCGTCGTAAGCGGCCGCTTCGCGCTCCTCAAAGGTGATCGCGCCCGTGGGGCATCCGGGCAGACAGTCGCCAAAGCCGTCGCAGTAATCGTCGCGCATCAGCTTTGCCTTGCCGTTGACCAGACCAATGGCCCCCTCGTGGCACGCCGTGACGCACGCACCGCAGCCGTTGCACTTTTCTTCGTCTATATGAATGATTTTCCGGATCATCTCGAAATCCTCCTTGCATTTTGTAGGCTCAGTATACTATAATAACAGAAACAATTCGGTTGTTATAACCACGAAAGGGCACTTTTTCATGAACATCCGCTCGATTTTTTTGTTCCGGGGGCTGACCGATGCCGACATCTCCCAGATGGAGCACTGTCACTGTCTGCGGCAGAAGGCATTTTCCCGCCGGGAAGCCATTTTCCGTTCCGGCGATACCGTCCACGAGATCGGCATCGTGCTGAGCGGCTACGTCCATGTGGAAAGCGTGGATCTCTGGGGCAACAAGAGCCTGTTGAGCGAAGTGCGGCCCGGGCAGGTCTTTGCCGAGACATACGCTTTCTGCGCCGAGCCGCTGATGGTGGACGCTGTGGCCGCAGAGCCGTGCACCGTGCTATTTTTGGACGTTTCTGCTCTCTCCTGCCCCCACGCAGAGGGCAGCTGGCAACAGCAGCTTCTGCGGAATCTGCTCCACGTCTCGATGCGGAAAAATCTGGGGCTGTCCCGCCGCATTTTCTGCACGACGCCCAAGACGGTGCGCGGGCGGCTTCTGACCTACCTGTCCGGTCAGGCGGTCCAAGCCGGGAGCAAAACGTTCGATCTTCCGTTCAATCGCCAGCAGCTGGCCGATTACCTCAACCTTGACCGCAGCGCCCTTTCCAAGGAGCTGGGCCGGATGCGGGACGAGGGGCTGTTGGAGTTCGAAAAGAACCACTTCGTGCTCAAGGAGCTTCCGGAGACCTTCTGAATAAAAACTGCGCAGAGGAACGCACCGGTTTCGGTGCAGACCTCTGCGCAGTTGCATTTATTGAGATGGGTCAGGACGGGATGTGGTCCACGATCCAGCTGCCGCCGTCGCCACTGCCGGTCGCGCTGTTATAGACGATGTCGGTCAGTTCCTTGGTCATGGCCGACTTCTGCTCTTTATAGGTTGCTTCCGCCTCGTCCGCGATGCTCTGGTCGCGGCCATTGTCCTTCAGATACTGGCGCAGTTCCTTCAGGATGGCGTTGAACTCCTTATCGCACCGGCTCTGGGCCGAATTCAGCTTGGCAGTCTTGGAAACGACGATGGAGACTTTCAGCGCGATGCTGCGTTCTTCTTCCGGGTGGGAGACATACTCGGTGTATGTCTCACCGATGATGCCGTACAATTCCTTCTGACTGCTCTCCCGCAGGTTGGTCAGCTGGCTAACATAGCTGTCGATCTGCTTGTCCACGGCGCTCTCGGCGCTGGCGCTGCTGCTTGCCGCGCTGCTGGAGGCCGCATGAGAAGAAGACGCCGTCTCATGCGACGAAGCCGCCTGAGAATGGGCCGCCGAAGAAGCGGTGCTGCTGGAAGAACTGTTGCTCGAAGAAACGCTGCTGGAAGAGCTGCTCTCCTCTTTCGAACTGCTGGCGGATTCCGAAGCGACTTCGCTGGAGGACACTTCCTCGGACAGAGCGTTTTCCTCATCCAGTGCGGAGTCCGGCTCTTCTTCCGGCATACTTTCTGCCGCGCTCTCCGACTCCGGTGCGCTCTCGACACTGGAACTGGAGATTTCCTCCGGCTCGTCCCAGATAATTTCTTCTTTCGATTCGCTGCTTGACACCGGAACGGGTGCACGGTCAGCCATCACAGCCATGATCCCCACCGCAAGGATGGCTACCGCCATCACGATCCCCGCGATGAGCTTTTTGTTCGAACGATTCTGCATCTTTTTTCTGCCCCTTTTTGATGACGTCCCCTGCACGAACTGCGCAGAGCAGTTTAAGCATACCATTCCCACCCGGTGATTTCAAGAGACAAATCGTGAATTTGATCGCATTTTCACACAACAACGCCCCTCGGAAGCGCGGAAACCTTCCGAGGGGCGTTTGCGTATGCGGAGAACAAATGCGCGGCAAATTTGGCTGAGCAAAAATTGTAGGTTGAAAAGAACGATTTAGGAGAATCGTATGAAAGGAAATCGTGAGTGAAGTCTGTCCCCCGCTGAGAGAATATGCGTTACAACAATTTACTTGATGAACTTGACGTGCTTGCAGATCTCTTCGATGGCCTTTTCCTTGCGCTCATTGAAGATGACCTTGTTTTCCTCGAACAGGTTGCGGCCCTCGGTGTCGATGGAGACGATCAGGGGTCCGAACTCGTTCACCCGGCAATGCCACAGCGTCTCAGGCATGCCGAGGTCACGCCACTGGGCCTCGACGATCTCCTCCACCTCGGTGGCCGCGACAACGGCGTTGCCAGCGGGGAACACACAGTGGATGGCGCCGAACTCCTTGCAGGCGCGCTCGGTATTGGGACCCATGCCGCCCTTGCCCACGATGACGCGGACGCCGGACTTCTGCACGAACTCATACTCGAACTTCTCCATGCGCATGGAGGTGGTGGGGCCGACCGAGACCATCTCGAACTTGTCGTTTTCCAGCGGGCGGATGATGGGGCCGGCGTGGAAGATGGCAGCGTCCTTGACGTCCACGGGCAGCGGGCGGCCCTCCTCCACGAGGCGGCGGTGCGCCACGTCGCGGCAGGTGGTCAGGTCGCCGTTCAGGTAAACGACATCACCGATATGGATATCCTTCAGGTCCTCTGCAGAGACCGGAGTCGTGAGAATTTTCTTACCGTCTTTGATCGTCAACATTACAAAGTCACCCCCGAGTGAGTATCAATGGTGTAGTTCAGGTCCTTGTCGAAAATGATGTGGCCGCGGCGATGGCTCCAGCAGCCGACGTTGACGGCAACACCGATGGCAGAAGGATGGCGGGCAGTGTTCTCAATGTGCACGCCCATGACGGAGTACTTGCCGCCCATGCCCTGAGGGCCAAGGCCGATGGAGTTGATGCCGTCTTCCAGCAGCTTCTCCATATAGGCTGCGCGCTCGTTCTCGTTGTGGCTGCCCAGAGGACGCATCAGAGCCTTCTTGGACAGCAGAGCAGCGGTCTCAACAGAGGTGGCAACGCCCACGCCCACCAGCAGCGGAGGGCAGGCATTGATGCCGTAGCTGGTCATGACATCCATGACGAACTTGGTCACGCCTTCGTAGCCTGCACCAGGCATCAGCACCATGGCCTTGCCCGGCAGAGTGCAGCCGCCGCCTGCCATGTAGGCGTAGATCTCGCACTTGTCGCTGTTCGGGATGATATCCCACCACACGGTGGGAGTGCCCTTGCCCACGTTGCGGCCGGTGTTGAACTCATCGAAGGTCTCAACACTGTTGTGGCGCAGGGGTGCTTCGAAGGTGGACTTGACCACAGCCTCCTTCAGCAGACCTTCCACCTCGCCGATGAGGGGGAAGTCCACGCCGCACTTTACCCAGAACTGCAGCACACCAGTATCCTGGCAGCTGGGGCGGTTCAGCTCCTTGGCCAGCTTCTGGTTCCGCTTCATGGTCTCATAAATGACCTTGGACAGCGGTGCGTCCTCCTGTGCGCCCAGCTCATCGAGCTTGGCAATGATGTCGTCCGGCAGCACCTTGGCGATATGGCTCACAAAGTTGGCCATATAGGTCGTCATCTGCTGCACCTGTTCTTGCTTGTTCATTCCAATGCCTCCTTGAAAGATTTGGTTTGGTACATTTGCGCGTTTATTCACTCATTCAACGCTCTGCCCACATTACTGCGGGAAGAACGGAAATGCGATGGGAAGGATCACCATGCTGACGACGGTTGCGATGAGGATGAGGGGCAGACCCGCTTTCGCGTAATCCTTGAAGGTGTACCCGCCGGCGGAAACGACCATCGTGTTGGCGGGCATCCCGATGGGGGTCGCGTATGCGCAGGAGCCGCCGATGACACAGGCCATCAGGACGGCCCGGGGGTCAGCGCCCATGCCCTGTGCGATGCTCAGGCAGATGGGGACCATCAGGGCGGTGGTTGCGGTGTTGGACATGAAGTTGGTCATGACGCAGCAGAGCAGGAAGACCACCAGAGTCAGGACGTAGGGAGAGGGATTCTTGCCCAGTGCGCCGATGACGATGTTTGCGATCTCTGCGCCTGCGCCGGTCTTATCCAGAGCAGAGGCCAGAGACAGCGTGCCGCCGAAGAGGAAGATGGTCTTGAGGTCGATGGCCTTCAGGGCGTCCTTCTCGGAGATGACACCGGTAAGGATCAGAGCCAGCGCACCGATACAGCCGGTGATGCAGAGCTTGATGCCGATCTGCTTTTCAAAGATCATGCCCAGCAGGGTCAGGATCAGGATGACCAGCGAGAGCACCTGCTTCCACTGGGGAACATCGCTGAAGTCCTGCTCGCCGCCGAAGGAGTCATCATCGGAGACGGGGTGGTTGGGCAGCAGCTTCATGCCGAGGGTGGCGTAGAAGAGGATGCCGACGGCGAGGATGGGCAGGCCCACGATGGCGTACTCGAAGAAGCCGAAGGACATCCCGATCTCACCCAGAGCGCTCTGGGCGATGAGGTTGCCCGGTGCGCCGATGAGGGAGAGGTTGCCGCCCATGGCCGCTGCAAACACCAGCGGCATCAGCAGCTTGGAGCGGGCATAGCCGGACTTTGCCGCAATGCCGATGACCACAGGGATCAGGACGGCGGCGGTGCCGGTGTTGGAGAGCACGCCGCTCATCAGGCCAACGATGACCATGATGGCCACGATGAGACTGCGCTCGGATTTGGCAAAATGGGTGACGATGCCGCCGATCTTGTTGGCCATGCCTGTTTCAAACAGCGCACCGCCGACGATGAACATGGCGACGAAGAGGATGACGTTGCTGTCGATGAAGCCCGCAAAAGCGGTCTTGATGTCCAGCACGCCGGTGACGACCAGACCGATACAGACGATCATGGACGTTACACCGAGGGGGATCTTCTCAAACACGAACATGACGACCGCGAAGAGAAGAAAGAGTAGGGTGATAGTTGCTGCTGACATACTGGGGGTTCCTCCTTTTAATTAAATATAATGTATCCATTTATTGACGCACCACACGCCAATCTTTCGGAACGCCCCCGCTGCACCTCATTGTGCAGAGTCTTTGCTGCATGGTCGTGCCCTCACGACGCCCCCTCTCCCGTTTCAGGAAGGGCGACCGCTGCGGGCAGACCCGCGAGCGGTATTGCAGTTTTTATTTCTTTATCTTTAATCTTTGATAATGTATCCATTTGACGAAGCAAGAATACACCCGAGAGCCGATTCTGTCAAGAGGTTTTTGCGAGGTTTGTCGCTTTGTATGTTTTTTGCGCCATTTTTTGTGCACCGCACACAAACAGAAGGATACAACGTATTTTTTAGAGCGCTGGCGCAAAACGAACCTCTCAGTCATTGCTTCGCAATGCCAGCTCCCCTAGCAGGGGAGCCATTGGCAGGACGGGAAACTCTGCGCTGGATGAAGAAGGCTCTGCGGGGCGTGAAAGTGATAGCTCCGCGACAGAGGAAAACGACAGCGACGATGGGAAGGGCGAAGAGAAAAAGCTGACCCCGGCCCAGCGCAGAAAAGCGTTCGCCCAGATGATGACCGGCGAATATCAGGACCTGTTTGCAGAGCGGGACGCGGCCATGGCGCGGGAAATCGAGCAGCGGCTGACGGCCAGCCCTGAGATGCAGGAGCTGTTCCGGGCGCTGAACGAGAAGTACGGCACGGATGCCGCTGATCTGAAGGCTCTGACCGAAGCCGTGCGGAACGGCGTCGTGAAGGATGACGCCTATTTTGAGCAGCTGGCCATGGAAAAGGGCGTCTCGGTGAAAACGGCGCGGGAGATGGACAAGCTGGAAAGCGAGAACAAGCGCCTGACCGCCCGGGAAGCCATGGCCCAGCAGATGCAGCAGGAAGCCGCCCGACAGGAGCGGATCACAGCCATCCACGAACAGTGGGACCGGGAAGCGGCTGATCTGAGCCAGAAATACCAGGGCTTTGACAAGGACGAAGTGCTGGCGAACCCGGAAGTGTCGAACATGATGCGGGCGGGCATCTCGATGGAGAACGCCTACCGCGCGGCCTATTTCGACCGCCTGATGGCCCAGCAGACCGAAGCCACCGCCAAGCAGGTGGAGAACGGCGTGATGAACCGGGAAGAACAGCGCAGGAGACGCCCCGGTGAGAACGGGACTCGCCCCGGCGGGGCTGTACAGACCAAGATCGACGTGGAGCATATGAGCCGCAAGGAACGGGAAGCGCTGGAAAAGCGTGTCCTGCGCGGCGAGATCATCACGTTATAACCTCTCAGGCGCTTTGCGCCAGCTCCCCTGATAGGGGAGCCACTGGCGAGCCGGTTTTGGCTCTGCTGGATGAAAAAAAGCACGAGCTTTCGGAAGGCGATGGACTCCGCGACAGAGTTCAGGCGATTCTGAAACAATAAACCATTAGGAGGAAAGACCATGAAAGACAAGACCATGAAGCTCGACTTGCAGCTGTTTGCACAGGCAAGCACCGAGCTGAAGAACACCACCTCGACGTCCGGCATGACCGCCGAGATGAAAACCTACTACGAAAAGCGGCTGCTGGATCAGGCGGAACCGGCGCTGGTGCATGACCAGTTCGGCGACAAGTACCCCATTCCTAAGAACGGCGGCAAGACCATCGAGTTCCGCAAGTACGACAGTCTGCCCAAGGCGACCACTCCGCTGACCGAAGGCGTGACCCCGAACGGTCAGGCGCTGAACGTTTCCACCATCACCGCCGAGGTGAAGCAGTACGGCGGCTGGACCCCCATCACCGACACGCTGCAGCTGACCGCCATCGACAACAACATCGTTCAGGCGACCAAGATCCTGGCGTCTCAGGCGGGCCGCACCATCGACAGCGTGACCCGCGATATCCTTGCGGGCGGCACGAACGTCATCTATGCGCCGAAGGTGGGCACGGACGGTGCAGAGACGGCGGTGACCAGCCGCGCAACGCTGGACACGACCTGCCAGCTGACCTCGAAGCTCATCATGAAGGCGGCCACCCAGCTGAAGGCAATGAACGCGGACCCCATCGATGGCAGCTACATCGCCATCATCCACCCGTATACGTCCTATGACCTGCGGAATGACCCGGCATGGATCGACGTGCACAAGTATGCCCAGCCGGACGAGATCTACAACGGCGAGATCGGCAAGCTGCACGGCGTGCGCTTCGTGGAGACGAGCGAAGCGAAGATCTGGAAGGACAAGGGCTGCCCCAGCGGTCTGGCCGTGTTCGGTACGCTGATCTTGGGCGCTCATGCCTACGGTGTGACCGAACTGGAAGGCGGCGGTCTGGAACACATCGTCAAGCAGCTGGGCTATGGCGACGACCCGCTGAACCAGCGTGCTTCCGTGGGCTGGAAAGCCACCCAGACCGCAGAACGTCTGGTGGAGCAGTACATGGTGCGCATTGAGAGCTGCTCGAAGGAATACAGCGCCATTGCGGCGGCGAATTAACCTCTCAGACGCTTCGCGCCAGCTCCCCTAACAGGGGAGCCATTGGCAGGTCGGTTTTGGTCCTGCTGGATGAAAAAGGCGTCTCAAAACCGGAAACAGTTTGGCCCTGCGGAAAAGGGCAGAAGGAGTTTATATGGCAGTCAAGAAACAGACCGAAGAGAACCAGAACGCGGAAGCGGTGGAAAAGGAGCAGAAGGAGCTTGTGCCCATCCGGCTGTTCTCGGACGGCGGGCGGTACAAGGGCGACCTGTTCGTGAGCGTGAACGGCGTGAACTACCAGATCAAGCGCGGTGTGACCGTGAACGTGCCGCCTGAGGTGGCAGAGGTCATCCAGCACAGTCAGGAGCAGGACGACCAGAGCGCGGCCCGCATGGAAGAGATCATTCAGAGAAGCGAATAAAGACCCGTTCCCCGGCTCGGCGGCACACGCTGTGCCGGGGATTTTTAGTAACCACAGAGGGGAGATAGATAAAAATGACGGCAGGACAGGCCATTGAACTGGCGGATGCGATGCGGACCGACAACAGCTTTGACCCGATGCTGAAACAGCTGTGGCTGAAGCAGGTGGACGCCCAGCTGCGCAGGAGCATTCTGGACCGGGCGGACTGCGGGAATGATTTTGACGGCAAGGGAGCCGACACGGCCTTTGCGGACCTTGAAGGCTTACAAGAGGACACCGAACTGCTGGCCCCGGCGGCATTCGAGGGGTTATACCCACACTGGCTGTGCGCACAGATGGACCTTGCGCTGGGCGAGACGGCCCGGGCCGCGAACGAGTACCAGCAGTACAGCGACATGGTACAGGAGTTCGGTGCATGGATGCGGCGAAATTACCCGCCCAAGACGGCGGCACAGTTTTTATATTGAACCTCTCAGTCACCTTCGGTGACAGCTCCCCTAAATAGGGGAGCCATTGGCAAGCCGGTTCTGGCTGTGCTGGACGAAGAAAGCTTATGATGTCGGGAGCGGGATGGCTCCGCGACAGAGGGAAAAGAAAGATGGAATTCAATCTAATCAGCAGCTCACGGCAGATGCTGCGGGCCTTTGGGGGCCTGAACGAGACTTACGGGTGCGGTGAAGCAGAACTGAGCCAAGGCAGGAATTTTTCGAGCCGGGGTTATCCGGCGCTGGCGACCCGGAAACACCGGCGGCATGTACGGCACGCGGCAGCGACGAACGGCATGTATCACCTGAACGGACTGCTGGTCGTTTCGAGGCAGGACCTCATCTATAACCCGGACGAGACGCCCCAGAAGGCAAGCTTTGTATGGAATGCGGTGACGGACAGCGAAAAGCAGATGATCGGCATGGGCACGAAGGTGCTGATCTGGCCGGACAAGGTGGCGTTCGACACCAAGGACCTGTCGGTGACGAAGCTGGAAGCGGCGTGGGAACAGGAAGCGGGCAGCACGATGACCGTGACGCCCTGCGACAGCGAAGGGACCATCTACACGCCGGACTATGTGAGCGTGGACGCGCCGGAAAGCCCTGCCAACGGGGAAATCTGGCTGAAGCAGGACAAGGATGCGCTGTGGGGCTACAAGAGCGTCATGAAAGTCTACAGTGCGGCGGGAAGCTGGCAGACGGTGCTTCTGAATTACCTGAAGGTGGAATGCACGGGCGTCGGGAAAGCGTTCAAGGCCGGGGACGCCATCACGCTGGAACATGTGCCCGCACCGATGAAAGCGGCCTACTCGGCAACGCTGGACGGCGACGCGGCGGTGGAGCAGATCGAGGACGACACGCTGGTGCTGTCCATTGCGCCGGACACCGAAAGCGCACTGTATTACGGCAAGATGGTGCTGGCCGGAGGAAGCGTGCTGTGGACAAGCTTGGACGGGAGACTGAACCAGACCTTTGACGGGAACTTTCCCACGATGGGCGCGGCAAGGCGTGTGCCGGACCTCGATTTCCTGACCGAATGCGATAACCGGGTGTGGGGCTGTTCGAGCAAGGAAAACGTCATCTATGCGTGCAAGCTGGGCGACCCGTCGAACTGGTTCTCGTACCGTGGAACGGCGGCGGACAGCTACGCTGTGAACGTGGGCAGCGACGGGAGCTTTACCGGCGCGGCCACCTGCATGGGCTATGTGCTGTTCTTCAAAGAAAACTGCATCCACAAGCTGTACGGCTCGAAGCCGTCCGACTACCAGATGAGCAGCGTGAAGTGCGCGGGCGTGGCCAAGGGGGCCGCGAAGAGCCTGTGCGTGCTGAACGAGGTGCTGTATTACTTTTCGCCGTCCGGCGTGATGGCGTGGGACGGGAGCTTGCCCACGAAGGTGAGCGGGAATCTGGAAACCGAACGGCTGAACACGGCCCTGCGGGCTGTGGGCGGGGCGCTGGGTGGACGGTATTATCTGTACCTCGCGGCGAAGGAGAGCCAGCGGCTGCTGGTGCTGGACACCGAACGCGGCTTATGGACCGAAGAGGACCCGGCTGGACAGGAGATGTGTTCGACCGGGCGGCAGCTCTATCTTTACGATGGAGAGTCTTTGTGGGGCGTGGACCCTGACAAGGACGAAGGCGAACTGGACCGGGTGCAGTACGAGATGGTGACCGGCGACATCGGGCTGGCACTGGCCGACGACAAATATATTTCCCGGGTGACCATCCGGCTGGATGCGATGGAGCGGGGCGTGGTGACAGTATGGGCCAACTACGACGGCGGGGCTTGGAAAGAAGCCGGGAGGGCCGACGTTTCGGACAAGTGGACGCGGGTGAATCTGCCCTTTGTGCCGGAACGGTGCGACACGCTGCGGCTGAAGCTGACCGGGACCGGACAGCTGGTGGTGCGAAGCATCGCCCTGACCCTTGCTTCGGCGATGGGAAACCGGGTGGGAAAGTAACCTCTCAGTCTCACCGTCCGCCAGACGGCGGCGCGGTTCGACAGCTCCCCTAACAGGGGAGCCGCGTTTTTAGGAAGGAGATGCCAGATGGCGAATATTTCAGGACTGGGCAAGATCGCGCTGCCCAGCTTTTCGGACAATATGGCCCCGGAAGATGCGCGGGCCATCCGGAATTTCTGCTACCAGATGCAGGAACAGCTTTTGTATGTGCTGGGAAATCTGGATGAAGAAAATCTTTCGGCGGAGGTGCTGAAAAAACTGAACAACGAGTAAGGAAGAACCTCTCAGTCTCACCGTCCGCCGACGGCGGCGCGGTTCGACAGCTCCCCTAGCAGGGGAGCCAAGTTTTGAGGAAGGAAAACGATATGAGCAGAGTGACAGACGCGCGGAACGAATTGCAGCAGTACGAAGCGACGAAGCCGGGAGCTTACCAGAGCCAGTACAGCGACAAGATCAACGACACGATGGGCCAGCTGGAAGGAATGAAAACCTTCAGCTACGACCCGGAAAAAGACGCGGCCTTTACCCAGTATAAGAACAACACCACCCGGCGGGCAAAGCTGGCCAACGAGAATGCACAGGCGTCGGCATCGGCGCTGACTGGCGGATACGGTTCGAGCTACGGCACACAGGCCGGTCAGAACGCCTATCAGAATGCCATGAGCAGCTTGGACGCTGTGACGGACAGCTTATACGATCAGGCATACAGCAGCTATAACCAAAAGAAATCGAATCTGAAGCAGCAGCTGGCCGGGTATCAGGCGGCGGAACAGCAAGACTACAGCCAGTATCAGGATCAGCTTTCGGACTGGTACAACGGGCTGAACTACTACCAGAACAAATACGATCAGGCCAGCGATGAACAGCAGCAGACGACGAGCAACTGGATCAACGGCATCGGTCAGGTGGTGCAATTTGCAGCAAAGCTGATTCCGCTGCTGTTTCTTTAAGAGGTGAGTGAACAATGGGAACGATTAGACGAAAGAATGAAGCCGTGAAGGTGATGAACGCGGCAGAACAGGCGATGCCGGGAGCTTACCAGAGCCGGTACAAAGACCGCATCAACGCGGCGCTGGATGCGCTGGGCGGCAGCGGGACCGACAGCGCCGTGGACGACCTGACCGCGCAAGCCTTTGACCAGTACCGGCAGAGGGCCGGTCAGAATGCATCGGCGGCGGCGCAGAACGCGGTGGATGTGACGAACGGGCTTTCGGGCGGGTACGGCTCGAGCTGGGCCGGGAACGTGGCCCAGCAGGGCTACAACGAGCAGATGGCAGCGGTGGACGACGCGCTGCCCAGCTTGCGGGCCAAAGCGGCCAGCCGGGTGCAGGACCAGCAGAACAGCCTGACGGACCTTTTGAATGCCATGATGACGCAGGAAAACATGGACCGGAGCGAACACAGCGGCAGCGTGGCAGATGCCCAGAACTGGCGAGACTACACGGCCAGCCGTGCCGACACCGCACGGCAGGAGGTTTCGAACTTCTGGAACAATGCATGGAACGCGGTGAAGAATGCGGGGTCTGCGGCGCTGACGGCCTATGATACTTACAAGGGGTATACGCAGCAGCAATGGGCGAACCAGATGGCAGAAAAGCAGTACAACGACAGCTATGAGAAAGATATTCTGGACAGGGCGTATGAGTATTACAAAAACAAAGACGAACCGGAGCTTGCGAACAAGCTGCTTTCGGAGATCGGACTGACTACGGATGTCTTTAATCAGAAGGAAAGCGGAGAAGATTACACATTCACGGAACAGCTGAAGGGCTTGAAAGATGCCATCAGTCTGGCACAAGCCGGGCAGACGGATGCGGCACGATGGGTGGCGCAATCGTATGGTCTGCCGGAGAACCTCATCAATTACAGCCTTTATACGGCGACGGGAGGGTATTCCGGCGGAAGTTCGGGCGGCGGTTCCAGCTACAGCCGGAGTTCGGGGAGCACGGGAAGTTCGGGAAGTTCCGGAAGCTCGGGCGGAACGAGCGGGACCCAGCCCGACAGGCGCATCCAGCTGAGCCTTGACCCGGGCAGCAAATGGGGCAGCATCGGAACGACCGGCGGGAGCAAGACGACCCAGAGCGGGCAGACGAGCAGCCGTACGGGCAGCGGCATGTCGTATCAGGATGCATTGAGCCGAGCACAGAAATGGAAAGCGGATGGTGTGGATGAAGATACCATTTATGCGCGGCTCGTGAATCAGGGCGTGACCGATGCTGTGGCGGCAAAGGTCTGGAATGCGATGGGCTGGTAAGGAGGAAACAGAATGGCATGGACAGCGGCACAGATGGCCGAAAAACGAGCAAAACTGCAAAACAACGGAACAAACAACAAGACCACCCAGAAGCAGACCACATCGGCCGGAAATTGGACGGCGGATAAGATGGCCGCAAAAAGGGCGGCGCTGAACTCTGAGTATGAAGCAAAAAAGCAGGAACAGGCGAAAGAAAACCTGTATGCGGCCGCCTATGACAGCTACCGGACGAACAACAATCTGGGGCTGGCGGACGAACTGGACAGCCGGAGCGACTGGCTGAACCAGCAGGACCTTGGGACCAAGGATGTTTACAAAGACGTGAACCGGTGGCGGGACACCGACGACAACCGGAACCTGATGGACGCCGTGCGGCGGGTGGACAGCACCCACGGGGCCTATACGGACGCAGACCTGATCAAAAACGGCGGGTGGACACAGGCACAGATCGACCGGGCGCGGGAGATCAATGCACAGTATGACACCGTTCCGCTGCTGGAAAAGGCCGAGCGGAGAATCGGAAACAGCGCGAAGAGCGTTGCGGCCAATGTTTCCGGCGCGGCGGCGATGGCTGCGGGTGCGCTGCCACAGGCAGTTGGCACGGAAGTGAAGGACGACGACCGCACCCGCACCCTGATGCGGGCCATCCAGCGCGTGGACGGAACGAACGGCATGTACACGGACCGAGACCTGATCCGGGCCGGATGGACGGCAGAAGAGATCACCGATGCCCGTGCCCGACTGGCCCAAGGACAGGCCAGCGTGAAGGTGGACAACCCTGTTTACAACTGGGGCCGGGATACCCACAAAAAAGGCGAAGAGCTGCTGGCCGATGCACAGGCGGGCGAGAGCGGCGTACAGAAGTTCATGCACAGTGCGGCGCTGAGCGCCGGAGAAAACCTCGTGCTGGGAGCGGTGAATCCGGCGCTGGTGCTGCCCGTTCTGAGCTTACAGGGCGCGGGCGACAGTCTGGCGGCCAGCGACGAGAAGGGTGAAAGCCCGGAAAAGGCTATGACAAAGGCCGCGCTGAAGTTCGGCGCCGGCTGGGCCATCAACCGCGTGGGCGCGGCAGACCTTGCCAAGACGATGGGTTCCGATTATGCCAAAGATACCGTGGCGGGGCAGATCGCGGACTTTGTGCGCGGCATGGCGGGTGAATCTCCGTTTGCACAGCAGTATCCCGCCATTGCGAACGCCGTTTCGGGCGGCATCGACAACGCCATGCAAGCGTTCGTGGAGAGCTATGCTGATCAGGCTATCGATGCAGCACTGGGCGACACGGAGACCGCCCAGAAGATGTTCACCAAGGAAAACTTCCTGAGCGCACTGGAAAGCGGGCTTTCGGGCGGTGTATCCGGCGCGATGGGCGGCGCTGCGGGCACAGGCGTGGGTGCTGTGAAAGAAAAGGCAAAACAGACGGAGGTGAATGCGGCACAGGAACGGGCGGCTCAGGCCGGACAGACCATCCAGCAAACGGAAACGGCAGCGAAAAAGACCCAGCAGCGCACACAGGAACCCGGGATGCAGAGCCAGACTGTGCAGGAAGGTGCAGCGGAAAAAGCAGCGGTCGCGGAACAGACTGCTGTGAACGATGACCCGGCGGTGCACACTGCGGCGCAGAACGCCAGCATTGAGGAATACAAAAACAGCGTGGACCCGAAGCTGGCCGAGTATGTGGACAAGGTTCGGGCGGGCGAAAAGCTGGCTCCCTATGTTGTCAGTAAGACAAGCGACCGAATGCGGAGTGCCATGATGGAGCTGACGGGCCTTTCGAAGGTGGGCGACAGCACCTTGATGGACGCCAACGCGGTGCAGCACATCACCAACCGCCATGCGGGCGGAGACGGCAGCGCGGATGCCACCATGAAGGAAAGCGCCGATGTAGCCCGTGCGGCTTATGTCCTGAACAACTTTGACAATGCGTATCTCTCGAATCGCAAAGCGGATGGGTATTTCAATAGCAAGGGAAAACGTGCTTCTATTGTGATCTTTGAGAAAAAAATAGACGGCTCCCACATTGTTGTGGAAGCCGTCTGTGATACGAAAAAGAATACAAACTATATCGTTACGGAGTATTTATCTAAAAATGGAGTGGATGCAAAAGAAATAGCCAAGGTTTTGCAGCCCTCTATGGATGCCACTGAAAGTGACCCCAGAGATACGTCCGAAACGTTAAGTGCTAATCCCTTGGCTGTGACGGAAGGCTTACGATCCCCCATGAGTGCCGCGTCCGACCCCGAGGCGCACGTCCGAAACGTAGTCGCAGACCCCTCCGCCACAGCAGAGGAGTTGCAGTCCTCTATGGATGCTGCGTCCAGCCCCAGAGATACGTCCGAAACGTTAGCTGATCTACCCTCTGCCAAAACCAGTATAGCACCGGAACGAGCCAGCGTCAACGGACAGGATGTGGAAAAGGCCGGGGAAACAGTGGAAACCTCTCAGTCTGCTGGCGCAGACAGCTCCCCTAATGAGGGGAGCCATTGGCAGGACGGGACAGCTGTGCTGGATGAACAAAGCCCAACGGTGCAGAAAATCGATGGCCCTGCGGCAGAGGGCAGAGACTACGCGGACGCAGAGCTGAAGGCTGACCCGGCGGCGCTGGACGAGAGCAGCTGGGAGCGGAGCGAACAGAAGCGCACGGCGCAGGAGCTTGTGGCGCGGGGCGGCGTGAGCACCAAGGCGACACAGGGCATCGTGGACGCGATGCCGGACGGCGTGGGTGCAGCGGTGTATGCACAGGCGGCGAAGAGCATGTACCGGATGGGCGTGACACAGGATGTGAGCTTTGAACGGGCGCTGGAGCTGACCGGAAGCGGCGGCATGGGCGGCGCGGTGCGGCAGGTGCTGGCGCTGGGCAAGCGAGGCGAGAACGCACTGAAGCTCGCCTATCTCTACGGCAGCGGCGAAGCGGAAACTTACAACGCCGCGAAGGCCAGCGAGATCGGCAGCGGAACGGGCGCGCTGACGAAAGACGCCGGGACCTATTCGGTGAACGGCCAGCTGCGGACAGGCGCGACCGCCGAGGATGCCTTTATCGAGCTGGGCGCAAAGAGCAGCGGCACAGCCGTGAAGCGGATGATGGAAGGGCTGAAGAACGGGGCAAAGGGCTTTATCCAGACTGCGGCGGGAAAGATGTATCTTTCCGGCGAGGCGGGCAGCGAAACGATGATGCACGAGACGTTCCACGCGCTGAACGAGTGGAGTCCGGAGACGGGACAGGCCGTGATGGACCGGTTGCTGAAATATCTGGTGGAAGCGAACGGCATGGAGAGCACCGAAAAGCTGGTGCAGAATTATCTTGACCGGTACGCCGCGAACGGGCAGAAGGTGACCTACAATCAGGCGCTGGAAGAAGTGACCGCCGACGCGATGGAGACGGTGTTCGGCACGGCGGACGGGTTCCGGGATTTCGTGCGCCAACAGGCGGCGGAAGCCAAGATGAACGCTCAGGCGCGGGGAGCCATCGGGAAGGTGATGGACAAGATCGAGACGCTTTTGCAAAAGGTGCTTGCCGACGTGGAGCGCTTTTTGAAGCAGGAACCCACCAACGCGGCCGCAAAGGCTGCCAAGAGCCTGACCGAGGAGCAGCTGAAGGACCTGCGGGAGCTGTATTTTGAGCATCAGGCGGCAGCGGGCGAACACTACCGGGACGCCATCGCCGAACAGAAAAATGGAACGGGCGAAACGAAAAACGCCGCTTCTTCCAAGACAGAAGAAACGGCGGTGAAGTATTCGATCGATACAGGATTCGAACAGGCGATCGACACACTGGACGATAAAACATCGGACTATATGGTGCGGGTCGGCACGACCTCCGAAGCCTTGAAGAGCATCGGAGTGAAAGACCAGACGATCCTTTGGAATGCGGGCAAGATCCGGAAGATCCTTGCAAAGCATAGCGACGGCATGACGAAGGACATCATCAAACAGGTCCCACAGGTGTTGGAACATCCTGTCGTGATCCTGCATTCCAGTGAGGAGATCGGAAAGCAGCAGGGCAAAAACTACGGCGGGCGCGTCTACATGTTCGGCGAAGTATACGACACGACCGGAAAGCCGGTGAGCGTTTCGCTGGAACTTTTGCCAACATCACAAAAGGGGCTGTTGTTGAACAATATTGTGATCACCAGCGCCTATGGAAAAGGAAATGTCCAAAACGCGCTGAACAGCGACCAACTCCTTTATGTTGACCCGAACAAAAAAAGAACCGCAGCATGGCTGGGCAGTAATGGGCTCCAATTGCCGGTCCCCCCAACCATGTACGGTTCTATGGGTAAATTAACATATTTCGAAGGTTCTGTCAAGATGATGGAGCCAAATTCCCGCAATGCGAAACTGGCGGAATTTTTGACCCGTGATGCAGACGGAAAATATCAGCTGGACGTGGACGCCGACGCGGTGGATGCAGCCAAGGAAGCAGGGCTGGGCGACATGGCCGCACAGACCGAAACCGTGCGGAAAGCCGTGGAAGCGGGCGGGAACAAGCGGGTCTCGGACGAGAGCTTGACCGCCATTGCGCGGGCGGTGAAGAGCGACATCAAGAGCCGGATGAGCGCCGCCGACGTGACCGAGCGGCTGAAGGCGCTGAGCGAGTATCTCTCGGGCGCAAAAGAAGTGAGCTGGGAAGATGCGAACGGTTTTATGATGGACCTTGCCGAACAGCTGATGTACAAGAGCGCAAAGAAGAACGACGAGCTGTGGAAGGCATACCCGGAACTGCACGAGATGGGCATGAAGGTGGAGAAAGGCTCGACGGCGTTCCAAGAGCTTGTGTACCGGTACGGCAGCTGGGCCAACGCAAAGCGGGAGCTGGGACGGCACGGCGTGAAGATCACCCAGCTGCCGGAGGGGCAGCACAGCCGGTGGGATGCAGATTTCCGCGAATTGCAGGAGATCGGAAAGGGATATTTCCCGGACGAAGTGCCGAACAGCGCCGCCGACGCACTGGAAGCCATGGCAAACGCCCATGATGCCATCAAGCCCGTGCTGGAAAACGCCTTTGAGGAGGACTGGGACGGGGCCAAGCAGGACATCGCCATGCAGCTATGGCAGCGGTATCTGGCAAGCCCGGAACTGGCGAACGAAGCGAACAAGGGGCTGAGGGAGGAATTTGAATCCAAGCGGCAGGAAGTGCGGGACATTGCGCGGAGACAAGCCGCCGAAGCCCGCGCCAAAGCGGCCATGGCAGCGGCCCAGCGGGAACAGGAAGCAAAGGATGCCATGCTGGAACCCTACCGCAGAGAGACGGCAAAGGCCATTGAACGGCGGGACAAAGCCGAAGAATTTGCAAGGAAACAGCGGGCGAGCGTGGAAGCCCGGGTGCAGCTGGAAAAGAGCAAGCGGGAAGAACAGGTGAAAAAACTGCGGGATGCCCGTGAAAACGACAATACCCGGCGGGTGGTCCGGAAACTGACCCGCGAACTGACCCAGATGACCGAAAAGCCCACTGAAAAAAGCTATGCGCCGGAATATCTTCTGGACAAGCTGCGGCCTGTTGTGGCGCTGGCCAATGACGCGATCGGCGACCACGAAGCGGCCCGGAAGGTGATGGAGCACACGGATGGCATATACGGCCCGGTGCAGAATTACAAACAGCTGGAAGAGCGGGTGGATGGCCTGAGCCGCGGCATCGAACGGGAAATGAATACCGAAGAACGGGCCGCGATGGAGTGGCAGCAGAGCAAGCTTCCGGAGAAGATCGCAGACTGGCTGGCGGATGTGAACGAGAACCGCCAGATCGAGATGGAAAAGCTGCGCGGAGAGATTGAGAACGCAAACAAATGGCTGACCAAGGAGACCCCGGAAAAGAAAGCCTATCTGGACCGGCTGAACGCAGACCTGAAGGTCTATCAGGACGGCGGGATGGCCGCGCTGAATACCGAACAGCTGCGCGGGCTGCGGGAGATCTTGGAACAGACGATGTACATCGTGAAGAATGAGACCGTGCTTTTGGGCAGCATGGAAGATGTGATGGTGGACGAGTTTGCAGAGACGGTCAACACCGAACTGAAAAGCACCGCCGCAGAACAGAAAAAGGGCATCGCCCACACCGTTTTACGGGAATTGTCCAGCACATATCGGCTGAATACCATGAACATCGAACGGAACTTTGAGCGGCTGGGCGGCTACAACCACGGCGGCGCGATGGAGCAGCTGGGGCGGATGCTGAACGACGGCCAAGCCCGGAAGGAACGGATCACAGCGGAAGGCGAAGCCATTTTTGCAGATGTGACCGGACCGAAGCATGAAGAGGAGCTGTACCACTTTACACATGATCTGGTGGACATCGGCTTGAAAACAGAGGACGGAAAACCGTGGCTGGTGACCCATGACGTGATGGCAGAACTCTGGGTACAGCTGCAGAACCCACAGGGAATGCATCATCTGCTGTACGGCGGGGCGACCATCGCGGACATGAGCTTTTCGACCAAGGGGCTGCACGGTCTGGGAGAACAGTTCTCGGAGACGGTGAAGCTGGGAGAGCTTGCGACCACAGACGAGAACGGAAACAAGCTGAACGCCTACGAGATCAGCCAGCGGGAAGATACCCTGCGGACGAGCCTGATCGGCGAGATCGAAAAGAATCTGACCGCTTACGATGACCAGTGGATCGCCGCATTCCGGAAGCTGGGAGCGCTGACAAAGCGATACGTCAACGAGACCAGTATGGCCCTTTACGGCGTGAAGTTGGCCCGCGTGAACAACTACATCCGGCTGCATGTGGACCGGAACACCCGCGTGGAACAGAACACCGGCATCAAGAACGACAAAAGCGTGGGCAGCGAGGGATTTTTGAAGAGCCGACAGGCAAGCTCGAAACCCTTGGAGCTGGTAGGTCTGGTGAGACAGGCTTCGGAAAGCATTGAGAATACGGCGCAGTTTGCGGGAATGGGCATCCCGCTGCGGAATGCAGAAAAGGTTTTGAACAGCATGCAGGAAGGAAAGACCCTGTACGGACAGATCGAACGGGTCTGGGGCCGCGCCGGACGAAGCTACATGACCAAAGCAATGGCAGACCTGACCGGAAGCAAGGGAGAAAGCGAAGTGTTCGACCGCTTGAGCGGGGCGCTACGAGGGGCTGCCGCCCGTGCGGTTCTGACGGGAAACCTGAACGTGACGCTGCTTCAGGCGGCATCCCTGCCGACGGCGGCCGCAGAACTGGGCGGAGAGAGCACCCTGAAAAGCATGACGCAGTTCGCAAAGAACCTTTCTTCCAGCAAGCTGAAGGAGATGGAAGCACGCGCCTATCGATTCGGCGACGCCATGCTGACGACCCGTCTGCGCGGGAGCCAGCGCGGTGAACTGAGCAGCGCGGCCAAGGAGGCCGGCGTGCTGGGAACGATGCACGAGACGGCGCGGAACAGCCAGAATGCGGTGCTGCGGAACGGCGTGCGGGCCGTGGATGCTGTGGGAGACTTTGCGGGCGGAAGCATCGGAAAGATGGACGAGATCACCGTGACGGCATTGTTCTATGGCTCGGAACACTATGTACAGCAGCACATGGAAGAATTTGAGCTGACAAAGGCAGACCTTCCGACCAAGGAACAGGCGGACGGAAGCGAAGCTTATCAAAAAGCGGTGAGGGAGAAATTCCAGCGTGTTGTGGAGCGGACCCAGCCCAATTACACGACGATGCAGCGGACCGGAATGCAGCGCTCGAAGAATCAGGCACTGAAATTCTTAACGATGTTCAGCACCCAGCGCCAGCAGAACGCGCAGATCATGGTGAGTGCGGCGGAGGACATGGCTGCTCAATGGAGCCGGAACAATGCCGCACAAACGGCATACGAAAAGGCACAGAACGAAGGGACCAAGACTGCCATCGATGAAGCAAAGGCGAACCTTGAAAAAACACAGAGTGAGCTTGACAAAGCCGAAAAGCGGATGGCCAGCGCGGTGTTCAGCCAGATCGTACAGACAGCCGTGATCGCAGGACTGGGGACGGGCGTAAAGTTTTTTCTGCACAAGTGGGGCGACCTGCAGGACGAGAACGGCGACATGACCTTTTTCAGCTTGGCGGGAAATTTCCTTTATCAGTTCTTCAACAGCGCCGTGAGCAACTATACCGGCGGAAGCGAGGTATGGACCGCGGCGGAGACCATCCTCACCGGAAAGACCTTTGGAACGTATGACAGCATCAGCATGACCGGACTTTCGGCCATCAACGATGCGGTCAAATCCATTACAAAGCTCAACGGCATTTTGGACAAGGACACCAGCGAAATGACGGAAGAACAGTTTGATGCCTACGAAAGCAGCGTGCGGTGGGCATGGGCGGACGCGGCAGGACAGCTTTCGATGCTGGTGGGTGTCCCGTACAACAACCAGAAGAAATATGTTCAGGCTGTATTTTCGTGGATGGATACGATCAAACAGTGGGATGAAACGGGAGAGAAAAGCTTCAGCTCGCTGCCGTCCAGCGCCACCGGACAGTATGACCGGCTGTTCAACGCCATCCAGAACGGCGACAGCGACGAAGCAAAGGCGGCGCTGAAAAAGCTGGACCAGATGGGAAAGAGCGACCAAGTGGACAGCCAGCTGAAGAGCCGGTTAAAGAAATACGATGAAAATATTTTAGCCGCCGCAGAAGCTCAGAACGCCGGAAAAGACAAGGCCGCGTTTGACGCCAAAAAGAAAGTGTTCGAACGGCTGCGCACGGCCTATGGGGTGAAAGGCTCGAAGGAACGCGGTGCAACGCAGGAGGACCAAGCGAAGCGGAATGATTTTATCGATCTTGTAAATGCCGCAGTCGATGAAAAAGCCGAAACGCTTTTGAAGGACGGAACGAGCGGAAGCGTTTACGACCAGATGAAGGAAGCACTGGACGGCGGGCGCGCGAAGGACGTGAACGACGAGATCAGCCGACTTCTGACGGCGGGCAAGAGTGCGGATGCCATCAAGTCGGCCATCACCGGACAGGTGAAGGACGAGTATCTGGCAGGAAGCAGCGCCGACCGGAAGAAGCTGGAAACCATGCTGCTGAAGCTGAGGGCCGAGGGAAAGGCACTGTATGAGAAAAAGAACTTCGAAACGTGGTTGAAGGATGCAGAAAAACAGAAAGCGACCGCGAAGAAGGATGAGTGGAAGGATGTGAGGTAACATCGGACGCTCCGGCCAATTTGGCCGGGGCGTTTTTTGCGTGGTTTGGAAAACTCCGGAGTACCCACGACGGGCGGGGAATGGTAGGATGACATAGAAAGGAGGGACGAGCTTGAAGGTAAAGATCATCAAATCGTGCTTCGGGGGCGTGGAGTTCTTGGCACAGCCCAAAGTGCTGGTGCTGGGCGGCATGGGGAGCGCGGGCGTGGAGCGGCTGGAATTTACGCTGCCGCGCGAATGGGCCGGGATGGCCGTGACGCTGCACATTGAGCAGGAGGGCGGCGGACTGCCGCAGCCCATTCTGCTGGATGCAGCGAACAGCGCCATGGTGGACAAGCGGTTCACGGCGGTGCGGCGGGGCATCTGGATGCTGCTGGCCGTGGACGGCAAGGGATACACGGCCATGACCCGGCCCGCAGAATACCGGTGCAGCCCCAGCATCGACCTGAACTCGACGCTGGAGGACATCCCGGAGAGCGTATACGAACAATTCATCGCCCGCGTGCTGAAGGACGCGGCAGCTGCTCAGGCGGCAGCGGCCAGCGCAGAGCAGGACGCCAAGGCCGCACAGGAAGCGGCGGCACTGAGCCAGAAAGCCGCATTGGAAGCCGCTGAACAGGCCGGAAAGGCGGGCGAGGGCCTGACGAACCGGGAACGGTGGTGGCTGCTGGAACTGCTGCGGCGTGCGGCATACACGGACCCGGCATCGAAAGACATCCTTGCAAAGCTTGGCGAGGCATGGGAGACGGTGCGGGTGGAACAGATCGTATTGAGCCAGAGCTATCAGGCGCTGGAAGCCGGTGCAGACTTTACGCTGACAGCCGACGTGCTGCCGGACGATGCCGCCGACAAGACGGTGAGCTGGACGACCGGAAACAGCGACGTTGTGGCGCTGACACCCGGCGGAACGGACAACCAAAACTGCACCGTGCGGGCCATGGGCGAGGGCATCGCCATGATCGCCGCGAAAGCCGGGGCGAAACAGGCTGTTTGCGCGGTATACGTCAAGGCCGCTGTGGTGGCCGTGGAGAGTATCCGGCTGGACAAGACCAGCGCGGCGGTGACCGAGGGCGGGACCCTGACTCTGACGGCCACGGTGATTCCCGACAACGCCACAGACCGAACCGTGTCGTGGGCCGTTTCGCCCGCCGACGTGGCCGAGATCAGCACCAACGGAACGGTCTGCACCGTGAACATCAAGGCAGCGGGGAGCGCTCTGGTGACGGCATCGGCCCAAGGATGTACGGCGTCGTGCACCATCACGGCGACCGAAAAGCCGGTGGAGGTGGTCAGCGTGACACTGAGTGCCGAGACGCTGGACCTGACCGAAGAGGACACCGCCCGCCTGACGGCGACGGTCCTGCCCGAGAACGCGACAGACCGGACGGTGACGTGGACCAGTTCGAACCCGAACACGGCCACGGTGGCCGACGGCGTCGTGACGGCGGTGGGCGAAGGAACGGCGCGGATCACGGCACAGGCGGGGAACAAGACGGCCAGCTGCACCGTGAACGTGGCCGCGAAGAAGGTGTATTACTCCATCGCCTACCGGCTGACCCATGTGAACACCAGCAGCACCCTTGTGGTGGTGGAAAAGGGCAAGAGCTATGCCACCGCCCTGACCGCAGAGAGCGGCTACAAGCTGGGAAACGCCAGCTGTACGATGGGCGGCACGGCCATCGTGGTAAACGACGGTGTGGTGGAGATCGCCAGCGTGACAGGAAACATCATCCTGACGGCCAGCGCGGACGCCATCCGGGTGACGAGCGTGAGCCTGAACCGCACGAGTCTTGACTTGGCCGTGGGCGACAGTGCCGCGCTGACCGCAGCCGTGAAGCCGGACAACGCGCTGGACAAGACCGTGACATGGAGCAGCAGTTCGAGCGCGGTGAGCGTTTCGGGCGGCGTGGTGAAGGCCGTGAGCGCAGGAAACGCTGTGGTGCGGGCAACTGCCGACGGCGTGAGCGCGGATTGTACCGTGAGCGTGGCGAAGAAAACGAAAATTACATGGCTGCGGGCGCTGGCGTACAACGGCATCGCACAGGAATGCTTCCTGTCTGGCACGATCGGCATGGATTACCACGAGAACGTGATGATCCTGTACGAACCGGACAGCGGCACGAACTATGCGGACGAGATCGAAGTCTGGTGGACCAACGGCGGAAAGTTCAATCTGGTCCGGGGCCGGACCGACGTATCGGTGTACTACAACGGAAAGCAGCACTTTGGCGTCTACTACGAAATTTCCGGCAGCTACAGCGTGGGCGACAGCTTTACGGTGACGGCTCGGGCCGGAAGCCTGACCAGCAGCGTGAACTTTCTTGTGCAGAAGAACTATTCGGAGTGATGGACCATGAAGAAGATCTACGACAGTGAGGGAAACCTCATCTATCCACGGGCCGGGGACAGCATTTCGGACGAGGAAAAAGCGCTGATGCTGGCCCTGTTTGAAGTGGCTGCAAAAAGCAGCGAGACGGCCCGCCAGAAGTACGAGCAGCTGAAGGAGCTTTGGAGCACGGAAGGACCCGATGAACCGGGCGAAACGACGGCTGTGCTTGGCAGGGCTGTTCTGGGCTATGCCATCTTGGGAAGGAGCTGAAGCAATGAAATACACAAAACAAACATGGACCGACGGCGTGACCGTATTGGATGCCGCGACGATGGAGCACATCGAACAGGGCATCGCGGATGTGACCGATGCGGTGACGGAATTGCAGGAGAACGGCGGGAGTGGGAACACGGGCGGCAGCAGCGGTCTGAGCAGCACCGCCAAAACTCTTATCTTGTCGCTGTTTGAGTCGGCAGCCTATGGCAATGCGGCCATGCAGAGCCAGCTGGACGCGCTCAAGACCGAGTTCGGCCAGAGCACGGGCGGCGGAGACAGCGGCGACGTAGTGGAGTTCTGCAACATCGCATACAGCCTAAGTCATGTAACCAGCGCGGCTGGCGGCATTTCTACTGCGGTCCAGAAGGGCAAATCCTTCACGGATACCCTGACAGCAGCCTCCGGCTTCACCATGTCCAGCGTGACCATCAAAATGGGCGGCGCAGACATCACGTCGTCCGCTTACAGCGCCAGCACCCGGGTCGTCTCCATCGCCAGCGTGACCGGTAACGTGACCATCACAGCGACGGCGGTGGCGGCGACAGTCGCGGTGTCCAGTGTGACGCTCAACAAATCCACCCTGAGCCTGACCGAGGGCAGCAGCGAGACGCTGACGGCCACCGTCTCACCCAGCAACGCCACCGACCGGACCGTGACATGGACCGTCTCGCCCAGCGGATATGCGACTGTGAGCGGCGGCGTAGTCAGTGCCGTCAAGGCGGGCAGCTGTACCGTGACGGCTACAGCGGGCGGCAAGTCGGCTTCCTGCGCGGTGACGGTCACAGCATCCAGCGTGACCCTGCCGGCGCCGGTGTACAAGCTGGCAGCGGCCAAGACATTCGTCGCTGCGAACAAAGAGTACATCGACACCGGTATCAAGCTGTTCGAGACCATCAATCCTCGGCCCTCGTGGACCATCCTGATGGAGGTTCAGGGCGACAGTCTGACGGCGGTTGGTGATACCTACGTCCTCGCGCACTGTATGGAAGAATCCTCGCCGTATCCGGGTCTGAATGTTTCCATCTGGAGCGGCAAAGGTGACCTCGCCGTAAATTTGTATAAAGCATCCGGTCAGCTCGTCAACCTGAGCTATCTGAACGAAAATAAGGTCCGGATCGCCATCCAGATCGACGGCGCGACCTTTACGACCCGCACCAATACCTCGATGGGCAACTACACCAGCGCCGCGATCTCGAGCTATGCCGGCACTGTGGACAAGACCCTTATCATCGGCGGCTACCAGACCAGCGACGGCACGAAGGGGCGCTTCTGGAACGGCACGGTGTATCAGTTCGCGGTGTTCAATTCCGCTCTGAGCGCGACCGATATGGAGAGCTGGATCAACGGTGAAGCATCCATTCCAGACGCTTCGGATACGCCAGTCGTTACTACGCCGGTTTACTCCATGACCGAAACCAAGAGCTTTGTTTCTTCCAATAAAGATGTGGTGGATACCGGCATCAAGCTGTTTGAGCGCATCGACCCGAAACCCGAACTGACCATCCTGCTGGACGCGAAATCGGCGGACGACATCGTGTACAGTGATTCTGTCTCGCCCTGTCTGCTGCAATGCCTGACCGAGGACGACTCGGGCGTGTACGGCCTTGCACTGGCCATCTGGAACAGCGGAAACAGCGGAAAGTACGGCATCAACTGCTACAACACCGCGTTCAATGCCAACATCGATGTAAAATACCGCGTCCGCATCGCCATCCAGATGAAGGGCAGTCAGGTGCGAGTTTCTCACCGCATGATGCACAAAAGCGCTGATACCGCCTATCTGGGCGAATGGAC
>OIYO01000373.1_pt1 | contig 39073 bp, 34 predicted proteins | sample 1588191 | NCBI WGS metagenome assembly OIYO01 (sample SAMN03283275) | human gut metagenome | biome: human-associated habitat; material: feces | host: Homo sapiens | place: Peru | collected 2012 | reverse complement strand
TAAGTTTCGCAAAGCTCAACTTGAAATTCTACCCTCTCCCACAAGGGGCGAGGGGGAAGACAAAGATTTGAGAACCCTTGCGGGAAAGCCCCCACCCTTTACACTAAACGAAGGGGTTAGATTAGCCCCCACCCTAACCCTCCCCCTATAAAGGGAGGGGATGCGCCAAAAACATTGTAGAGTTAATAAATATAAGGATTAAACAAATAAACAAAATTACAAATGCAAAAAAATAAAACAAATAACAAAACAAACATTGTAGGGTGTATTCAATGCACCAATAACAAAATATAAAACATAGAACAAATGCAAAACACAGTGGATTGGCCCCCACCCTAACCCTCCCCCGAGGAGAGGGAATGCGCCAAAACCATAGTAGGGTGCATCCAATGCACCAATAACTTAAAAAAATAACTACAAGACAAACGATATAACTAAACACAAACCATAGAACAAACAAAACAAAGGAATAGACATGGGCATATCATTTAGCGGATTAGCATCAGGATTGGACACCTCTTCGTGGGTGGAATCTTTGGTTGCGCTAAAGAAAGCTAAGGTTGAGACTTATGAGGAAGAAAAAACAAAGGTTCAGACAACACAAGAGACGTTGTCAAAAATCAAGTCTTTCTTCACGTCGTTCCGTACAATGTTGGAAAAAGTTACAGATGCTAAGTTTGGCGTCGGTTCAATGGATATATTTGCTCAAAAACTTGCGAATTCTTCTGATACAAGCATTTTGACCGCTGCCGCAACTACAGAGGCAGAAGAGGCAAGCTATGATATTACTGTGGACAAACTTGCGACTGGAACACAAGCGGTATCAGGCTTTAAAAACCTTACAACAATTATTCAGAGCGCAACCGCTACGATGGATACAAAACTTTCTGCTATCGGAGTGAAAGCAGGTGATATCGGGGTTACGGTTAATGGTACAAAACACACTGTTACGATTGGCGAAAATGATACGATTTCTAATTTTATCACCAAGATGAAAAACATAGGTGTTGATGCTAGTTATAGCGAAACTTCCGGTGTTTTTAGTATAAATCTTTCATCAGGCGCAATTGATGATACACTGACAAAACACGCAGACGGAAGCGTCGGAACAGGTATTGTGGAAGCTTTGCACCTTAAATCAACAGGCGGATACGAAAGTTCTGATTTAAAACTTACTAACACTGAAACTATTGTCGCAGCAGCAACCGGCGGAACTAAACTTTCTGAACTAGGAACTATTAAGAGCGGCAATATTCAGGTTAAAGCAAATAATACGTCATATAATATCGCAATTGACGGTAATACAACGCTTGCGAGCCTTATTAATAATCTTCAATCCAAGGGTATTGAAGCAAAACTTACGAATGACGGAGTTTTTCAGATTAAAGACGCAGAAATTGTTGATGTCGGTAATACCGGTATAATTACGGCACTTGGACTCCAAATGGATGTAAACTCCAAAACACAGACAGCTACAGGATTAAAAACTGTTTCTATTACGACTACGGAATCTGCTGCCACCGGTTCTACTAAGATATCTCAACTCGGTACGATTAAGAACGGTAATGTTCAAGTCAAGGCGAATGGAAGTACCTATACAATTGCAATTGACCAGAATACAACTTTGTCCGGACTTGTTTCAGCTTTGACTAGCAAAGGTATAGATGCGTCTTTGTCAAGTGATGGTGTGTTTACAATCAAAAACGCAGAGATTGTAGATGTTGGAAACACAGGACTTGTTTCAGCATTAGGCTTAACGACGAATGTAAGCTCTAAAACTCAAACTTCTTCTGCATTGAAAACTGTTAAAACAATAACGACCGAGGCAGCAGCGACGGGTTCTACTAAGATATCTCAACTTGGTACGATTAAGAATGGTGCAATACAAGTCAAGGCTAATGATGCGACGTACACATATACAATTGACCAGAATACAACATTGTCCGGCTTGATGAATTTTCTTGCCGGCAAAGGTGTGACTGCGACATTGGATTCTGATGGTAATTTTAGTATTGCTAATGCAGAGATTATAGATAGCGGAAATACCGGCATAATTTCGGCTTTAGGTTTAACTAAAAATGTGGATTCCAAGAGCCAAACTTCCGGTGCGTTGAGCGTTAAGACTGTTATTACAACTGTTACAGACGCAAATGGCAGTACTAAATTGCAAGAACTTGATGGTTGGTCTGCGGTTGGAAATAATACAAAAATAATTGCTAAAAGTTCTTCCGGTGCAACTACAACGATAAGTGTTGCAGGAACCAATACTATAGATGAAGTTGTTACAAAACTGAATAATGCAGGTTTGAGTGCATCTTTCAATACGAAAGGTGTTTTGACCGTATCAGAAGGTACTGTTAGCGGTAAAGTCGCGGACGTATTAGGAGTTACGAGCGGTAGCGGTAATACTCAAAAGATTTATACAAATGGTAACGTATTGGCGACAAAGACTGTCACTTATGCTACTGCTTATGATACACTCAAAGATTTAGGTATAAGTACCGCAAAACCTTCAAGTGGATACGCATTGGCTGTTTACGATTCTAAAAATGCACTTGTTAATGAAATAACTGTAACAGAGTCAATGACAATTGATGATATATTTAGTAAATTATCAAAATGTGGTGTAACTGGTACGATAAAAGATGGTGTTATCACATTAAATTCTTCTAACGGAAACTTCGTTCGTGGTTCGGTTGCAGAAGCTTTGGGAATAGGGGTTTCAACTTCCGTAACAATGACAGGTTCAATTGGCGGTAATTATAGTGTAACAATGGCAATTGATGCGACAAATACATTTGCGCAAGCTAATATAAAAGCTGCCGGTCGTTCTATGAACATAGTGTCTAGAACAGATAATAAAGTTTTGAGTTCTATAAAAATAAGCAGTAATGCTCAAACATTCCAAGATTTGTTTGATATGCTTGACGTTTACGGTATTAAAGCAAATCTTTATGATGGATACATTACTCTTACATCTGATAGCTATTATGTTAATGGCGATTTGGCTGATGTGTTGGGTATAGATGTAGTAAATGGTATTAAGATTGAGGGTCAAACTGTTACAATAAACAAAACTTTTACTTCTACTTATTATACAAATGTTGCAAATGAATATTCTAAAGTTTCTAATTATGTAAAATATCATTCAAACTCTAGTTATGGTTATTTTAACTTATATGATTCTAATAATAATTACGATTCTATAAATATAGGAGAAAATACCACTTTTTTGGAATATTTCAACTTACTAGAAAAATATGGAATAAAAGCAAGTATGAAGAGTGGTGTTATAACATATGATTATTCAAATAGTAATATAACTAGAATTGAGACCATTAATTATTCCTACTCTCTTACACTTCCTAGTGGTGAAACAACTAGAGAAAATTATGGAGATCTAGGAAGACTTGGTTTAACTATAAAAACCCAAACAACAACAGTCTCTACAACTCGTGGTATATCTATGACTTCTACAGATTCTATTCTTATCAAACAAGCATTACCACTTGCTGAAAGTATGCGTTTAGAACAGCTGGGTATAGGTTCCGGTACGTTAATTATGCGTAGAGATAACATGAGTTATACTTCAAAAACAATAACTGTCAGCGGCTCTAGTACACTAGGAGATCTTAAAAGCACTTTGTCATCGAAATACGGTATTAGTATGCGAATTAATTCAAGCAACAATACAATTTCTTTTGATACAAATAGTGATTCAACAAAATATAATCTTATTGGTGGAACTCTGCTGGAAAACTTAGCGATAACAAGTTATGTGCATGCTTACGAAACTGTAGGTAGCGGGTATACGTACAATGCAACTGTGGGTGCAACACTTACTTCTACTGTACAAGTAAGAGATTCTAGTGGCAATTTGATAACAGATAGTACATTATTAAATGAATTATGTGGCAAAAAGACAATTTTTTACTCAGTGAAGTCTGGTGCTACAGAATATAGTAGAATTTTTACTATTACATCAAGTGCTACAGTTGGAGATTTGAGAGCCGCTTTAAAACAAAGTGGTATAGAAACCAAAATAGAAAATGGATATTTTACAATTGTTGGTGGAGATTCTTATATTAGCTATTCAGAGTCCACTGCTGGTTACTACGGCTCTCAAGGAGGGGGTATATATGGGATTTTTAAGATATTAGAAAAAAACTCTTATAAAGGACAAGTTGCTAGTAAAAAAGTGTCCGGCACTACAAGGTTAAAATCTGTAATGGGAGATGTAAAGAATATTTCTATATCTATCCAGAAAACATCTGACGGTGATTATTATGGAACTACTTATACTATGTCCGTAACATATGCTACGACGGTTAATGATGTATTGAATTATTTAAATTCATTAGGCATTAATGCAAAAATATCTGGTGATGGAAAAGTTACTCTTGGCATAAACGAAGGTTCTAATATTAGGCAAATTTATTTAGGTCAAGAATTTAGTTCTTATGACAATAACCGCGACTTATACACAGTTTTAGGTTTTAACTCATCTGATGTAATGTCTTATCGAAGTGACCAAGACATTTATTGGACGAGCTCCAAGAAATATCCAAATGTAAATGGAAAGATAACTAATAAAGTTAAGCTTACTGACCTTGGTATTAATACTGGTACTGTAGCTGTTTTAAGCACAAAAGATTGCGCAACCGGAAACTCTAAAAAGAATTATATGACAATTACCGACTCTAGTACTGTTCAAAATTTGTTAGACTGGGTAAATAACAATGTTGACGGTATTACTGCCACACTATCTGATGGTAAAGTTACTTTGAGCGGAAATGATAAAAATTACATTTCATTAATTGATGCTAATTTTATGGATGCATTTAAGTGGTTGTATGGAAATAATAATACCTACAGTGTCACAATCCAAAAAACAGTAAAAAAACAAGAAACAACTTCTAACAAATTAGCGTCAACAAAAAGCAATAAGATTCAGTTTACTAACGATACGACTTTTGGAGAGTTAGGGCTTGAAGAAGAAGGAACCATTGGAGTTCAAAGTGCTGATGGCTCAATTTATATGATTACAATAGACTCTTCTACAACTCTGGGAGATTTAAAACAAAATTTCGGAAATAAAGTTAAGCTCGATTTTAATTCAGACTCACAGATTGTGTTAGGTGGTACCTCTAATGGTTGGATTGTTTCTATGTCAGATAATTTGAGAGTGCTATTTGGAGATTCAGGTGGTTCATCAACATATATAAATGGTAAATATTATCTCAACGTAGGCACTGGTTATACATATAAAACATCAACAGATAAACCTACAAATGCCGTTTCAGATAGGCTAGTTGTAGTAACTAATGGCTCAACGGATGATACAAGTTCATACAAAACAATATATTCCAATAAAACTATGGGTACGTTGATGACAAGCGGAACTGGTGCCGCAGCGGATGATACTCAATTGGGTGTAATCAAGAAGAGTGATGGAGTCGGTATCACATTTGATTCTGTCGGCAAAGCTGCGCTTGTAATTAAAACAACAGACAAGGACGGGATTGTCAGAAACAACACGATAAATTTCTCAAAAACTCAAACTCTCAAATCCGTATTTGATACACTTAATTCTTACGGGTTAAACGCTTTTGTTGACGGTGCTGGCATGGTGAGTGTAAGTTCTACCGAATTAAGCGATTTTGATATTTCAGGAACTTTGGGTGAATTTTTGCTTGGCAAAAATTATATTAAAAAATTCGATACAAAATCAGAAGGACTAAAAACCAAAACCACAACCACCCAAACCATAGGTGCCACACGTGATACGCTGTTATCAAGTTTAGGTGTAACAGCAGGTGAATTCTACATATACAAAGACGGTGTGAAAAATCTTGCGGTCGTATCTTCTGACGAAACATTAGGCTCATTCCTCGATAAATTATCTGCGATGGGTATTCAAGCCGGATTGGTTACGAGTGGTTCAAGCTCAAAAATTATGTTGAATGCGCAAGGTGATACATATATTGCTGCGTCCGGAGCAAGCGGAGCGTCAAATATTTTGACTAAATTATTCAATGGTCAAACCGCAAAAGGCAACGTAAGTTATCAAGGTAAAGAAAACGTTAAATCAACATCCACTCAAACTGTAGCAGCGGATAGGAGCGGTTTGTTGTCAGCGTACGGAGTAACGGCAGGCGAATTATACGTTTACCAAAACGGAGAACGTCATACCGTACAAATATCTTCCGACGAAACAATCGGTTCATTAATTGACACTCTAGCCGGTTATGGTTTGAAGGCGGAGCTTGTTAAGAATGGAAATTCTTCAAAAATCGTGCTTTCAGGCAGTGGCGATTCGTATATAGCGAAATCAAATAACGCTTCCGGTGCGTCAAACATTGTTGATAAGTTATTCGGCGGAAGCTCTGCAGTCGTAAACGAATCAAGTTATACGGGTGTTGAAAGCATTACCACTCGTGCTACAGCGACCATTGGCGCAACAGAAAGCACAGCATTATCAAGTCTTGGTGTAACAGCCGGTGAATACTACATTTACAACAACGGAGTAAAATACACTGCTCTTATATCGTCCGAAGAAACACTCGGCTCATTCATGAACACTTTGAAATCTTTCGGAATCCAAACCGGCTTGATTAATAACGGAAACGCAACGAACCTTTTATTGATAGGCAGCGGTAATTCTTATATTGCAAAATCAAATAGCGTAAGCAATGCATCAAATGTCGTAGAAAAGTTATTCGGAGCTTCCGGAGCGTCAACAAGTTATAGCTATACAGGTTCAGAACTCTTGTATAGCACTGTTACTCATACAACTACCGCAACAACGGATAGCTTGTTAAGCAAATTTGATACACCATGGGGCGGCGCAACTCTTAAATCAGCAGGTGATTTAGTTGTAATGGTTAATGGAGAAACAAAAACCGTAAGGATAACAGAAACAGAAACATTTGGCAGTTTAGTTGACAAACTTAAGGGAGCCGGAATTCAGGCAGATTTCTTGAACGGAAAATTGTATATTACAAACGCAGGCGATTTGTCGGTTATAGCGGATAGGACAACTTCTGCATTATTCAATCCAAACTCAAACTTGAAATTGACCTCAAAAAGCGTTCTGAATGGCTTTATGTCAAGCACAGCGACTGTTCAATCTACCACAACAATCGTAGAAGAACACTCTGCTTCTGCATCCGCTTATGCTGATATGAACACAAAATTAAGCACACTCGGAATTACAAGCGGCTCATTATCAGTCTACAGAAACGGCGAAAAAGCTTTAATCAACGTAGAATCATCCCATACGCTCGGTGACATTCGTTCGTTGGTTTCGCAAAAATTTTCTAATGTGGATATGAAATTTGACGATAATGGCAAACTTGTATTTTATTCAACGGACAAAGATGTTTCTGTAGAGCTCGGTAATACTACTGATACTTCAAATTTCTTGGCTGTAACAGGTGTGGTTAAGACAAAAGACGGAACCGCAGAGAGCGCAAGAGCTCTTTACACCGTAAATGGCGATTCTAAAGTTATGGCGGACGGAATCTTTAGGCGTGGCAAAGTTACTGCCGGCACGTTTGTCGTAGGTACAGAGCGTATTGAAATTAACGCAAATACGACGATTAACGACCTTGTTTCTATGATTAACAATGCAGCCGGTACGAATGCAACCGCTTATTGGGATACTATTGACGGCAAACTCGTGATTAAATCAAGAAGCTCAGGCGCAGCTCTTATTAACATTGAAGCTGGAACAAGCAACTTCACTGATATTATGGGTTACACAACTTCTGAATGGAACGCTGATGGTTCGCTTAAGGTATCAAGAATGAACGTTGACACGCAAGAATTGGGAAGCAACGCCCAATTTAGAATCAACGGAACAAGTTATACCGCAACTTCTAATACGATTACTAGCGATATCACCAGAATCAAGGGTGTAACTTTGAACTTGAACGGTTTAACGAGCGGCTCTGCTATAAAAGTTACGGTTGAAAAGGACAAAGAAAGCGTTGCAACTGCACTTTCCGATATTGTAGATTCTTACAACGAATTGATGAGTAATGTTGACGAGGCGATTGCGAAAGAAGGCGCCTTGAAGAATCAAACGACATTGAAAATGATTAGGAACCAGTTAAGGAGCTTGATGACAAGTTCTGACTTGGGCGCAACAACGTTCAGAAACTTGAGTGCAATCGGAATCTCTGTGGAAGCAGCGAGCGCAAGCAATATTTCTACATCAAATTCAAGTATCATTAGTTTGAATTTTGATAAGGACAAGTTCTTTAAAGCATATGAAGCAGATGCAGACGCTGTAAAAGCTTTATTGATAGGCGGAAAGGATAACAAAGGTATCTTTACTAATGTGGAAACGCTTGTAGATAATGCATTGCAGTCTGTGTCCGGTTATTTTGCAATAACTGAGAGTTCTTATAACCGAGAATTAACGAATTGGAACACCAAGATTACTAAGGCGAACAAAGAAATTGACCGCTATAAATCACGCTTGGAAAAGAAATTCTCGTCTATGGACTTAACTATTTCTCAAATGCAACAACAGTATAGTTCCTTTTTGAGTTAGGTGGAATAGAACAAATGGCCCGTGTTATCGCGTTTCACGCTTCTCCCTTGAGGGGAGAAGCTGGGCGGAGCCCTGATGAGGGTGGATATAGATATGTTATCTTACCCAGAGGGTTGATCCACTCACCCGAATTTCTAAGTTTCGCAAAGCTCAACTTGAAATTCTACCCTCTCCCACAAGGGGCGAGGGGAAGACAAAGATTATTCCCCATAATACTCAATAATCTGATTAATCCCGCTCTTCGCTATATTAAACAACTCAATCATTCTATCAAACTCATATGGTTCGCCTTCGGAAGTTGTTTGGAAATCAACAATTTTACCACTTTTTGTTAATACAACGTTAGAATCAACTTGTGCGTGAGAATCTTCTGCATAGTTCAAATCCAATTTAATTTCGCCATCCACAATACCTATAGAAATTGCCGCAATCGGTTCTATAATAGGATTTTCTTGTAAATCTCCCGATGCAATAAGTTTTTCTACAGCGTCTTTTAGCGCTAAATATCCACCGCAAATACTTGCAGTCCTTGTTCCGCCATCAGCTTGGATAACATCAGCATCAATAGTAATAGTCATCTTTGGCATTTTTTCTAAATCAACACAAGCACGTAAACTTCTACCAATCAAGCGTTGAATTTCTTGGGTTCTGCCTGAAACTTTTTCACGTTCTCTTTTACAACGGGTGTTTGTAGATGCCGGAAGCAAAGAATATTCTGCGGTTACCCAGCCTCGATTATCATCTTCATCCATCCATTTTGGCTTCTTTAAATCCACAGAAGCAGTTACTATAACTTTTGTATCACCAAATTCAACAAGTACAGAGCCCAATGCGTGTTTGGTAAAGTTATGTGTGAATTTTATTTCTCTAAGTTGATTATTTTCTCTTCCGTCAATTCTCATGTTGTTCTCCTGTTTTTTGTGTGACTAGCCCTCCCCCTATCAAGGGAGGGAATGCTCCCTAATTATTTTAAAACTAACAAATATTGAAAATTTTGATAAAATATTAATTTAATTAGCGCAAATCTAATAAACAAGTGGCGGTCTTCCCCTCTCCTCGGGGGAGGGCTAGGGTGGGGGCTAATTACGATTTAACTATCTCTTAGCGCCTTCAGATACAATATATTCTTTTTCAATTCCTTGAGCATCAAGAATAAAATCGCAAAGCTCTCTTACTGCTCCACGACCACCGTTAATAGATGATTTAAAGTTACAAATATCAAGCACTTCTTTTACCGCATCTGCAGGACAGCATGCCAGACCGACTTTTTCTAAAATGCAGATGTCAGGTAAGTCATCACCCATATAAGAAATGTTTTCATACCCCAAATTATATTTTTCCATAAGTTCCTCTAGGGCAGGTAACTTGTATTGTCTGCCTTGGTAAACTTCTGTAAAGTTAAGATTCTTCGCTCTATGTGCAACTGTTCCGTTGTTACGTGCAGTGATGATAGCTGTGATAAATCCGGATTTGTTCATTCTAACGATTCCGTGACCGTCTTTTACATTAAAAGTTTTGTATTCAACTCCGTTTTCATCATAAGTAACACTGCCGTCTGTCATAACACCATCGCAGTCGAAAACTAGCATTTTGATTTTCTTTGCGGCTTCTAAAGCATTCTCTTTTTGCATAATAAATCTCCTTATGTCCCAATTATATAATAAAAAATCATCTTTTTGCAGGATTTGTATATAAATCGCTCAAAGTATTTGAAAAAGTAGCCGTTATATAAATTGTTAAGGAAAAATATACAGATGCTACAACTATTACCCAATAGCGATACGCTAACCCCGAATACAACAACTCCTCAAGATACTGTTGATTATATTTCTTCTTATATAGATAAGTATCACTGTGAGAATATGAGTGTGGATATATCTTTTATGAATATTTTGGATGCTTGCTACGTTACGACACTTTGTTCTACCAAGCACTATATAAAATACCCGAATGGCAAAATAAGTTGGCATGTTTCGTCTGGATTAGTCAGAGAGTTTAATAAGTCGCTAGAACTGGGTAATGTAGACTATTGTTAGTTAATTAAAATTGCTATCTAAATGCTAAATATTACGCTCCAACTGTTGCTTTATGATTCTTGTAAGTTCTTATAATCACGAGTGGGGAAATAGTGGGGGAGAATTAAAAAATTACATTAAAAAGGCTTTTGAAAAATCTTCAAAAGCCTTGTATTTACTTGGTTGCGGGAGCTGGATTTGAACCAACGACCTTCGGGTTATGAGTTGTGAAATTTACTTTTTATAACTTTTACAATTTCTTATTACCTTAAATATAATCAATATTTTAACTATTTTACTTTTTGTAATTTTTAATGATTTTTGTTGAATTTTTATAAAAAAGTTGAATTTTTGTTGAACTCAGAACTATAAAGCTAAATTTTTATGATATTATTGTATTAGGAGGCTTGCATGTCAGACTGGAATGTTTTTTATAGTTCATTGGCACAATCAACGGCTGCATTTGTTGGGTTATTGGGTGCATTTATTATTACCAAAATTATAAATAATGAACAACAATTTAATGAAAATAAAATTTTAATTGAAGATTGTATTGTAACTGCTAATAATTTAAAAATGAGGTTAAAAGATAGGTATTTTAATTGGTATAATACAAGAATAAGAGAAAAGGCATTTGAAAAAATGGAAGATAACTCTTATGATGATAAAAATATTTTGTACAAATCACCTGAAATTATATATAATGAGTATAAGTTTTCAGAATTTGACCAAAAATCAGAAGTTTTAGTTGCCATAAAAGAACAACAAGAAAAATTATTAGGAGGCAACCATGAAAATGAATGATATAAATAATTCATTAAAAATTTTAGGGATAAATCGTATAAATTCTTTATTAAGTAATAACCCTTTAGGTTCACTTTCCAAATCATTACAACAAATTGCAGGTATAACTCCAGAATTAGCTAAAGCAAAAACATATATTTCTATTCCTAAAATGAAACCTTTACGAATGTATAATGCAAAATTAGAAGAGAACATAATAGAAGAAAAAGAAAAAATTAACGAAATATTAGCAGAAGTTTACTTACACCAAGAAAAAGTAGCACATTTATACAACAGACTTTCAAGTAATCCACAATCATCAAAAATAATTGCAAATTCTATTTATATTTCTTTGTTTTTGATTATAACTTGTATATCCATTCCATTATTGGTATTACCTACTGATACATATATTACAATTCAAGCATTTCCGCAAATATTATTAGAAAATTTGCTTACGATTAAAGGGGCATTTGTATCAACTTCCACAATATTGACTTGTGCAATTTTTATAACCTTTTTGATTAAAAATAATTCGATGAAATATTCAAAAGAAACAATGCAGAGATTAGAAGAAATAACTAAATTAGAAAATTATTCTGAATATTTAAAGAACTATGTTGAAAATACAAATCAGGATGATTAATTTTAATGATTTACAATTCCATTTAATACTCTGTATATTGTAATCATTTCATTATCATTAGCATTTTTAATAAGTTTGTTTACTTCACATGCCAGTTCTTTAGGTGCTTTTATATGTTCTATTGCTAAAACTTCAGCTACATCAATATTAAACACTCTTGCATAATTTTCAACTAATTCCGCAGAGGGATAATTTTTACCAGTTTCAATACAACTTTGATGTTTTGTTGCAATGCCCACTTTTTCAGCAAGTTCTGATTGTTTAAGATTATTTTTAAGTCGTAATTCCTGTATTCTTTTTCCTAATCGCTTTTTTAATTCCATTTTTTACCCCTCTATTACATGTTATTTGCTATTATTCGCTCATAAACATTGCTAAAGGTTATATAATTTGCAAATAATCGTTTTTTGATGTAATTTGATAAATGACAAACATTGATTATTTTAAGAATAATCGTTGTATTAGGTAATAAATAATTAAAACCAAATAATCTAGAGGTTTTAAGAAAGGTTAATTATGAAAAAGATTTTTATTTTGTGTGTATTATGTTTAATTGTCAATCCAAATCCTGTAAATGCAGGGATATTCTACCAAGATACCATTACTCCTATGTTAGCAACTAATATGGAAGTAGATAATATAAAAAATCTAAAATGTGGAAAATGTCAAATATTTCATTGCTTTGGCTTGGTCGATACTGGACATGCCGGAATACAAAATGCTGCTTTAAGAGGCAAAATTACTAAAATACACCATGTTAATGTTCATACAAAAATGATTTTAGGTATTGGCAAAACTACTGTTAAAGTATATGGGGAATAATTAAATGAAAAAATACATAATAATAGCTATTTTAATGTTTTGTATATCGTCAGTAATTGCAATGGAAACTAATAACTATAAACAAGAATTGCATGAAAGAGGTTGGTTGTATGGTTGTACTCCTGTTAATTGGAGTTTAGCAGAACCCGAAAGAGGTGGGTTTAATTATGCTGTAATGAATGGGGAAGTTGAAATTATGGATTTAGAAGTAAAAGCAGGACTTGATATAACATCTTGCGGTGAAAACTTACCACTTATTGCTATATGGAAAAAACAAGATGAAGCTTTAGATTTTTTATTTAAAAATGGATTTAATCCTAATAAAGTAATTATTGACCATTCTTATTTAACTTTTGCAATATACAGAAAAAACCCTAATGCAGTTCAAATATTAATAGACAATGGAGTAAATGTAAATCAAGTTGCAAAAGGGAAAAATCCGTTAAATTCGGCGATAAAAAAGAAACAACCCGAAATTGTTAAAATGCTATTAAATGCAGGAGCAATACCAAACGAAACAACGAAAAAATTAGTTAGTAAAACAAAAAATGAAGAAATAAAAACTTTATTTAACAATAACTAATATGGGAAAATTTTATGTATGACAAAATATGGAATAAAATAGTTGAATGTTGCAATTTGCATATAAATTCATCGGAAAAGAAAATACAATGTCTGTGGGAAAATATATTTGCAGAATTGCTTGGATATAGCCGTTTAAATGGCGATATAGACAGTTTTAGAAGTATGCAAATAGGTTCATCAGAAAGAATTATAACAGATATTATAATTCGTAATAATGATAATGATTTATTTATAGTGGAATTAAAAAAGCATAATATATCATATTGCGGGGAAAAACAATTATTAAGTTACCTAAAATTGCTACATAATGACATTGGGATATTAATATCAGATAAAATTTATATAATTTGTTATGACTATAATAAAAGTGATACTGAACAAATAAAAATAGAAATAGAATTTATCCAAAATCATCCCGATGGAATAAAATTTGTAGAATTATTTAGTAAGGCTAATTTTAATAAAGAGAAAATTAAAGAATTTATATACACTACGAACCAATTTAATCATAATGTTAATAAAATAAAAGAAAAGATAACAAAAGATTTTTTATTAAGTATATTAGAACAAGCTTTTATGCCAGAATTTTCACATAAAGAATTTGAACAGGCAATAAGTTTTTTTGATATTAATATCCATGATAAATCAATAGAAAAACCTGTTGAAACATATTTACAAAAAGAAAATAATAAAACACATGAGCATATAGAGCCTATTAAAATTGACAGCATGCCAGTAACTAAATTAGAAAAATTTATAAATGCTGTAAAAGAGTTGTATCCAAGTTTATCAAACGGCTATATAAAAGCCTATCAAGAAATTTTTACTGATGAAAATGGGGAAATATATGATTATGACAAGTTATACAAGTTATTAATAACACAATATTCATCAAATCGTCCTCCTGCTCCTTCATGGTTTGCTCAAAAAATATCAGAAATTGTTTTGCCAGAAAAGCGGATAGTAATGGGTATAAAAGATAATTTTATCATATATCAGGAAATAGTATCTTTTGTAAGACAATATCAAGAAAAACATAGTATAAAGAAAATACCTATTGCTCAAGTTAAGTCATTTTGTACTAGTAATAGAATGGTAACTGAAAGTAAGTTTAAGAAATGGCTTGAAAATCTTATAGAAGAATTTATAAATACTAGTTCTCAAGAATGGTTAATTTGCAAAAATCAAATGTATGTGTGGCTAGAATATAATTACAACTACGATAATACGGGCATGCAAATTGTGTAAAATCCAAAAATTTTTCTAGGGGTACTATCCGTATATCGAGGCTTGATTTCTCTATTTTTTAGGGGGTAGGGGGAGGGGTTAATTCTCACTATATTCAATTAGAGGTATTTCATGCCTGTTCGCTTCAATCAATTTTTGTCTTTCAACTTCAATTAGTGCTTTTACTTCGTCATAAGATTTTTGTAAATTCACATTGACACTTGATATGCATAAATTTTCTATTGGCTTTTCACCGATTGTGTCTCTTATTATTTGGAATGCTTTTGTATCACCCTCTAAAGCCTTATCAATAAGTGATAAACAAATATTTTCCTGCACATCTTTTTCCGAAAGTAATAGTAATAATTGTTCTTTTAAAGTCTTACGCATTCTTCGCACCTCCCCTGATTTTATTCCGCCTTTTTGTCCTAACTTCCTAACTTCGTCCTTGCTTCGTTTATTAGCCGGAATTAGATTTTTATAACCGTCTGATTTTGGCATTTTATTTTTCCCTCCATTTTTATACTTTTTGTATCTTTTGTGCCTTTTATCCTTATATAGACAGTCTTTTATAAAAGAGTATTATTATTAGTATTATTACTGCTTTTATACTCTTTTTTAAGATAATTACTTATATTAAACCCAAAATAAGTAAATATATAATCTAAAGTTTTATAATCCCCTGCAAGAGCATTATTTATGTTAAAGAATACTGGAATATTATATTTATTATTTCCAACTATTAAAAGCCGTTTTATAGCGTCAATTTCATAATGGCTAATGACAATATAATTTTCAGAATTAAAATTATTATTTTTGCGGTTTATAGTGGATGTATTTTTTATTATTTCATCAAATTTATTTAAAATATCAGTAATCATTTTTAAGTTTCCTAAAGGTATATAAGGTATTATCAGTCTTTAATGTGCATTTTTATAATTTGTGTGTTACTAGTGATGTTTAGCCTTAAAATGTATAAAAGGTATATTTATCCATAAAATATGAATTTATACCCCCTAGTACCGCTTTTACAAATCCTCCCATAGCCTTTACTTGCAAGATTTTCAAGTGCAATTTTTGCCATTTCAAGAGTTCTGAAACAACTTATATTTTTCTTGTATAATTCCGTAGGGGAAATAGTTTTTATATTTTTTATTCTTAAAAGATTTAAAGTGTAATCTTCAAGAGGATTTATAGTAATTCTTTCATTTAAAAGTTTATGAAAACAATAAATAAAATACTTGCTTAATTCTATTGCATTATTAAGTGTATTTATAGAAATTTCATCTTTTTCTATATTTTCTATACAATGTAAAACTAATGAAAATCTTGCTACATAACTTATTTGTTTTGACATATAACTTGCTATTAAATTAGAAATACTATTAGATTTTTTTAAATCAGAGATTTCTTTAAAAAATGTTTTGAATTGAATAAGTGCGTTGTCATCAAACTTATACCCTTTAGGAGTGTTATTAATTTTGTATTTAAAAATTTTTTCACAACAATTTTTTAATACTGAAATATCATATTTTTCTTTAAAATCCGGTAATATTCCTGTTTCTTCATAACCAGTACAACAAAATAACCAGCGTTCAAGCATTCCGTCTGTACTCTCTATGCCTTTTTTAAATAATGTTTCATCAAGAACTTTTGGCTGAATACCCCCAATAATATTATGACTTGCCTCTACTATAAAATCTTCATCAGTACCTTTTCTTATTATGTTTTGTCTATCTTTGCACCATGCCTGTAAAAAATACTCTTTATCATTTCCGCCACCACCTTTATATTGATTAAAACTTTTAAATAAATGTGCTAATTCGTCAGTAAAAATTCCAATTCCCAGCATAATATCTTTATTTGAATTAATAGCCATGCATAAAGCCTCTACTGTTGCATTTTGTGTTGTAATACGAGGTTTTAAAGGTTTTCTTGGCTCTTTTGGTATTTCTGCATTCTTCCCCTGCTTTATAAACTGTTTATATGCCTCTAATTCTGCTTTATATTGAATATAATCTTTTTTATACTGTTCTAATTTTATTTCATATTTTTCAAGTAATATAGCCTCAAAATTATCTAAAATTTTTTTGCCAATTTTCAGGCATGGTGTCTTTTTTTGAGAGGGTTTACCAACTAATGCAAGCCATAAAATAGGGTATTCTATAAAATTACTTGCCGGATTTGCATTTATATAAAATCTATAATCCATTAACATACTCACAGTTACTAAAAATACACATGCAATATACTCTAAAGGGGCGTCAAGTCTTTTATGTAAATCAATTATGATATTTTTTATATTTGCAGGAAAAATATCAATAGGAAAATTTTCATTACTATCAATTTTATCTGATAATATATTCTGAATTACACTCAAATCAAGTGTTTTTGCATTATTTAATAATTCTTGGAAATTATTTTTATCATATTTTATTAAATAATCGTCAAGCCCAATTTTATCATCAATTTCAGGCAATTTTATTATTTTTACTATTGCTTGCTTTTCTGCAATTAAATATGCAGAAAAATGATATAATGCTTGTTTTACTTGAGGTTTAGACCACATGTCATTGTCGTAACATAAATAAATCGTTTTATTTTTTAAATCCAAATTTACTATATCAGGTATAATATCTGCATTAATTTCAGTTTCATCGTCTTTAGGTGTCCTTTTCCAAGCCCACACACCTGAAAGAGCAAGGCAATTAAAACCCTCTTGAACGGCTTTTATTGCTTTCTTTTCCCCCTCTGTAATAATTATATATTCATTCCTATTACTTATGATATTTGGACTTAATGCAAGCGGTCTAAATAATCTTGAACACAATTCTTTTGGTTTTATATATTTTTTATTTTCAGTAGGATTTTTTAGCCTCATATTGTAATAATCAGTAGGCTTATTTTTGTATAATTCAGGATATTTTAATTGCCAACAATCAGGAGTTTCTAATAAATACCCATTATTTATATATTCATTTAAGGTTAAATCCGATATACCGCTTTTTATAAAGTCATTTCTTGTAAAATTTTGTATTATCATAATATGCCTCAATTTTTGTTTTGTATGGTTATCGTTCCTGTTGCACGCTTTCACCGGCATTAAGAAATTCTATTAATTTTTCAACATTAATTAAAATCTTTTTTCCTGCTCTTACATGGCTTACTTTATTTTGCAAGGCTAATTGCCTTACATAATGTCTTGCAAGCCCTGTTATTTCTGCTACCTCATTTACAGTTGCCATTTTGGGTGTTTTTAGATTTTCCAACATTTTTCCTCCTTTTGTTTTTGTTATTGAAAATTACTAAATGTAACAAATTCTATTTTATATTACTGTAAAACACTTGAAATTAGAGCAATTTATGTTATATATGATAACATATCAGGAATTTATTATATAAAATTCCTGATTTAGTAACAAATAAGGTATATAAAATGCAAAAGAAAAATAAAAATTTTAAACTATGTAGTCGTTTTAAGGCATTGAGAGAGAGTAAAAGTAGTATTGAAAGAGATTATACGCAGGATATGCTTGCAAAAGCATTAAAAATCTCTAAAACTCAAATTTCTAATTTAGAAAATGGTAAAAAATTCCCTTCTTATACAGAATTACAACAATATAGCAAATTTTTTAATATCCCTGCTGATTACTTAATAAATGAAAAAGCAAGCATAAAAAATGAAAATTTTAAATTAGGTACAGATTTAGGACTTACCGATAAAACAATTAAACTTATATCAGACATTGTAAAAGTTTCTGAAATGTATAATCCAAACTCTAAAAATATCCCTATAAAAATTTTAAACGAAATGTTGACATATAAAAATGGGGCTTTCGTTGTTTTATTAGCAAAAATTGTTGAATATTTAGAATATAACACCTATGACACATCAAAGTATTTCGATGTTATTGGTATAGAAGAAAATGAAATTAAATATTATGAAGAAAATCCGTATAATGACGATAAAGAGGCTGAATTTATGCTATTTAGAATACAACATGATTTTATAAATATGCTCAAAGACATAAAAGAACAACATATACCAAAAAGGAGTAACGAAAATGGCAAACATTCAACCAAGAAAAAACAAAGACGGTAAAATTATCTCATACTGTATCAGAGTTCACAAAGGCAGAGATACAAACGGCAAGCAGTTAAAACCTTATACAATGACATTTTTCTTTGATGAAAAGTGGAGCGAAAAGAAAATACAAGCAGAATTGCAAAAAGCAGCTACACTTTTTGAAAATGAATGTAAAAAAGGTTTTGTTGCCGATAACAAGCAAACTTTTGAACGATATGCAAATTATGTTATTGATTTAAAAGAACGCATTGGGGTAAAACATAGAACAATAGTACGATACAAAGAACTATTGGAACGAATAAAACCAGCAATCGGACATTATAAGTTATGCGATTTAAAACCTCAACATTTAAACGCTTTCTATGACCAATTATCAAAAGACGGTATAAACAAAGCAACTGGCGGTAAATTAAGCAGTAAAACAATTATAGAACATCATAGACTTATAAGAACTATACTTGCAGAGGCAGAAAAAGAATTGCTTGTGCCTTATAATGCAGCCTCTAAAGCCACACCACCAAAGAATGAACGAAAAGAGGCAAATTATATTGAAATAGAAGATATTGAACGCATTTTATTTTATTCTTTGCAAGAACCTTTAAAAAAGCAAGTTGCATTGAATTTGCTTATATTTACAGGTTGTCGCAGGGGTGAAATTATGGGTTTACAATGGAGCGATATAGATTTTAAAAATAATCTGATAAATATTAAGCGTACTTCTTTATATTCAAAAGACAGGGGGATATATCAAGATACACCTAAAACCGAACAATCAAAAAGAAGTATTAGCGTTCCGGCAAAGGTTATGGAACTATTAAGAGTATACAAAAAAGAATATAATACAAAAAGACTTGCACTCGGTACGGCTTGGACTGATACAGGGTTTATACTTGTTCAAGAAAACGGTAAACCGATGCACCCTGATACATTAACCGATTATTGTTCAAGTTTTAGAACGAAATATAACAATATTATTGAAAAAGAGAACAAAGACAGACCTAAAACAAACAAATTGCCGTTATTACCACATATAAATCCTCACGCTTTCAGACATTCACAAGCAAGTATGCTGATATTAAGCGGTCTGGATTGTGCAACTGTCAGTAAAAGACTAGGACACGCAAATATAAGTACAACAACAAACATATATACACATATACTACATGAGGCAGACAAAAAAGCCAGTGATAAACTTGAAAATATTTTACTAAATCAAAACAAACAAAAACAGGTTATACTAAATTAACATTTTTTTATTAGCAGTAATAACTTCTAAAGGCGAATTTAACAAAAAATAGTCTACATCATCAGTAATTATTTTTATATCATTGTAATTACATAGATAATTAAAATACTCATCGTTAAAATCTATCTTAATATCATTAGTTAAATTTTCAATAGCCAATTCTTCAAAATTATCACTTAATTTTGTAAAAGTACTTAACATGCGTCTTATGATAGGCTTTATTTGCTCTATGGCATATGTATAGTCATCAGAATTTCTAAAATCTCTTTTCTTTTGGTAACTGTCATCTTTACCTTGCTTTTTTATATTGTATTCTCTCGAAATAAGGACATTAACAAATTCTGCTAAATTTAATGATGTTAAATATATAGTAGCTCCAGACTTCACTATTTCAGCCATAAAATTACTATAAACTTCTGATTTGGTTTCATTTAAATCAGGATTTAAACTATTGTATAAAAAGACTAAAATATTTGTATCAAAGAGAAATTTATCAGTAGATTTTGGTTTATATGTTTTTAAATCATAAACACTAACCATTGTCTAATTCCTCTTTTAATGCTTCATCTAACTTTTCTCTATATTCAGGATTTTGATAATATTCTTTAGCTCTCTTTAAAACAGTTGCAAGGATATCCCAATCATCTTTTTTCATATTTGTTGTTTTAACATTGCTACGCAAAAATTCAACACTATAATTTTCTTTATATAATTGACCTACTGCTGTATTTAAAAAAGCAGAAATAACCATGTCAATATTTACAAAATCTAATAAAACGGAATTTCCGGCTTTTAGTGCTTTATTTATCTTCTCAAAAACTTTTTGTCCGTCAGTATCTGACACCGCAGCACTTCCACCAACTTCATTATAAATATTAATTTTTATCTCATTGTTTGACATTTTTTCTCCTATAAAAATAGCTCGTCAATTTGTTCATCCTCTGTCATATAATCTTGAGTGTCATCCATTTTGATTTTCAAATTGACAATAGTTCCAAGGAATGAATTATCAAATTCTTTCACATTAATTTTATCATAAACATTTTCATACCAATAACCATTATCTGATATTACCTGCAATGTTCCTTTATTTTGGCTTATAAATCTTCTTACGGTTTCAAAACCTAGTCCACCTGATATACCTTGTTTTGTGGTAGTATCTTTTTTTACTGCCCATTGTATTGCTCGTATTGCACTTATATCATTTCTATTAAAGTAATTGCACACATTTTGTTTAATTGTAGTTCCAGTATTTACTATTGTAAAATATAAGTCTTTTTTATTAGGAAAATACTGTCCACAAGTATAAACATAATCACAATCAGCATGGATTTTAGCATTAACAAAAATTTCCAATAAACTTTTGACAAAATCTTTTCTAAAACTTTCTGACATTTTAGGAAAGTCATGTTTTGTTAATAATTCATCATTTATATATTGATAAAATGACTGATTATCAGTTGCTTTAAATTTCTTATATTTAATAGTTGTTGAATAATAATCATCTAATTTAGGGTATCCATAATTGCTTAAAAAATCATTTTTTTGCAATATTTTCTGAACTTGAGGTTTAAAATTTGCAAAATCTATCGATACAAAAACATCTGTAGCATCAAATATTGCACCCATTAATGCAGATAAATTAGCTTCCAAATATGTTGTATTAGAAAAATCGATAATAACATCTTCAACCAATAATCCAATCAAATAATCATACATAGCAATTAATTTAGAAAAACTTTGATATGAATTTTCAGCCTTATTGGGAAATTGATAATTAATAGTCATAACAATATTCTATCCTAAATTTATAAATTTGCTACATTGTTGAATTATAGTTGAATTATTTACAGTTTTATTATGAGAAAAGGGGAATTCAAAAATCCTGAAATCCCCTCTATTCAATTGGTTGCGGGAGCTGGATTTGAACCAACGACCTTCGGGTTATGAGCCCGACGAGCTACCAGACTGCTCCATCCCGCGATATTTAATTTGTACACGAGTGAAATACACTCAACATCTATATTATGCTCCGTAAAAATAAAAAATCAAGTATTTTAATATTTTTTTTAATATTTTGTTAGACTCTGCTTTAAAGTTCAACACCTTTAAACATTTCATTAGTTCATTTCAACTCAAGCAGTTTCATATTTCTATTATAAATCTAATTTTTATTTTGTAAATTTTTGTAAACATTTTATAAAAATTCCTAAAGTTTTTGAAAATTGTGCCGTAAACAATAATACAGGGAAACAAAAAAAGGACGATTTCAAGCTATGGGAATGGCAGCATCACAAGCTACATTATTAACTCTGACGAGCCGACTCCACGATGTTGAATACAAAGCACAAAACATCGAGAATCAGAAAATCCAGCTTGCAACTCAAAAAGACGAGTTGTATCAGAATTATTGTGATGCTTTAGATAAGAAGAAAATTCAAGTAGCTTTTAATAATTCAAACGGTACAAGTACATTCATAGATGCAACTTTTGATACTTTATGTAAATATGACGAGAACCGTTGCAAGCAATATTCTTTAAAAGATGCTAAAACAGGTAAAGTTATCGTTGATTCTGAAACAGCACAAGCCTATGAAGAGTACGGCAATGACAAATACAGTTTTGCTTGGGCTATGTTAGGCATGGCAGAAAATGCTTACTGGCAAGGTAATGGCGGTAACGAAGACAAATGCTGCCAATCTGTTGGTATAGGTAAAGATCAAGCTGCAGAAGGCGGAGCAATTGGTGACCTCTGGATGACAGAAGTAGAAGAAATGGTTTATAACAACCATTCTACTGATGAAAAATTAAAAAATGCTCATGACAATTTAACAGAAGTTAGTAACAAAGATGGTGTAACAAATGCAGAAAAACAAGATGCTTTAAATAATTTTAGAAATGTCTTATATTCGAATTTTGGAAGCGAAATTTATAATTATATGCGCTTAAATAAAAGTGATAACAAAGAACTTAACTGCGATCCTAGTGCAGATAATGCTGATTTTGATACAAATTATGCAGAAGAATTTCCTAAAGACCAATTCAATTACTATACTCGCTTGTATGATGAAATTCAAGCTTCTGGCGGCTGTCAAACAATGGATGGAGCTGCTTCCGGCAGCGAAGGCAATGAGTGGTTAAATAATATGGTTGGCTCTGGCAGAGTCCTTATTGACTATTATGATACGGACAAAAAACAATGGACAGAAACAAGCGTTGCTACAAGCACTAATCAAAACTATATTCAAGAAGTCCAAGATGAAGCTGACTTAAAGAAAGCAGAAGCAACTTATGAATATGAACTTGGAGTTATAAATCAAAAGGATACCAAGTTTGATAGAGATTTGAGCAAGCTGGAAACCGAACGTACATCAATAACTACAGAGATGGATTCAATCAAAAAAGTTAGAGATGATAACATCGAAAGAACATTCGGTATATTCAGTTAATAAGGCAAATAAAAGCCTACAAACAAGATGTAAGATTTTTCCCTAAATCCCTTTTCCCTTTTTCCGCCACTTTGTCCAACAAAGTGGTTTTTCTTTTGTTTATGCTAAAGTCGTTTTTCCAAACGGTAATATTCATTTATCAATAACTGTTTTCGTGGTTCGATAGAAATTATGTCCCAAGGCAGCAGCTCATCAAACGTAAAACTATCTTTTACTCTTAATTTCAAGTCTTTGAGTGCTGATTTATACGCACCAATTTTACCACCGAGTTTATAAACCTCAACTAAAAACGGAGCAAAACTACTATCAGCACGAGAAATAACCGCTTGCCAATAATCCCACTTTATACTAGAAAATTTTGCACTGATACCGACTTTTGCCAGCTCTTTTTCTAAATATTTTTGTTTCTTTTCTAAAGTTTTTGTATCTTCACGCATTGACCATTGAAAAGGAGTATTTGGTTTTGGAACAAATGATGAAAAAGAAAATTCAATACTGAAACCTTTATTTTCTGCTTTAATTTTCTTTCCAAGTCGCATAAATTCATCCAAATCGTCATAAGTTTCATTTGGAATTCCAATCATTGAGTATATTTTCAGCCCTTTTAACCCATTTTCTCGAGCCACTTTAACGGCGTTTAAAATTTGTTCTTCTTTCAGATTTTTATTAATGAAACGACGTAATCTTTCACTTGCCGCTTCTATTGCAATCGTAGAATGTCTTTGTCCACCTTTAACAAGTGTTTTAACCATTTGCGGTGTTACAGAATCTGTTCTTAATGATGATATTCCGATTTCTATATCTTGACCGGAATCAATCTTATCGGACAAATATTTCATTATTTCATCAAACTGAGGATGCGCACTAATTTGGGCACCAAGAAGAGCTATTTTATTGGTATAATTTAAACCTAAATCTATTGAATCAATAATTTTATCAAAACTATTTGCTCTAAAAGGCAAGTTTAAGTATGAAGCAGTACAAAAGGCACATCTATTCATACAACCACGAGCCACCTCAATAATAAACGTGTCTTTGAAATAACCTTTGTCACTGATAATTGGAGTATAAATCACGTCTTCAAGTTTCACCGTTGCTTTTTTTACCGGATGATTAGGAATATAAATCCCTTCAACATCTTTGATAAGTTCTAACGCATCCTTCTTATTATGATTTTTTAAGATTTCCAGAACTTTTTTAAACCCGTCTTCACCATCACCTATCATCATAAAATCAAAAAATGCTTCATAAGGTCGTGGATTAGTAGTGAGAACAGGACCTCCGGCAAAAACAAGCGGATAACTATCATCTCTATCTTTTGCATAAAAAGGAATATTGAGTTTTTCTAATATTTCAAACACACCCATAAAATCAAAGTCGAAAGACATTGAAAAAGCGATACTATCAATATTGCGTAAGTTCGGTAAATTATCGGTAGCACATCTTATGGCATTTATTCCTTCTGTCATATCGGCTAAACGATACAACCACAAATACCCAAGAGAAGCCAATGCAAACTCTTCAATCGCAGGATATGCCATTAAAAAATTGTAATCTCCACTTGTAGGTTTATATAATTTCTTTTCCATTAATTTACATTCTTAATATAAAGTTCTTCTATCAAAACACAAACTGTTGCTGCAATTGCCGGAGCAAATACTACACCAATTACTCCTAAATATTGTGCAGTTACAAATAAGAAAAAGTAAATTATTAACGGATGGAGATCCAGAAATTTGCCAAAAATATAAGGTCTTACCAGATTATTTTCTGCCCATTGTACAATTGCAAACCAAACAATAATAAGTGCAATTGTTAGTGCTCCCATTTTGTAAGCAACAAGCAACGTTATAACAAGCGCCAAAGCCGGTCCTACTACAGGTATTATATCAAGTACGGATGTTAAAACCCCTAATAATAAAGCATAGTCTACACCTAATACCAACAATGCCATAGTCATCATCAGACCAACAAATACAATTGTTACAACAAGTGCAATCATATAACCGCCAATTTTTTCAGAAATAGAATCAAGAATTTCTTCCGCACGCTTTTTCATTTGATTTGGGAACAAACTGCAATACGTTTTTCTAACAGTTTCTTTATCGACCATAAAATAGTAAACAATAATACAAGCAGCAAGAGAATACACGATAGCAGAAGCAAGTTCCATGCTGAAATTTATAGAATCATTTACAAATTTTGAAGTAAAACCGGATGCAGTTGATAAAACTTCTCCTATGTCCAATTGTGCAAGCGCAGATTGATTAACAAACGGAGTTGTAAGTAAAAAGTTCTTAACAGTATCTATGTGTTCAGGTAACATTAGCAAAAATGATTTTATCTGATGACCGGCAACAAGGATTAGTGGTAACAAAAATCCGGCTGACAAAATTAAAATTCCCGATAAAACCAAAACAGATGCCAAAGAACGGTTCATCTTTTTTTCCATTTTATCAACAAGGGGATTAAGCGAGCATGCAATTACGTATGATGCAAAAAACAATATTGCGATATCTTTAATTTTTGTGATAAAAATCAAAAATAGCAGTGCAATTATGAAAAATATTATATTCTTTACAGTTATATATTTTTTTACAAAAACATCAAACATATTAAACTCCTTATCCTCATCGACGATTTTACCATAAACCAAATTATGATAATATATATATGTGGATAAAATTTTAGAGATAAAAAATTTAACAGTTGATTATGTAACCCTGAATAGTAACTCAAAAAAAGCGCTTAGGGCTGTCGACAATGTTTCACTTTTTATAAACAAAGGTGAAATTTATGCTTTAGCCGGCGAATCCGGTTGTGGCAAATCTACAATTGCAAAATCCATAACAAGACTTGTAACACCGATTAGTGGTGAAATTTTATTTGAAAACAAAAATATTTTACAATATTCAAAAGAAGAAAAGAAAAGCTATCCCAAGGATGTGCAAATGATATTTCAGAATCCTTATTCCAGTCTGAATCCTAAGATGAAGATTAAGGATATTTTGGTTGAACCGCTTGATATCAACACAAATTATTCTAAAAACAGAAAAAATGCACTAGTTAAATCTGTTTTATATGATGTAGGTTTATCAGATGATAGCTTGGATAGATATCCGCATGAGTTTTCCGGTGGACAAAGGCAAAGGATTGCTATCGCAAGAGCCTTAATTCTTAATCCAAAACTAATTATTGCAGACGAACCCGTCAGTGCACTGGATGCAAGTATACAAGCTCAAATCATCAATCTTCTTAAAGATTTAAAAAAAGAACGTAATTTAACAATTCTTTTTATCTCTCATGATTTGAACGTTATACGTTATCTTGCAGATAGAGTCGGCGTAATGTATTTCGGAAAGTTAGTGGAAGAAAATTCTGCAGATAAAATCTTTAATAGCCCAAAAGCTGATTATACAAAATTGTTACTGAATTCCGCTCCCACACTAAAGGGGTAAATCTTTTCTTTTGTGGTAAATCTTAAGTTGTAAATTTTAGGTGAACATTAGTATGTTATATCAGGCAGCAGTTCAAGCTCATAAAAATCTTTGACTTTTTTTTGCGGAACTTTCATTGAGTACACAAGTGTTTTATATTGCTCATCTTTATACAAATAAATATCAACAATATACTGATCCAGTTCTCTTTTTGTAAAAATATTTTTACCTAAACTAATTGCAACTTCTTCTGTCACACCACCATTAGAAAACAACGGCGCACTTTTTGTCACACATCTATAAGCTTGAGTTTCCTTGATTTTTTCTTCTTTTCTTAATACAAAATCTACGGACATGTTTTTAATATCCATATGGGATACATTTTTAAAACGGAATTTCCCTTTTAATTTATAAGTCAAGAATCCTTTTTTTACACCAAATTCGTCAATTAAAACTTCAATATCATTTTTGTAAATAACTTTATTATTTACAAACAAATCAACCGAATGAATTTTATATCTATAATATTTTGCTTCTGTTAATCTACCTTGCAATTCTAATATATTAGATGCTTTTATAAGTGCTTTTGAGTAAACTCCATAATCAATACTTTGAGGCTTTTCTTTCAAAAGTGGTTCAAAATATTTCAAAGACTTAATCGGATCTAAATCTGAATAAATAATTGCGAGTTTGTACCTTAAATTAAAATTCTTAGCGTCATATATTTCTGCTTTGTGTAAAAATCTTACCGCATCAGAATTGTGACCACTTTTAACCATAACATCAGCCGTTTCTATATATGCTTTTACCGTTCTTTCTGCAATAGATTTTTCTACACTCTTATCTTTTTTAGTAAATTTATCATAATAAAATTTTGCATTCTCATAACTTTTTGCTGCACTCAAAAACTTACCCATAGAATAATATTTATCACCCATTTCTATATATGCACGAGTCTTGAACTTAATAAGATTTTTATCACTGATATCTTTTACTGATTTAATAATAGTTTGAGCTTCTTCCATTTTGCCCTGCAAAATAAGGACTCTTGACAGTCTGTAATAAGGAGTATAAGTTCCATAAGTAGCCTTCTCCAGAGCCAATTCATAAGCTTGTTGAGCTTTTTCATAATCTCCTGCTGATTCATAGATATTGCCGACTTGTAAGCAGATTGCATAGTTTTTCGTTCTTAAGTCTTTCATAAAATCGGATTTTTGAACCAATTGTTTTGCAAGCTCTTGATTGATTTTGTTTCGCATTCCTTTATTTTCATAAAGATTTTTTATCATTTCACTTCTTGCATGAAAAGAAAGTAAGACCGTAAAAATTAATGCAATAGAAAAAGAATAAAAAACGGTGCGCAAATACTCTTTGATAATTTGCGTTTTAGTTTTTTGTATAAATCGTTCTTTTTTCTCTTTTTCCTTAATCATTTAATTCCTGTAATGATATTGAATCCAAATCAACTAAACCATTAACCTTGTCATAAAAAGAATTTAAAGCTCTTTTGCAACCGATATCAAAAACTACTGTTACTTTCGCCTTCTGCGGATTTTCTAAAAGTTTTTTAGATGAAAAATCCCTTACATTTTCTACATTACTACACAAAAAATCGTAAACAGTTTTTACATCATTTATATTTAGATACACTGTCATTTTGCATCTTCTGACTAATTTCCCGCTTGATGGTAAAATTTGTTTTTCAAAGATTCTGATAAGCGTCAATACCGCTACACTCAATACTGTTGCAATAATTGCAACATCAAAAATCCCTGCGCCACAAGCCATACCGATACTAGCTGCAATCCATAATGTAGCCGCTGTTGTTAATCCAAAAACCATAGGACCATTTCTAAGTACTGTACCGGCACCTATAAAACCAATACCTGTAACAATTTGGGCTGCAACTCTGGAAGTATCTCTTATACCTGTAGCTTGCGCAATATCGACATTATCACCGGTTGCAAAAGTCGGAAACGCATAAATTGAAAGCAATGTAAAAATACAAGCTCCCAAACAAACCAAAATATGTGTTCTAAGTCCCGCATACTTATTTGTAAGTTCTCTTTCCAAACCTAAAGCAAAGCCTAAAGCAATTGCCATAAACAAGCGTATTATAAATTCTGCATTAAAAAAAGTACTCATCTATTCTCTCTCCAGTATATAAATATAATACACTATATACCCGAAAAATACAATGATTATAGTAGGCAAAACCGCTTGTTTAATATATAATCTGGGTATGAATACAAATTGCAAAACAATAAAAGAACAATTAGAAGAACGTGAACTTGAGATTTTGAGTCCATATGCTACAAAATGTTTAAAATCAAAAGGTAGAAAGCGCCCAAGAAATGAACAATTTGAAATCAGAACAGAATTTCAACGAGATAGAGATAAAATTCTTCATTCAAAGTCATTCAGACGTTTAAAACATAAAACACAGGTGTTTTTATCACCTTTTAATGATCACTTCAGAACACGTTTAACTCACACTCTTGAAGTTGCTCAAATAGGTAGGACTATGGCAAGAGCATTAAAGTTAAATGAAGACTTAGTTGAAGCAATCGCACTTGGACACGATTTAGGGCACACGGCTTTTGGTCACTGCGGCGAAGGGACTTTAGATGAATTGCTTCCAACAGGATTTCATCACAACTTACAAAGCGTTAGAGTTGTAGAAGTTCTGGAAGATATGAATTTATGTCGTGAAACTGTTGACGGAATTTTAACCCACACTTGGGGATACAAACCTAAAACTCCGGAAGCGCAAGTTGTTCAATATGCTGATAAAATAGCATACATAAATCACGACATAGAAGATTCCATAAGAGCAGGGATTATTTCAGAAGAAGATTTACCAAACGATTGTGTTAAATATTTCACTTCTAATCAATCTGCAAGGTTGGGTAAAATGATTACAGATGTAATCACAAGTTCTATGAATCAAGAAAAAGTTACGATGTCGGAAGAAGGCTGGTTTTACGTAACAAAACTTAGGACTTGGATGTTTGATAATGTTTATCTGGATCCAATTGCAAAAGCAGAAGAAAAGAAAGCTAAAAATATTATAAAATCTTTGTACGAATATTATACTAATATGCTTCAACCTTATTATACACAAGAAGAAATTCCGCAAATTGTTGCAGATTATATATCTGGAATGACTGATCAATATGCAATTAGAAGATACAAAGATTTATTTATTCCAATGCCGCTTGCTGAACGCACTAATGATGATGCACTTCTTAAGAAAGCTCGTGAAAGAGAATGAAATTAATCGAATATGGAGTTTTTACCGGTCAAGAAAACATGCAAATTGATTCTGATTTATTAGAAGATGCGATTTCTAATCAATCCCAAGAACCTGTATTTAGACTTTATGGCTGGTCACCTAAGTGTATTTCTTTAGGTAGAAACCAAAAAGATAATTTTATCAAATCGCATGATATTGATGTTGTAAGAAGATTAACCGGCGGAAGAGCGTTATTACATGATGACGAAATAACATACAGCTGCGTATTTCCGGTAAGTAGTATTCCATCCGGAGATAGCGTAGCACTCTCTTACAAATTTATTTCCGGCATTCTGATTGATTTTTTCAAAACATTGGGGATTGAATTAGATTTTGGCGAAAATAAAAAAGTTTCAACTCATTTTGATTACTGTATGCTTATTTCAACGGGAGCAGATGTTTGTTTCGAAGGTAAAAAATTTATCGGCTCTGCTCAATGCCGAAAGCAAGGGTATATTTTACAGCATGGTTCAATTTTGTTTGATTATAATAAAATGTTTCTGGAAAATTTGTTTAACGAAAAAGTTGAAGGCATCGTTTCTATGAAAGAAATCATGCCAGAAATTACAAAAGAAAAACTCATTTTAGAATTGAGTAATTTTATAAGAACAAGATAAAGTTATTTGTGTAAGTGACTTGCAATACAAAAGTACCGTCATTGCAAGCGTTTTCCACTTCACTTACCAATGTGTAGAGAAACTACAAGCTAGTAAGTGTAGTGTAAAGCGAAGCAATCCAGTCGCTAGATTAGTAGGATGATATTTGGTCTATAATTAAATGCTAAAGTAATGGATTGCCACGAAAATTCTCTAAGTTATAATCAAACCTACAAACCCAAAGCCTTAATTTTCTCGCAATGACGGCACTCTGGTAGTTTTACTATTCGTCATTGCGAGCGTATTTCACTTCACTTTCAAATGTGTAGAGAAACTACAAACTAGTAAGTGTAGTGTAAAGCGAAGCAATCCAGACGTCCAGCCTGTAAGTATATTTTTTAAATTTTTGGATTGCCACGAAAATTCTCAAGGTTCTAAGTAAAGATACAAGACCAAAGTCTCAATTTTCTCGCAATGACGCACTACTATTGATTGATGTGCTTTACTATGAATATTATGTTTAAGCTAATCTACCTATGTTGACAATAATAGTCATCACATTCTAATTTTTTACCGAACAGTAGTACTGTTGAGAAGTGAACATGCGCAGTGATAAATTACTTCTCGCCTTATTTTGCGTACTGCAATATATAAAATCCTGAATTTTCAAATTCTTGTTTCACTCCGGTCAAGCTAAAACCTAGGTGTTCATAGAATTCTCTAGCCGGAATATTTTTATCAAGAACCCAGAAATATATTTTTCTTCCATTAGCCATTTTTTCAAATTCTTTCATTACATAAGTTCCGATTCCTTCACCTTGAAAGAATTTATCTACATAAAAATCGCTTATTGTAATCTTTTCGTCTGTTATTTCCGCATTAATCATTGCTTTTACGATTCCGTCGTCATAAACAAACATATTATCAAGTGCGTGTGGTTTGCTATAAGTTTCAGCTTCGCTTAAAACTTGCATAACATTAAATGAAACATGGTCATTTTTAAAAATATCTCTATATGTATGTCTTTTAGTAAATATTATAATTTCTGCAATTCTTGCAATATCTTTTTTTTCAGCTTTTCTTAACATAAATTTCTCCAGATAAAAAATGCGGGAATTTTTCCCGCATTTTTTCTTTTAAACTATTTCTTTTCTTCTTTCTTTACAGGTTGCGGAGTAACATCTTTAACCGTTTTCTTTGGATTGAATGAATCATTCAAATATTCAATTTTTGCATTCTTCATTAAACCATCTGTGATATTTTTTAGAACTTCAATTTGTTTTTGAGTTTCCAAGTAGAATTTGATTTCATCCTTTACTTTTACATATGGTGTAGAACCTGCTTCCATTCTATCTGTAACTTTAATAATGTGGAAACCATATGGAGATTGTACAAGCTGTTCACTTACTGTATTAGGCTTCATAGAGAAAGCTGCATTGGCGAATTCAGGCACCATCGCTTCTTTAGGGAAGAAACCTAATTCTCCGCCTCTTTCTGCACTAGCTTTATCGTCAGATTCTTTTTGAGCAATTTTTGCAAAATCATCCGGATTTTGTTTTACTTGTGCCAAAACTTTTTCTGCTTTTGCTTTCTGTGCTGCAATAGCTGCTTCAACTTGAGTGTTCATGTCAGCAGGATCAATATTTGGATTTTTAGCTTTTAATTGTTGAATGATTTCCAATGTGTTAGCAGAAATCAAAATGTGAGAAGCTCTAACCTGTTCTCCATGAACGAATTCTGATTTATGTGTGTCATAATATTTTTTTGCATCGTTATCAGAAATATTGATTTTTTGAACAGAATTTACCAGTTTTTTAATTTTGATTTGAGTTTTTAAATCATCTGTAAATTGAGCATTTGAAACACCTCTTTGTTTCAAAATCTTGTTCAATTCTTCTTTAGAACCAACTTTATCAATAATAGTTTTTAATTCATTTTGGATATCTTCATCAGTGGCTTTAATACCTTTTTTAGCAATTTCTTGGTCTAAAAGGCTTTTAACTATTAACTCATTTACAATTTTATCCTTGAAAATTCCATACATAGGATTCTCGTCAGACTTCACGAAATTCTTTGAACCGCCAAATGATTTTAAGAAAGATTTATCAACGCTAGAATCAAAAGCTTCGTCAAATTGAGCTTGTGTAATTACTTCGTTGTTAACTTTGATTATACCTTCTGATTTGTGCATCAAAGAACAACCTGATAATAGCACTGTTGATAATGCCAGACAGCATAATAATTTTTTCATTTAATACTCCTTATATAAACTCTCTTACTGATATTTATTTATGGTTTCTTTTATATAATAAAACAAACTTGATAAAATGTTAAACATTTCTTCTATTGTTAAGTTACTATTGTTTACAAGAAGTATAGATTTTCCATTAGTGCAAGACTTTGGTGCAACTGTAAATTTAATTCTTCTCAATATACTCTTATCTAAACCTTGCTTAATAATATTCCACTCATAAGGAGTAAATGGAGAGTATACTCTTACATCGTTACCGGCTTCTCTTATAATAGAAATGCCGCAATCAGTTGCAATAAGTCTTAATTTGATGAGTTTAATGAGATTTTCAACTTCATCAGGAATTCTGGAGAACCTGTCTTTCCATTCAGAAACAATATAATTTAATTCTGTTTCATTCTTAACGTCAGATAAACGTTTATATTCAATCATTTTTTGTTCACCGGAACCGACCCATTCATCCGGAATATAAGCTGTAACATTGATATCAACAACAGTAGGTTTATTTGCTTTAACAGCATCACCCTTAAGCTCATTTACAGTTTCTTCCAGCAATTGACAATAAGTATCAAATCCCACATTTATCATGTGTCCATGTTGTTTTGTTCCGAGAATATTACCGACACCACGAATCTCAACATCTCGCATTGCAATTCTGTAACCGCTGCCAAGAGTAGTGAATTCTTTTATAGCTTTTAATCTCTCAGTTGCTTCTTGAGATAGTCCTTTAAATTCAAGTTTTTTAGTTGAATTGCCGATGTTTTTATCAAATTTTCCTTTATAAAAACAGTAGCAATATGCTTGTTTTTCACTTCTGCCGACACGACCTCTAAGTTGGTAAAGCTGAGCTAAACCAAGCTTGTCGGCTTCGTGGATAATCATAGTATTGGCATTAGGAATGTCGATACCGTTTTCGATAATGGTTGTGCATAACAAGATATCATAATCGTGGTTGTCGAACCCTATTATCACATCTTCTAGTTGTTTTTCGCTCAATTGTCCATGCCCGATTGCTATTCTTGCTTGCGGAACAAGTTTTTGGAGCTCTAGTTTAAATTCTTCAATAGTTTCAACACGGTTATAAAGGTAAAATACTTGACCATCTCTATCGAGTTCATTCACAATTGCATTTTTAACAGTTTGTTCGTTGTACTCGCCGACAAAAGTTTTAATTGGCAAACGGTTTTGAGGTGGAGTATTGATTACAGAAATATCCTTGATTCCTGATAAAGACATATATAAAGTACGTGGAATTGGCGTTGCTGACATTGAGATAATATCAATATTTTCTCTAAATTCTTTCAATTTTTCTTTGTGTCTTACACCAAATCTATGTTCTTCATCAATTACCAGCAAACCTAAATCTTTGAAAGTAACATCATCTTGCAGTAAACTATGCGTTGCAATAACTACATCGCATTTTCCTGTTGCAAGGTTTTTGAGCGTTTCTTTGCGCTCTTTTGTACTTCTAAAACGACAAAGCAGTTCAACATCAATTCCAAAAGGCTTAAATCTTTCTAGAACTGTTTGATAGTGTTGCAAAGCAAGAACTGTCGTTGGAACAATTACAGCAACCTGTTTTAAAGAAGTTACAGCCTTAAACATTGCACGCATAGCGACTTCTGTCTTTCCAAATCCAACATCTCCGCACACCAGTCTATCCATCGGGCTTGCACTTTCCATATCAGCCTTAATTTGGTTAATAGATTTCAGTTGGTCAGGAGTTTCTATGTATTCAAAAGTGTCTTCCATTTCTAATTGCAATGGAGAATCCGATGCAAATTGAATGCCTGTCTGCATCTTCCTTCTTGCATACAATCTCAACAAATCATAAGCAATAGTTTCAACTTCTTTTTTAACTTTAGTTTTGGTATTTTCCCAATCGCTTCCGCCCATTCTGGAAAGCTTTGGTTTAATTTGTCCGGAGCCCCTGTAGCGACAAAGCATGTTAATCTGTTCTGCAGGAATATGCAATTTATCTTTGCTTGCGTATTCTATTGTTAAATAATCTTTTAGTTGTCCGTCAATTTCTTGCTTAGAAAGTCCTTTATAAATTCCGACTCCATGAATAGAATGGACAACATATTCACCTTCTTGAATATCATTAATATTTTCAATATATTCGGCTTTTTCTTTATAATGTCGTTTTCTGTTTGTCGGAACATCCTTTTGTCTTTTGTTAAACAGCTCTCTATCTGTTAGCAAAAGAATTTTCCCATCAATTAATTCTGTACCTTGTGATGTTATATTTCTAATATAATTGATATCAAAAAGCCCATATGAATTAAAAACTTCTTTAACACGTTCTTGAAAGTCGGTCGCTATTGTAATTTGAAAACCTTTGTGCTCTTTTATAAATTGAGCAGCAGCGTCCATATTTGCATCAAAAATTTGAACATTTCTGGCATCAATATCAATAATTTCATTATTCTCATCTGATAAGAAATTGTTGAAATAAATTTTTTGTGAACCTGCAATCTTGTTTAATGTTTCTTGATAAGTAAAATGATTAAGTTCCTTCAAAGGTGCAATTTGATTAGTCTTTAATGCTTCATTATAACCATTTACAAAATTATCATCAATTTGCTGATACTTAGAACTTACTTCTGCAAATTCATCCACAACAACAATATATTCATGAAAATAATCTAAAACACTGACTAAATTTTCATTAAAATAAGATTGATAAACATTTATTCCTTCAAAATAACCTTCATTATCTAATTGTTCCTTTAAGTCTTGCGGAAAATCTTTTGGGGCTTTTTCGGGCAAAATAAATTTGTACAAAGGTTCAATTTTGACTTCTTTAATCCCTTTTTCGATAGATTTTTGGGTTTCGTTATCAAAATATCTGATATCAACAATCTCATCACCCCAAAATTCAATTCTTGCGGCATTATCCTCAAGAGTATAAATATCGGAAATATCACCTCTGATACTGAATTCTCCAATATCAGATACCATTGTAGAGCGTTTATAACCAAGCTTTATTAATTTTGCTAACAAATCCTGCTGGCTTATGCTATCGCCGACTTTTAAAGTAAAAGAATTCTTTTTAAAGAATTCCTTATTAGGAAATTTCTCCAAAAGAACTTTTACCGGAGCTATTACAATATCAGGTTCAGAAAGCAAAATTTTAACCTGTTTTTCATAATCATATAAATTTCCCGTAACAACTTCATACGGAGATATGTTCTGATAAGGAATTGTTCTGGAATCCAACTCAAATAAGCGTCCCAAGTCAGAAGCATACTTTAATGCAGATTGCTCGGTTGACGTTACAAACAATATTTTTTTGCCGGAAAGTTTTTGAATATATTTGAGCAACAAAAGTCTGCTGAACGTAGTAAGTCCGGTCAGTGTAAAACTTTTAGATTTTTTTATATTTCTGACTAAATTGTCAAAAAATGATGCGAATTCCAGTTTCATATTTTTTTACGGTTGCACACTTAAAATATCTACTAATGTTATCTTATATACAAAATACTAACGTAAATATTTAAGTATTTCAATTGAATTAATTATATACATAAATTAACAAATTTTTAAAATTTTATAAAAATTAAGCAAATTTTATTTTGTTCTAGTATTATTATAAAAGGATTAGATTTTTAGGACTAAAAAATGAATATTTCAACAAGAAAGTTATTTACTAACGCAATGATAGCAACACCAATTATAGCAAGCCTGCCTTTTATAGAAGGAAAAATTACTCAAGCTATAGAAAAAAAGCAAGTAGATATAGAAAACTTTGAGAAGCATCGAGAAGCAGAATCAAATTACCAAAAAGCAATGATGATAATTAGAGAAGAAGAGATTAAGGACTCGATTGAAAGTTTAGACGACTCTTTTGACAACTTTAGTAACACAAAATACCAAACCGTAAAAGAGTTGCGAGAACGTATTGAAAACGAAATTTCAATACCGGAAAGTGAACTCAATAATAATTTACCAATAGGAAACTATTATTAAGCATTAGGGCTTTCGTATTCAATACCTTTTTCTTTTAATGCTGCAATAAATCTTTCCGCACAAGCTTTCTGAACTTCCGGAGGAACAACTCTTAGAATTTCGACGGTTCTTGATATAATAGGATCTTTATCATACCATCTTGAACCATTAACAGGTTTTACCAAATCATAAAATCTATCTAAAGCTTCCTTTGAAACTTTTTGTTCCAATTTGTCTAAAAAGACTACAGCATGGTCTTTTAGTTCGTCTTGATAATTTTTTAAAAGCTCTATCACTTCCAATAATTTTGGATCGTGATCATACCATCTCTTATAAGCGGGACTCATTTATTACTCCCTTCTCAACTTGGTTTTCGTTTTCATCATTAAATCTGTAAATTTTACCGCCCAGTTTTTGAAGTTTGTACTCAAACTCTTCATAACCTCTATCTATATGATGCAATTTTTCAACAATTGTTTCACCATTTGCCATCAAACCTGCAATAACTAATGCAGCCCCAGCTCTTAAGTCACTTGCTGCAACAGTAGCACCTGTTAGCTGCTTAACACCTTTTACAATAGCATGGTTTCTGTCCTGATGAATATCAGCACCCATTCTTCTTAAATCAGGTACCTGCATAAATCTGTTTTCATACAAGCTTTCTGTAATAATTCCAACACCATCCGCAGTAGTTAACAAAGTCATTGCAATAGCTTGCAAATCTGTTGGGAATCCAGGGTAAGGCTGAGTCACAAAATTGATAGAAGATAATCTATTCTTACAGCTTACTTCTATAGTGGTTGGTTCAACCAACTTAATATTAGCACCCATTTTTATCAACTTATCGTTGAAGAATGTTAAATGTGCAGGGTAAACATTTTTAATAATAGCTTTTCCTTTAGTGGCAACTACTGCAGCCATAAAAGTACCGGCTTCAATTCTATCAGGAATCGTTGTATATTCAGCTGAATGTAAGTTCTCAGCCTTAACTCCATTAATCACGATTTCAGAAGTACCTGCGCCATTTACGTCAGCACCAATTGTATTCAAGAAATTTGCCAAATCAACAATTTCCGGTTCTTGTGCAGCATTCTGAATTCTTGTAGAACCTTCTGCCAAAACAGCTGCTAACATCAAGTTTTCAGTAGCACCAACAGATGGTATATCCAAATATATGTCTGCACCTACTAACTTTGAAGCACGAGCATGCACATAACCGTTTTCAATTTTAATCTTAGCACCAAGAGCTTCTAATCCCTTAATATGGAAGTCAACTCTTCTTTCGCCAATAGCACATCCCCCTGGAAGCGCAACAATCGCTTCTCGACATCTGGACATCAAAGCGCCCAATATAATGAATGAAGCTCTCATTTTGCTCACTAGTTCATACTTAGCGGTGATTGAAGTTATATCAGTAGCATCAACAACGACAGATTTTTCTTTCTTGTCATAAACATACTTAGCGCCTAAATCAGACAAAACATTCAACATAATCTCAACATCCGTAAGTTGAGGTACATTATAAATCTTTGTTTTACCCTTAACAAGTATTGTAGCTGCCAAGTGTTTCAATACAGCATTCTTTGCACCGCCTATTGAAACTTCGCCTTTAAGAATCTCTCCGCCTTGTATTTTGAATTTCTCTGCCAAAATTCCTCCAATCTTACTACTATCATACAATTATAGTTAATAATTGTAAAGCCCTACTTTTTCTGTAGAAAAAGTAGGCAAAAAGACTTTTCACATAACAGTCGGCTACTTGGTAAAAACGACCAGATTGTTTAAAAATAACTGGCTCCGCCTCGGAGTGAAACTACAGGTTTGGCGCATCCCCTCTCCTCGGGGGAGGGAACAGATTCGTCTAAAACTTAATTCTCGCCCGCAACATCCATTAAGCGGGAGAGATGTCACGCTAGTGACAGAGAGGGAAGGGTAGGGGCTGGTTAATAGTTACTGAAAAGTAGGCAAAAAGACTTTTCATATAACAGTCGGCTACTTGGTATAAATTACCAGATTGTTTAAAAATTACCGGCTCCGCCTCGGAGTGATGGCGCATTTCCCTCTCCTCGGGGGAGGGTAGAATTTCAAGTTGAGCTATGCGAAACTTAGAAATTCGGGTGGGG
>OIYO01000372.1_pt1 | contig 39100 bp, 42 predicted proteins | sample 1588191 | NCBI WGS metagenome assembly OIYO01 (sample SAMN03283275) | human gut metagenome | biome: human-associated habitat; material: feces | host: Homo sapiens | place: Peru | collected 2012 | reverse complement strand
GACCGGAAACCGCTGCCCCGACTGAAAAAGAACAGCCCACACCTCCGGCAACGGAAGAACCAAAACCGGTAGATCAACCACAACCCACAGAGCCACCCAAGCAGGAATCCACAGAGCCGGCATTTGACATCAGCTACTGGATCAGTTTGGCTAAGAGCTATGCCGAGAGTGTCGGTCTTACGCTGAACAGCGAAGCCGTGTACTGCTGGGACAACCCCATTGATGCGGATGCAGGATGTATCTATCTGGAACGGGACATACAATCTCGACTGAATCGCTATGCGGCAGATGCGGAAATCACCGATGTCTGGGTCTGGTATGAGCCCGTCTCCGCTGGCAGTTATCTGATCTACATCGGATACGCATAAAACAAAACACTTTGAAATCAGCATCGCAGCAATGCGGTGCTTTTTTCGTATCTACAAGGAGGTACGCAAATGAAAAAACTCTATCACAGATTCTATCCCATAAAGCAGATTTAAAAAGTACACACAAATAGTGTTCAAAGTATGTTATTTCAAAGCTTTTTGAAAATTAATTTAGTCATTAATGTTACAAATGATAAAATTAAAACTTGACTATTACCTCATTGAATGATAAAATATAATTGAATCATAATAGGGCAAAATGATGAAATTGATTTGAGGAACAAACATGAAAGACTACATTTTTAAAAATAAATATAACAAGCTGTTAACACCGGATATTGTCACCTTGCTTTCTCAAATTCATGAGTTTAAAGGTAAGCAAGAACTTCTGATAAATGCAAAAAGCGATATGCTTGCAGAGCTTATGGAAGTGGCAAAAATTCAAAGTACCGAGGCTTCCAACAAAATAGAGGGCATTATTACTACAGACGACCGTTTGAAAAAAATAGTGCGTGATAAAACCATGCCGAAAAACCGAAGCGAAAAGGAGATTGCCGGTTATCGTGATGTGCTTGCAACGATTCACGAAAGCTATGAGTATATTCCCCCAAAACCGAGTATGGTTTTACAGCTTCACCGTGATTTATACAAATACAGCGGACAATCTATCGGCGGTAACTACAAAACAAGCGATAACATTATTGCTGAAGATTATGAAGACGGAACAAGGGTTGTTCGATTTCATCCGGTTCCTGCTTGGGAAACACCGGAGGCAATGAAAAATCTTTGCGATGAGTATGAGTTCGCTCTGACAGATCCGGAAATGGATCAGCTGGTGCTCACATCCGTTTTTATTCTTGATTTTCTTTGTATCCATCCGTTTAATGACGGAAACGGCAGAATGAGTAGATTATTGACTTTATTACTGCTTTACCGTGCCGGATATACCGTTGGAAAATATATCAGTATAGAAAAACTGATTTCTGACAGTAAAGAAACCTATTATGAGGTTTTAGGAGAAAGCTCTGACGGTTGGCATGAAAATAAGAACGACTATGCACCTTTTGTGCGTTATATGCTTGGTATTATCGTTGCGGCATACCGCGAATTTTCGTTAAGAGCTGAACTTTTGGCAAATAAGGGTTTATCCAAACCGGACCGAATAAGGGGAATAATTAAGGATACACTCGGTAAAATTACCAAAGCGGAAATTATGCAAAAATGTCCCGATATCAGCCAAGTGACTGTGCAAAGGGCGCTGAACGATATGCTGAAAAAAGGGAAAATAATTAAAATCGGCGGCGGCCGCTATACATCTTATGTTTGGAAAAACTAACAGCTTGAAAATATGTAATTTGGTAAATGCATTCTTAATTCTAAATTGGAGGAACGATATGATAACCGGAGAACTGAAAAATAAAATTGACAGCTTGTGGGATATATTTGCTGCTGGCGGACTTGTAAATCCGCTGGATGTAATTGAGCAAATCACCTATTTGATGTTTATTCGCGACCTTGACGACAGCGACAATCTGCGCGCCAAGGAGGCAGCCATGCTGGGGCTGCCTTACAGCAGCATTTTTGCAAAAGATGTTTCTATCGGCGACCGAACGGTAGAAGGGAGCCAATTAAAATGGTCAGCTTTCCATGATTTTCCTGCCGGAAAAATGTATGCAGTTGTGCAGGAAAGCGTGTTTCCGTTTATAAAAAATCTGCATGGCAATAAGGACAGCGCCTATTCAAAATATATGAGCGACGCGATTTTTAAAATTCCGACGCCGCTGCTGCTTTCAAAGGTAGTTGATGCGCTTGACGGTATTTATGAGTTGATGAACGAGACGCAGGGCTCTGATGTCCGCGGAGATACATACGAGTACCTTTTAAATAAAATTGCACAGTCGGGGCTTAACGGGCAGTTCCGCACGCCTCGCCACATTATTAAAATGATGGTGGAGCTGACAGACCCCAAAGCCGACGAAATCATCTGCGACCCTGCATGCGGCACTTCCGGCTTTTTGGTTACGGCAGGCGAATATTTAAAAGAGCACCGCAAAGAGGAAATATTTTTCAATAAGCAGAAAAAAGACCACTATATGAATCAGATGTTTTCGGGTTACGATATGGACAGAACAATGCTTCGTATCGGTGCTATGAATATGATGACACACGGAATTGACAACCCCTTTATTGAATACCGCGACAGCCTTTCCGACCAAAACACGGATAAGAATAAGTACAGCTTAATTCTTGCAAATCCGCCGTTTAAGGGCAGCCTTGATTATGACACGGTTTCGCCCGATTTATTAAAGGTTTGCAAAACAAAGAAGACCGAGCTTTTGTTTCTTGCATTGTTTTTGCGTATGCTGAAAACGGGCGGAAGATGTGCCTGCATTGTTCCGGACGGTGTGCTGTTCGGCTCATCAACCGCACACAAGGCAATCCGTAAGGAGATTATTGAAAATAACCGTCTTGAGGCTGTTGTTTCCATGCCGTCCGGCGTGTTTAAGCCCTATGCCGGAGTTTCTACCGCTGTTTTAATATTCACAAAAACCGGACACGGCGGCACGGACAAGGTGTGGTTTTACGATATGAAGGCTGATGGTTTTAGCCTTGATGATAAGCGAAGTCCCATCAACGAGAATGACATTCCCGACATAATTGCCCGATTCCATAACCTTGATGCGGAGGAAAGCCGTGAGCGCACAGAGCAGAGTTTCTTTATACCCAAGAAAGAAATCATGGATAATGGTTACGATCTCTCTATAAACAAGTATAAAGAAACCGAGTACGAAGTTGTTGAGTATCCATCCACCGATGAACTCCTTACACAAATTGAGGAATTGGAAGCGAAGATCAACGCGGGAATCAATGAATTAAGGAGAATACTGTAATGAAAAAGTTCCTTGATTGCATTTCTATTGTCGGAGCAACGCCGAGCAAATTTCATGGAACAAAGAAATATGTCAGCACAGGTGCGGTTGCAACAACCGAGATTAATGAATCAGAGGTTGTTGAAGTGACATATGAGGATAGACCTTCTCGCGCTAACCTATCTGCTGAAGCTGGCGATATCTTGTTTGCAAAAATGCAAGGCACAAGAAAAACTCTTCTTTTGGATTCCGAAACAGAGAAAAATATATATTCGACAGGATTTTATGCCGTAAGAGCAAATCCCGAGGTAATTACAACAGAATGCCTGTACTATCTTATTGATAGTGAACTATTCCTTGCACAAAAAGATAAGAATTGCTCAGGTGCTACACAGAAGGCTATCACAAATGGCGGCATGGCAAAAATTGAAATCAGTGTGCCTGCGCTCTCCGAACAAGGAATCCTTGTCGATAAATTAAAGCATTTGACTCAGTTAATTGCCGACAAGAAAAAGCAGCTCAATTTGTTTGATGAAATCATAAAATCCCGATTTATCGAGATGTTTGGTGATCCTAATTCCAACGAAAAAGGATGGACGGTGTCCACTCTTGGCGAATATATGACACTCCTAACCGATTTTAGCGCAAACGGTAGTTATGAACTGCTTGATTCCAATGTGGTTATGTATGACGAGCCAAATTACGCTGTTATGGTTCGTACAACCGACCTGGAAGCAGGCAATCTTACTGATGGAGTAAAATATATAGATCAAACAGCTTATGAACTATTGTCAAAATCAAAGCTCTATGGCGGCGAATTGATAATGAATAAAATAGGAAGTGCCGGAAAGATTTATATAATGCCACAAATCGACAAACCTGCTTCGTTGGGAAGAAATGCCTTTATGTTCAGGTTTGACGATAGAATCAATATGGTCTATCTCTATGCATTACTTTCGTCTGATTACGGAACAAAGGAAATACAGCAATATGTTCGAGGTGCTGTAACAAAAACCATAACCAAAGAAAGCACTCGCTCAATACGAGTTATTGTTCCACCAATAGAGCTTCAATGGCAATTTGCAGCCTTCGTCGAACAGGTCGACAAATCGAAATTTGCCGTTCAACAGACGCTTGATAAAGCACAATTATTATTTGACAGTTTAATGCAAAAGTACTTTGGATAGTGTGAAAAGTGGCACAAAATTGACGTAAATCGTGCGTAAATCGTGCAGCTTTAATTCAACGATTTATATTATAATAAATATGTAGCAAAAGAATTCAATCTTAATGCTGTTGTATTTAATTAAGAACTTATTTGAAAGCAAGGTGAATTAATATGAATCAGAAACAATTAATCGAATTTTTAGCAATTTGGGATAAATTAAAAATTCAAGCAGATCCGGAATTGACAACCGGGGAAAAAGAATTATTAAAAGCATTTATTGATGAACTTAAAAATTCTGTGAAATAAGATGAACGGTAGGAAAAAATATGAATGAAAATAAGAAAGGCTATTGGATATATAGTATTATTGTCGCATTTGTTGGAATGTTCTTATTCGCTTATTGGGGTTATTTAATATATAACTTAATATTAAAACTTACAGTTAAAGACCTATCAAACAATACGCTTATTCAGGCATTGATTTCTTTAATAGTAACGGTATTTTTGGGTGGATATTTCTCGAAATGGTTAGAACGCAGAAATGCAAAGAAGTTAGAGATTTTTAAAACAAAAAGGGATATTTCTTTGAACATTATTGATTATGCCTCAATTATATACTTTCAACCGGAAAACGAACAAGCCAAAAAATTGTTTGTAGGTGAACTTTCAAAAATCATTTTATATTTTGACGAAGAAACAATTAAAACAGCACAGGAATTTATAAACGAGGCAAATAAAAAATCTGATATAGATGCCATTCGTTGCAAATATGATGTGTTAATAAAACAGCTAAAAAAGTCTATGAAATGAGCGGATTATATGACCAACTTTGATTTTTTATTAAAGGACAAGCAATTTAATACCTTTTCAGAGGTTGCCATTGCCGCCGAAAACATTTTACATATAGACGTTGATTCCTGCGTTATCAACTGTCGGCGGGCAATGGAGTTTGCCGTTAAGTGGATGTATTCGGTGGATAAGGCGCTTTATTTGCCGTATCAAGATAATTTACAGAACCTTATGAACGGCGAAGATTTCCGCGATATTGTCGGCAATGATATTTGGCAGCGGATGGATTTTATACGCAAGGTCGGCAACAGCGCGGCTCACGGCGGCAGAAAAGTAACCGGGGAACAGGCGGAGCTTTGCCTTGAAAACCTTTACATATTCCTCGATTTTGTTGCCTATTGCTACGGTAAAAACTATAAAAGCAGCAACTTTGATAAATCGCTGCTTGAACTCACGCCCGAGGAGGCGCTCTCGTTTGTTCCCGATAATAATATAGACCTTTCAAAACTGATTGAAGAGAACAGGGAACTGAAAGAAGAACTTACGGCGCGCCGTGCCGAGCAGCAGCAAACCTATGTTCAAAAGCCGCTTGACCTTTCGGAATACAAAACGCGCAAGATTTATATTGACTTTATGCTGGAGGACGCCGGCTGGCGCGAGGGCAGGGATTGGCTTAATGAAGTGGAGCTGCCCGGAATGCCTAACCGCAGCGAGGTGGGCTTTGCCGATTATGTGCTTTACGGTGATGACGGACGTCCGCTCGCCGTAGTGGAAGCCAAGCGCACCTGTGTTGATGTTTCAAAAGGCAGACAGCAGGCAAAGCTTTATGCCGATCTGCTCGAAAAGAAATACGGCCGACGCCCGGTGATTTTTCTTACCAACGGCTTTGAAACACATATTGACGATAACCGCTACCCCGAACGCAAATGCGCCTGCATTTATTCAAAACGCGACCTTGAAAAACTGTTTAATCTGCAAACGCTGCGTACAAGCCTGAAAAACATAACCGTCAATAAAAGCATTGCGGGGCGGTATTATCAGGAGAGCGCGGTAAAAGCGGTATGCAGCAGTTTTGGCGAAAAGAACCGCCGCAAGGCGCTGCTTGTTATGGCTACTGGTTCGGGCAAAACCCGAACGGTGATAGCCCTTTGCGATGTGCTTTTGCAGCACGGCTGGGTGAAAAACATTCTTTTCCTTGCCGACCGGAATTCCCTTGTAACCCAGGCAAAGCGGTCTTTTGTTAATCTGCTGCCCGATTTATCGGTAACAAATCTTTGCGAAGAAAAAGACAACTACACGGCGCACTGCGTATTCTCAACCTACCAGACTATGATGAACTGCATTGATTCGGTAAAGGATGAGGACGGAAAGCTGTTCACCTGCGGTCATTTTGACCTTGTTATCTGCGATGAGGCGCACCGCTCGATTTATAACAGATACCGCGATATTTTTAATTATTTTGACGCACCGCTTGTAGGTCTAACAGCTACGCCGAAGTACGAGATAGACAAAAACACCTACGAGGTTTTTGAGCTTGAAAACGGCGTTCCGACCTATGGCTATGAACTGGCGCAGGCGGTAAAAGACGGTTATCTTGTTGATTTTATGTCGGTAGAAACCAAGCTTAAATTTATTGAGCAGGGTATTGTGTATGACGACCTTTCCGACGAAGACAAAGCCGCCTATGAAGATACCTTTGAAGATGAAAACGGCAGACTGCCGGAACGCATCGGTTCATCTGCGCTGAATGAATGGATATTTAATGAGGACACCGTTAAAGAAGTGCTTCATGTGCTTATGACCAACGGTCTGACGGTTGACTACGGTCAAAAACTCGGTAAGACCATTATTTTTGCAAAAAACCATACACACGCCGAAAAAATTCTTGAAATTTTTAACAGGCAATATCCGCATCCGGCTGGGTTTGCAAGGGTAATTGATAATTATATGACCTATGCGCAAAGCGCTATCGACGAGTTTTCAGACCCGAAAAAGCTGCCGCAGATTGCAATTTCCGTGGATATGCTTGACACCGGTATCGATGTGCCGGAAGTGCTGAATCTGGTGTTCTTTAAAAAGGTGATGAGCAAGGCAAAATTCTGGCAGATGATCGGCAGAGGTACGCGCCTTTGCGAAAACCTGCTTGACGGAAAAGACAAAGATAAGTTTTATATTTTCGATTTTTGCGGCAACTTTGAATTTTTCCGTATGAGCAGCGGCAGACCTACGGCAAATATGATGGCGCTGCAGGGCGCAATATTCCACCTCAAAGCGCAAATTGCCTACAAATTGCAGGATCTGGCGTACCAAACGGATGAACTGATTGCCTTTCGGAAATCATTAGTCAGAGATATGGCGGCAAAGGTCAGAGAGCTTAACCGGGGACATTTCGCGGTTCGTCAGCATCTTAAATATGTTGAACTCTATTCGTCCGAAGAAAACTACAAGGCGCTTTCGTATGAAGATACTTTACTTATAGAAAGCGAACTTGCACCGCTGATCATCCCCGACGAGGACGATGCCAAAGCGGTTCGGTTTGACGCGCTGATGTATGGCATAGAGCTGGCGTACCTTGCAGGCAAAAAATACGGCAAAGCAAGAAACGACCTTTATAAAAAGGTCAGCGGCGTAGCCGGCGTTGCCAATATTCCGGAAATTATGGCGCAGTCGGAATTGATAGATAAATTATTGCACACAAATTATCTCGAAAATGCCGGAATGAACGAGTTTGAGCATATCCGTAAAAGTCTGCGCGACCTTATGAAATATATTCCGGTTAACAAACTGCGCTATGACACGAATTTTGACGATGAAATTTTGTCAATGGATTGGAAAGAATCCGAGCTTGAAAATGACGATTTAAAAAACTACAAGGCGAAAGCCGAGTTTTATATTCGTCAGCATATTGATGATGAAGTTATTGCCAAACTGAAAAATAATATTCCTATGACCGCAGATGATATAAAAGAACTTGAAAAAATTCTTTGGAACGACCTCGGCACAAAAGAGGATTATGAGACGGCATGCGGTAAAAAGCCGCTCGGCGAATTTGTGCGCGAAATCGTCGGTCTTGATATGAATGCGGCAAAGGCAGCCTTTTCAAAGTATTTGAACGATGTCAATTTAGATTCAAGGCAGATTTATTTTGTCAATCAGATTGTTGAGTATATCGTTCAAAACGGTATGATGAAAGACCTATCGGTTTTGCAGGAGCCGCCGTTTACCGACCGCGGCAGCATTGTAGAAGTGTTTACCGATTTGTCGGTATGGATGGGCATCCGCAAGGTGATTGAACAGGTAAACGCAAATGCCGTGGCGGCATAAAACTGGGCGAACAACTTTATGCCTGTTTTTCTGTTTTTTATTTGATACATTCATCATATGATTTTAAAATTCAACTATGCACAAATTATTTTACAATATCATGATCTTGCCAAAGTTATCATCAATCATATTACTTCAGCAATGCACATTTCAAAATATGTCCGCATAACTGAATTCGGAGCAATTGAGAATGCATTTACTATTGCTGCATCACTGGTAATTAATGATGCTCCGTGCAATAATATATTAATAGTCACAGATGGCGATAAATATATTACAGATGACCAAAAAAGAAATCAGTTAAACCTAAAGCTGTCCGGAACTGAAAGCGATCACAATAACAAAATTGAAAAGGCACTTTCATTGATTACACAATTCACACTACCGGAAAACACAGCGCCGGAAAAATATTTACACGATTTATTAATAGAACTGGATAATGAAAATGAAATTACAGAAATAGCAAAAACAATTACAAACCCCAAAGATTCACATGGTTGGATAAATGATATCCTCAAATCTATTGAAGTCGATGAAAATATTACATTGTCTAAAATAATCGACACAATTTCAACTCATCGTGACTACTCAATATACATTGAAAAAATTAAAAATTGGTTAGCACCGAAAAAGCGTGAGTTGAATTTAACAGTTTAAAGAAGCATCAGTAGGCTTGATTCTATGCTTGCTGATGCTTCTTTTATTAAAAATCATATTGTTTCAAAACAAATGCTAATAACTAAAATTGTGTATAATGAATTATTTTCAAGCGGTTTGTCAGTTGCTCCGTTTTAATCATTCTATGTTGATTGCAGCGCCTCGCCGAAACGCTGATAATGCACAACCTCGCGTTCGCGTAAAAACTTCAGCGGATCGGTTATATCAGGGTCATCTATAAGCCTTAAAAGGTTATCATATGTCACGCGGGCTTTTTGCTCTGCTGCCAGGTCCTCGTGCAAATCGGTTATAACATCACCCTTTGACTGGTAATATGTCGCCGTCCAAGGCATACCGTTTGCCGCCGCCTGATATACGCCGTTTGTATGGCTTACAAAATACGGCGCAAAGCCGCTTGCGTTTATTTCCTCGGGCGTAAGGTTTCTTGTCAGCTGGTGTACCATAGCGCATATCATTTCCATGTGCGCCAGTTCTTCGGTTCCGATATCGGTAAGCATTCCCTTAACCTCGTTATAGGGCTGACCGTAACGCTGGGTTAAATATCTCAGCGCCGCAGAAGCTTCGCCGTCCGGACCGCCGTACTGCTCCATTATAATTTGAGCGTATTTGGGATTTGGGTTTTTAATATTAACCGGGTATTGCAGTTTTTTCTCATAACTCCACATAAATTTCAGCCCTCCGTAAAGTCGTTATCCCACGGCCATGGGCCGTCTATCCATTTCCAGCTACCCTCTGCCGGTGCGTCGTTCGCCGTTATTATAAGGTCACCGAATTTTTCACGGTATTCCGCCATAACGGCGTCGCGCTTTTCGCGGTATTCACGCATAAGCTCCAGTGCCCTTGCGCTTTCGGGGTGTGAATCAAGAAACAGTACAAGCTCGTATATGGCAAAATCCAGCTCGTAGAGTTTGCGCCTTAATTTTGCTTGTTCGGTCATCTGCGCGCACCTCCCAAAAACGGTTTGTCAAGCTCGGGGAACAGCGTTCCTCTGCAAAACGCCTTATCAAGCGGATAAACGCCGTTGATCGGCTGCATATTGATAAAAACCATAGTAAGCGGATCTGTGCAATCGGTGTTCGCGGTATCGCAGCGAACGGTTCTTCGCGGTGCGGTCATACAGCCGCATTTTTCATAGAAATCCGCAACATTAAATCTTGTTTCCATTCCTGTTTACTCCTTTTTTAAATTGAGGATTTTGTCCTATAACAGTTTATTGAAAAGCCTCGTAATTTGTTACAAGACTTCATATTAAGAAAATATTAAGATATTATAAATAAAATTAATAAATTGATAAATTTACCTTTTGCATATTGTAATCTATTGACTTATTATATATAATTAGTGTAATTGGGCTAAATTTGTTATTTTAATAACAATCAATTTTACAAACTATTTTTTACCCTTGGGGGAGGTGCTTTGTTTTGTCAAATGTTGTAGATAATCTGTACGTTGTCGGAATGGGTCTGGGCGTTGTTTTTGTGGGATTGATTTCCATAATTATTCTCTGTTATATTATAGGTGCCATATGTATGTCGTCCGATAAAAAAACAGAAAATGCTGCTCCGGTTCCTGCCGCTGTTCCCGCGCCCGCACCGATAGAAAACCGCGGAGAAATAACCGCTGCGGTATCGGCGGCTCTTGCTGAGGAAATGGGAACCGATGTTTCCGCAATCAGAATTTTGTCATTTAAAAAAATTTAAGAAAAAGGTGTTAGAAAATGAAAAAATACAATGTTACGGTAAACGGTACCGCATATGAAGTAACTCTTGAAGCTGTAGACGCGTCCGAAGTAAAAGCAGCTCCCGCTCCTGCGGCAGCCCCCGCGCCCGCTGCTGCTCCGGCTCCCGCTGCTGCTCCGGCTCCCGCTGCTGCGCCCGCAGCCCCTGTTTCGGGCGGTAATGAAACCGTTTCAAGCCCGATGCCCGGCAACATTTTAGCCGTAAACGTTACAAACGGCGCTGCGGTTAAAAAGGGCGACGTGCTTATGATTCTCGAAGCTATGAAAATGGAAAACGAAATTATGTCCCCCTGTGACGGAACCGTTCTTTCGGTTAATGTTACAAAGGGCGCATCGGTGGAAACCGGCGCTGTTCTCTGCGTTATAGGCTAACGGTTGGGAGAATTGACATATGGATAAAATAATTGAATTTGCCAAAACAACAGGCTTTTATATGCTGTTCGGCAATATAAGAGAAAACTGGACGTCGCTTGCGATGATTCTTATTTCTCTGCTTCTTTTGTACCTCGGCATTAAAAAGCAGTTTGAGCCGCTGCTGCTTGTAGGCATAGCCTTCGGTATGCTGCTTACAAACCTTACCGCGTTTACGGGTGCCGATAACGCCATGTACCACACCGAGCTTTGGGCTGAATTTATGGCGGCGGGCGAGCACCACTACGATTACGGATATATATTAAGCAACGGCGGTTTGCTTGATTTCCTGTATATCGGCGTTAAAACCTGCATTTACCCCTGCCTTATATTTATAGGTATAGGCGCTATGACCGACTTTGAGCCGCTTATTGCAAGCCCGAAATCACTGCTTTTGGGCGCTGCGGCACAGGTTGGTATATTTGTAACCTTTATCGGCTGCTTGGCGCTCGCTTTCCCGGCAGAGGCTGCCGCCTCTATCGGTATTATAGGCGGTGCGGACGGTCCTACCGCCATTTACACCACTTCAAAGCTCTACCCGAACCTTTTAGGCCCGATAGCCGTTGCCGCTTATTCGTATATGGCGCTGGTGCCTGTTATTCAGCCGCCTATTATGAAGCTGCTCACCACTAAAAAAGAGCGCGCTATAGTTATGAAGCCGCTGCGCAGAGTAAGCAAAACGGAAAAAATAATTTTCCCGATTGCGGTAACAATATTTGTAGCTTTGCTCGTTCCCTCGGCTACTCCGCTTGTGGGCTGCTTAATGCTCGGTAACTTATGGAAAGAATCGGGCGTTTGCGAGCGTCTTTGCAAGACCGCGCAAAACGAGCTTATGAACATTGTAACCATATTCTTAGGCATTTCGGTAGGCGCTACCGCCACCGCAAAGGCATTCTTAAATTGGCAGACCATAAAAATACTCTGCATGGGAATAGTGGCTTTCGGCCTCGGCACTGCGGGCGGCGTTTTGCTTGCAAAGCTTATGAACCTGTTTACAAAGAAGAACAAGATAAATCCGCTTATCGGCTCTGCCGGCGTTTCCGCCGTTCCTATGGCGGCGCGCGTTTCGCAAATGGTGGGTCAGAAAGAAAACCCCTCCAACTTCCTGCTTATGCACGCCATGGGTCCGAATGTTGCGGGCGTTATAGGCTCTGCTATTGCGGCAGGCGTTCTTATTTCGATTTTCGGTTAATCGGAGGATTTTAAAATGGAAGAAAAGAAATTATATATAACCGATACCATTCTCCGTGACGCGCACCAGTCTCAGGCGGCTACGCGTATGCGTATTGAGGATATGCTTCCCGCGCTTGAACAGCTTGACTCGGTAGGCTACTGGAGCCTTGAATGTTGGGGCGGCGCTACGTTTGACGCGTGTATGCGCTTTTTGAACGAGGACCCGTGGGAGAGACTGCGCACCCTTAAAAAGCATATGCCCAACACCAAGCTGCAAATGCTTCTGCGCGGTCAGAACCTGCTCGGCTACAAGCATTATGCCGATGACGTGGTTGATATGTTCGTTAAAAAGTCGATTGAAAACGGCATTGACGTTATCCGTATTTTTGACGCGCTTAACGATACGCGCAATATGGAACAGGCTATGAAGAGCTGTAAAAAATACGGCGGAATATGCGAGGCGGCTATAAGCTACACCGTAAGCCCCGTTCATAATGAGGAATACTTTGTTGAAATGGCAAAGACCCTTGAAAAAATGGGAGCGGACGTTATCTGCATTAAGGATATGGCAAATTTGCTTTTGCCCTATAAGGCATATTCGCTTGTTAAAAAGCTTAAAGAGAACGTTAATGTTCCGATTCATCTGCATACCCACAACACCACCGGCACGGGCGATATGACCTATCTTATGGCGGCGCAGGCGGGCGTTGATATTGTTGATACCGCGCTTTCTCCCCTTGCAAACGGTACTTCGCAGCCCTCTACCGAGGCGCTTGTGGCGACGCTTCAGGGCACCCCGCGCGATACCGGGCTTGACCTTATGAAGCTAAGCGAAATAGCGGCGCATTTCCGCAAGGTTGCCGATAAACTTAAAGCCGAGGGTATACTTGACCCGAAGGTGCTTAATGTTGATACAAAGACCCTTATTTATCAGGTTCCGGGCGGAATGCTTTCCAACCTTTTATCTCAGCTTAAACAGGCTAATGCCGAGGATAAATACTACGACGTTTTGGCAGAAGTGCCGAGGGTAAGAGAAGATTTCGGTTATCCGCCGCTTGTAACGCCCACCAGCCAGATTGTAGGCACACAGGCTGTGCTCAACGTGCTTTCCGGCGAGCGCTATAAGATGATCACCAAGGAATCAAAGGGACTTCTTCGCGGTGAATACGGCAGATTGCCGGGTAAGGTAAACGAAGAGGTTCGCAAAAAGGCTATAGGCGACGATAAGGTTATAACCTGCCGCCCCGCAGACCTTTTAAAGCCCGAGCTTACCGAGTACGCAAAGGAAATGCGCGATAAGGACATAGGCAAATCGGAAGAAGATGTATTAAGCTATGCACTGTTCCCACAGGTTGCCGAAAAGTTCTTTGCGGTAAGGGATAAGAAGACTCCCTCAAATATTGATGAAAACGGCGTTCGTCAGCTTGTTGTTGAGGACTTGTCCGTTTGAGCTTTTTAAATATGCTGTCGCTGATATGCGACAGCATATTTTCACATCATAATAAACAGCATAAGCATTTCTTTAACCTGTTCGTATATTCTCTCGGCATCCGCTGCGGGCAGCGGGTTTTTGCCAAGCCCCAATTCAATTGTAAACCCGGGTCGGCAAAATTCGGTTATAAACCAATCCTTAAACCCGCCGCCGTCGGCAATGCCCGTTGGCACGTCAAGCGCGTAGCCCGATGAAGTAGCCATTATTTCCGCCATCTTTTTTGAGCGTGGCGGCACTGTTTCGCCGTAGCTCCAATATATCACCTCACCCTGTGAGTGCAGCGCCGCCGCCTGGCGTATATTTACCGTGCGGCAAAGCTCTGTAAGCGCCAGCGTTTCAGGCTCGCTTTCTGGTCTGTAGCCCCCGAAACGGGTAGATGCAGGACCCAATATTCCGGCTTTTATCTCCTTATTTTTCAGGGTTTTCCAGTCGGCATTAAAATTGTGGTTAATATCAACCCCGCGCAGATTTGCGTTCCAATGCTCAAAATCCCCAAGGCACAGCCGCCTTACGGTGCTGCCAAGCTCCCCGCAGGCGTTTATACCGTTAATGCTTATTTCGCAGCCGTCGGGATTAACACAGGGAACAAATATCACCCCTCTGTCTTTCAATGCACGCGCGGCGTTTAAGCCGCATAGATAACCTCCGCTTTTTACGGCAGCCGCCAGTTCTTCAATAAACATAAGCAATACAACCGAGGTTATATGCTCGCTGCCGTGAAATGCGGCGGCAATAAGGCTGTACTCCGCAGCCGAGCCGATTTTAAGGGCATAAATATCCCTGCCGCCGCAGCTGCGCCCGATAACGCTCCGCTTTATAAATTCGTACTCCGCGCAAATGCTGTCTATAACCTTTCTGCGTGCGGAATAATCATAAACCGCAGGCTTTACAAGCTTGTTCATCATACCACACTCCCATAAAGTATATTAAAAGAGGTTGAATTTAATGAATTTGGAAGAAAAACAAATTTCAAGTGAATATATCTATCAAGGCAAAATTATAAAACTTCGCCGCGATACGGCGCTTTTGCCGAACGGTAAAAACGCCACCCGCGAGGTTATAGAGCATAACGGCGGCGTTTGCGTGGCAGCGCTTACCGATAATAACGAGGTGCTTTTTGTTAAACAGTTCCGTTACCCGTATATGGAGGTTGTGACCGAAATTCCCGCAGGAAAGCGCGACAGTGCCGATGAAGACCCACTTGCCTGCGGCAAGCGCGAGCTTAAAGAAGAAACAGGCGCCGAGGCTGAAAAATTCATACCCTTAGGCAGGCTTTACCCGTCGCCCGGGTATTGCGGGGAGATAATCTGGATGTTTGCCGCAACGGGTCTTAAATACGGCAAACAGCACCCCGATGATGATGAATTTTTAAGTGTGGAAAAAATACCGCTTGAAAAGGCAGTTGAAATGATACTTTCCGGCGAGATTACCGACGCGAAAACGCAGGCGGCGGTTTTAAAGCTAAAGCTTTTAAAAGATAACGGTAAAATTTAGGAAAAACGGAAAATTAAGGAAAAAACTTGATTTTTAAACACACGTAGGGTAGAATTGTTTTAAAATGCCGTGAGAGGACGAAAAGTATGCCGATAATTTATGACAGTAAAAATAAAACCTTTAAGCTTGATACTGCTACTTCAAGCTATATTATTAAGATATACGATGAAAACTATATACTTAATTTATATTACGGAGCAAAAATTCCCGATACATATGTACCCGACCGTGAATGTGTTTCGCCTAACGCCTCATTCAGCCCGGCTAATCCCGTAATAGGCGAACACGGCTTTTCGCCCGACAGCGCACCTATGGAGTACGGTACAAACGGTGCGGGGGATTTCAGAATTTCGGCGCTTGCGGTCAGAAATTCAAACGGTGACAGCGTGACCGATATTCGCTATACGGGGCACAAAATATATAAAGGAAAGCCGGAAATACCCGGTCAGCCCTCAACCTATGCAAACAGTGAGGATGAGGCGGAAACCTTAGAGCTTTACGCCGAGGACGCCGTTACAGGACTTAAAATTACCCTTTATTATACCGTTTTTGAAAATTACGGGGTTATGACCCGCCGTGTGCGCGCCGAAAACGGCGGCGACGGCATATTGGAGCTTGAAAGAATTTTCAGTCTCTGTCTTAACCTGCCCTCAATGGATTACGACCTTATCACCCTTTACGGCAGGCACGCAAAGGAGCGCAATATTGAGCGCAAAGCCCTTGCGCACGGTGTTCAGGGGGTTGAAAGCAGGCGCGGTGCATCAAGCCACTGCCAAAACCCCTTTGCGGCTTTAGCAGGCAAAAATGCCGATGAGAATAATGGCGAGGTTTACGGCTTTAACCTTGTTTATTCAGGCAATTTTTCTGCACTTTGCGAATGTGACTTTAATTATACCTCCCGCTTTATTATGGGTATTAACCCGACTGATTTCGGCTGGAGGCTGCAAAAGGGCGAATGTTTTGATACACCCGAGGCGGTTATGGTATACACCGAAAACGGCATAGGCGAAATGAGCCGCATTTTCCACCGTTTTTACAATAATAACCTTATACGCGGCAAATATAAAACCGAAAAGCGCCCGCTGCTTATAAACAGCTGGGAGGCGGCGTTCTTTAATTTTGACGATGAAAAGCTTGTGAATTTTGCGAAAGAGGCTAAAAAGCTCGGCATTGAAATGCTGGTTATGGACGACGGTTGGTTCGGCAGGCGCAACGATGATAAATCATCCCTCGGAGATTGGTATGTAAACGAGGAAAAGCTTAAAGGCGGGCTTTCTTACCTTATAGAGCGTGTAAACGCTGAGGGGTTGAAATTCGGCATATGGTACGAGCCTGAAATGATTTCGCCCGATTCCGACCTGTTCCGCGCCCACCCCGATTGGCATGTTCATGTTGATAACAGAGTACCAATGCTTGGCAGGAATCAGTATGTCCTGGATTTTTCACGCGAGGATGTGCGCGAGAATATCTGGCAGCAGATGTATGATGTGCTTTCAAAGAACAAAATTGACTATTTAAAGTGGGATTTCAACCGTAATATTTCGGACGCGGGTTCGGCACTTTTGCCGCCCGACCGCAAAAAAGAGTTTTTCCACCGCTTTATTTTGGGTACATACGAAATAATGGATAGGCTGACCAAAGCCTTCCCGAATATTCTTTTTGAAAACTGCTCGGGCGGCGGCGGACGCTTTGACCCCGCTATGCTTTACTATTCGCCGCAGATTTGGGCAAGCGATAACACCGACCCGATTGAACGGCTGTATATTCAGTTCGGTACATCTATGTGCTACCCCGCCTCTACTATGGGTGCGCACGTTTCTGCCTGTGACAGAACAGGCTACAAGACTAAAGGTAATGTGGCGCTTTGGGGCACATTCGGCTATGAGCTTGACCCATTAAAGCTTACCGATTCCGACCGCGAAATAATAAAGGAGCAGGTAAAGCTTTACCACAATACCTACGATTTAATAAGAAACGGCGATTTATACAGGCTGGTATCTCCCTTTGAAAACCCATACCGTGCGGTTTGGGAGATAGTATCGCCCGATAAATCCCGCGCTATGGTAACGGTGGTTACAATGCGCGGAGAATGTGCTCCGCATACAATAGTTAAATTGAGGGGGCTTGAGCCGCAAAAGTATTACCGAAATGAGAAAACCGGCGAGACCTATTCGGGCGCATTGCTTATGAACGCCGGGCTTAACCTTACCTACACCGCAAATAATGACGGCGACAGTGAGTCGCTGATCTTCACAGCGATTTAAAGAAAAACAGAGCAAAAAATAATCCCCCTTATTCGAGGTGGGATTATTTTTTGCTGCAAAGTGTATGTATACTGTAATATTATTCAGCCGACGTTATAATCAGGTCGCCGCTTACCGTGTCTGTTTCAAAATCGGCGGAGCCGTCGCCGCAAACACGGCGATTTTTGCTTTCGGAAACAGCGGGAAACCCGCAGCTTATATCACCGCTTACGGTATCGGCTTTAAGCGTGAAGCCGCTGTTTTTGGGTATTGTAAGTCTTATATTACCGCTTGTGCTGTCGCAATCCAGCTTTTTAAGCGGTGTGGCAGAGCTTACGGTCACATCTCCCGAAACACTGTCGCTTTCAAGCTCTGTAAATTCTCCGGCGGCTTTTATACTGCCGCTTACCGTATCAATATCAAGTTTTTCTGTTTTGATATTTTTCAAATTTGCGCCGCCGCTTACGGTGTCAATTTCTATTTTATCGCTCGCCGAAATGCCGGTAATAGTTACCTCAGCCGATACCGAATCGGACGTGACGGCTTTTAGCCCTTCCGCCACGTTTGACGGAATTTTAACCGTAAGCGTTTTTTTCGGTGTTTGTTTCAACCCAAATCGCATACCTGCCGCCATTTGCTGAATTTTTAAAACACCGTCCTCCACGCGCCAGCGGAGTTTATTCTCTTTTTCCGCAACCTCGGTTTCACTTATAACGGTATCCTCGCCGTCGTATGCTTCTATGTTTATTTTTCCGTTTGTCCAGTTCACCTTAATGCTATGAAATTCATCGGTCACCGTTCCGCCGCCCACATTGTAAAGGGCGGAATTTTTATATGTTACTCCGATAATGCCGGACGACCAATCCCCCGTAAAAAACGAAGATGGCGAACAGTTAATTCCAACTATCAGCAAGGAAGTAAGTAAAACAGCTACCAGCGACCATATTATTATTCTTGCAATTGCGTTTCGTTTCATTATGCGCACCTCAACTCTTTAAATCGAAAACCGCTTTTACTATATTGGAGACCGCGCCGCCGATTATGAAAATAAGCCAGCTTATATACCAAGCCCCGGTTAAAAAGCTTATAACAAAATACGCCGTTAAGGTAAGCGCCCAAACAGCGCCGTTTACAGCCCCCATAAGCGAGCGGTCCTCGTTTTTTTCGCGGTTCCATTTTTTGAAATCCTCAACCACCGTGTCGTCGGTCGGCATATATTCAAGCCTCATCCCGCTGCGGTAAATAATAAGCGCCGTGGCAACCGCCGCTATAACAAACATTGAAACAATGCCGAAAACCTCGTTTACGCCTATTTCATCGCAAATTATAACCGGCACAACGCAAAGTATGTAAAGCGCCACAGCAACCGCTAAAAGCAGCGTGCGCTTATTTTGATTTTTCCGTATTTCCTCGCGTGAGTAGCCCGATGACGCTACCGGGGCTATAATGCTGTCAATCAGGTGGTCAACATCACCTATTCCGGCAATGGCTATATTATAAGCCGCCTCGTCACTCTTGCCCTCCGCCTTTAAATCGTTGTAGCGGTCAATGGTGTTTTGCAGTATTTCCTCCTTTATTTCCACCGCCTGGCGGGTTTGCGGAGCGTTTTTAAAAAGCTCCTCTATGTGTTCGCGCAGTTTTTCATTCATTTTTATTTTCCTCCGTTTCAATAAGCTCGTCAATAATCTTTTTCGCCGTTTCCCATTCCGCAATAAGTGAACGGCATTTATCTATGCCGGTGGGGGTTATGTGGTAGTATTTTCTGCGGGCACCCGTGCCCTCGGCACCCCAGTAGGAGTTTATACAGCCGCCGTCTTCAAGGCGCTTAAACGCAGTATACAGCGTCGCCTCGTTAAGCTCGTACCTGCCGCCCGACGCCGATTTTATTTTTTTATTTATTTCGTAGCCGTAGCTGTCGCGCAGCAGCAGCGCCGATAAAATTATCGTGTCGGTGTGTTCCCTTATAATATCGCTTGCGATAGACATATCCTCATCTCCTTAATGTATATAATAACTTAAAATACCTTAAAAGTCAAGGTATTTTAAAAATAAAAAATCAAACGCCGCCGTTTTTATGGCAAGCGTTTGATTTTTTGTTCTTATAAAATGTCTTTAAGCTGTGGAAGCGAGGTTATCTGATATTTTGCAGGATATTTTGCCGTGTGGCTTGCTGGGTTGTACCAGCAGGCGTCCAACCCCGCGTTTATCCCGCCCAAAATGTCAGAGCTTTGGCTGTCGCCTATAATAAGAATATTTTCCCTGTTCTTTTCGGGAATTTTCTCAATTATATAATCGTAATATTCCTTTTCGGGCTTTTGGTGCCCTGTATCCTCAGAAACGAAAATACCGTCGAAATATTTATCCAGCCCCGAGCCGCGTATGCGCTTGTACTGGGTCAGCGAAATACCGTTTGTGGCGGCGTAAAGCTTATAGCCCCGCGCTTTTAAATAGGTGAGAATTTCATCGGCACCCTCCACCTTAAAATACCCCTCGGATAAATTAAGGCAGTAATCCTTTGATATTTTTGCGGTATCGCCCGAAACACCAAGTTTTTCAAAAAGGGTTTTAAAGCGCCCCTCAAAAATCGCCTCGCGCGGAATTTCACCGCGCTCAAAGCTTTCCCAGTAGCTGCGGTTTATATCGGAATAAAGCGCCACGGTAGCGTCGTCGTGCGGCAGCCCGTGCGATTTCAGCACCTTACGCACTGCGTGCGCTTCTGCTGCGTTAAAATCCAGCAGGGTATTGTCAAGGTCAAGCAAAAGGGAAGTATACATCACAGCTTTGCACTCAGTTCCTTTAAATATTCCCTTAATTGCTCCTTAATTTCGGGGTGAGCAAGCCCTACCTCAATATTCGCCTTTAAAATTCCGAATTTATTGCCCATATCATAGCGTATACCGCTGAAATCAACGCCTACCATACCGTATTTAACGGCAAGCGTGCGCATAGCGTCGGTCAACTGTAATTCTCCGCCCACGCCGAGCGGGGTTTTTTCAAGTATGCTGAAAATTTCGTTATCAAGCACACATCTGCCGAGGATGGAGTAATTTGAAAACTTGGTTTCAAGGCTTGGCTTTTCAATCATATCGGTTACGGAATAAATTTTATCGTCAAGCTTTTCAGCCTTTAAGGAGCTGTATTTAACAATAAGCTCGTCGGACACTTCCTTTATGCCAACAACGCTCTTGCCGTATTTCTCGTATGCGTCGCACAGCTCACCTATGGCGGGCGGCTCGCCTATAATAACGTCATCGCCGTAAAGCACGGCAAAGGGCTCTGTGCCCACAAATTCCTTGGCGCGCAGCACTGCGTCGCCGAGACCCCGCGTTTCCTTTTGGCGGATATAATAGATATTTGCAAGGTTTGCCACCTTATCAAGCGTTTCAAGCATTGCGGTGTTGCCGCGCCTTTCAAGCATTGCTTCAAGCTCTACCGAGTGGTCGAAATGGTCCTCTATAACGCCCTTGCCGCGGTTGGTAATTATAAGAATATCGGTTATTCCCGCTCTTACCGCTTCCTCCACAATATACTGTATTGCGGGCTTATCAACTATTGGGAGCATTTCCTTAGGTAACGCCTTTGACGCAGGTAAAACACGAGTGCCGAGCCCTGCCGCGGGGATTATTGCCTTTTTGATTTTCATATTTTTTCTCCTCTTTTAAAGCATTGAAATAACAGCAGTCACTGCTGATGTCAGGTTATTTACTACAACTATGCAAATTATGCCGACTGCAAGCATACCGCCCGAGACTCCGCCGACGGACGCCAGCCCCATTGTGTAATAACGGCGGTCACTTATGTTCATACGGAAATTGTTTATAGCCTTAATGCAATGCTCTTTATACGAGTAATATCCGAAAAGCCCTGTAAGTATGCAGGTTGCAAGGTCAGCCGCACTGCTTATTACGTCTGCTATAACGTCAAGCAGGGTAGATGTGCTGCCGATAGAGGAAAGCGCGTTCAGCACGCTTTGCATATCGCCCGATAAAAACGAGCGGTAAAGCAGGGTGTAATCAGCCGAGGTAGTATTGAAGGTAAGCGCGGCTACTATAATATTGATAAGCGCGCCTATAACCGCAAGCAGCGCGCCTGTTTTATACATTTTGCGGTAGAAGAACCACAGCGCCGCGCCCATAGGTCCGAAAAAGAAACCGAGAATTGCCGCGGGCCAGCACCACGAAACCTTGGAATTTGTTATTTCCATTTTAATGAATTTCGGCATAATAACGGCTGACTTTTTACCTATAAAGAGTGCTAACTCCTCCTGCGGTATTCCGTCCGTTATTGGGCTGCTGTCAGGCGTATACCCCGCGCTGCCGTTTGCCGTGTTATAAACCGGCGGAGCCGGCTGAAATGAAGGCTGTTCGGTTTTCGGCTCGGGCGCGGTTTGTGCAATAAACTCGTGCTCAGGCTCCGCTTTTGCAGGCGCGGGCTCTGCCGGCTTTGTGGGGGAGGTAAGCAGTGTTCCGCAGTTTTTGCAGTAAATATAATCGCTTTCGTTTTCTGTTCCGCACTCGGAGCATATTTTTTTGTCCATTTTTAATCCTCCTAAATAAAAATCGCTATTAAAGCGGGCAGATACTGCACCGCCATTGTACCTATAAGAAACAGGAAAATGTTTACTCCGCCTTTTTTGCGGTAGTCGTAGTCCATATCCTCGCTTTCGGCACGAATGGTCTTGATAGAAGATATAGCATATTGCTTATAAAGGTAATCGCCGAAAAGCGCCGACAAAAGCCTTACCGCTATATTAAGTATAAACCCTACAAGCATAGCCGCCAGCACCGCCGTACCCATTTCGGGCAGGTGCTCGTAGATATTCTGCATAAGCTGCGCCTGCGTTTCGTTAGCGGAAAAACCGAGATTGTTTACCGCGTTCATAAACGGCAGGTAAAAAAGGGTGGAAATAGCAGTTAAAAGCCCTGTAACAATTCCGTTTTTATACATTTTGCGCGAGAGCATCCACCCGCAGGGGAAAAGAAAGGCTAGCCAGTTCCAGGAAAGTTTGTTTTTAGCGTTAAGCACCGCAAATTTCGGAATGTACCGCGGGGTATTAGCCGCTACAAAACGCTTTGCTTCGTCCGCGGTTATACCGTCGCCTATATCGTAATCCGCCGGTACTCCGCCCAAAAAGTCAAAGTTTACAAAGCTGCCGCCCGCCTTTGCTATATTCGGCGCGCCGCATTTCGGGCAGGCGTTCAGCGCAAAATCATATTTTTCGTGGCACATCTGGCAGGTTATAAGCCCCTCGGCGTTTTCGCCTGTATTCGGCATTTCTGCGGCGTTTTGCTCTGCCTCGCGCGCCTTGACCTTATCATACTGCCGGTCTGTTCCGTGAAATTCCTCAAGCGCGCAGTGCCCCAGCTGATTATAGCACTCCCTATGGTGCGGCGCGCCGCACACAGGGCAGTAAACTATATCATCCTCAGGGAATAGGTATGCGTGGCATCTTACGCAGCTTACACCTTCTGTATTAAGACTCATACAACGGCTCCTCTGTAATCTTCTATTTTGCCGAAAACGCTTTCAAAATACTCTTTGCCGTAATTATGAAAGGTTCCGTTTTTTATCATTTCTTTAAGCTCTTTGCCTGTTATCCACTTAGCCTCGGCAACCTCTGTTTGCTGTAAGATAAGCTTTTCTGCCGGGGTGTTGCTTTCGGTCAGCCATACGTCAAGCAGTGAATTGCGCCGCTTAATTCTTGTAAGCAGCTGCATATTGCTTTTGTCGGCGGCAATGCTAAGCTCCTCTTGCAGCTCGCGCTGTGCGGCGGCAAGCGAGTCTTCCCCCGCAACAGCGGCGCCGCCGGTTGCCGCCCATTCGCCGGGCATAAGCTTTTTATCGTCCGCTCGGCGCTGAATTAAAAATAAACCGCTCTTTGATACTACCCATATATGCACCACTAAGTGGTACTCGCCCGGTGCTAAAACGGAGTGCCCGCGAAGCGCGGTTTTGCCTGTGGGAACGCCGTTTTCATCAAGCACATCCCATAGCTCAACACTCATAACGCTTTTTTACCGTTTCCCCGCTTTTTTTATAAATGCTGTTCGGCTCTATAACGCCGCGCACCATTGAGAGCGGATAAATATTTGTATTTTTACCGACTATCGTTCCCGGGTTCAGCACCGTGCCGCAGCCCACCTCAACATAATCGCCGAGTATTGCGCCGAACTTTTTAAGCCCCGTTTCAAGCCTTTCTTCGCCCTTTTTAAGCACTACAAGGCTTTTATCCGACTTAACATTGGAGGTAATGGAGCCCGCGCCCATATGCGAGTGAAAGCCGAGAATGGAATCGCCCACATAATTATAGTGCGGCACCTGCACCGTGCCTATAAGCACCACGTTTTTAAGCTCGGTTGAATTGCCCACCACGCAATCGTTGCCAACAAGCGCGTTGCCCCTTATAAAGGCGCAGTGGCGCACCTCGGTTCTCTCGCCTATAATGCAGGGACCCGTAATACTTGCGCTCGGCGCTATTTTTGCCGACCTTGCAATCCAAATGCTTTCGCCGCGCTCCTCATATATTTCCTTATCAAGCGCAGGACCTATTTCCTTTATATAATCGCCTATTTTTTTCAGCGCCTCAAACGGATAAGTCACGCTGCAAAGCAGCTTTTCCGCCAAGGTACCCTCTGCCGATAAAAGCTCTTTTACGGTTATACCGGTCATAAATTTCACACCCTTTTAACCTTTTTACATTTATTATACACGCTAATTATATCAGCTTTATGAATTTTTTTCAACATTTTCTATCTTAGGTATTGTAAAAAAATAAAATATGTGTTAAAATACATAGCATAGACCTTGTTCACTCGGGTGTGCGAACGGGCGGGTCCTGTGCGACGGGGCGCTGCGAACCATGTCAGGCGGGGAACCGAGCAGCATTAAGCGGTATTCCCCGTGCGCCGCAGTAAATCGGTTCGTTCGTACACCCGGGTGAGTAAGGCTTTTTTTGTCAATCAATTCGGAATTCGGAATTAAAAACAGTTGATATCATTTTATTAAGGAGGATGCGTATGTCTTATCAGGCGCTTTATCGGAAATACCGCCCGCAGACCTTTTCGGACGTTGTGGGGCAGGAGCATATTACCGAAACGCTTAAAAACGAGCTTTCTGCCGGTAAGGTTACTCATGCGTATCTGTTTACGGGCACACGCGGCACGGGTAAAACCTCAACCGCAAAAATATTGGCAAAGGCGGTAAATTGCCTGAATCCCCAAAACGGCGACCCCTGCCTTGAGTGTGAAAGCTGCCTATCGGTTGCAAACGGGGAAAATACCGATATTGTGGAAATAGACGCGGCTTCAAACAACAGTGTTGACAGCATACGCGAGCTGCGCGACCAGGTAAGCTTTGCACCCGCTTCTTCAAAATACCGCGTTTATATTATAGACGAGGTGCATATGCTCACCATAAGCGCCTTTAACGCGCTGCTTAAAACCCTTGAAGAACCGCCAGAGCACGTTATTTTCATTCTTGCCACAACCGAGGTTCATAAACTGCCAGCAACTATACTTTCCCGCTGCCAGCGGTTTGATTTCAGAAGAATAGACCCCGAGCGTATTTGCGAAAGAATACAGTATATAGCAGGAAAAGAGGGATTGACCGTAACAGACGGCGCAGCCTCTTTAATAGCCGCCGCGGCTGACGGCGGTATGCGCGACGCGCTTTCCATTTTAGACCTGTGCGCCTCGGGCAGTAAAAATATAGATGAAGAAACGGTTGAAAGCGTTTGCGGAATGGCGGGCGGCGATTACCTTTTGCAATTAGCCGACTGTATAAACCGCCGCGACGCCGAGGGCGCGCTCTTACTGACGGATAAGCTATACAACACCTCTGTTGATATGCAGCGGCTTTTATCCGAGCTTACCTCGCATTTCCGCGACCTTATGATAATTAAAACCGTAAAAAGCGATAATAAACCCATTGTCTGCTCAGAAACACGGCTGAAAGCCCTGACAGAGCAGGCAGCCGCCTTTGATATAAAGGATATTATGCACGCGCTCTCGCTTTTGCAGGCGTCCGCCGCGGGTATGCAAGGCGGCAACCGTCGCTGCGAAATGGAAATGGCGCTGATACGGCTTTGCACCCCCTCGCTTTCAAACGATTTATCCTCGCTTGAAAGAAGAATAAACGCGCTGGAAACAGGGGCGGCAAAAATAGCTCCCCGCCCGCGCGCAGAAAGCCCCGCGCCCGCTGTGACGCCGGAGACTGAGCAGGATATTCCGCTGCCTGAGGCTCCGCCCGATGAACCCGCCGTGCAAGCGGTAAGCACAGGCGATACAGAGCAGGTGGAAACCGGCGAATGGGACGAAATAAGGCGAATACTTAAAACCTCCTGCCCGCTTATAGCAGGCGTGCTTAATGAATCAAGAGCGTTCACAAGGGGACCGTTCCTTTTAATTGACGCACCGAATGAAAACTTCCGCTCAATGGTAAATAACCCGATGTACCGCGACGCGATAAGAAAAGCGGCGCTCAATGTGCTCGGCAAGGCTTATAAATTAGGACCTTACACCGCACCTAAGGCGCAGACGGACGAAAAAGACCCGCTTGCGGAGCTTGCGGGAAAGCTTAAAAATTTTGAAATAAATTAAGGAGATATAAAAAATGAAAGTACGTTTACCCAACTCCGGCGGTGCCGGCAATATGAATCAAATGCTAAAGCAGGCGCAAAAAATGCAGGCTGATATGGCAGAATTACAGGCTGACCTTGAGCAGCGCGAATATACCGCAACCTCGGGCGGCGGTATGATTGAAGTAACGGTTGACGGCAAGCACCACATAAAAGCTCTTAAAATCAACCCCGACGCGGTTGACCCTGAGGATACCGAGATGCTTGAAGACCTTATAACCGTTGCGGTGAACGAGGCTGTATCAAACGCGGAAAAGACCGCCGAGGACGAAATGGGCGCTATTACCGGCGGACTTAATATGCCGGGGCTTTTCTGATAATGGCTAAAAACAGTATTGTGCCGCTTACCGAGCTTATAGCCCAGTTTGAGCGGCTGCCGGGCATTGGCAGAAAAACCGCGCAGCGCCTGGCTTACAGCATTTTGGAGCAGCCGCCCGAGCGCGCCGAAAAATTTGCCGAGGCGCTTGTTAACGCGCGGCGAAAAATACATTTCTGCAAGGTTTGTCAGGCACTTACTGATATGGACACCTGCGCTATTTGCGCCGATACCGAGCGCGACCACAGCGTAATATGCGTTGTTGCCGAGCCGAAGGATGTTATGGCGTTTGAGCGCACGCGGGAATATAACGGCACATACCACGTTCTGCACGGGGTAATTTCCCCGCTTGACGGCATAGGACCCGAGCAGCTGCGAATAAAGGAGCTTATGGCGCGCCTTTCTGACAGCGGCGTGACCGAAATAATAATGGCTACCAACCCCACGGTTGAGGGGGAGGCGACCGCCAGCTATTTATCTCGCCTAATAAAGCCGCTCGGCATTAAGGTGACCCGCCTTGCCTACGGCATACCCGTGGGCGGCGACCTTGAATATGCCGACGAATATACCCTTGCCCGCGCGCTTGAGGGAAGAAACGAAATCTAAAAGAGGAAACCTTTATGACAAAAGAGCAGATTGCCCGAATAAACGAGCTTGCAAGAAAGCAAAAGGCTGAGGGGCTGACAGAGGAAGAAAAAGCGGAACAGCTAAAACTGCGCGGCGAGTATATAAACGCCTACAAGCAAAGCCTTATCGCCCAGCTTGAAAACACATATATATTAGAGCCGGACGGCACCAAAAGAAAGGTAAGGCGCAAGGATGATGCAGCTCCTCTTAACTGATACCGCGACCCTTGAATCAAATGGGGACCTGCCGCTTGATGTCTTCGATAAATTCGGCAAGGTGACAAAATTCGACAATATTACCCGCGAAGAACTGCTGACGGCGGCAGCGGATAAGGACATAATACTCTGCAACAAAACGGTTATTGACAGGGAAATTATGAACGCCGCGCCTAATTTACGCTATATAGGGCTTTTCGCCACGGGCTATAATAATATAGATATTGCCGCCGCAAAGGAAAAGGGAATTACCGTTTGTAATGCGGGCAGCTACTCTACAAACGCTGTGACCCAGCAGGTTATAGGCTATATTCTTATGCACTACACCAAAATTCCGCAGTACGATACCTTTGTAAAGCAAGGCGGGTGGAAACGCTCGGGCGTTTTTTCTCCGCTTATTTTTTCGGGCGACGAGGTATACGGCAAGACCCTCGGAATAGTGGGCTACGGTAATATAGGCAAGGCGGTGGAAAAAGCTGCCGAGGGGCTTGGTATGAATGTTTTGGTGCACACAAGAACCGTGCGTGAAAACGGCAAAACCAAATTCGTCGGGTTTGATACGCTGCTTGAAAACAGCGATATTGTAACGCTGCACTGCCCCTTAAACCCGCAAAGCGAAAAAATGATGAACGCCGCGGCTTTTGCGAAAATGCGTGACGGCGCTTTCTTTATAAACACCTCGCGCGGCGGCACGGTGGATGAAAACGCGCTTTTTGCCGCCCTTCAAAGCGGCAAGCTTTCGGGCGCTGCAATAGATGTGCTGACAAGCGAGCCCATGCCGCCCGATTGCCCGCTTACAGACGCGCCGAATATAATTATCACCCCGCACACCGCATGGGCGCCGCTGCCCACAAGACTGCGGCTTTTGGATATTGTAAGCGGCAATATAACCGCGTTTTTAAGCGGAAACACACAAAACCGAATAGTTTAATTTATACCGGGGCGGAGAAAAATATGTCTGATGGTATTATAGGCATGAAAAACGGAAAGCACTTTCATTTTGATAATCTTTTTTAAATTGTCCGGTAAAGTGCGGCTTTATCGACCTGTATCAAATAGGTGAGCTTTGCTGTGAATCAGGCTATGTTATTGAGGAGCATATGCAAACACTGTGTGAAATAACCTATGTAATATCCGGCAGCGGGCGCGCATTTGTAGACGGCGAGCCCGTGCCGCTTACGGCGGGTGACGCTATGATAAACAGCGTAGGGCACAGGCATAAAATTGAGGCTGGTAAAAATTCATTTCTGCGCTTTGCGTATATAGGCTTTTTATTCAACGGGAACGCCGCAAAGAAAAAATACCGAGATTTGACTGAAATTTATAATTCCTCACCCTTTAAAATTCTTAAAGCGGACAGCACCGCGCGGCTTTTCTTTGATAACCCCGAAAAAGCGCTGCCGCAGCGCCGTATTGACCGCAAAAGCACCTGCCCGGCGGTATATTCGGTTATACGCTATGTTGAGGAAAATATTGAAAACATTGAAAGTATTCACGAAATCGCTGCCTACGCCGGCTACAGCTACACATATCTATCCCATTTATTCAAAAACAAAACCGGAATAATCCTCAGCGAATATATAAGGTATAAAAAAATAGAGCGCGCGGCGTCTCTTATAAGGGACGGCGGAATGTCGCCCACACAGGCGGGCGAGATTTTAAGGTATGAAAGCCTTGCCTTTTTCTCAAAATCCTTTAAAAGCGTTATGGGAATTTCTCCCGGCAAGTATGCCGCTGACTGCAAAAAATAATTTGTAGAAAATCACAATTTAACTTTTTTAAGTATATCTAAATTGTAAATGTGAACAAACTTTTAAAATCAGCTCGTATTTTGTTGACTTTAGTCGCTCAGTGTGTTACGATAATACCAGCGAAAGCGAAACAATTTAATATTTGCCAATATAGGTTTGGATTGATGGCCCAAATGTTTCTACCGCACGCCGTATAAGTTGCGACTATTGGTGAAGTCAGCTTTAAATGCCGGCTTTTTAAACGTTTTTCTGCGTTTATATATTGGCAAACAGACTTTTTATTTTAAGTCTGTTTTTTTGTTTTTAAAAAATATAAGGAGCGCGCCTGATGAAAGCTTTAGAAGAAAAAATTCTAAAAGAGGGAAAGGTTCTTCCCGGCAATATTCTCAAGGTGGGCTCTTTTTTAAATCATCAGATAGACGTTGATTTCATAATGGAAATGGGGCGCGAAACAGCGCGGCTCTTTGAAAATGAAAAAATAACGAAAATTCTTACTATTGAGACCTCGGGCATAGCAATAGCGGTAGGCGCGGGCGCGGCAATGCACGTTCCTGTTGTATTTGCGAAAAAGCATAAATCAAGCAATGTTTCGGGTGAGGTTTTAAGCACCGTAGTTCACTCCTACACACACGGAACGGATTATACCGTGGTTGTTGAAAAGGATTACATAAGCCCCGACGATAAAATATTATTGGTAGACGATTTTCTTGCAAACGGCAAGGCACTTTTGGGACTTATTGATATAGCCGAGCAGGCGGGCGCCGAGGTTGTGGGCGCTTGCTGCGCTATTGAAAAAGGCTTTCAGAAGGGCGGAGACTCTCTCCGCGCCGACGGAATACGGGTTGAATCGCTCGCGGTTATTGACAGTATGAGCGACACCTCGGTCACATTCCGCAAGTAAATACGGATAATCGCGGTTTACCGCTTTATCAAAATAAATAATTTTTCGGAGGAAGAAAATTATGAAGAAAATTACGGCAATGCTTCTCTGCCTTGCAATGCTTTTTGCTTTTGCAGGGTGCGGCAGCAAGGACACAGGCTCGGGTTCAACCGGCAACAACGCAAAAAAGGGTGTCAGCGAGGATATTCTTCCGCGTCTTGACATTAAATCAGAGGTTACCGTACCTGACGATTTCAAAATCGGTATGATTTGCCTGCACGACGAAAACTCCACCTATGATAACAACTTCATTCAGGCTTTAAAGTCTGTTCAGAAGGGTATGGGCCTTAAAGACGATCAGGTAGTTATAGTTACCGGCATCGGCGAAGACAGCAAGTGCTACGATACCGCTGTTGACCTTGCTAAAAATAAGGGCTGCAAGGTTATATTTGCCGATTCTTTCGGTCATGAATCCTTTATGAAGCAGGCGGCTCAGGAGTTCCCGAACGTTCAGTTCTGCCACGCTACCGGTACTTCGGGCAAGAGAGCCGGAATTGCCAATTTCCACAATGCTTTCGCCTCTATTTATGAGGGCAGATACCTTGCAGGTATAGCTGCCGGTATGAAGCTCAACGAAATGATTAAAGCCGGCAAGATAAAGGCTGAAGAGGCTGTTATCGGTTATGTAGGCGCTTACACCTATGCTGAGGTTATCTCAGGTATGACTTCTTTCTTCCTCGGCGCACGTTCTGTTTGCGAAACCGCTACAATGAAGGTTCGCTACACTGGTTCTTGGTATGATCAGGGCAAGGAGCAGGAAGCTGCTACCGCTCTTATCGAAAAGGACAAGTGCGTTCTTATAAGCCAGCACGCTGACTCCCTCGGCGCTCCCACCGCTTGCGAGCTTGCGGGCGTTCCGAACGTTTCCTACAACGGCAGCACCTATTCAGCAGGTAAGAATACTTTCATAGTTTCTTCCGCTATCAACTGGGCGCCTTACTTCCAGTACATTATTGAGTGCGCTGTTAAGGGACAGGCTATCGATGCTGACTGGTGCGGCGATATAGCTACAAACTCTGTTGTACTCAGCGGTATAAACGAGGGCGTTGCAGCCGAAGGCACAGAGGCTAAGATTAAAGAGGCTATCGACGCTTTCAAGGCAGGCACACTCAAGGTATTTGCTACCGATAAGTTCACTGTTGACGGCAAAAAGCTTGACCAGTATTTAGCTGATGTTGACGGCGACTTCAAGGGCGAGACCAACGTTGTACACGACGGTTACTTTGATGAGTCCAACGCTAAAGACTTCCGCTCCGCTCCTTATTTCGATATTATAATTGACGGTGTTACAAACCTTAACAAAGAGGTTTAATTAACGCTTTAGACCTAACTATCCCACACAAGGGGAATATTTTCCCCTTGTGTATTTTGATTTTTAAAACATACAGGGAGGATACTTGTGAACGCGCTTGAAATAAGAAACGTAACAAAACGCTTCGGTAAGGTAGTAGCAAACAAGAATATAAATCTTACGGTTGAAAAGGGCGAAATACTTGCCGTACTGGGCGAAAACGGCTCGGGCAAGACTACGCTTATGAATATGATTGCAGGTATCTACCACCCTGACGAGGGCGAGATTCTTGTAAACGGCGAACACGTTGTTATAAACTCGCCGAAGGACGCTTTTAACCTAAAAATAGGTATGATCCACCAGCATTTTAAGCTTGTGGATGTATTTGACGCTACCGAAAACATAGTTTTGGGAATTGACGGTGATAAACGCTTTAACCTTAAAGAGGCGGCAAAGCGGGTTGCCGAAATTTCAGAGAAATACGGGTTTGAAATTGACCCGAAAAAGAAAATTTATCAGATGTCGGTTTCGGAAAAGCAGACCGTTGAAATAATAAAGGTGCTTTACCGCGGCGCGGATATACTGATACTTGACGAGCCGACGGCGGTGCTTACCCCGCAGGAGACCGAAAAGCTTTTTGCGGTGCTCAGAAGAATGCGCAGCGACGGCAAATCGATAATAATAATCACTCACAAAATGCACGAGGTGCTTTCCGTTTCCGACCGCGTGGCGATACTCCGCCGCGGCGAATACATAGATACGGTAATAACAAAGGAAACGAGCGAGGCTGAGCTTACCGAAATGATGGTGGGCAAAAAGGTCTCTCTTAACATTGACAGAACAGAACCCGAAAACCCTGCCGAGCGCCTTATGATAAAAGGTCTCGACCTTTACAGCGAAGAGGGCATTAAGGTTCTTGATGATATATCATTCACCGCAAACAGCGGCGAAATTTTAGGCATTGCAGGCATTGCGGGCAGCGGTCAGCGCGAGCTTTTGGAGGCTATTGCGGGTCTTCAGAAAATAAGCAGCGGCGAAATAATTTACAATAACCCGAAAACCGGCGGCGCCGAAAACCTGCGCGACAAAACCCCAATGCAGATTCGCGAGCTGGGCGTCCGTCTTTCGTTCGTACCCGAGGACAGGCTCGGAATGGGGCTTGTGGGTAATATGGACATTGTGGATAATATGATGCTGCGCAGCTACCGCCGCGGGCGCTCTATGTTCCTCAACCGTCAGTCGCCCAAAAAGCTTGCCGAGGATATTATAAACGACCTTGAAATTGCAACCCCCAGTGCAAACACCCCCGTGCGCAGGCTTTCGGGCGGTAACGTGCAAAAGGTGCTTGTAGGGCGCGAAATTGCCTCTTCCCCCACCGTGCTTATGGCGGCGTACCCTGTGCGAGGGCTTGATATTAACTCCTCTTATATGATATACAATCTTCTCAACCAGCAGAAGAAAAACGGCGTTGCCGTTATATTCGTCGGTGAGGATTTAGACGTTTTAATTGAGCTTTGCGACCGCATTATAGTTGTAAACTCGGGCAGAGTTACCGGCATTGTGGATGCAAGAGAAACCACAAAGGAAGAACTTGGACTTTTAATGACAAAATCGGGAGGCAATGAAAATGGCAAGTGAAAAAAATCTTAAACGCGAGCCTCTCGCCTATATTTCAAAAAGGGACAATGTTTCTCTTACCTACCGCATAGCGGTGCGGGCTATAGCAATTGTTTTGGCGCTTATAGCCTGCGGTATAGTCACCAAGGTGCTAACAGGCGATAACCCTATCTCAATTTATCAGACAATAGTTCACGGCGCCGTGGGCAAGGGCAGACTGCTTGTTACAATTCACGATATTGCAATTCTCCTTTGCATATCCTTAGCGGTCACTCCTGCTTTCCGTATGCGCTTTTGGAACACGGGCGCAGAGGGTCAGGTGCTTATAGGCTGCCTTGCCACCGCCGCCTGTATGTTCTGGCTCGGCGGCAAGGTTTCAAACGGCGTGCTTATTCTTATTATGACCGTTTCCGCCATAGTTTCGGGTATGATTTGGGGCGTTATTCCCGCAATATTCAAGGCGCAGTGGAAAACTAACGAAACGCTTTTCACCCTTATGATGAACTACGTTGCAATTCAGCTTGTTGAATATTTCCTTAAAATAGCCGATAAAAGCGGCTCAAACGTTGTAGGACCCGACCTTTTATCCCACGGCTGGCTGCCCGATATTTTCGGGGTGAAATATCTGCTTAACATTATAATAGTTGCGGTTATTACCGTTTTAATGCAGATATATCTTAAATACAGCAAGCACGGCTACGAAATTTCGGTTGTGGGCGAGAGCGAAAACACCGCGCGCTACATAGGCATAAACGTTAAAAAGGTCATTATCCGCACAATGCTGGTGTCGGGCGCTATATGCGGGCTTGCGGGTCTTTTACTTGTGGGCGGTTCTTCCCACTCTATCGATTCAAATCTGGTGGGCGGCAGAGGCTTTACCGCCATAATGGTTTCGTGGCTCGGCAAGTTTAATCCCATTACAATGATTTTAACCACCCTGCTGCTCGTCTTTTTGGGGCGCGGCGCGGACGAGGTTACCTCTAAATTCGGTCTGAACGGCGATTTTTCCGATATTTTAACCGGAATAATTCTTTTCTTCATAATCGGCTGTGAATTTTTTATAAACTATAAAATCAATTTCAGCCACCGTAAAAAGGAGGAGAAATAATGCTGACTGTTATTAACTTTATTCAACGTGCCATTTTGCAGGGCACACCTTTGCTTTACGGTGCTACCGGCGAAATTTTAACCGAAAAATCCGGAAATCTTAACCTCGGCATACCCGGCATTATGTATATCGGCGCAATATCGGGCGTTGTGGGCGGCTTTATGTACCAGACTTCAACCGATGAGGTAGTGCCCATAATAGCGGTTTTAATTCCGTTTTTGTGCTGCCTTTTAGGCTCGCTGCTCGTGTCGCTTCTTTATTGCTTTTTAACCGTAACATTAAGGGCTAATCAAAACGTTACAGGTCTTGCAATTACCACCTTCGGCGTGGGCTGCGGCAACTTCTTCGGCGGCTCGCTTATTAAAATTATAAAGAGCGACGTTCCCTACCTTGCACTGGTCGATATTGCAAGAGCATTTAAAACCACACTGCCCTTTGCTGAAAACACGGGCGATATCGGCAAACTTTTCTTCTCCTACGGCTTTATGGTATACCTTGCAATTATCATTGCTATTATCTCGGCGGTCTTTCTTAAAAAGACAAAGCACGGGCTTAACCTGCGTGCGGTGGGCGAAAATCCCGCCACGGCTGACGCCGCGGGAATTAACGTAACGCGTTATAAATATTTTGCCACCTGCATAGGCGGTATGATAGCGGGGCTGGGCGGACTTTTCTATGTAATGGATTACTGCAACGGCATTTGGTCAAACAACGGCTTCGGCGACCGCGGCTGGCTTGCAATAGCAATAGTTATTTTTGCCACTTGGAAGCCCTCGCTTGCAATACTCGGCTCTTACCTGTTCGGCGCGCTTTATATTCTTTTCAACTATATAAACGTGCCCATGCAAATGATTCCGCTGATTCAAATGCTGCCCTATGTGGTAACAATAATCGTGCTTATAGTGGTAAGCATACGCAAGCGCCGCGAAAATCAACCCCCGGCGCATTTAGGGCTTTCATATTTCCGCGAGGAAAGATAAAAAAGTACTTACATTTATTTTCAAAATGTGGTAAAATATAAACATAGCTTTTTCCGGCGTGCCTGAAAACGGCTCGCCGGATTTTTATGTTAAAGAAGGGTGAAAATTGTTTGAAAAAGGGGAAAAGATTATATACGGTAAAACCGGAGTGTGTGTTGTAGAGGATATTGCCGAAAGGGCGGTTCCCGGCGGAAAAAGGCTTTACTATACCCTGCGGCCGATATATCAATCGGGCAATGTGATTTTTGCCCCGGCAGACAGCGATAAAATTTTTATGCGCCCCATTATTACAAGACAGGACGCCGAAAAGCTGATTGAAGACGTTCCGAAAATCAGAGAAAGTGCGCTGTCGGAAGAATTTTCAGAAGAAACGGAAATTCGCAGCTGCGAAGAGCTTCTGAGCTTTGCAATAATGCTTTATGAAAGGCGTAAAGAGGCGCGCCGTATGAAACGAAAGCTGAGCTTTACATATGAAAATCGGCTGCACAGGGCAGAACAGGTGCTTTTCGGCGAGCTTGCCGCGGTTTTGGAGGTTGAGCCCGAAAGCGTGCCGGGGCTGCTGTTTGCGGCTATTAAAGACTGAAAGGAATTTTTTTATGGCGGAACAGAAAAACCTAGAAACTCTAAGTGCTGAAATACTTGCAGCCGAGGAAATGGAAGCGGAACGCTTTTCCTCATCGCTTTATGAAAGGCTTGCAAGCCAGAACAGTATGACCGCCGAGGAGCAGGCGGCTTTGGCAGAGGAAGTGGATAATGAAGTTAAGGCGCTTGAAAATACCTCAATCCGACTTAAAAAGGCGCATAAATGGGCTTTTGACCAAGCAGACGAGCTGCGCACAAGGCTGAAAGAGGGCAAAACGAGCGACAGCCGCGAGCTTATAATCCGCCGCGCCCCCGCAAATTCCGTTATTGACTACGAGGAAGAAAAGACCAAAAACTTTGCCGCAGGCGTTAATTTCTACAAAATTGCAATAATACTTATTTCGGGCAGCTTTGCGGGCGTTATTATTGAAATGCTGTGGTGCTTTATCCGCCACGGCTATTTTGAGAGCCGCGCGGGGCTTGTGTACGGTCCTTTTAATTTACTTTACGGCGTGGGTGCCACGGCGCTTACACTGCTGCTTTACCGCTACAGAAACCGCAGCTCCTCAATATCCTTCTTCGGCGGAATGATAATAGGCAGCGCGGTGGAATATCTGCTCTCTTGGGCGCAGGAAACGCTTTTCGGCTCTACCTCGTGGGATTACAGTGCCGTTCCGCTTAATATCAACGGCAGAATATGCCTTTTGTACTCGGTGTTTTGGGGTCTGCTCGGCGTTATGTGGATAAAAAGCATTTATCCGCGCGTTGCAAAGGTTATACTTAAAATACCTAATAAGGCGGGTAAAATAATAACTATACTGTTTTCGATTTTTATTGTGTTTGACGGCATTATGAGCCTCGGCGCGGTTTGGCGCTGGTCAAAGCGTATTGAAAACAAGCCCGCAGCCTCGGCGGTGGGTGAATTTTTTGATAACCGCTTTCCCGATTCCAGAATGGAAAAAATATTTGCAAATATGGAGTTTGGTAAGTAATTTTTTTACTTACTTGACAAATGCAAGAAAAAAGGGTATACTAATTTGCAAGTGAGTTGCAAATTGGAGCTGATTGCAGAATGAAAAACTGCTTTAAATATGTAATAACGGCGACGCTCACCGTCGCCGTTATTTTGTTATCTGCCGGCTGCGGCACGCCGCCCGTAAAAAAGGGCGGTAAGCTTAACATACTCTGCACCGTTTTTCCGCTTTATGACTGGGCGCGAAATATTGCGGGAAATACCGCCGAGGTATCGCTGCTTAATGAAAACGGCGCGGATATGCACAGCTACCAGCCCACTGCGGCGGATATTGTGAGACTTCACAGCTGCGATGTACTTATATACACGGGCGGCGAATCGGAAAAATGGGTAGCGGAGGTTATAAAGCAATCCGATAACAAAAATTTAAAGGCGCTGAACCTTATTGAGCTTTTGGGCGATAAAGCGGTAACCGAGCGCGAGGAGGGGACGGAGCGCCGCGAAAACGGCGATGAAACCGACGAGCATATATGGCTCTCACTTAAAAACGCCGAAATACTGACCGATAAGATAGCCGCGGCACTGAGCGGCGCGGATAATAAAAATAAGGATATTTATAAAACCAATGCGGCGAAGTACGCAGAACGGCTCGCCGCTTTGGATAAAGAATATACCGAGGCTTTAAAAAACGCAAAGCACAAAGCCATGATTTTTGCCGACCGTTTTCCGTTCAGATATCTTACCGAAGATTACGGGCTTGATTACTATGCCGCATTTCCCGGCTGCTCGGCAGAAACCGAGGCAAGCTTTGAAACGGTGATATTTCTCGCAAAAAAAGCCGATGAAAACGGCGACTGTATTTTTATAACCGAGACTTCAAACGGCGATATTGCAAGGGCGGTAAACCGAAATACGGCAAAAAAGAATAAGAAAATTTTAACGCTTGACAGTATGCAGTCCGTAAATAAAAAGGATATAAAAAACGGCATGACCTATATTTCGGTTATGCAAAAAAATCTTGAAACACTGAAAATCGGGGTGGAATGAATGACGCTTATAAAGGCTTGCGATTTATCGCTGGGGTATGACGGAAAAACCGTTGCGGAAAATATAAATTTCACGGTAAACGAGGGCGATTATCTTTGCGTTATAGGTGAAAACGGCTCGGGCAAAAGCACGCTTATAAAAACTCTTTTGGGGCTTAACAAGCCTGTATCGGGCAGTCTTGAAACAGCGCTCGACTTAAAAAAGATCAGCTATTTGCCGCAGCAGACCGAGGTTCAGCGCGATTTCCCCGCAACCGTGGGCGAAATTGTTATGTCGGGCTTTGCGGGTAAATGCGGTTACCGCCCGTTTTACAGCGCGGCGCAAAGGGCAGATGCGCTCCTTAATATGCGCAAAATGGGAATAGAAAGCATTGTAAAGCGCGGCTATGCCACTCTTTCGGGCGGGCAGCAGCAGCGGGCGCTGCTATGCCGCGCGCTTTGCGCCGCCGAAAGTCTTTTATTGCTTGATGAACCCACGGCGGGGCTTGACCCCGAGGCGGCGGAGGATATGTACAGACTTATATCAAGACTTAACAGAGACGGTATGACGGTTATTATGATAACCCACGATATACCCGCCGTCATGCTCGGAACGCACATTCTGGAAATAGGTAAGCACGGCTTTTTCGGCACGGCAGACGAATACACGGAGGCGAGAAAAAATGGCTGAGGCATTAAAGAATTTGCAGCTTTATTTCAGCTATCCGTTTGTGCGGTACGCGCTTATTGTGGTGGTTTTAATTGCCGTTTGTTCTTCACTGCTCGGCGTGACTCTTGTGCTTAAACGCTTTTCGTTTATAGGCGATGGGCTATCGCATGTCGCATTCGGGGCAATGGCGATAGCCGCCGCGCTTAATTTCACAAATCAAACCGTGATAATACTGCCCGTTACGGTCATATGCGCCGTTTTGCTTTTAAAGGGCGGAGCCTCCTCAAAAATTCGGGGGGACGCCGCAATTGCAATGCTTTCCGTCGGGGCGCTGGCGTTCGGTTATCTGATAATGAATATTTTCTCGCCCTCCGCAAATGTTTCGGGGGATGTTTGCGGCACGCTTTTCGGCTCGACCTCGATTCTTACCTTCTCCGGGGGCGAGGTCATATTCTGCGCGGTGCTAGCATTAGTTGTAATTACTCTTTTTGTGCTGCTTTACAACAAGCTGTTCGCGGTAACCTTTGATGAAAGCTTTTCACGCGCTACGGGGGTAAATACCGAGGCATACAATATGCTTATAGCCGTTATAACCGCGGTGGTAATAGTGCTGGCTATGAATC
>OIYO01000370.1_pt1 | contig 39287 bp, 31 predicted proteins | sample 1588191 | NCBI WGS metagenome assembly OIYO01 (sample SAMN03283275) | human gut metagenome | biome: human-associated habitat; material: feces | host: Homo sapiens | place: Peru | collected 2012 | reverse complement strand
CAGGTCAATGTCGCCGCCATCAAAGCCAAAGCCACCGCCGCCGTAGCCGCCCTGTCCGGCGCCGTAGTTGGGGTCAACCCCGGCAAAGCCGAATTGGTCGTATCGGGCTTTCTTTTGGGGATCGCCCAGCACTTCGTAGGCCTCGTTGCATTCCTTGAATTTGGCCTCGGCCACCGGGTCGTCCGGGTGCAGGTCCGGGTGGTACTTCTTGGCGGTTTTGCGGTATGCTTTTTTGATCTCATCCTCCGAGGCGCCTTTGTTTATGCCCAGCACCTCGTAGTAATCTCGTTTTTCTTCAGGCATAGTAGCCTCCGTCGTTTAGATTTCAGTATAGATAACGGTATAGGCAGGCGGCAATACTGGTGTATTACCGCCTGCCGCCGTTCCTGAGAGGGGATTAGTTATCGTCCACCTCGGTGTAGTCTGCGTCGGTGTAACCGGCGTCATTGCCGCCCTGTGCTGCATCTGCACCGGGTGCTGCGCCGGGCTGGGGACCCTGCGCGCCCTGGGTGGCTTCATAGATCTTTTGAGACACCTCGTAGAACTTGTTGGTCAAGTCCTCTTCGGCGCTCTTAATGGCGTCTGTGTTGTCGCCCTTCAGTGCTTCCTTCAGCGCGTCCAGCTTGGTGTTCAGCGCACTCTTGTCGTCATCACTGAACTTATCGCCGTTCTCGCTGAGCAGCTTCTCGGTTTGGTAAACCATCTGGTCTGCGTTGTTGCGCAGGTCTACGGCCTCTCTCTTCTTCTTATCCTCGGCGGCGAACTGCTCTGCTTCCTTCACTGCCTTGTCAATGTCGTCCTTGCTCATGTTGGAGGAGGCGGTAATGCTGATGTGCTGCTCCTTGCCGGTGCCCAGGTCCTTGGCGCTTACATGCACAATGCCGTTGGCATCGATATCGAAGGTCACTTCAATTTGCGGCATACCACGCGGTGCAGGCGGAATACCAACCAAATCAAACTGACCAAGCAATTTGTTGTGCGCGGCAATTTCACGTTCACCTTGGAACACTCTAATGGTTACCGCGGTCTGGCCGTCTTCAGCCGTAGAGAATACCTGCGACTTTCTGGTCGGAATAGTGGTGTTACGGTCAATCAAACGAGTAAACACGCCGCCCAAAGTTTCAATACCCAAAGACAATGGAGTAACATCTAGTAACAATACATCATGAGGGTTTTCACCGCCTAAGATACCACCTTGAATTGCAGCACCCATAGCTACTACTTCATCTGGGTTAACAGACTTGTTAGGTTCCTTGCCTAATTCTTTCTTAACAGCTTCTTGAACAGCAGGAATTCTTGTTGAACCACCAACTAGTAATACTTGATTCAAGTCATTAGGACTTAAGCCAGCATCCTTTAAAGCTTGTTTTACTGGAACTACTGTTCTATCAACCAAGAACTTAGTCATCTTATCGAAGTTAGCTCTTGTTAAATCTGTTTCAAAGTGTAATGGACCAGATTGATTAGCTGAAATGAATGGTAGAGAGATGTGAGCTTGTAAAGTACCACTTAAATCTTTCTTAGCCTTTTCAGCAGCTTCCTTCATTCTTTGAAGAGCCATACGATCAGCCTTCAAATCAATATTGTATTGTTTCTTGAACTCATCGGCCATCCAATCAACAATAACATTATCGAAGTCATCACCACCTAAATGGTTATCACCAGCAGTAGCTAAAACTTCAAATGTACCTTCAGACATATCAATGATAGAAACATCAAATGTACCACCACCTAAGTCGAATACTAGAACTTTTTCAGATTTATCTTTTTCAAGACCATAAGCAAGAGCTGCCGCTGTAGGTTCGTTTACGATACGTAAAACATCTAAGCCTGCAATTTTACCTGCGTCTTTTGTTGCTTGTCTTTGAGCATCATTAAAATATGCAGGAACTGTAATTACAGCTGAAGTAACTTTTTCTCCCAAGTATGCGCTAGCATCATCTGCCAATTTTCTCAAAATCATTGCAGAAATTTCTTGTGGAGTATAATCTTTTCCATCAATATTCTTTTTATAATCTTCGCCCATGTGACGTTTGATTGATGCGATTGTTTTATCCGGATTCAAGATAGCTTGACGTTTTGCAAGTTGACCAACTAATCTTTCACCTGTTTTAGAAAAACCAACGATAGAAGGAGTTGTTCTCATACCTTCTGCGTTTGCTATAACGGTAGGTTTACCACCTTCCATAACTGCTACAACTGAGTTTGTTGTACCTAAGTCAATACCAATTGTTTTTGCCATAATTTATATCTCCTTATTTTTATTGTAAGTTTAGGAGTTGAATTGTTTTGAAAAGTATTGAATCTTTTAAACCTATTTCAACCACATTATTATTAAAACACTATTTTCAAGAAAACCTTAAAAAATAAACAAAAAATTAATGTTTTGATTAATGGTTGAAATAAATAAAACATAAATTTTGTTGCATAATTAATCTTGAAAAGTGAAAATATGTGATACAATCAATATGTAGGGCAATTCCTAGATGGTGGAAACCTTTACTCATACACGACAAACTTCTGTTGTGCAAAGGTGTAGAGAAAGGAGGAAGCCGTGACGAAACAAGAAATACTTGTAATAGTAAAAAATGCCCTAATAGTACTAGGGCATTTGATACTTACTATCGCAAGTTTACTGTAGGGATTGTGCAAGAGGTCGAAAGACCTCTCCCTACTCTTTTATTATAACCGATTTTTTATAAATTTCAACCTTTTGTCCTAGTTCAACACATAATTTTTGTCAGGCAATGCCTAACCTACTAGCTAAGCATAAAATACTTGTTTTTTGAACTTGATTTATATAAAATAAAAGTGTAAAAATAACACTAGACAAATAGCTAACAATTTAAAAAATAGGGAATGGAAATATGACAAATAAGAACATACGTAACATCGCTATTATAGCCCACGTTGACCATGGCAAAACTACTTTGGTTGACTGCATGCTAAAACAAAGCGGTGCTTTTAGAGAAAACCAACAAGTTCAAGAAAGAGTTCTTGATAGCAACGATTTGGAAAGAGAAAGAGGAATCACAATCCTTTCTAAAAACATTTCAATTGAATACAAAGGAACAAAGATTAATGTTGTAGACACCCCGGGGCACGCAGATTTCGGCGGCGAAGTTGAGCGTGTATTAGGTATGGTAGACGGTGCTTTACTTATCGTTGACGCAGCAGAAGGTCCAATGCCTCAAACAAGATTTGTTTTATCAAAAGCTTTGGAACTTGGTATTAAAATTATTGTAGTAATCAACAAAATTGATAAGCCGGCTGGTGATCCGGACGGAACTTTGGACAAAGTTTTTGATTTGTTTACAGAATTAACAGACAGAGAAGACTTGATTGACTTCCCTTACATATACGCAAGCAGCTTGAACGGATTTGCTATCAAGCACCTTGACGATGAAAGAAAAGACATGGTTCCACTTCTTGATTGCATTTTGGAAAACATTCAACCACCTACAGGTGATGCTGAAAAACCTTTCCAATTCAGAGCTACAACTTTGGATTACAACGAATACGTTGGTAGAATTGTTATCGGTCGTGTTGCTAACGGTCGAGTACATTCACAAGATCAAGTTGCTTGGGTTAAGGCAGATGGAAGTATTGAACGTGGCAAGATAACTAAATTATTTGGGTTTAAAGACTTAGGTCGAGTTGAAATCGAAGAATCTGAAGCAGGTGACATTGTAGGTATTGCAGGATTTTCTGATATTCATATCGGCGAAACATTATGTGATCCGAATAATATTAATCCGCTTCCGCTTATTCACGTTGACGAACCTACTTTGCAAATGAATTTCTCTGTAAACGATAGCCCGTTTGCAGGTCAAGAAGGTAAATTTGTAACTTCAAGACAATTAAGAAAAAGACTTTATGACGAATTAGAAAAGAACGTAAGTTTGAGAGTTGAAGATACAGATTCTACAGATTGTTTCAAAGTAAGCGGTAGAGGTGAACTTCACTTAGGTGTCCTTATAGAAACAATGAGAAGAGAAGGTTACGAATTCCAAGTTTCTAAACCGGAAGTAATTTATAAAGGTGAAGGCGAAAATTTACAAGAACCGTTTGAAAACCTTCTTGTTGACGTTCCGGAAGAATATGCAGGTACTTGTATTGATAGACTTTCCGGCAGAAAAGCTACAATGACAGAAATGCAAAACGCTAATGGCAGAACAAACATGAAATTCTCAATTCCTGCAAGAGGTTTGATTGGTTTTAGAACAGAATTTATCCGTTTGACTCGTGGCGAAGGCATAATGTACCATACATTTGATGAGTATAAACCTTATGCTGGTGATATTCCAAAACAAAGAAGCGGTTCTATCTTGGCTCACGAACAAGGTGAAGCAATTCCTTACGCATTGGCTCAATTTGAAGACAGAGGTGTGTTCTTTGTAACACCAAAAACTAAGGTATACAGAGGTATGATTATTGGCGAAGGCAACAGACCTCAAGATATCGTGGTTAATATTTGTAAGACTAAGAAATTAACCAATATGAGAAGTGCGACCGCTGATGTTATGGTAACACTTCAAGCACACAAAGAATTGTCTTTGGAAGATTGCTTGGAATACATCGGAGATGACGAACTTGTTGAAATTACACCTGAAAATATCAGAATGAGAAAACAAGATTTGGTTAAATTTAAAAGTATATAGTGTACTACTAAAAGAAAAAATGGCGGCTTTTGTAAAGCCGCCATTTTTATAGCATAACTAACTCGTCCTAGTTGAAAAAAATAAGAATATCAGCTATAATGTAAATAGATAATTCTGATACGGTAAATCTTGCAACCGGACCAACAGGTGACAGTGGGAAAGCTAAGTCCACACAATCGGAATTATCTTTTTATTACTTATTTATATTTATTATAGCGTTTTTCTTTCAAGAAATGGAATGATTTTACAAAGTTTTCATTTTTATTTTTTGTGGTTTTTACAATTAATTTATAATATTTTTCATTTTCTTGAAATAACATTACATCATATCCATTTTTAGATTTAATTATTTTTGAAGGTCTTTCCGCTATTTGGGGAATTTTTAAATAATCCTCTAGTTTAACATCTGAATGAGTAATACAGTTTTTTACAATATTATCAATTGAAAATTTTAGAATAGAGCTTGTGCTTTCAAGTTCTTTTATCACATCAACAGATAATTTACCAATATTAATACAACCATTCAACACATCTTTGGAGATATGTGTTCTCGCAAAATTTACTCTTTCTCCTGCAGATTGTCCTTGAGTAAGTTGTTTTATTTCTTCTGCAATCGAATATCCATCTGCATAGAAACTATCAAATGTTTTATATTCTTTATTGGTACCAAAGTTCATCCACAATACCTCTAACTATCAACTTCTCGACCTTCATAGCACCCTTTTGCGTGGTATGAACTTCTGACAAGTGGATCAATTTGGAAATTTTTGAACCCAATTTTGCGTGCAAGAGCTTTCAAATTTTCAAATTCCTCTAGAGTATAATATTTATCAACAGGCAAATGTTGTTTTGATGGTTGAATATATTGTCCGACTGTTAGGATATCAACTCCTGCATTTGTTAAATCTGCAAAAGTTGCTTCAATTTCATCAATTGTTTCTCCTAATCCAACCATAAGTCCGGATTTCGTAGTAATATCAGAATTTGCTTTAATGTATCTCAAAACTTCTAATGACCTATCATAATCGCCTTGCGGTCTTGCTGTTTTGAAAACAGACCGTACAGTTTCTATATTGTGATTAAACACATCAGGCTTAGCTGAAATTATTGTATCTAAAGAAGTATACAATGGTTTTAAAGAATCTGCTTTAGAGCGAAAATCCGGTGTAAGGATTTCTATTTTTGCATCACAAATTTTTCTAATTTCTTCAATGCAGTTTTTGAAATGTTCTGCACCACCATCGGGTAAATCGTCACGAGTAACAGATGTTATAACAGCAAATTTAAGTCCAAGTTCTTTGATTGCTTCCGCTACATGTTTAGGTTCTTCTAAATCTAATGGTTGTGGTCTTTCAGTTGAAATATTGCAGTAGCGACAATTTCTTGTACATACTTGTCCCATAATCAAGAATGTTGCAGTGTTTGCAGAATAACATTCATTTTTATTCGGGCATCTTGCGCCTTCACAAACAGTATTTAAACATTTTGATTTAAGAATTCTTCTTACTGTTTTTGTTTTTTCTGTATCAATAATCGGACGTTTCAAATATTCAGGTAATCTTGGCATTGCTTATCCCTTTATCTCCCTTACCATATCCATTGTGTAACTATTAAATATTTTCAAAAGAATCTATAGCAATATCAATAATTGCAGTTCCATCATGCTTTATCGCTTTTTCTAAAGCCGGAATCAATTCTTCTTTTGCGTTAACTCTTATTGCGAATAAATCGTACGCTTCTGCAATTTTTGTAAAATCAGGATTTGTCATTTCCACCTGATATCTACGGTTGTATAGTTTTTCTTGCATTTGGCGAACCATTCCCAAGTAGCCGTTATTCATAATAATAATCTTTACCGGAATATGATGCTCTCGACAAGTTGCAAGTTCTTGCAAATTCATCTGGAAAGAACCATCTCCTGTTATATTAAGAACAAGCGTATTTGGGTTTGCAATATGTGCACCTATTGCAGCCGGAAGTCCAAACCCCATTGTTCCCAGTCCACCTGAGGTTATAAATTTTCTTGGCTTGTTAAAATGGAAAAATTGCGCCGTTAACATTTGGTGCTGTCCCACATCCGTTACCACAATAGGCTCGTAGTATTTTGTAAATTCTGAAAGCGTTTCCAGTACATATGATGAGTGTAAGCGAGTGTAATTTTCTTCCGGTATTAAAAATTCTTCATCTTCTCCCTTAAGAAAATCAGCTTCCATTCTCCATTTTTCTTGAGGAGCAAATAAATCTTGCTTTTCAATGCATTGAGTTAAAAACTCTTTAACATCCGCAGTGATTTCCAGTTGGAATTTTGAATGCTTATCTCCCAAATTTATGGAAACAACTTTGCAGTTTTTCGCAAAATCATTTTTCTTACAAGTTGTTCTGTCCGAAAAAGCAACTCCTAGCGCAATTAATAAATCGCATTGACTCAAGGCTTCGTTTGCAGCTTCAACACCATTCAAACCTATCATTCCCAAATATAAATTGTTTTCCGATGGATAAATTCCAATTCCCATAAGAGTTGATATCACGGGAATTTGTAAAATTGAAGTAAGTTTTTCGACTTCAGAAGCAGAATCTATACATCCTCCACCGACAAGAATAAGCGGACGCTGCGCATTATTTAATAAAGCGCTAATTTCTTTGATTTCGTTTAAATAATCAACGTGACAATCATTTTTTTGAATATTTGTTTCCAATTTTTGCGGTTTATATTCATTTTCAAGAATATTTCTTGGAAGTCCTATTACAACAGGACCTTTAACACCGGTTGAAGCTTCCATAAAGGCTTCTTTTAAAACTTGTGAAATATCATCTTTTGAAGTTACTTCAAAAACTTTTTTTGCAATAGATTTAGAAAGCGCTGTAATGTCGACTTTTTGAAACGTTTTACCATGTTTATTGATGCCGGAAACATCACCTGCTAAAACAACCAGTGGTGTAGAATCCGCATATGCGTTAGCGATTCCTGTCAAAGTATTTGTAAAACCGGGGCCGGAAGTTACGAGTACCACCCCGACTTGTCCACTTGTTCTAGCATAACCTTCGGCGGCATGGATTGCAGCTTGCTCATGTCTTGCCAGATAATGGCGAATTTGTTGGGTATTAGCCAATTCATTATAAATACTTAAAACAGAAGCTCCGGGGTAGCCGAATACACTGTCTACGCCCATCTCCAAAAGAGTTTGTACTAAAGTGGATGCTGATGTTTTTGTCTGAACTGAATGTATCATTGCATAGTAATTATACACAAAATGAAAATTACGGGCAATAATTACAAAAAAATGTAAATAAACACTTGATTTCTAATTTTGTTTAAAGTAAGATTGTCATGCATTAGCGATTGGATATTGTTATGTTAAATAGCGTAGTTCGTTAAGGCATTGAAAATCAAATATCGGGATGTGGCGCAGTTTGACTCTGCCGAAGAAAAGGTGACTAAACGTCACGTTTTCTGAGAGGTAGCACCGGAGGTGCGCAACAAACCAAAATGAAAACTGAATATATCGGGATGTGGCGCAGTTTGGTAGCGCACCTCGCTTGGGACGAGGGGGTCGCACGTTCGAATCGTGTCATCCCGACCATTTAAACCAAAAAGGGTTTCGGAAATTATCCGAAGCCCTTTTTGATTTAATAAAAAAGTTTAAATTTACAATTATAAAAAGAAAGAAGCCGTATATCCTACGACTTCTTCCCCCCTGTATGAGCGAACGACTAACTTACTATTCGCCGCTGCAACCAAATGCGATTGTAACATGTTCTTTAGGGTTAATAGTTGAGATTTTATAACCTTTAGCATCAACCAAGTAGCCAACTTCATCGCCGGTTGCTTGTGCTAAACCTACAGTACCGGAAATTGCTGTTCTTGTTAGGTCAATAGGGGCTTTAACTGTGTCTTTAACTACGTCACCTAAGCTTCTGCCGGCAGCCATAAATTGACCTTGGAAAGTTTCTCCTAAAGCAATACCTGTACCTGAAGCAACGTCTTCTAAAGCGTTACCTAAGTTAGACAACATACCGCCTGTTGTTCTACCTACAATACCTAACATTTGACCACCCCAAGTAAGTGGAGCTGTAACAATTCTTGATACGATATTTGGAGTATTAGATTTGTTAATTTCTGCGTTAAGTATTTGTCTTGGTAATGTAGCTTTTTGACCGCAGTGTTCAATTTCTGTGAACGCAAGTTTTAAAGCACCTTTTTGACAGCCGGATGGTCTGATTACTTCTACAACCTTACCATACACCTTAGAACCGCAAGGGTATAATTGACCGTTAATTGTAACATCTTCTAATGTTTTAGCCGCAAATCTTTGACCAACGTGAGAAGATTTAGCCGTAACTTGATCCTTAAATTCTAACTGTAATGTTGGAATTTTAACAATTTCTTCGTTTTCAATGAATGCTTTTTTATCAACCGGACAAATTGGACAGTCATTGTTTGCAGTTACAGGATTCTTATCTATACCTGCTGCAACACGAATATTTTGCAACATTGCTGCTATATCTGCACGAGAAGCATCTTTGAATGGCGCAATTGTATTAGGGTTTGGAGAATTATTTAAAGCACCTTTATCCAAAGCAATTGCTATAGGTATTTGAGCCCATTCCGGAACTGTATTACCGTCGCAATATTTAGATAAAATTTCTTGTGCTTTACATTTATCCATTGTTGGACATTTAACTCCCTTAGATAAAGCGCAAAGAGCTTCTGCACGAGTTACATTATGAGCCGGTTCAAATTTTCCGTTAGGATATCCTTTTAACAAATCTTGGTGAACAGCAGCAGTAATTGCAGAGTTTGCCCAATGATTTGTCGGAACATCAGAGAATAATTTTTCCGGTGCACAATTGTACATGTCTTTGTCTAAACCTTTAACTAACATTGTTGCAAATTCAGCACGAGTAATGTTACGTGAAGGTTTGAACAATCTGTCAGGATAACCTACTACAATATCATTTGTAGCTAGTTTGTCGATTTCGCAGGAAGCCCAGTAACCGTCAGGTACGTCCGGAAACATTTGCAAGTTTGCTGCAGCACCTGTCATGTTATTAAATGGTGACAAATCAAAAGGGACTAATGTTTTTTTGATTGCTTGCATAGAATTTGCTGTGCCCATTTGAATTGGACAGCCATTTCCATCCATTTTAGCTTCATCTCTAATGATTGGTGTTCCGTTATGTCTTGCTAAATCATTCAAACAAGGAATGTTTGAAGCCGCACCTGTAACAGAACCGTCAGTAGCAACAGTTGTACCCATTGTTCCTGCTGTAAGTTTGTTGATTTCTCTATTGACTGAGAAACCTTCTGCTGTGTAGATAGAGTCTTTTTCTGTACCTACAAAATTGTTGTACCCGTAAACAGCGTTAGGATATGAATAAACTTGTTTCATATCTTCTCGTGACAAATCTTTTACGCCAGGGCACAATGCGCATGAAGGAATTGGATCCGGTTCACATTGAGGAGCTGCTCCACAACCGCAGTCAGGTTGTGGCATTGCCTCACAAGGGCAAGCTGCACCTGTAACTTCCGGAATTTCTTCAATAGGACAAGCTCCCTGAGTAACAACAGGACGCTCGTCACATGGGCACGCTGCCATTACCGTATTAAATGAACATGTTGCTATTCCAACGGCAATTGCAGCTGCCACAGTAAGTTTTCTAATCGTCATTTTAACCTCCTTTTTGATAGGTAGAGTAGATGTTTAATCTATTGATTCAGAAGTATAAGTCCGTTATTTATTTTTGGGGAATTTTATGGCTTCTAAATTCAATTAGCATTTACCCCTTCCTGAGTTACCTCAAGAAAACTAACTTCTAAATTATGGAATTTTTCAGAGATTAAAACATTGCCGAAAAAGAGAGTCCAGTTGGGGGGTATGTAGGTGAGTGGAAAATTGAAAGTTGAAAGTAAAAAGTTGCTTTAAAAGGTTAAAGATTTTGTCAGCTTAGTAAAGCTGACCTACATGGCTGTTCCCTCTCCCACAATGAACGAGGGTTGTAAAGTAATATTTCGAGGCGCACATTCCCTCTCCATGGGGGAGGGCTAGGGAGGGGGCTTGCCCGCAAGGGAGAAATCTACATACAAATCACAGATTTTCGTGGCAATCTATAAATTATTATCAAACTGGATTACTTCGTCACTAACGTTCCTCGTAATGACGGCATTCTAATAGTTGCAACTACTAACCGCTTTAAAACAACTTTCCACTTTCAACTTTCAACTCATCAAACCACACTCGCATTCGTAGCTAGAGCGGATTTTATCCTAACATTAAATTAATAGCCAAACCGGATATAATACTTATCAATAAAAGTATAAAAATTATTTTTAATGTATCTTTAAAATCATTATTTTTAAGTAATACAAGAAGTCCTAAACCTGCATTAGCTAACAAACCGCTGATTACCGCACCAAAAGTAATTGTGCCTTTGATTAACATCATAGTAAGTCCGATTGATATTGCGCAATTAGGTATTAAACCTACAAATGCTGCAAATATTGGCTGCAAAAGCTTACCACCGCTTATAAAATCAGTGATTGTTATATTTGTTAAAGAGTAATTTAGAACAAGAGTTATTGCTAAGATAAATCCCCAGATATTTATTGTGTGTAAAATAGGGTGAATAATTATTTCACGCTTGTTTCCATGTTCCAAATCATGTTTACAGCAACCTTCTTCAATACGGTCTTCAAAGCTTTGTTCTGAATTTTTTACCAATTGAGCTTTTTGAGGAAGTGCAAAATCTACAAAATATCCCATTACAATGCCAATCAATAGTTTTAGTCCGACAATCGGTATTATCAAATAAGCTTTAGAAGGTGTTGCGAGCAAAATTGGAATTGTTTCATCAGAAGTTGATAAATACACTGCTATCAATGTCCCACGTGTAATAATTCTATCGACATAAAGACTACTTGCAATAACAGAAAAACCGCATTGAGGGAAAATTGCTGCAAGCGCACCAATTAGCACACTGCCTTTACCTGTCTTTTTTAATGTTGAATTGATTTTATCAGCATAATAAAATTCTAATATTTCTATTATTAAAAATACAAAAAACAAAAACGGTATCAAGTGAATACTGTCACATATTGCATCTACTGCCCAATCCGCAAATGGTAATTTTTCTACAATATTATCAATTGGTGCAAACAAAAACTCATTTATACTATTTATTTTTTCAATTAAACTTATAAGCATAATGTAATTAAACATCTAATTCAATAATCCGTCAATCCGATATTTGTAGGACTATTGACACCATTTTGATTTAAAAACCGCTTTATTCTATAATTAAACCAAAAGGGAAATATATTATGAATTATGATTTTAAATTAGCCGAAAAAGCGTTAGAAAAAGAATTTGAACAAGTTAATGAAATAAGAGATTATAACCAAAGAAAAGTTTTGAAAGCTTTTTTTGATAACAAAGTTGCACCGGAACACTTCTACACAGTTTCCGGCTACGGTCACGATGACTTGGGCAGAGAAGTTTTGGATAAAGTTTTTGCGCAAGTATTTTGTGCCGAAAAAGCACTGGTAAGAATCCATTTTGCTTCCGGTACACATACTCTTGCTTGTGCACTGTTTGGTAACCTAAGACACGGTGATAAATTACTTTCTGTTGCCGGTGCGCCTTATGATACCATGCAGGAAGTTATCGGAACAGCCGGAGATGAAGAAACAAAACGTTCATCATTGATTGGTAACGGAGTTTTGTATGACGAAGTTCCTCTAATAAACAACACTGACATTGATTTCGACAGATTAGAAAAAATGGTTGATAACACAACTACTATGGTTTTAATTCAACGTTCTAAAGGATATTCAACAAGAAAATCACTTTCTATGGAAACGATTGAAAAAATTTGTAAGATTGTAAAATCCAAAAATCCTGATTGTATCTGCTTTGTCGATAACTGTTACGGTGAATTTGTAGATAATAAAGAGCCGCTAGAAGTTGGAGCAGACCTGATGGCTGGTTCTTTGATTAAAAACCCCGGAGGAGGAATTGTAGAAGCCGGTGGTTATATTGCAGGTAAAGAATTGCTCGTTGAACGTGCCGCAAATAGACTAACAGCCCCAGGTATCGGTTCTGAAGGCGGAGCTATGTTTAATCAGCACAGACTTATTTTTCAAGGTCTGTTTATGGCACCATCAATCGTTTCAGAAGCAGTAAAAGGTGCTATTTTAGCAGCAAAAGTTTTTGAAGATATCGGATTCAATTCCAGCCCAAGACACGACGAAAAAAGAACGGATATTATACAAAACATAATCTTTGGCAAACCTGAGCATTTGGAAGAATTTTGTAGAACTATCCAATCTTTATCTCCTGTTAACGGCTATGTAACACCTATTCCGGAATATATTCCGGGGTATGAAGATCAAGTTATTATGGCAGGAGGAACATTTATTGAAGGTTCAACAATAGAGCTTTCAGCAGATGGTCCTATGCGTGCACCATATGTAGCTTATATGCAGGGTGGCTTAAATTATGCACACGTAAAAATTTGCTTGGAAGAAATTGTTAAAAAGTTGTGATACGAGTGAATAGTGAAAAGTGAATTGTAGATAATTGGTGCATAGTATGCACCCTACGATTTTTAAACATAAATTCGTTCAAAAAACGCAATTTACTTTGTCAGTGTAGGATGCATTCTATGCACCATTAACTTAAACTTAAACACAAAAAAGACTGGTGATATTGCCAGTCTTTTTTTAATCAAATTAAACCTAATTTTTCAGACTAAGCACGTTTGCTGCCTGAAATTGCTATTTGATGTCTGCCTTTAGCACGTCTTCTGTTTAAAACTTCTTGACCACCCGGAGTAGCCATTCTTGCACGGAAACCGCTTACATGCTGTCTTTTAATTTTTGTTCCTTCTAGTGTACGTCTCATTTTTTTATTCCCTTTTCAGCTTATTCTACTTATGATGACCTCATGCTATCGAAAACATGAATTTTAGTCAAGTGGGGGTTATTTTTTCATGTTATAATACAGGTATCAGAATTACAAAGGAGAAAAACAATGTCTTTAAGAAATGAACGAGTTAGGAAAGAATTAATGCGCGATATCTCTGATATTATCAGAAAAGAAGTTAGAGGGATTGAAGGCGTTTTATCAATTGTGGACGTTGAAGTTTCTCATGATAATTCTTATGCAAAAGTTTACTATAGTGTTTTAGGTTCAGAAGAACAAGTCGCAAAAGACAAAGAAATTATCGAAAAAAATACCGGCAAAGTTCGTTATGAAATCGGCAAGCGTATTAGATTACGTGTAACTCCGGAAATCAAATTCATCTATTCAGACGGGCTTGAACAAGGTTCTCGAGTACTTGATTTGATTAACAAGATTTCAAGCGGTGAGATAAAATAAATATGTTCGGATTTTTGAACGTATATAAACCAACCGGCAAAACTTCGCACGATGTTGTTGCTATTTTAAGACGTGTTACCAAGGTTAAACAAATCGGTCATACCGGAACGTTAGACCCGTTTGCTGAAGGAGTTTTACCTATTTGTATAGGAAAAGCTACTCGATTAATTGAATATCTTAATGACGAGAAAGCGTATATTGGAACAATTCAATTTGGAAGCTCTACCACAACTTACGATACAGAAGGTGAAGTTGTCAAAACTTCTGACAAAATTGTTACTCAAGAAGACATAGAAGAAAATTTGAAGTTTTTCCGTGGAGAAATTGAACAATTACCTCCAATTTATTCTGCAATAAAAATTAACGGCAAAAAATTATATGAATATGCCAGAGCTGGACAGGAAGTCAAAATTGAGCCACGAAAAGTTACCATTTTTGAGTTGGAACTCGTGAATTTTAACCAAGCTGCTCAACAAGCCGAAATTAGAATTGTTTGCTCAAAAGGTACTTACATCCGCTCAATTGCGAATGATTTAGGTGAAAAACTTGGAGCATTAGGACATCTAATTAAACTGGTGAGAATAAAAGCAGGTGATTTTTATGTTGACAATTCTATAAAACTAGAAGATTTGAATTCACCTGAAATCGTTACAAAGAAACTAATTTACCCCACAGAAAAATTAAATTTTGCTGTTTATAATTTGAATGAAGAAGAAAAAAAGAAAATATCTAATGGAATGACAATTATACCAAACCAACCATTTGAGATTGATGAATTTGTAACTTTAATGGACAAAGAAAAACTTGCTGCAATTGCAAAGTTTGATGGTAAGTTTTTGAAATGCGAAAAAGTATTTTTGTAACTTTAAATAACCAATATCATTATTGTCAGGCAATGCTTGACCTACTTTTTGATCAATAGTTTTATTTTAGAAAAACAAAATTATTAAATTTGAGTAACATAAATACTTGAAATTCTAGAGCCTATTGCTCTAATCCGCTAAGTATGCTATAATAACTGCGTGTTTATTATGTATAAGGAGAATACGAATGGTTGAAAAGTATTCAGATTGTGATTTTGAAGCACTTCTTGCTAAGTATGACTACAAATTTAAAAGAGGTGATATAGTAAAAGGGGTTGTGTGTGCTTATGAAGCAGATGGGGCGATAGTTGATATAGGTTCAAAATGTACTGCTTTTGTTCCGGCTTATGAAGTTTCATCAGATAGAAAAGCTAAGGTTCAAGATGTTTTGGATTTGAATACAGAGTATGAATTTTTGATTACACAAGATTGTGATGAAAACGGTAAATTCACTCTATCCTACAAGAAAGTTCATCTTGCACATACTTGGGCAGAACTTGAAAAAATTAAAGAAGCAGATGAAACAATCGCTGTTATTGTATCGCAAATGGTTAAAGGCGGTGTTGTTGTTGATGTTTCCGGTGTTCAAGGTTTTATTCCGCAAGGTCAATTGTGCGCAAGAGAAACAATTTGCAACCCTGGAGATAAAATAGAAGTTAAGATTTTATCCTTGGATAAATCTCAAAATAATCTAATTTTGTCTAACAAAAAAGTATTTGAAACAAATATGGCGGAAACACGCAAAAATGTATTTGCACAAGTTGAAGTCGGTCAAATTGTTAAAGGTGAAGTTGTTCGCATAACTGATTTTGGCGCATTTGTAAATGTTGGTGGTGTTGATTGCTTACTTCCACTTTCTCAAATTTCTTGGAAATGGGTTGAACATCCTACAGATTTACTCAAAGTTGGTCAAGAAATCAATGTTGAAATTATTGACATAGACCACGCAAAACAGAGAATTAGTTTGAGCTTGAAAAATACCGAGCCTGATCCATGGATTAAAGCAGAAGAAGAGTTAAAAGAAGGTGATATTAAAGAAGGTGTAATTACCAGAATTAAACCATTTGGGGCATTTGTAGAAGTTCTCCCTGGAGTTGAAGCATTGCTTCCACAATCTTCTCTTGTTGCTTATCAAAATAAAAATAATTGTATTCTTAATGCTGGTGATAAGGTTGATACACAGATTATCAAGTTTAATCCGAAAGATAAAAGAATCTCTCTTGGTGTCCCTGGAGAAGAAAATAACTAAGATTATTTAATAATAATTTACTTAAAAGGATGTTCAAAAATGAACATCCTTTTAAGTGCAATATATAAATGAAGGTATCGTAGCAAAGTTAAAATTTCCTGTTTTGGCAAAATAGAAATTTCCCCTTTTTAATTCAATGCTATAATCATGTTTAATCTTACTAAAGCATACTTATCAAATAATATTAAATTAAGCTTCAACATGGCAAAAAAAATTTTTACGTGTTTTAATATTACAGAGCAAATAAACAGGAGATATGTAATGAGAATTAACACGGAGTATAACAACCATAAGAGCAATGTAAATTTTGGTGCAAAAATTCTTGCAACAGAAGCTACACTTGAGGCATTTAAGTATGCTAAAGAATTATTGTATAGCAACAATAGAGAAAATTTTTTGGTTGTTGATAAATTTTGTAAGGGTATGGATAAAGCTCTAAATTTTCCATCTAAGGAAAAAGGTTTTGTTAACTATGTTGGAAAAGACTGTATTGGTTTTGGTGTGCCGGCTTGTCCTAAAATTATCTCCACTAACTATAAATTAAATGCACCTTGGCAAAATGCACATGGAGATGTTTCGTTAGGAGAACGAATCATGTTAGAAAAGCCATCAGTACCACAAAGTGTTGGTGGAGATACAATGGCTTTGTATTTAGATAGTTTCAAAGGGCGTACAAACTTCCCTTCAAAGTTAAAAACAATCCCTTTAACTCCGCTTCCGACAAAAGAAGATGCAATACAAAAACTTCAAAATAAATTGCTAGAAATGCTTCCAAATATTGGCTTCTTCCCAGAAAAATTATTTGCAAGAAAGGAAGGAAATCGTGAATTAAATAAGGATTTGTGTAAACTAACAGAGGCACATGCATGGAATAACATTGCAAAATGGGAGCCACTTCCTGTTGAAGAATTAAATAGAATAGATAACATTGACAGAAAGAATATTAAAGAATTTGCAGAAAAACACGTAGAAGAATCTATTATACAAGATGAAATTAATGAAAAAAGTCAATTTTCTGGTAATGTGAATAAGTTTAAATTTCTCAATAGGTTATTAGAAAACTTTGCTCCTAACTCAAAACATGCAAGAGCAATTGAGGAAGAATTGTATAAAGTTCGAGAAGTAGAACATAAATATTTGCAAAGCTTAAAAGATAGGTTAACTCCAGTTAAATCAACAGATAATCTAGATCCTAAAAATAAATATTCGTATTTTATATCAACATCATACGAAAATTTATATAAAGAAAATGGCATAAGCTAGGTTGTGAAATTTTTAAATTTTAGCCTCAAATTCGCTTGTTTTTTGAAGATTTTAGAGGAAAAAATGTAATCTCAAAAAATATAATGTTCTGCGAAAAGAGAAAAAGCTCTTGACAATAGTTAGATATCTAACTATAATATAATTATATGAAAGAAATGTTATCTTTAGTATCAAAAATTCATGAAAAAGGAAACCGTTTTATTATTGAAGAATTAAAAAATAATGGTGCAGAAGGACTTGTACCAAGTCATGGTGATATTCTTGTTTGTCTTTATAAAAACGGTAAAATGACGATGAAAGATATTGCAAATAGCATTCATAGAACAAAACCAACGGTTACGGTCTTGGTTGATAAACTAGAAAAACTAGGATATATAAAAAGAGAAGCTTCTGATGAAGATAACCGTTCTACAAATATAGTTTTGACTCAAAAAGGTGAAGATTTTAAAGTGATATTTGAAAAAATTTCAAATGAATTGAATAAAATGTTATACAAAAATTTATCTCCAGAAGAGTCTGAATTAATAGAAAACCTTTTAAGAAAAGTATAAAAAAATTTTTTACAGTAATAGTTAGACATCTAACGAAAGGAGAAAACATTATGACAAACTTTAAAAAAGAAGAAATCGGAAAACTTAGTGAAGTAGGCAAAAATTATGAAAACGGTAAAGCATTTTTGCATGATTTGCTAGGATTAACAAGTTGTGAAATTTCAGTTAGTGCAATGCCTGCCGGAGTAAAATTGCCATTCAATCACAAACACAAACAGAATGAAGAAGTTTATATTTTCTTAAAGGGTGAAGGCTCAATGACTTTAGATAATGAAGTTGTTGAGGTTAAAGAAGGAACTTGCGTAAAAGTTCTTCCAAATGCCGTAAGAACAATGGAAGCAAAAACTGATTTGGAATATATTTGTGTTCAAGCAAAATCTAATAGTTTAGAACAATTTGGACTTGGCGATGCTGAATTGTGCTAAAATTGGCAGGGGCAAGCCTTAATAATTGATTAAAAAACTGCCGCATGAGATGATTATATAATTTATTTTCAACTCCGACAAATCTACTACAAAATAATAAAATAAGAAAATGACTTAAAATGGTCAATGGCTGAGAAGCTTATGATTATTAATAAAAAAATATGCCAAGAACTCTGTTGAAACGATTGTATAATCTGACGGATAAATTTGAAAGAGGGAAAGTGGGTATAATTAAGAAAATGTTTGAATTTTAGCCACTTCCCTCGTTTCAAGAAAAATTATCCTTTTTATCCTTTTCTTAGCCCTAAATTTATCCTTTTTTCCTGCTTGTTTTGGAAAATTTACCTACAACTCCGACAAGGTTTGAGTTTTGCAAGGATAGAAAAAGGATAAAAACTTCCGAGAGGTGGGAATATTTTTGATAGATTAGTAAATGCACTTTACAAAATTATTTTTGGTGCAAAAATTTGCACCCTACTGACTGACCCTAGAAAACCAGCCAAAATAATAGAGTCAGGTAGAAATGAAATTATCGGACAGTTGGTATTGCCACCATTTGGAACAGGCTTTCAAATTTATTAATTATATACCGATAGTTCGTAGGTCGTGTTGGACTATTGTCATCCAACACGACTAATACATAAATTTTAATGTCGTGTTCAATGAAAATTGTTGAACACGACCTACAACTTTTTTCTTAATCCAAATAGCATTTATTTTCTATATTGTGCAATTTTAGTAGCAATAAAGCTATCTGTAAGATTGTTTTGTTCTTTCTCTTGAGTGTCTTTGTTAACTAACATTAATTCATCCAATTCCTTTGTTTTAGTTGCAATTTCATTTGTTAAATAATACTTTAGAGCATCTATAGCAGACGCACCTGTTTGTTGGGAGTATATATGTGTTTTTTCAAAATATTCATCAACTAATTTATTGGAATCTAATGACTCACCGCGTAAGTTCGCACATTTTTTCTGTAAAGTAAGCAAATCAATTCCTTGCATGTATAGCTCTTTATTTTCTAATCCATCAATAGAGTTCAATAAGTTTTTAACTGCATTTGCTTGTATATCCCAATTTTTGCTTAAACTTCCTAATGGATTTACATCTTCTAAATCTGCATAAAATTGTTGAGCAATATCATAATCAATATTTTCTGTAATATAATCAAGATTATTAAAAATTGAAACTAATCCCGGATTAGTTATGCCAAGGTCTGTAAGAATGTCTTGTGCTGCTTTTGCAACGATACTCTGTTTTTCTTCATATGTAACATACTTTGAGAGTTCTTTTTCATTACTACATCCTAAGCTGTTCATATAATCTTTGAATCCTTGTTCAAAATCAAAATTATTGACTTTATTGCAATACTCTTGCTTCCTTGCCTCATATTCTTCTAAGCTATAAGTTTTAGCAGCTTCAAGCGGACTAATTCCCCCCATAGATTCTGCAAGTATTACATTCTTCTGTCTTCCTACATATTCTGAGTATGAACGATAAATGCTATCATGATAAGTATGGTTTTCATTTCTAATATTTGCATAGTCATTACATATATACTTTGAAACTTCTTTTTGCCTAAGTTTACCTTCAGTATCACCGGAAGTATTTTGAGCATAATCTAGTTGATAGTAGTAATTATTTGAGCTTACAGCAGAAACCATTTTCTCCCTCCCATTGCATAATATGATTATAAAAGTGAGTTTGATATTTTTTATCCGCTATTTAATGTAAAAAAATGTTAAAAATAGCTACTTGGGTACTATACTCATGACCAGTATTGTATGTAATATAATAATGGTGTTATTATTATGAAAATCAGCTCTGTTGAAGATGTTAAAGCAAATGCAGACTTAATGAATTTAGTAAATTCCGCTTGGACTACTGCAGCATAAGAAATTAAAAAAGGGAAGCATTTGCTTCCCTTTTTTCTTAATCCAAATAGCATTTATTTTCTATATTGTGCAATTTTAGTTGCTATGAAACTATCATCAATGTTAGCTTGTTCATTAGATGTATTTTTTTCTACTAAAAGTGACTCTAATTCACTCAATTCTTTAATTCTCAGCTCTAATTCAGCAGGTAGGTATTGTTTTAAAAAATGTTTCATATCTATCCCACCTTCAGAAAACATATAATCTTGGTACTTTTGAATAAAGTAACTTTCGTAATCAAATGATATCTCATTTCCCAGCTTTTTTTCACAATCCTCTTTTTTGCAATAGACTTCATATAAATCAAGTCCCATACACACCAAATCTTTATCTTCAGAAGCAATGCTTGAATCATTTATGAGTTGTTTTAAAACCTCTACTTCTTCTTCAAATCCTTTTGCATTATCATAACTCTGTAGAAAGTTCTGTATTTCTGCCACGCTTTTTCCATCAAACAACTTATCAAATTCGTATTCAGGTAATATACGCCCCATCCCATGTATTCTACCGTTTAGGCCAATGAGGTGGCTAGATGCACTCAACGTTGCAATTTGTTTTAAGTCTTCTACACTTTCATAGCAATTTCCTAAAGCTTGTAATTCTGTTTCGTCTTGGCAACCACGACTTTTTAAATAGTCCTGAAAACCCTTATCAAAATTAAAATTATTCACCTTTTCATAATAAATAGCTTTCCGATTTTCATATTCCTCAATACTTAATTTTGAAGCATCATCTGCTGTAGGTGCAATAATTTCTTGTTTTAAGAGTTTCTTTTGCGTGCGGACATAATCATTATATGATAAGGCTTTGTAAATATTATTATTATCAAAACTCATATAATCATTAAATATATCAATAGCAGTTTCTTTAGCAGAATACCTACTATTATCATTCACACCTTCATTTCTATTTTGTGTAATTAAATATGATTGGTAATAGTTAGTATTAGTATTGATAGCTGATACCATTTTTTACCCTCCAAGTCAAAATCTCATTAAGATTATAAGAGTAAACTTTAAGTTTTCAATCCTCTATTTAATATAGAAAAATAAAAAATAACCTACCTACCTAGCTAGTATGTACATGACCAATATTATGTGCTAATATAATGCTGTGTTACTCTGATAGACAGGATAAGCTTGTAGGTCGTGTTGGACTATTGTCATCCAACACGACTAATACATAAATTGTAATGTCGTGTTCAATGAAAATTGTTGAACACGACCTACAACTGCAACATTTCTTATTTTAAGAATATCACTCCAAAATACAAATTGCTGAAATCCAGTAATATAAACAAAAAAATATGCCAAGAACTCTGTTGAAACGATTGATTATCGTTTCAATAGAGGAAGTCGAGTTCGCTTTTGCGACGAGACGTATATTAGATATAATTCCGAGTTGTGGTTATTGATGGTAGTTATATAAACAAAAAAATATGCCGCAACTCGGAATTGAACCAAGGACACAGGGATTTTCAGTCCCTTGCTCTACCAACTGAGCTATTGCGGCATATTTATTTAATTTTCACTGGGTTGGTAGAGCAAGCTCTACATTTTCCCTATACGTTCCGCCTCTCGGCTCCACTGGGGAGCTATTGCGGCATATTTATTTAATTTTAACTCGACTAACTTAAAAGCCGTAAGTCTATTGTACTTGCTAAATATAATTAATCAAGTCTTTTTTTAGAAAAAATAATAGGAAGAGCAAAGACTCTTCCTATATATTATATCCTAATTCTGTGGAGCAAGCCAAGCTGTTACGTTTCGACCTTCTACCATCGGTTTCTTTTCTACTGTAACAGGGTCATTAGCTAAATCTGCAATAAATCTGTTTGCCAATTCTACAGCTAAACTAGAATGCTGCATTTCACGACCTCTTAACATTACAACAATTTTAACTTTGTTGCCTTGAGAAATGAATTTTCTGATATTTTTCAATCTTACTTCATAATCGTGAGTATCAATCTTATAGCGAACTTTTACTTCTTTTATATCAATTACGTGTTGTTTTTTCTTAGCTTCTTTAGCTTTCTTTTCCAACTCGTACTTATATTTTCCGTAATTTAATATCTTTGCTACAGGAGGGGCTTGATTAGGGCTAATAACAACCAAATCTAAATCTGCTTCTTCTGCCATTCTCATTGCTTGTGATGTAGGCACAACGCCGTGATTATTACCTTCTGCGTCAATTAATCTAACTTCTCTTGCTCTAATTCTTTCATTTATTAGAGGTTTGTCCTTGCCTTTGTTTTGGCTTCTTTCTTCGTTTGCGATAACTTGTTCTCCTTTTATTTTATTATCTTTTTACAATATTTATAATATCATGCTTATGCCATTTTTCAAGTATTTACTAGTTTTCCATGCCGGAAATATAATTTGAATTCAAAGCTAGCCACTTATAAGCCTCATTAACTTGTGGAATATCCATAACAAAAGTTCCGCCATAACGCCCTCTGACAAATGTTATATATCCTTCATCAGCCAAATTATCCAGAGCTTTCTTAATCGTTTTAGCACTGACTTGATACATCTGCGCAAACTCTGTAATCGCCGGTAATTTAACTCCAACTTCGCAATTATCAGCAATATAATGTCTAATTTTCTGTTCTACACGTTCGTAAAAATACAACTCATTTTTTGCAGAACCACCAAGCACAACCGTTCCATACTGTCCACGTCTGGTAAATAAAATACCATCTTTTGATAAAAGTTTAATAGCATCATGTACAGTTTTTACACTAACTCCAAACTTCTTTGCCAAATCAAAATTAGCTAGCAGTTTATCACCAATTTTGCATTCTTCTTCAACATATTTTTTAATGCTTGCCGCAATTTTCTCCACAAGCGTTTGAAGCTCAACTTTTTCAATATCAAAATCTACATTACAAACAATAAATGCACTGCCCTCTTTTTTAATAATTCCATCTGTAATCAAGCTGCTAATAGCCATACGTGTTGTTGCCGCAGAAATACCGATAATATCTCCTAGTTTTCTTGTTGCTGGAAGATAATCACCACTTTTATACCCATTATTAACCAAAAATTCTTTAATCGTTTCTACAGCTATTTCACGCTTGGAAGTTAATTTCTCTATAGAATGATTAACACTTGAAGGTTTGATATAAGTTCCGATTCGCTGTTTAGATTCAACCAGACCATAATCCTCAACGTTTCTAAAAACGTTTTGTATAGTCCCTTTGCTCACACCAATATGAAATGCCAAGTCTTCTTTTAATGGCAACAAATCATAAGGCTTAATACTTTTTGTACTAAGCGATTTCTCTATCCAACTTATCAACCAGCCGGATATCTTATTTACTTTATTTTCGCCGGATAGAAAACTGTGTACGTGCGGTGACATTTCTGCAACCGTAATACGTCGTGGCGCACTATTCTGTGACATAAAAAACCTTTATTATTGGATTAATATTCTAAATATACCCTATAATATAAAAACATTCAAGACATATGCAAGTAAATGTTACAAAACATGTAACATACGTTTGTTGTTACATAAAACTGCACATTTAACGTCGTCCTGAACCAGATTAGGACAAATAATACAAGTGTTTATAAACTGTTTTTAGTTATTTTAGTTATTGTCAGGCAATACCTTGACCTACAAACTTTTATAAGTTAAAAATTGAAAATGGAAAGTTGTTTTAAACAGTCTGTGGTTCTACCTATCGATTTGTCGTCATTGCGAGAAAATTGAGATTTCCGATTCATAGTTTGGCAAAAATTTCTGAGAATTTTCGTGGCAATCTATAATTCTTCTGGATTACTTCGTCACTAACGTTCCTCGTAATGACGTCATTATGGTAAGTGTGACTACTAACTGTTTTTAAAACAACTTTTAATTTTCAGCTTTTAACTTACCAAATCCACTCGCATTCGTAGTAGCGTAAGTCAGCTTTACTAAGCTGACAAAAGCTTTAACCTTTTAAAACAACCATCCACTTCTCACTCCTGCATTCGTAGTTCACTAACGTTCACACAACAGCGGTCTTCCTAACTAGGACGATAACTAACTATGATGCTTAGTCAAAATCTTTTTGACTTGCGTTGCCAATTCATCCTGATCAAAGTTATCTTTAGAAATATAGTAATCAACATTCATTTTGCCTAAGCGTGATTTTGCCGATTTTTCAGCAAGAGAACTCATTACGATAATAGGAATATCTGCATACATTTCATCATTACGCAAGCGTTCAATAAACTCATACCCATCAATTTTTGGCATAGTTAAATCGGTTATAATCAAATCATAATGACTTGTACTCAATTTCGAAAGCGCTTCACTGGCATCCAATACGGCATCAACCATATATCCGATATTTAGCAAGATATTCTTAACCATCGTTCTTGTGGTGATTGAATCATCAACAACGAGTATACGTTTATATGAAAGAACATCCACAGGTAAAAGTTTTTGATTATTTGCCGATGTTACAGCTTTATTAAAATCAAAGTGCATAATATCTTGCATGTTCAAAATCAAGCACAATTCGCCGGAAGCAAGGTTTGTAATACCGGAAATATTTTTAACTTTATAAAGTGGAGGTGATAACTTCTTCTGCAATATATCCTGATCACCAAGAAGTTTATCAACAACCAAACCAATGGTCTTTTCATCTGATTCTACAATAAGTATAGTTTCTTTTTCGCCTCTTGGAGCCGGCTCTAAATCCAAAATATCTGACAAATAGTAAAGCGGAATTATTGCATTGTTATACATAATTGTACGCATGCCATTATTTGTCTTAATTTCATTTTGTTTTTTAAGTACAAAAGTTGTAATAACTTGGATAGGAATCGCAAAAGTTTGACCGGAAATTTGTACAAGAAATACCCTCAAAGTCGTAAGTGTAACAGGGATTTCAATATGTACACAGCTACCTTTACCGAATTCTGATATAACTTTTACTTTACCGTTAAGTTGAGAGATTTTTGTTTTAACAACATCAAGTCCGATACCTCTGCCTGAAATACTTGTAATAGAATCACCCGTAGTGAACCCAGGCCAGAAGATAATATTCATAATAGCTTCGTCTGTCATATTATCAACATCTTCTTGAGTTAAAAATCCTCGAGAAACAGCTCTATCTTTGATCTTCTGGAGGTTAAAACCTTGACCGTCATCCAAAACTTCGATAATAACTTTATTGTCATCTTGCTTTGCAGACAAAAGAATTCTACCAACAGGGCTCTTGCCGTTAGCAATTCTTTCTTCTTTCGTTTCGATACCATGGTCAATCGCATTACGCAAAATATGTATCAAAGGGGTTTTAATTTCTTCAATAATCTTTTTATCAGCGCAAGTATCTTTACCTTCTATTTCAAAATCAATATCTTTTCCTTTTTCATTTGCAATATCACGAACCATTCTGGAAAAAGAATTAAACACTGTTGAAATAGGCATTACACGAATGTTTTTAACCATAGATTCCATCTCATCTATGATTAAACGCATTTTCATATCATCTTCTTTAGAAGCACGATAAAGTGTATTCAAATCATAAATTGTTCTTGATACATTTTGCGTAATGTCCAGCAGCAAAGAGAATACTTGTTTTACAAAAACACCTGTATATTGGTCAGTATTACCGGATTGCAAATATTTGCGATTATAATATCTCAAGTAATTTGAAGTTTTAAGCAAATCTTTTTGACAAATTTCATTTGCATTCTTAATAGAATCAATCTTTTCAAGATTTTTTTCTGTCTTAATCTTTGTAATAATCAACTCACCAAGCTGATTAACAAGCGTATCTAATTTTTGCGCATTAACGTGAAGAGTTTTAATTTCTGTCGAACTTGCAGATTTTCCAGTGGAAGCAGTTTGGGTTGAAAGCGTTTTAATTTCACTAACTCCAGAATCTTTTTTGTAATTCAATTCCAAAAGCTGTTTCATGATTTCCAACTGTTGTAAAATCAAATCACTGTCAAGATTTTCATTTGGAGAAGCGCAATACTCAACAGCGCTTTTAAGCGTCATCATCATTTGTTCTTCAAGCTGAACAGAATTTTCGGAAATAAAATCTAAAATATCAACAATTATAGCAATCAATTCTAAAATATTCTGGTTATCAGTATTTTCTTTCAGCTGCAAAATATCTTCTTTAATTTCTTTTGCATAAACACTACTACCTTGAAGCATGTTGATTTTTTCTGCAATATCAAAGAATGTTGTTCCACCCTCTTCTGTTTCTATGCAAGAAGTCGTAAACTTGGCTGCAGCAGAACTCAACTCATTACGCAGTTCCAAAATTTCACTAATTGTAAGTGTATTGGTTGCATTCATAACAAAATCTATTTTCGTAAGAATGTTTTCCAAAGATGTTTTAACTTCGTACAAATTAGAATCCTTAAAGAAGTCATATATTTTTTGGACATCTTCTTTAAGGATAACTATATCTTGTGATTCTTCTTCCGGTACGATTCCGTCAATAATCTCAAAACAATCGTTGAACGCAGTGTTTATCTCTTCTTGATGTCCAACCAAAGTTGAGTCCTCTGCAATATTAGCAAGCTCAGAAATTACTTCATTATTTTCTTTAAAAGTCTGTTCATTAATCTCTGTTTCCAAAATATATTCCAAATTTGACACAGTAGCAGTATATGAATCGTCAATAATTTCACGTTCATTTTTTATTGATTCCTGCAAATATTTAGCCGCAACTTCCAATGTGCGTGACATCAAATTAAGAACTTCTTTATCAAGAGTAAACTTGTCATTATTTACTGCATCAAAAATATCTTCCATTTTATGAAAAATACTCTGAATGTTATTAAAACCAACCATTCTAACTGCACCCTTGATACTGTGCAAATCTCTATATGTGTTGGCGATAAGCTCTTTGTTTGCAGGAGTTGCTTCCAATGAGAAAAAATTATTAAAAAGGCGCTCAAGGATTTCTTCCGACTCTGTCTGGAAGATTGAAAAAAGCTCTTTATTATTTTCTTTTTCAGGAAAATCCACTTGAATACCTTTCCTCTAAACTAATTGTCCATTGTAGAATTTTTCATTTCGTTAGAAAGAGAATTCAATTTCGCAATTTTTTCTGAATTTGCTTGCCATGTTTGTTCCAAAGTTTTTGCAATTGCAGAATTTTCTTCATCTATGGAATTCAAACGTTCGATGATTTCATTTTGTTTTTTAGCATTTTGGTTAAGAACATCCAAAGAATCGAGAATTTCTGTAATAAAGTTTAATAATGTTTCTGAATTAGAAGAAACTACATTAATATCCTTTACTACTGATTCAATTTCTTTTGAACCTTCTTCTGTTGCCATTACGGTTGAATTTGTCGTACATTGAATATTGCTGGTAAGAGAAGAAATTTTTGTAATTGCTTGTTTGGATTCATCAGCTAATTTTCTGATTTCACCTGCAACAACCGCAAAACCTTTACCATGTTCACCTGCTCTTGCAGCTTCTACTGCGGCATTAAGCGCAAGCATGTTTGTTTGTTCCGCAATATCATCAACTACGCTGATAGTGCTGCCGATTTGTTGAGAATGTTCAGACAATTCCAAGATAAGTTCTGCAATCATTTGTATTTTTTGTCTTAAAACTAGCATTTTGTCTGCATTAGAAGAAATTGATTCGTGTTCTTTTTGAGAAAAATTTATTGATTGATTAACTTGTTTTTCTGCATTTTTAGTAGTTGAATAGCAATCTTCTGACAAAGCTTTTAATTTTTCTACAAGAGAAGATACCGTTTTTGCGTTGCCTGCCATGCTTTCGAAAATACGTTTTTGAGCATTTACTGATTCTAAAAATTCTGATGTTGTTTCTTCTAAAGACTGTGATTGAAACACTACAGACTGGCGCAAAGCTCTTAAAAGCCACTGTTTTGTAATAACATGCACCGTTACAAACAGAACAATAATTACTGCCAAGAAGGCCAATGTATCATACGGTTGAAGATTGCATAATCTTGCAAAAAAGATAAACACCACACAAATGGTAAAAAATACTACTAAATCTATGATACATTTTATATTGAACTTTTGTTTAAGTCCGAAATTAAATTCACTGCGCACTTCTTCTCTCCTATAGTTTTTTTAGCTATTTTATTATATAATCATTTTATACTAAAATGGCAAAAATTGGAATAATATAAATATATGACAGCGAAGATTTTATTGGTAGAAGATAGTGATACCCAGTTAAAGTTTTTGAGAGATGGGCTTGTAGAGAACGGTTTTGAAGTTGAAACCGCTACTAATGGTGCAGAAGCATACAAAAAGATTTTTGAATGCATTCCAGATATTGTCGTTTCAGACATTATGATGCCGGTAATTGACGGATATCAGCTATGCAGAATGATTAAAAATGTTGACGAAGTTAAAAAAATTCCTGTAATATTACTCACCATTCTAGATAAAAAAATCGACAGTTTCTGGGGTAAAAAAGCCGGTGCTCAGTTGTTTTTGTCTAAATCAATTGATATAAAAGAATTAGTGCGCAATATTAATGCTACACTAAGACGTTATCCCGTAAGTGAAGAATACAAGCTTGCTTTAGCTACAAAAGCAACTCCTGATTCTGCCCAGACAAGACTTAATTCAATATTGAATGACCTGCTTTTAAAATCAGTTTTCGCCAATGAATTTCGTAACTTAAGTGACTTTTTAAATTACGAAAGAATTCTTGTAGAAAAACTATTTAACCTGATGAGCTCTTTTGTAGAATATAGTGTTGCAGGTATATATTTCGCATCTCCGGATGATTTTGCAGAAAATATATTATATATTGATACTCTTGGCAGAAATCTGCAAAAAAGTTTACTATCTGATATTCAGTATGACTTTTTCAGAAAAATGGAAGAACAGAAGCCCATTAAAGACAACAAATTTGAAGTTGTAAGAATGCTTCTTGGTAAAGAACTTGATTACAAGTTTACGGATTTAAACTCAAAAATCATTATTCCTCTTGTATTTGATAGAAAACTAATTGGCGGAATTTGTTTTTATACAAGGCAAGATATTGATTATGCTTCTTTCAGATATTTCGATATTATGATTAGCGAACTTCTTGCGATTTTCAAAATGAAATATCAATATACAGAAAAAGAATTCATGTCTGTATTGGACGGTTTAACAGGATTATACAATCGTCGTCAGTTTGAAATCGGTTTAGAACAAGAATTCAACCGTACAAAGCGGCATCCGTCTGACTTTAGTTTAGCGATTCTTGATATTGACTTTTTCAAAAAAGTTAATGATACTTACGGACATCAATACGGTGATTATGTCTTAAAAACTGTTGCAGATTTGATGAAGGCGGCATTCAGAAAAACAGACCTTTTGTACCGTTATGGTGGTGAAGAACTCATTATGATTATGCCGGAAACTAATATTGAAGGCGCAATTATTCCGGTTCAACGATTAAGACGTTCGATTGAAGAATATAATTTTGAATACAACGGAGTCAAAGCTAAAGTTACGGCAAGTATCGGTCTTACAATGAACTATCAAAATTTGAACTCACCGGCAGAAATTCTCAAGTCTGCCGACGAAGCGTTATACAAAGCAAAAGAGTCCGGAAGAAACAGGGTAATATTACATGAACAGCAATAACTATATAGAACAAAAAAAGAATACTCACCTGTATTTTAGCATTGGCGGCAACAAGTATGCCATTAATTCTGATAATGTTCTGGAAATTATGAAACTTCCACAGTTGGATTATCCACAAAAGTTGCCTAATAATATAGTTGGATTGCTTAAATATAACAACTTCGTAATCAATGTTGTTGATATCAGATTTTATTTGAACATGGAAGTTCAGCCATACAGCACCAATAATGAACTGATTATTATAAAAACAGATGAAGTAATTTTTGGTATCATTACAGACAAAGTTCTCGGTATTCTTGCATTTGATGCAGCAAATGTTGATGCAATTCCATATGCAGATAGCAAAACTATTATTGAAGCGCTATACAAGCTTAATCAAGAAACTGTTTTTATAATAAACATATACGCAATTGAGAATTTGCTCAAACAACACGATAACAAGTGGGAAAATGTAGACATTCCGGCTTTATTTCCGCAAGACAAAATATCAAAAGATATTATGAGCAAAAGAACGCTTGCAATTGCCAATAAATCCAATTTAAAACTAGCTTCCGGCGAATTGCACGCTAAAAACAAGTATATTTCTTTTAACTTGAATGATGACTCTTATTGTATTGAATTAACTTATGTAAAAGAAGTACTCAAAGACACTTCTATTACACATGTTCCCGGAACACCGGATTTTATTGAAGGCATAATGAATCTTAGAGGTGACTATATTACAGTTTTGAATCTAAAGAAATTTTTAAATTTGCAAGCAACAAAAACATTAGATAAAAAACCTGTTGTTATTGTAAAGTGCAACGAATTAAAACTTGCATTATTAATTGATAAAATCAATGAATTGTTTGAAATTCAGGAAGATAATATGCCAGACACTACGGATGGTTATTTCTTAAATGAATTTATTTATAACCAAACTCTGTATACAACATTAAATGTTGATAAAATTACATCTGACAAAAAAATAATTGTTACTGATATGTAGTTTAAATAGTGGATACGTAGAATTCTAACATTGTGGTAGAATACAATTTATGAAGCAGTATAAAAAAAGGGCGTTGGCATTAGTTCTGGCTTCAACAATTACGGTAGTTGGAGCTTTTGGCGCAGAAAATTATAAAAACTCTCTTATGTCACTTGGGTTTAAAAATTACCCGAATGGCGATGTTAATTTGACCATTTACACAAAAGACAGATACGTTCAAAATATCAGCCCAATACGTAAAGATGCCAACACATATGAAATTTTGCTTCCAGAAACAGACAGCCAACTACCAAGCGATATTCCTATCGGAAGAAATGTACAAAGCATTGATGTTAGAACATTACCATATACTAATTCAGGTGTTGGATACACTAAAATTATTGTAGTCACACAAGAAGAACATCCGCTTTATTTAGAAACATCATTATATGTGGAAGATAAAACACAGCCGGCACCGCAATTAGAAACTACTCAGAAAAAAGCTGAAACAGTGAGTGAAGAAGAAAAAAGTGAGATTCGTGATGATTTAAGCACGATGAAAAGAATGAATAGCGGTTTGCAGTCTGAAAGCGGAGTTAACCAAACTACTCCTGTTGATATAAAAGAGAGTGTAAAACAATTTCAGCCATCAGAGCCGGCTCCTGCTAAAGTTAAGGTGCCGCAACAACAAGAAGAAAACACTACACAAAACGAAATAATAAAATTTATATTAGGCGCATTACTTGTTGTTACAATATTTATATTTTTCATGCTTAGAGCAAAAGAAAAAATGGCAGATATTACCGGTGAACAACTTAATTTGAATCTTGATGACGATGATGACAAGCCTAAAAAAATCAAAAAACCTAAAATCAATACAACAATAAAAAACCTTGACAAAACATACAAAAAACCAATATCTATGCCGGTAAAACAGCAAGATTTACAAACAGAAGATGATATTGTGGAAAATCGTCAAGAAGTAGAAGAAGTTGTTGATTTAGACAAATTACTGGAAGAGCAAAATCAACCTGACAATTCTGAAAATGAAATTGTTGCAGAAATTTATAGCGAAGATAATGAAGAGCACAATAGTGCATTAGAAGATTTTCTAAGCGCATATAATTATGAGGATGAAGAAGAAATTAAAGAAGAAGAACCAACTGTTGAAGAGGGTTCTTTTGATGAAGAGTTATACAACAAGTATATCAATGATGACAGCTTAAGATTTTCTAAAGATGATATTGATAATATCGAAGCATTAATTAATAGTGAAATAAGTGATGAGACATTAAAAAATCCTGAAAAATTCCTTGTATCGAAGCCGCCACAAGAAAAGAAACCTTCGACAATAGAAATGTTGGAAGGATTTGTTACAGCATATACAATAACTCAAAATGTGTCTTTTTCTAAGGATGATATCGATGCGCTTAAAAAATTAATGAGCGTTGAACTGGATAACGATTTTATCAATGATTTAAAAACAGATCCTATCCGTCGAGAACAAATGCAAGAAGAGTTCAGAAAACACAAATCTAAACCACATAAAACATCTGAACTATTAACACTGAATGTAAAAGACATGCTACCTGATTTGTCAGAAGCATTAAAGAAACAAGGCGGAAAGAAAATAGAATCAGAAGTCAAACCGCAGGTAGTTTATTATAGCGAAGGTTACGATGTAAGTACACTAAAAGTAAATAATGATATTTTGCCTGATTTAGCAAAAGAAGTCGACAATGATGACGCTTACAAAACTCGTCCATCTGATGAAATAGAACTTGTAGATACAAGTTATAATGTCCAAAAGATGTCAATTAAAGACGAATTGCCGGACTTAGAGGATGTGCTTAAAAATCCTGACAAATATGAAACTCCGGAAGAAGAACCAGAAGAAGTTGATGAAGAAGCTTTATTAAAAAATATCACAAACGTAACTTTCAAACCTTTTGATGATGGAAGCAGAAATTTTGAAATCCTTAATGAGATTGACGAAAGCAATGCACCAACTGTTTCTGACATGCAAAAAGAATTCGAACAATTTAATGACAATTTTGAAATTGTTGAAGAAGACGATATACCTACACTTGAAAATAACGACCAAGATGATTTTGAATCTTTGTACAGTACTGATTATGTCGATTTAGATAACGCAATCGCTACTGAAGAGAATTCCTCCGACAAAGTAGAAAAAACGGATGCCCAAAAACTTTTGGAACAAATCAAACAAACCGAAGAACAAAGAAAAATAAAAGCAGAACAAAACAAATCTGTTATAACAAAAGAAACAGAAGAAGATAAAACAATTAAAGAAAAGCAGACAGATGGCACTCCAAAAGCACCGGAATTTTGTGTTCTTGATGGAGAAAGATACTCTATTGTAAGTGTCAATGAATTCGCTAGCAAAATGGGCTGTTACTTAGCTAAAAACGATAACGGCTATTGTGTAATCGGATATATCGGCGATAAAGTTTACAAAATTAAAACTTATGAAATTCTAAACAACGAAAATATGCAATCACGCATGAGCAAAAAACTTGAAAACGGCACTTCCAGATATATTGTAAGAATCGGCATACACAAATTTATCTTAAATGTCGATAAAGATAACATGGAGTTTGTAATGGATTTATGCTAAAAAAATTGCTAGTCCTTTTAGTTCTGCCATTTCTATTAATTCCATTCCTTTGCGGATGTCAAGAGAAAAGTGATAAAACAGTATTGACGTTTTCATCTTGGGGTTCTTTAACTGAAACACAAATTCTTGAAAACGTTATTAAAAATTACGAAAATGATAACCCAAATGTAAAGATAAATTTTTTACACGTTCCGCAGAACTATTTTCAAAAAATTCACTTGCTTTTTGCTTCAAACCAAGCTCCTGATGTAATATTTATCAATAATCTCTATCTACCTGTTTACGCTTCTAAACTGCTTGACCTATCTGATTGGCAAAATCTTGATGATTTTTATCCGGAAAGTATCAAAGCAATGAGCTATGAAAACAAAGTTCTCGCTATACCAAGAGATGTTTCAACTCTTGTTTTTTATAGAAATAAAGCATTAATCCCACAAAAACCACAAAATTTGGAAGAACTAATAAATTCTATCTCTAAAAGCAAGTACTTCGGCATTAGCTGCGAAAGAAATGTATATTATATGTTACCATATATCCTGACTTTTGGAGAAGACATATATAATCCGCAAAAATCTTTAGAATTTTACCGTACTCTAGAAAATAAATACGCACCTAGTCCTTCCGAAATTGGAAGCTCTACACTCGCTCAAATGTTTTTAGCAGGAAAAATTGGACTCTACCTCTCAGGTAGATGGCTGTATCCTAAAATCAAAGAAAGCGCAAATTTCGATTGGGACGTAATCACCTTCCCTGGGGTAGTACCGCTAGATGCTTCCGGTTGGGCAATTTCTAAAGAGTCGCACAATATAGAAGAGGCAAAAAAATTTGTCGCATATCTTTCTTCCGAAGATACAATCAAATATTTCACTCAAACAGGTTTGATAGTTCCAGCTAGAATTGATGTTTCAAAAACCATTGATAATAAAGTATTCTTGGATGCAATAAAAAAATCTCGAGCTATTGATTATGGTAAAGATTACAAAAGAAAAACAGACAAAATGAATAAAAAATTGTTTTAAAACTAACAAAAAAAATCTTTACATGTTTTATTAAAAACGAACAAACTAAAATGGTGGGAACTACATCTACTTTTTTCACCTTACATCCACAGAACTAATCTATATACATAGAAATAGAAGGCAAATCAAAAATGAAAATTAATCAAATAAATAATTACGAAATAAACAAACAACCAATGAATACTTCATTTGGTTCACTAAAAAACTTGAAAGAACGTTGGTATGGCAAAGATTATTTAGAAAACAATCCACATCCAAAATCATTATTTAAAAATAATGAAGAAACTATTGAAGATATTTTAAGTGATGAGACAAGTTTATCATCTAAAATCAAACATAAATGGAATAAATTTTTGGAAGAAAAAGCTATGAATGTTGGCGGTACGTGTCTTATACTCTCAGCAATTTTAGCTTGCGGATTTGCTTTAACAAAATCGTGTAATAAAAAATTGACTGATAGTAGCGTAAAAGATAGTATTAATTACGTTAAAGAACTACCTTCTTCTAAAATTTTGAAAAATCAATAAAAAATAAAAATGGTGGGAACCGCTCACGCTTTTCCCACCCTACATTTTATGTTTTTTAATTTTCAATTTGAAAAATATTATTCAACAAATCTACCCATTTTGCGGAATTTGTTGTATCTTTCTTCTTTTAATACTTCCGGAGATTTTTTAGAAAGCTCGTCTAAAGCATTCATAATCGCAGATTTCATATTATCAGCTACAACATTATAATCTGTATGCGCCCCCCCAATTGGCTCTGCAATCTCTTCATCAATAATATCAAATTCTAACAAATCTTTTGATGTAATCTTTAAAGCTTCCGCAGCATCAGCAAATCTAGCTGCATCTCTCCAAAGAATTGAAGCACAACCTTCCGGAGAAATTACTGTATAATAAGCGTGTTCTAGCATCATTACTCTATCTGCAACTGCTAAACCTAAAGCACCACCGCTACAGCCTTCGCCGGTAATAATTGCAACAATCGGAACATTTAATTTTGACATTTCTCTTAAATTTGTAGCAATCGCAACACCTTGACCGGTTTCTTCAGCTTTAATTCCAGGATAAGCCCCAGGAGTGTCAATCAAAGTTACAATTGGCATATTAAATTTGTTAGCATGATTAAACAATCTTAATGCTTTTCTATAACCTTGCGGTTGAGGCATACCAAAATTGTATTCCAAGTTTTCCTTTGTAGTTTTACCTTTTTGGATACCGATAATCATAACGGGCTTGCCATCTATTTTTGCAATACCGCCAATGATTGCTCTATCATCCATTCCTTCTCTGTCACCGTGAAGTTCGATAAAATCTTCGCACATAAGTTCTACATAATCCAAAAATTTAGGTCTTTCCGGATGTCTTGCGATTTGTAATTTTTGTGAAGGTTTCAATTTAGAATACAACTCCTTTTTATAATCTTGAGCTTGTTTTTCAAATGTTTCTATTTGATTATCCAAATCCATGCCGGATTCTTCGCTCATTTTCTTTAATTCATCTATCTTTTTTTGTATTTCTACAATAGGTTTTTCAAAATCTAATACTACTGCCATTTTTATACCCCGTGCATTTCTAAAATACTAGCAAGAGTCTTTCTTAAATTCTTTCTCTTAGATACTATATCTACCTGACCAAACTTAAGCAAATATTCTGCTGTTTGGAAATCATCAGGAAGTTTTTGTCTGATTGTTTGTTCAATAACTCTTCTACCTGCAAAACCGATTCTTGCACCTTGTTCTGCAATAATAATGTCACCCAAAGTGCCGAAACTTGCAGTAATGCCGCCAAATGTAGGTTCGGTTAACAAATTGATGTACAACAAACCTGCTTCATCCAATTTACCTACTGCACAAGAAGTTTTTGCCATCTGCATAAGACTTAATGCGCTTTCTTGCATTCTTGCTCCACCGGAAGATGTGATTGCTAACATAGGAAGCTTAAGCTCAAGTGCTTTTTCCATAATTCTGGTAACTTTTTCACCAACAACACTGCCCATTGAGCCGCCCATAAAATCAAAGTCCATAACTGCTGCTGCGATTTTATGACCTTCAATTTTACCAATACCTGTAATTACAGCTTCATCAAGTCCGGTTTTATCGTGTGCTTTTTTTAATCTTTGTGCGTAAGACTCCGTATCAACAAAATTTAAAGGGTCACACGGACGAACATTCTTAGAAATCTCTTCAAAAGAACCTTCATCAAATAATTGTTTAATTCTTGTTGTCGCATTTATTCTAAAATGATAATCACAATGCGGACAAACCATCATATTTTCTTCTAATTCACTTTTCAAAATTTGGGTATCACAATGAACACATTTTGTCCAAAGCTCAGGTGCTTCTACCTCAATTCCCTTCATGTCACGAGCTCTTCTTTCGATTTGAGCTTCTTTACGTTTATCAAACCATTCTTGTATTGTCATATTTTATACACATTCCAACCATTAGCAATTAATGATTGTCCTTCTCCTATTACAATCTACTTACATATTTTACATCAAACATGTGGAAATTGGGCAAGTTTTAATATTTCGTTACCATTTTAGAATGTTGATTAAGAAAAGTTAAGCCAATATTGGTGCCACTTTGAGCTTATTAATGTAACAAAATGTAAACATTTGAATAAAAACCCTAAAGTTTTTCAAAAATATGCCGATAACATATCTGTAAGCAAAAACAAAAAAGGAAACAAAAGCAAAACAAAACGTGTATAAAAGGAGTAAAAATTAAAACTGAATAATTTGAACTCCCAGCTGTTGATTAAGAGGTATAGTGATGGACGAACATGAAGCATTAATTGAATACTCAGAGATGACATCTTTCGATTTCAACTCAGAAGAATTTCAAAAAGTTAGAAAAGATTACATAGAATGTAGGGATGTTGTAACAAACATTTTCCAATTCGTAAGAAATGTAGTTGGATGCGTAAAAGCACCATCAAAAGAAAGGTAGGACTCAAAAGTATACATTTAAAGGGGAAATTAGCCCTTACGGGACAGCCCCCACCCTAGCCCTCCCCTGAGGAGAGGGAATGACCAAGACTTGTTGTATCACGTTATTAGAAACACATACTAACAAGTAAAGTTGAACCCCAAATAGGAGTATTAAAACATGACTAGAAAGGAAGAATATAACAACAAATGTTTTTCGCCGAACTGGATTGAAGTAGATTTGGCGGCGAAAAGCGAAGAGAGGCAGACAGTTAAGGAGGAACGCCTAGAGAGTAAACGACGTAAAGACTTAAACACATTATTAAAAGAGCTTGATGAAATCAAGCAAGGAATTGAAAAAGCTGCTGAAAAACAGCACCGTTTGGCAAACTTGATGAGCTTTTACACCGGAGAATTTGCAAAGTAAGCTCACACACCCAACGGAATAGAATTTAGAAAAGAAAGCTGGTAGTTATGAGATGCCGGCTTTCTTTTTATACTAAGCCGTTAAGTTCGCTTCAAGAAATTTTACTTTAATTTTTATTATAAAAAATTGTATTTTTACGAATCTATTCACTCAATTACATTAAACTCATCATCCCATTCAATCTCTCCTTGCGGTTCAAGATTGTGATAGTGATATGTATTTGTTATAAATTGCGGATTAAATAAACCTTTTTGTCCTAATATTTTAATAATTTCCGGTAACAACTTGGTACTTCCTGCAATAGTTCCATCGGCAGAAGTTGCACTTTTCCCGTCATAATAAATTTTTGAATCAGCAAAAACTGTTTCTTTCAAATCGCTATAAGTTATTGGCAGCGCATCGCTAATTAAAATAACTTTATCTACGGGTTTTGATTTAAAGAACAATTTTAGAGCATCGTCACTTACGTGAATTCCATCCCCAATAATTTCTGCATACACATTATCATTAACTAATGCAGAAAGCGCTGTAGATATTCCTCTATGCGTAACTCCTGACATCGCATTAAATGTATGCGTAGCCCCATCAACATCACCCCAGCCGGTACAATGTCCCGCCTGAACTTTTATAGATTTGGATTTTAAATAATCAATTAAACCTTTATCGAGTTCCGGAGCAAGAGTCACAATCTTTATAAAATCATCTTCGATTTTTTTAAAGTTCTCTACGGTAAGAGGTAAAAAGTGTTCCGGATTATGAATTCCTTTTTTTGCAGAATTGATAAAAATACCTTCTAAATGTATACCCAAAATTCCACTACACCTAGAAGCAGCCTCTTTAATAATCCCAATTTGCCTTTTGGTATTTTCAACAGAATCTGTAACAAGAGTCGGAAAAAAACCGCCAATACCAATTTTACGAAGTTTAAATGAAAGAGCTACAATATCGTCGACTCCTGCTTTATTAAAATCTACTCCGTACGCTCCATGTAAATGCTGTTCAATTATTAAAGGTGTTTTCATTTTTGATTCCTTTTAAGTTGATGGTACTTTTTACTTACCAGTTTGCCGTCATTGCGAGAAAATTGTGATTTCCGGTTTATAGTTTGACAAAATTATTACCTGACTGGACTGCCACGTCACTAACGTTCCTCGCAATGACGGCATATTGTAAGTGTAACTACTGACTGTTTTTAAAACCACTTTCTACTTTCAATTTTCAACTCTCTTGTAGTCCCACTTCGAGGCGGAGTTGGTAGGTATTATATAATCTTGTAGTTCCATCTAGCAGCCGACCCAATGTCTACGTGCGTAGCACCTACCTCACCCTAGCCCTGTCTTGGATTATTCGGGGTGTCGGCAGAGTAACGTCTGACCTCCACCTTACGGG
>OIYO01000368.1_pt1 | contig 39528 bp, 22 predicted proteins | sample 1588191 | NCBI WGS metagenome assembly OIYO01 (sample SAMN03283275) | human gut metagenome | biome: human-associated habitat; material: feces | host: Homo sapiens | place: Peru | collected 2012 | reverse complement strand
CGGGTGCTGAGCTGCCTGTTTATGAGGTTCCCGATAATATGTCGGACGCGTCAAAGATTTTTTCGGACTTGTCGGATGCCGAATGGGCATCGGAGGCGATAGAGGACTTGTATATAAAGGGTGTAATCAACGGAACAGGCGAAAATGAGTTTTCGCCGAATCTGAATGTCAAGAGAGAAGAATTTGCAAAGATGCTGACAAAAGCGTTCAAGGTTGATTTGGTCAGCACAGAACAATATTTTGATGATGTTGCCCCTGATGACTGGTGCTATGATTTTGTAAATTCGCTTTATCTGTCAGGTGCGGCAAACGGTGTATCGGAAAAACTTTTCGGCAAAGGCGAGGACATCACAAGACAAGACCTATGCGTAATGATATGCCGTATGGCGGATATTGCCAAAGGTTCGTTTGAAAACGTAAATGCTTCTGTGGAATTCAGTGACGGAAATGAGATTGCCGATTATGCCAAAGAGGCTGTCGGACGGATGCAAACGGCAGGAATTATATCCGGGTATGATGACAACAGCTTTCGTCCGAACGGGTTCGCAACCCGTGCCGAGGCGGCAAAGATTATATACGAAACGCTCGTTAGGATAACGTATTAAAAATTTCGGAGGTGAAATTATAATGAAACATAATTTAGGTTTTACGGTTAAAAGAATTATTTGTTTGATTATTGCGGTGATTATGGCGTTGCCGTTATCTGCGTTTGCATATCGGCCGACGGTCGGCGATGAGGAAAAAACGGCGGTGCAAGAGTTTAAAAAAGAGTTGATTACGCTTAAAAAACTCGGCGTATATTCATTTGATGATATTTCGGAGGTTGATGCGGAAAAGAAGATTACCCGAGCGGAATTTTCGGAGTATCTTGTATCGGCGCTGAATATCGCAAAGGTGACGGATAAGGTTTATTTTTCGGATGTCAAAACCGATTATTGGGCGTGCGGAAGTATTAACGCATTGGTTAATCTCGGCGCGATTGACGGAATAAGCGGAAATTCGTTTGCACCCGATGATTATATAACATACGCACAGGCGTGCAAGATGATTCTGTCTGCGGCGGGTTATCGCGGTGTGATAGACGCACAAAATTACAGCGACCCTCTTGTCGGATATGTTACATACGCAAAAAGACTTAAACTCACGGCGGTCGGTGTTTCGGATAATTCCGAGCTGACATTTATCGATGCGGCACAGCTTTTGTATAACGGTATGAAAATGCACAGTGTTCTTGCGGTGGGCGATAAAGCCGAGGTAGAGGATTCGACTTTGTTTGAGGCATACAGAAAGGTGCATATCGGCACAGGACGGCTTGAATCATACATTGGCGGAAGTATTAACGACCGCGCGGTTGATAATTCGGACGAAGTATATATAAATTCGATTAAGTTCACCGCGGATTCGGATATAGACACAGAGACCCTTTTCGGCAATACCGTTGAGGTCACATACATTAAAACCTCGGAGAATGACAAAAGGATAATATACCTTGAAAATGCTGAAAGCACATCGGATATTCTTGAAATTTCGTCCGATGAAACGGATAGCTTTGATACGGCGGCATATCGGATAATATACTCAAAAGATGCGGATAAGAAAACAAAGCGAAATGCCGATTTATCAAAAGGTGCGGTTATAGTTTATAACGGCGAGGTATCGGAAAAGCGGCTGTCCGAGATTATCAAGGATTTTACGGACGGAAATCGTTACGGAAGTATAAAACTTATCAAAACAGCCGGCGGCGGATATGATTTGTGTATAGTCAAAAGCTATGAGAATTTTGTAATTTCAACCGTGAACACAGATGAGAATGTGTATTACGGAAAGGCGTATTCGATGACAGAACTTCGCCTTAATGACTATGAGAGAGTAAATGTTTTTGACAGCAGCGGCAACAGCGTATCTTTTCCGACAGCAAAGGATTCGCTCGTTGCAATCGCGGTATCGGAAAACAAAGCGTATATCGAGGCGGTCAGCTGTTTGAATACAGTATCGGGAAAAGTGAGCGTAGCCAAAACAAATGAAAACAAGGTTACGATAGACAATGTTGAGTACGAACTCGCAAATCAATGCGCGTCAGAGAATAAAGTTGATTCCCTGCTCAATATTACGATTAAAGCAACGCTTGATTTGAATGGAAAAATCGCGGTTATTATTCATCAGCCGACAGATGATTATAAATTTGCTTACCTCGCAAAAGCGGTTGCAAAGTATGACCCGTTCGGTTCAAAACCGATACTCAAATTATACCTTCCCGACAGCGTTGAACTTAAAGATTTTGAGTTTGCCGATAAGACCGTTATAGACGGCGTATCATATAAATCCGATGAGATTGAAAAGCTTTTGGGTGCAATCCCCGGTACGGATGTCAAAAAGAGCGGTTCGGATTATAAAATCAAGGTTTCGCGCCAGCTTATCAGATATATATTGAATTCCGATGAAAAGCTGTCGAGAATCGATACATATAATCTCACCGACGGCGAAAGTGCGGATAATACGCTGACCCGTGGCCATGACGGCGAAACGGCGCTTTTGTATAATTCATCAAGCACAAGATTCGGGATGGATTGTATTTATAACTCGGCAAACACAAAAGTGATTTTTGTTCCCCAGGTGAACGCTGACGGAGATGTTTCGGTAGGCGGTGTTGCAATGGAAGAAACGGTTGATATGTACAAGGGAAAGCTCAATATCTGGAACGACAGATCGTATTATGCCGAGAGTTATAAGACGAACAACAATAACTACTACGAGGATGTAATCGTTATCAGGATGGAACCGTCAAAGCCCGATGAAATCGCCTTTATGTTCAAAGAGGTTATAGACGCTGTTGACGAAAATAATATGCCGATAAAACAGCTTGTCGGACTCTATGGAACAGAGGTTAAGTATGAACTTGACCCACAGTACGGTGACTTGCTCGGTGATATAGAAGAAGGTGACATCATAATGGTAGATACCGATATGACTGGTAAAAAGGCGGTCACAATCACAAAAATGTTTGACCGCGGAACAATGTCAATGGTCAATAACGGCAAAAATCCGTATTGGTATGCAAACGATTTTGATATAACGGGCAACCGTTTCAGAGGTCCGAGATACCAGCTTTCAAAATCATTTGTGTATGGAATAAATAACGGTATAGTACGTTCAACATACGATTTTTATGATATGTCAAAGAATATTACGAACGAAGCAACGGTTGCTTCATCGGCGGCGATTACCGTATATGATACAAGTCGCAGAGGTGACTCGGTGATTAAAGGAACGGTATCCGACATCAAGGCATATGAATCGGTCGGCGAAAATTGTTCGGTTATGGTATCGTTTGCCAACTATGGTGCGATAAAGCGCATATTCATATACAACTCAAAATAACGTTATGAATTTACCGAAAGGAAATAAAAGGATGAAAAAATTACATCAAAAAACGGCTTTAATGCTTATAATAATGCTTTTGCTTTCGGTCATACCGATTAAGTTTAACAGCGTAAACGCCGCGTCAGCCGTCACACTTATGCGATGCACATTTAAAAATTCGGTATCGATAAAAGCGGGCGCGGCAAGAGTTGAAACAACGGCGAATATAACATCCGACGGAGTTGTGTTGAGCCCGTATGAAGATACCGATGACGGTGATATTAAAAAGATAACGCGCAAGAACGGAAATATCCTCATTAGAATCACCAATAATAAAAAGAATGACATACAAGGATATGATAACGTAAATTTCACCGTTAAGTATAAGGATGACGGTTACGGCTGGTTCTTTTTGAGATATATCGAGAAAAACGGAAACACCGGTAAGGAAACGGAAATTATCAATCTCACAAACACGGGTGAGGAAAAAACACATACGTTCGTTTTATCCGATGTTGCGTTTTTGGTTCAGGGAATACAGGATAATTCGGTTTCGCCGTCAAAGTTTTATGACTTTGAACTTTGTACCTCAAAAATCTGGACATGGCAGACAGAACAATCATCAGGTGCGCGTGCATGGTCAAAAGAAACGGTTACCGTGTCGGAAATATCGGTGACAACGGACGGAAGCGAATCGCCGATTGATATTCGGGCGGCAACCGAAAATGTCGGAAACATATTCTATGGTGCTCAAACGCCCGAAATCAATATGACTTATAAAAATAAGTCGGAACAGGCAAAGAGCTTTAACGCAAAATACACGGTTTATAAACTCGATAAGGATATGAACCGAACCGTAATTTATGAGGATGGCACAAGTTTTTCTCTTGCGGCGAATGCCGAAAAGAGCGACAGACTTATCATTCCCGTTCCAGAATATGGGTTGTATGTACTGGAAACGGTTCTGTACAACTCGAACAACAGCATAAGCCAAAGAGGCGAAACGGAGTTTTCACTCTGTGCGGCGAATGACAAACTCAATACACACGTCGGTGCGTCAACGCATTTTGTGCGTGACAAAGCGGCAAAAGATGGCTTGGAGCTTTTGGAAAAAGGCGGGTTCGGCCTTGCTCGTGAGAGCGTATATTGGAGGGATTACGAAACCGAGCCGGGGGTATATAAGTTGTCGGATTCGTCAAGGGAATACCTAAATGAGCTTTCAAAAACAAATATAGAGAGCTTGCTGTTGTTATATGCCAACAATCCGATATATGACGAATCGGCACAGGTGCTCAGCTTTCCGCCCGAATCGGTTTTGCCGAAATTTAAGGATTATATCTCGGCGGTATTGAACGAACCGTTGATTAAGAACAACATTAATATGATAGAGATATGGAACGAACCCGATATTATGAAGTATTGGAGCACTGACGATATTTCAAATAATGACGAGGCAAAGGGCAGGATTTATGCGAAGGTTTTGGCGGCGGCATATGATGCGGCAAAGAGCGCAAGTCCGCAGTATACGGTCGGTGCAATCGGCGCCTGTAACCTATGGGGCGCTCCCGGAACAACGTTTGCTGATTGGACGCTGAATTATTTAAACGGCGAACAAAAGTTTGATAATCTCATACTTCATCCGTATATGGGCGTTGACGATGATGTGGAATTCGGTTCTATGGGCAATACGTCAAGCGACGCACGTTCGGCACAGGCGTACAGAATAAACCGAATGCGAGGGCTTGTTACCGGTGAAGATGTATATAATTTTGCAAGCGGTACAAATGAAAAGATTAAAGGCGAGGCAACGGGCAACAGCTATAATTATTCGATGAACAATTCGGTTTGGCATTCGGAATACGGATATTCATCGGCAAAGCCGTACGGGGGAATGTGTACCGGCTCGGATTACCTTCAGGCATCGCTTTTGATAAGAGGCTTAAATCAAATACGTCAAAACAATTTTGATGATAAAATATGGATATACGACCTTTTTAATGACGGTGAGCAAGCGGGTGAGGAACAGCATAACTACGGAATGTTAAATTCGTTGATTCATAAGACGCCTATGTCCGCAAAATATTCATATTTGGCGGCGGCAAACTATAATCGGCTTACTTCGTCGGCGACAAAGATAAATGAGATAAAAAATCAGAACTTCAGCTATATCACCTGTTACAAAGGCGGTGCAGACGGCAGGGACACATATATGCTGTGGACAGCAAAAGAGTCGTCAAAGCTGTACTTTAACTTTGGACCAAACGTAAGATACTATGATTTGTTGGGGAATGAAATATCAAAGTCAGAGATTACGGACGGAGATGAATTTATGCTGACCCGTGAACCGTTTTATGCTGTAACGGGAGGCGCAGAGGATAATATCGGAATAAAAAAGATTGCGCTGACCGATGGCTTGCGGGATATAAGCGGTACGGATTTAAAGAACAGCGATTTGTCAAATTGTAAAATCGTTGTTGTTACCGATAACAGCGGCACACTCGGCAATACCGATGAGACAAAAGTAATTGTCGCCGCATACAGAGATAACAGACTTATGTCGGCAGCGATAAATAATCTTGACGCTGCAAAAAACGGCATAGAAATTCAAAATGACATAAACATTGAAAACATAAAAGCGTTTGTATGGAAAGACTTAAATCCCGTATACAACGCATATGACAACAAAAAGAGAGGAGAGAATACGGAATGAGAAAGCTAAAACGAATAATTTCATTTTGTACTGCGGCGGCGTTGACGGCAACGCTGATGCTCGGCGGCACAAGCACAAATGCCGCTGATGACCCAAGCACCGAACAAAACGTGGCCACAGCAACGGCAACGCTCGGAAAGAGTCTTGTGTCAACCGGATTTGAATCGGTTGAGGTAGGAAATGTTTCGGGTGCGGTCTTGACAAGTAAGGACGGACGTGAGGCATGGCTTTTGGATAAGTCGCAAGGCACGAATAAGGCGAGCATAAACGCCGTCTTGTCCGAACAGTTCAAGCACACCAAAAAGGATGGCTCGGTGTATGAGATTGAGGTCGATTATTATGATTCGGGCAACGGTCTTTTAAGACTTTATTATGATTCGTACACGAATACAAAAAAGACGGCGGAAACCGTTTATACCAACAAAGAAAACAAGTGGAAAACCTTAAAGGTGACGCTCGATGATGCGGAATTTGCAAAAAAATGCGATAACAAGTGTGATATATCCGTTTCTATCGCTATCCAAAGTATCAGCAGCATTGTCGGTACGGAATCCATTGCCGTTTCGGAAATCAGGGTTAAGCGTTATGCGGCGAAAAATCCGATTTATGTAACCTCGTCAAACGATGAAGTCGGAAACGCATACAAGTGGTTTTCGGACAGCAAGGTTATGCATAACGTGTTTGAAAACACAACGGCTGAAAAGCAAGACGTAACGGTAACATACAAGTTGTTATCAAAGGAATATCTCAAGGTTTTTGAAAAGAGTGAAAAGCTCTCGTTTGAACCGAAAGAAACAAAAAATATCGATGTCGATATGGGCGAGGTAAAACGCTGCGATATGTACAGCTATTATGTCGATATAAAAAGCGATGACGGTAAGATTAATTCCACGTTTAAGGCTATGGAATTTTCAATTATCAAAACGGATCCCAACGGCATCAAGAACGACACGTACTTTGCGGCACATCTTAGCCGTTATCCCGAAGAACAGCGTGAGATGGGTGTTGAAATGGTCAAAAATGCAAATGCTGCCGGCATACGTGGCGGCTGGGACTGGGAGTATTTTGAGTACCAAGTGGGCACTTTTTCGCCGGATAGATTGGGGGATTCAAAAGTTTTGGCTTTGTTGTTGGAAAGAGATATGCATTTTTTGTGTCAATTCACGGCAACAAACACAAAGCATGGCATGAAAGACTGGAAGGATTACCCCGACACCCCGGAAGAACTGGAGTTATTCAGAACGTATGTGCATAATGCGGCAAAGGCGGTTGACGGCAAGGTTGACGGAATCGAGATTTTTAACGAACCGAACATAGATTCGTTTAACCGTCACGTTGCCGACGGCCCCGACCGTGCGGCACAGGTCTATGTTGACTGTCTTAAAGTTGCGTATGAGGAGATTAAAAAAGTCAACCCGAACTTAAAGGTCGGCGGCCCTGTGTTGTGCTTTATCAATAACGAAAAGGGTAAGGATTTCTTTAATGCGGCGATGAAATACGGAATGTGGAAGTATCTCGATGCGCTTGATTTGCACCCGTATGCGAATAACTTTGTTGAAAAAACGGGGCTTCAGCCGCACATTGAATGGTACAAAGAGGAATTTGAAAAAGTCGGCAAGGGCGATATTGAATTCTGGTATTCCGAAATGGGATATACAACGGCGGATACGCCGATAGGCACGGCATATATCCAGGGTGCATATAATGCGGCGAGTGTAATGTTCTATAAATCCAAGAATTTCGGTGATAAGTTTGTGTTCTATAATTTGGAGCAAAAGGGAACAAACAAAGCCGACCGAGAGGATATGTTCGGCCATACAAGCCCGGGATATGTTGCGTCATCTGTGAACGGAAAGTGGTTTGTGCCGAGAGAGTCATACCTGATTGTTACGGCGATGAACTATTATATGGCACGGACGACAACCAAAGACAGCTATTATTCAGAGGACGGCAATGTGAGCGTCAACAGATTCAAGAGCGATAAATTCAATTCGGATATGATTGGTATCTATTCGATGAACGGACGCAGGGAAATAAGCATCGACCTCGGAACGGATAAAATAACATATGCCGATAAGTACGGGAATGAAACCGAACTGGTATCGGACAGCGGTATTTATACCATTACCGTTGACAAAGCGCCGATTTATCTTATCGGAAACACGACAAAGGATGAGCTTGTCGAAAGTGAATCAGCGGCAAGAGTAAACGCCTATACAGCAGAGGTTGCGCATAACGACCAATATACAATTGAGCTTGAAGGCGACAGCGAATTTGAAATCGAAACGGTAACGCCCGAGTGTATCGGTAATGTAAAGATAAACGGGTATAAAGACGGTAAGGCGAGCGTAGTTTTTGAAAATGACGCCGATCCCGGTGAAGTATACGAGGTTGTTTTAAAACTCAAAAGAAACGGAAAGACGTTTCAGATTTGTGAGATTATGGCAACATCGGTTGAAACGGCAAGCTTTACAACAGACGTTAGCCTGATAAACGATAACAACCTGAATCGATGGTCTGCGGAATTTAAGATAACAAATTATTCCGAAACAAAACCGCTTAAAGGCAAGATAAGAATAACAGCACCCGAGGAATTCAAAACCGATTATGCCGACATCGGTCTTGTGCCTTGCGGTACAACGGGACGGGTAACCGTGAACCTGCCCGAAATTCGCAAAAAGGGCGAATACAATGTTGAGTATGAACTTGTGTTGGACAGCGGTGCGGTGATAAATTCGTCAAGCAAAATCGATTTTACACTTGCCAAATACGCCGACAATAAGCCGACAATAGACGGTGTGGCTGAAAAGGGCGAGTGGAATAATGATACCTTGATGTATGCCGAAAAAGATTATCAGGTAAAACAGGTAACCGACTGGAAAGGTAAAAACGACCTTTCGGCAAAGAGTTGTATCGAATGGGATGAAGATAATATGTATCTGTTCTGTGAGGTGACGGACGATATATTCAACCAACCCGAGCCTGCGGCGACAAGCTATAAGGGCGACAGCGTTCAGGTCGGAATATTCTATGGCGATGAGGTACAGGTTGCCATCGGTCAAAAGAATATATCGTTCCACGAATTGTGTATGTCCAAAACACCCGACGGCGACAGGGTCTATCGATTCCTCGCCCAAGACGACAGTCACCCCGCAGGCGATATAACCGATAAGTGCGATATTGCGATAATGCGTGAGGGAAACAAGACGGTTTATGAATTTAAAATTCCGTGGACAAACCTGTTAATGGAAGGGCAACAGCCAAAGCTCGGCGATAAACTCGGATTCTCTTTCCTTGTCAACGACAATGACGGCAACGGAAGACGAGGATGGATAGAATATGCGAGCGGTATAGGCGAATCAAAGAATACAACATTATTTACATACCTTAAACTTATTAAATAGAAAGGCGGAGAGAAAAGTGAAACCTAATATTAAAAAACTAATTAAAATTGCAGCGGCGGCGTTCTCGGGACTTATGCTTGTATCATCGGCGGCGGTATTCGCCGATGACGGCGCGGAGTTTGAGCTGTATTATGATTTTGAAAATTATAATGCGGCACTCGGCAGCGGTATTCTTCCCGATAATGAATACTGGGGAATAGCCTCGTCAACGAGCGGAAACCTTAAACAGTTCGGCTCTTATATCGAGGACGGCAACACCTCAATGCGGCTTTTGCCGTGGGCAGAGCCTGTTCTGTTCTTTAACCGAATAGCCGAGAGCGGAAGATTGCACATAAGCTTTGATTTTAAGACATCAAACCTGATATTTGACACGCTTGTTCTGTTTGATGACGGTGTTACGAGCCAAGATCCGAGATACAACGGTCATAAAGATCTTAAATATTCGAGAGGACCGCGGTTTCAGACAGCATCGGGCAAAGTGTCATATAACGCATATTCGGCAACATCAACCGACACGGGCGGCCTGTCAACGGCATGGAATTATGTTCCGAGTGATGTCACGTTTAACGGAAGCGAATGGCACAGATTTGATATGATAACAACGGATTTGTCAAAAGCGGACGCACGTGTCACATATTATCTTGACGGTCAAAAGATAAACATAAACCCCGTATATTGTGCAAAGGCTAAGGGATTAAAATCAATTTATATGCTGCCCAACCTCGAAAAGGATGCGGACGGAAATTCGCCTAAGTGGACGAATAACGACTTTTTTATCATTGACAATATGACGGCAAGACGTTATTTTGACGAAACGGGTCTTAGAGGGACTGCAGAAGGTGACGGAAAGGTCGATTTGTCAAACGGCGAGTTGACAGTCCGTCTTTCCGAGAGAGTCGACAAAAGCGTTTTGACGGCGGACAATATGACAATAAAGGGCGGAACGCTTAACAAAACCCTGTCTAACTTTACTGTTGAGCCGATTTCGAACGTTGTATCAGACGCGATAGACACCAATACGACCGATGAGTTTAAAGTAAAATTCAGCGGTGACATTGATATGGGAAGCTATACGCTCACCCTGTCCGACAGTGTAGTCGGAAAGTCGTTCGGCCTTTCTATGGTTACGCCCGTTGAGTTCAGAACAAAGCCCAAAACAAAGCGCATTTCCATGCAGTATATAAATGATGACTTTAACGATTATACAAGCGATTCAGACTTGCCGAACGGCTGGAGCTACCTTCCGTCAATAGAAAACGTATTCCACCAATCAGCATCGGGCAAGAGCGGCGAGGGCGGCGACAATGCCCTCGGAATCGAGAATGCGGAAATAAAAGCGGATCAGACGCGTATAATAAAGCGTTTTTCCGCGGCGGTAACGGGCGGAGTCGAATATAAAACCACGTTTGATGTGTATGCCGAGAATATGTATTGGTATCTGTACCTTTTGGAAAACGGTGATTTTGATGAAAATAACGCAGGTTTTGATGAAAACGTGGCTATTGCGGCAAAATCGGGCGGTCAGATTTCTTATGCCAAAAACCGAACCAAAAAAGCGCGTGAAATGACAAATATAAGCGGTCTTAAAGTGAACGAGGGCAAATGGAACAGAGTTGAACTCACCGTTGCTTTTGAAAACGGAAAGACAGTGTATAAGATAAAGGTCAATGATTTGGATGAATATACGGTCGAAACAAACCGCGACTTTGCGGGTGCGGCAACCGAGGGTATCGGCTTCGGATATTTTCCGACCGATGAAACATCAAAGCTTTACATTGATAATGTTTCGGTAACAAGCGACACCGAGGCGATATATCCCGAGGTTGACAAGGTTGAGTTTGTCGACAGCACCGACACGACTGTTCCGTCCGACAGCGGTGTGACATCAACCCTAAAGAGTGTAAAAGTGTATTTTAACACTCTTGTTGATGCCGAAACGGCAAAAAATAGGATTTCGGTAAGCTCAAACGATTCGACAACGTACAGGGTTGATGTGTATGACGATGGTGCCGAAAGTGTTGCCGAGGTTATCTTTCCGCGGCTCTTGAATCCCGAGCAAGAATATACCGTGTCGGTATCCGAGGGAATAACATCTCGCTATGCGGCGGACGTAACATCTCTCATCGGAATGTCAAGACGTTTTTCGACAGTTAATGACGCGTGCTTTAAGACAATAAAGAATGCGGTTGAAAAACAGAGTGACGGCACATATGTTTATACGCTTAAAGTTATAAAGAATACGGATGACAGTCTTAAATTCACGGCTTTGATTTCGGCAACGGAAAGCAAAGCTGACGGCGAAAAAACGTATGACAAGCTCATTGGCGCAAAATATATTCCTGTTGATATTCAAAGCGAGGACAGAGGTATATTCGAGTACAGCGTTCCGGTTGAATTCGCGAGGGACGGAATAACAGTAACTCCGATGCTCTGGAGCTGGCCGAATAATGTAAAGATTAATCTGTAGGGGACGATATTAAGCCTTCCCCTTTGAGGGGAAGGGGGACCGCTTTAGCGGTGGATGAGGTGTGATGAGGTGTAAACAAAGACATACAACACCTCCTCAGTCACCTAACGGTGACAGCTCCCCCTCAAGGGGAAGCCTAAAAAAAGTGGCATCACCAAACGGAATGTATGCGAAAATTCTGTAGGGGCGGGCGTCCTCGACCGCCCGTGAGATGATAATCGAATTAAGAGGTTATAATCTCACTAAAATTAAATTTTGAAAAAAATAAAATTAAAAATATATTTTTAAAGGAGTGCAAGAAATGAAGAACACTTACTTAACAAAAAACAGTAACGTTAAAGGTTTTAAATTTGTGCGGCGTATTCTCGCTGTGGGGATGGCGGTCGGAATGATGATTACGGCTCTGCCGTCCGTTTCGGCGGCGCAATACACCGCACCCGATACGGTTGTCGATTATTTTTCGACATTCCACGGTTATGAACAAACCGGCGGTTCACTCGATGCCGGTTATTTCAAAGACGCAAAGCTTCCTCAAGGTTGGTCAGAGGCAAGCTGGTCGCCAAATAAGGCTTGGATGATATCGGGATATTCGGATACGGAAACAGGTTCAAATATCATAAAGACAAAGGATTCGAATATCATTTATAAGCTTGATGAGCCTGTAAAGAGCGGGAAATTGCATGTTAGCTTTGACCTTAAAACAGAGAGCAATGCGGCAACGGTTAATATCGGCGGCTATAACACCTCGGTGAACGATAACCCCAATGATTGTTGGAGTGCAACCGGTAATTTTTATACATATTCGTATTTCTTAAAAACAAAGGTTGAAGATAACAAAGGTTATATCTATATGCCTTCGGCGGCATCAAATGTGAATGGTGCGCTTGAATCTTCTGTAAAGGAAAATGACGGTAAATGGCATAAATATGATGTATTTATAAATTTTGATGTTACCAACGATGATAATAGTTATGGAAAAATGAGCGTGTATCAAGACGGAATTTCACTCGGCGAGGTTCCGATGACAGCGCCGTATGCAAAGACTGAAAACGGACTGAAATCAATTTTTATCCAAACCGGTTGGGGAACGAATGACAGAGGATATTTTGATAACTTTTATATTCATAATATAAAATCGGACGATAATTTTGAGGCACCGAGAATTGCGCTCGATTATGCCAACAGCGGTGTATTGTCAAACGGCGGCACAATAGATGTTGTGTTCTCTGAAACGGTGGAAGCCGAAGAGTTTATGCCGATACAATTTGATGTTAAAAATGTGGCAACAGGCAAAAAGGTTGATGTTGTATCCGTTTCGAGCATTCCAAATACATCGGGTGCGAGAATAACATTGCCGTCACTTGAAGCCGGTGAATACGAGGTATCGGTAAAACCGCTGATAAAAGGTGCAATAAGCGAAAAAGCGGTTGAAAATACGGCTAAGTTTACCGTTGCGGGTGCGACGATAGGTGACAGCACGAGATATTATATAAACGAGAACTTTAACACCTATAAGGGAGGTATGCCGGCTGACTTTGAAAAGCTCAGCACTGTGACAGCATCAGAGCTGACAGCCGATGCGGTTGAATCGGGCAACAATGCTTTGACCCTCGGCGGAAGCGATGATAAGGCTTTATCTTACGAATTTAACAACTCAATCTATTCGGGCAAGTTCACGGTTGAATTTGATGTAAAGCATTCGGGCGCAGGCTGGACTCTCGGTCTTATGGATAAGAGCGATTATTTTAGCGACAGTGAGTATATTACACTTGCCGACTATAACCAAGAGATGAATAACGTAACATATTCTTATTGGAACACCGAGAAAACGGCGGGCAATATTACGGATGACTGGAGTACATGGGCAAGTGCAAAGACCCTTGATCCAACGGGAACGCTGACAAATAAGGAGTATTATTTTAATCAGTGGACAAAGGAACAGCACGACAGCGAAGGAACGGAAAATCCTCAAAGAACGTGGCTCTATAAGCGTATAGGTGCATTTAATAACAGACGCGTTAAAAATACTTTGGTCGGCAATATGCTGAGCGGTGACACGGACAGAACAAAACTTTCAACAGCAAAGGTAAGGAGCAATGAGGGCGATACCGCGCTTGACGGGGTGACCGTTCCGGCAAATGAGTGGACAAAGGTCAAGGCGGTTGTTGACCTTGACGCAGGCAAGTATTATTTCTATGTAAACGACAGCACAGACCCCGTTGCGCTTGAATACAAAACAGCAACAGACGGAAATTATGATGCGGCAAGGTTCGCGCGCACATATTTGAGAGATACAGACGGCAATTATAAAGTTCTCGGCGGTGTATCGGGATTGAGATTGCAAAAGTACGGTGACGGCACTGTTGAATTTGATAATGTAAAAGTATATACCGACAAGAGCTATAACGATTATCTCGATTTTAATACGGCAAGCACATACGGTTCAACTCAGCCCGGCTGGTACTCAAACAACGCAACCACATGGAGCAATATGCAATACTTCGGACACAACGGCGAGAATTACCGATTATCGACCAACGGCGCAAATTTCGCAGCGGATTCATCGGATAAGGCAATCAAGTTTAATCGTGGCTGGACGTATTACACTCATCCGTTCGCTGTTCCGGTAAAGGCGGCGTCGGCGTTTACAGTTGAGTTTGACTTATTTGCAGAGGATGAAACCCGTTGGGTGATGAATCTCTTGGATGAACGGTATATGACAAGAAATGTGGATAATACAGCGACAACCGGCACAGTGTTCAACGGCAAAAAAGGTACAGCGGGAACGCAGGAAAAGCACACGATGGAACAAAACGGTATATTGACAAATGTATACGGATCAACAAGTACAGTTGGCTTTGCAACGGCTGCCGGAACATCGTTTACACCACAATATCCCAACGATTTTGCAAATGCAAGCATTGCGTATACCACAAATAAGTGGCAGCATATTAAGCTTGAATTTGCACCGACGAGCAATGAAGAAATGACGCTTGTCCTTTCCGTAACCTGTGACGGTGAAACAAAAACATCGGGAAAGCAATGGCTCAAATACAGCTGGTATGAATCGGGCAAATCGAGAATGTACAGAAACGATACAACCGGGTTGGCATTTGTTATTCCGAGCGGCAGCGGACAGGGAATCTCAATTGATAACTTGAAAGTAACCGAAACCGCAACGGCATCAAAAGCGGCTGTTACCTCGATTACCACGGCTGATGAAAAAGGCGAACAAATTGACCTTGCGGATAAAGTGTATAAAGTCGGTGATGTAATATCGGACATAAACGTTGAATTTTCAGCACCGCTCAATAATAGTGACGCTATTACACTTTATTATCCTCAGGATGAAAACGGCGCTGCACCTCGGTATACCGTAACGATGAGCGAGGACAAAAAGTCGGCAACGGTTAAGCTGACCGAGTGTGATATGAATAAAAATGTTACACTTTGCATCAGCAATAAGGCTGATATGGGTTCGACAAACCTTACTGCGCCGGATACCGCATCGGCAACATTCGGCGTTGTGCAGGCGGAGGATAAACTCGTGATAGAGGATTTCAGATTATATGAGCACATAGACGGAAGAACTTTCAATAATTACAGCTGTGAAGGAATATGGGTTCCCGTTTCGGCCGACAGGCTTGACGGTGACAAATATATGACGTTCAACGGCCTTAAAATTGTTGCAAAAGGTTATAATACCGGCAGCCCCAAAAATGTACTGATGATGTCGGGAATTTATAATAATACCGATACGGTCAAAGACCTTTTGTCGGCGAGCGAGATTGCGAATAAAGAGGTTCCGACAGGCAGATTCGACAATGTGGAATACACAATCGAAAGCACCGATACGGACGCAAATCTTATGAAATGCTTTATCTGGGATGCGAACAACCTCAAACCCTTGTGGGATAAGCTTGAATACGAAAAGACCTCGGCAACGAGTACGAATTAATTAATAAAATCGTTTCAAGCGTATTAGGTTCGGTCAATCGAAATTGTGTTTAAAAAAGTGAAATGAAAAACTGTTAAAGGTATATAAATTTAGAATTAAAGAAATTAGGAGGAATTATTAGTGAAAAAGAATTTATTTACAAAAATCGCGGCAGGAGCACTTTCGGCGGCATTGTCTGTTACAATGCTTGCCGGCTGCGGAAACAAAAAAAGTGCGGCAACGGATGACCAAGGAAGGACAATAATATCAATAGGCGCATGGCCCGTAAAAGAGGGAAAAGCATTGGATGACGCCAATGCCAAAAAAGAAAGGTTTGAAAAGGCAAATCCCGATGTTGTTATTCAACCGGATAACTGGTCATTTGACTTAAAGTCGTTTTATGCAAAAGCGGCAGGAGGACAGCTTCCGACTATTTTCCAATCAAACTTTACAGAGGTGCCTCAGGTCATAGAGGCAAATTATGCGGCGGACTTGACGGAGTGCTTGAAAAAACGAGGGTATGACGGAATGTTCAACGAGAAAGTTTTGGATGCGGTAAGCAAGGACGGAAAAATTTATGCCTTTCCGACAAGTACATATGTTTTGGGATTGGCATACAATACCGAGATGTTTCAGGCGGCAGGCCTTATGGAGGCAGACGGAACACCGAAACAGCCGAAAGACTGGTACGAGGTGGCTGAATTTGCACAAAAAATAAAGGCGGCGACGGGCAAGGCAGGTATAGTTTTTCCAACATCCAGTAATAACGGCGGATGGATATTTACACCTGTTGCGTGGTCATTCGGGGTTGAATTTATGAAAAAAGGCGATGACGGAAAGTGGAAAGCAACGTTTAATTCGCCTGAGGCAGCCAATGCTCTGCAGTACATAAAGGATTTAAAATGGAAATATGATGTTCTTCCGACCAATACGCTGGTTAACGGCGAAGAGTATTCAAAATTGTTTGCCACAGGCAATGCTGCGATGCAGATTACGGCAGGAGATGTGCCGCGTAAGGTAATCTCTTACGGAATGACAGCGGATCAGCTCGGTATGATGGCTATGCCTGCCGGACCGAAAAAGCATATTACATTGCTCGGCGGGTATCTCGCTAATGTAAGAAGTGATGCGACACCGGAACAGATAGATGCGGCTATACGCTGGGTAGAAACAACAAACAATTTTAAAGCGACTGAGGAGTTTAAAAACAATACGATAAACACCCTTGACTCAAATTTGAAAAGCGGTATGCTTGTCGGTATAAAGGCTATGAGTGTTTGGTCACAAGATGCCGAGAGCTTAAAGCTGGAGCATCAGCTCATAGATGAACGCGCAAATTCAAACTTAAATCACGTTCGCCTTTATAACGAATTTGTTGCGGATTGTCCGGCTGAAATTCAGCCCGAAGAGCCTGTTTGCGCACAAGAACTTTACGGAATATTGGACAGCTGTATTCAAGAGGTTCTGACGAATAAAGACGCTGATTGTGCGACGATTTTAGAGAAAGCAAACTCCGATTTCCAACACAATTATTTAGACGGCGTGGATTATTAAAAGTCACTTTGGCACAATTGAGCTAAATACACTTTTGCCAATTCTCTCCGGACTTAAATATCCCCCAAACGGCACAGCCGTTTGGGGGATTGAAGTTTAGCGGGGATTTTCTAAATAGAGGAAATTCGGTATCACGGAAATAGTCGAATTACCGGATTTAATTGGTGCTGAAAAAATGGGGAAACTCAAAGGAAAGTTACTATTGATTTTTTCGGCGGTTGGCGGTATAATATATTTGTTCGGATTTGTATTTTATAAAATTTACAGGTGTGAATAAAACGAGAAATTTACAAAAATGAAGTCGGATTTCATTAAGGAGTGTGGATATATGTCGCTCAAAGAGCTTGCGAAACGCGCCAATGTTTCGACCGCAACGGTATCAAAAGCCTTTTCGGGCAGCAAGGACATCAGCGAAAAAACGCGCCGCCTTGTTTTCGATACGGCAAAGGATATGGGCATATTCGAAAAATATCATAAGGAACGAGCGTCAAAAATCGTTATAGCGATAATTTGTCCCGAGATATGCAGCGAATTCTATACCGATATAATCGATAATATTAACAAAAGCATAGAAAAGCATGGGGCAATGGCTGTTGTGTCGATAAGCGGATTTGACGGTGACAGAGTGAACGAGCTTTTTAAATACCACGCATATATACAAAAGGCAGACGGAGTTATCGTTTTAAGCGGTGCGGAAAGCATCGTGAATCCCGATAAGTTCCCCGTAATCGCATTCGGGTCATCAAATGATACGAATGAGGATTGTATAACCGTTGATATGCGCGGGGCTGTTTTGTCCGCGGTTAAATATTTATCCGAAAACGGACATTCTAAAATTGCGTTTATCGGCGAAACGAACACTGCGTCTACGTTTGAGGAGTTCAAAGCAGCGATGAACACGCTTGGACTTGAAATTGATGAGAATCTTATATACAACGGCACGGAACGATTCGAGGACGCGGGGGTGGCGGGAATGACGCGTATGTTCAACAGCGGCAATATTCCGACGGCTGTTTTTGCGGCATACGATTATATCGCAATAGGCGCAATAAAATGTATAAACGCGCGTGGGCTTAAAGTTCCCGATGATATTTCCGTCATAGGAACGGATGATACATATTCGGCGGCACAGATGAACATTCCGCTCACCTCAATTGCAAAGTCGCCCGACGGCTATGACAGGGCGGTTGAAATGCTTATGCGTAAAATAAACAACAAATATATTTCGTTCAAAGGCGGTGAACCGTACAAGGCAAGGCTTGTGAAACGCAAGAGCGTAAAGAATATCAAGCCGAAAAAAGATGGGTAATTTTGGTGAAAATAATGCTAAATGAATGAATTTTTGATAATATTGTAAAACACGGGCAAATTGGCTTGACTTTTTGCGTTTGTTCATATATAATATGTTTATGGCTATACGAAAGGAATTGATTATCTAATGAAAGCATTATTCAGCAACGGTGCCGTAAATGAGGTTGAGAACGACATTTCCATTGTTCGTCATACCTGTTCGCACGTTTTGGCACAGGCGGTAAAGCGCCTGTATCCGAATGCCAAGCTTGCTATCGGCCCGTCTATTGACAGCGGATTTTATTATGATTTCGATATAGAGGGCGGATTTACCTCTGAGGATTTGACCGCACTTGAATCGGAAATGAAAAAGATTATTAAAGAAAACCTTAAAATTACAACCTTTACAAAACCGAGGGAAGACGCGATTGCGTTTATGAAAGAAAAAGATGAACCCTATAAGGTTGAATTGATTGAGGACTTACCCGAGGACGCATCGATCAGCTTTTATCAACAGGGTGATTTTGTTGATTTGTGCGCAGGTCCGCATATTTTATACACAAAGGGAATAAAGGCGTTTAAGCTTACGTCCGTTGCCGGTGCGTACTGGCGCGGTAACGAAAAGAACAAGATGCTTACAAGAATATACGGAACGGCGTTCTTTACAAAAGACGAACTCGCCGAATATTTGAATATGATAGAAGAGGCAAAAAAGCGCGATCACAGAAAGCTCGGGCGCGAACTCGGTATCTTCACAATGATGGACGAAGGTCCGGGATTCCCGTTCTTTTTGCCGAACGGAATGGTGCTTAAAAATACCTTGATTGACTATTGGCGACAGATTCACACGCGTGAGGGATATGTTGAAATTTCAACACCGATGATGCTTAATCGTAAACTTTGGGAGACCTCGGGACACTGGGACCACTACAAAGAAAATATGTACACAACCGTTATTGACGATACGGATTTTGCCGTAAAGCCGATGAACTGTCCCGGCGGAATGCTGGTTTATAAGTCCGAGCCGCATTCATACCGTGACCTGCCGCTCAGAATGGGCGAGCTTGGTCTTGTTCACCGTCACGAAAAATCGGGACAGCTGCACGGGCTTATGCGTGTACGCTGTTTCACACAGGACGATGCGCACATCTTTATGACCCCCGAACAGATTCCTTCGGAGATAAAAGGCGTTATCAGCATTATCGATGAGGTATACACGCTTTTCGGATTCAAGTATCACGTTGAGCTTTCCACGCGCCCCGAGGACAGTATGGGCAGTGATGAGGATTGGGAGACAGCAACAAACGGACTCAAATCCGCGCTTGATGACCTCGGCCTCGATTATGTTGTCAACGAGGGGGACGGAGCGTTTTACGGTCCGAAAATCGATTTTCACCTGGAGGACTCTCTCGGAAGAACGTGGCAGTGCGGAACGATTCAGCTTGATTTCCAATTGCCGATGCGCTTTAATGCGGAATATACGGGCGAGGACGGCGAAAAGCATCAGCCGATAATGATACACCGCGTTGTTTTCGGTTCTATCGAAAGATTTATCGGAATTATTATCGAGCATTTTGCAGGTAAGTTCCCGACATGGCTTGCGCCCGTTCAGGTTAAGGTTTTGCCTGTTTCCGAAAAATCTCACGATTATGCGGCGTCTGTATACGAAAAGCTTAAAGCATCGGGTATCAGAGCCGAGATAGACAACCGTGATGAAAAAATCGGTTATAAAATCAGAGAGGCACAGCTCAAAAAGATTCCGTATATGCTTATCCTTGGCGAAAACGAGAGCAGCACGGGATGCGTTTCCGTCCGCAGCAGGGATAACGGAGATTTGGGCAGCAATAATCTTGATGACTTTATCAAAGACATAAAAGCCGAAATCGAAAGCAAAGGAAAATAAATTTTAAAAAATCAATCACCTCAACATTCAGAATTCGTTGTATAAAATTTCCGATACAACCAATACTATTGTTGAGGTGATTTTTGTGAATGAAAAAAATAATAAAAAAAGCAATTCTGTTTTGAATCAAAAGAATCTTACCGTTATCGGGATAACCGCGGTCGCTGTTGTTCTTTTTGCGATGATTATGACTTACATTATGCCGAAATCAACCGAGAACGATAAGGGCTTTGACAGCAAGGCGTGGAAAGAGGCGGTCTCAGAGGCGGATAAAAACGATGTTTATCAATCTTCCGATGATTCCGACGATTATAATCGTGCAGCAAAGCCGACAACGGCAGAGGCTTTGCCAACTCAAAGCGAACAAGCAAAAGCCGAACCTAAATCGTCCGATAATGCGACTTCTGATATGAATTCGGAGAGTGAAAGCACAAAGACGGAAGATGTCAAAGACAATGAGCAATCGCAAACGAGACAGAGCGGCGACAAAATAATTATGCAACAGCCGGTGTCGGGTGCGGTGCTGAACGATTATTCGGGCGATAATCTTGTTTATTCAAAGACGATGCAGGATTGGAGAACGCATAACGGCATTGACTTTGCGGCGAACGAGGGCGATGATGTTCTTGCAGCGGCAGACGGAACGGTTGAGGCGATAACCGACAACGGTATGTTCGGAAAGACGATAATTATTTTGCACGACGGCGGAATAAGGTCTATATATTCGAATCTGGCTGAGGATGCCGCCGTTGCTGTCGGTGATAATGTTTTGAGCGGTTCGGTCATCGGTAAGGTCGGGAACTCCGCAGCGGCGGAAGTGACCGAAAATTCGCATTTGCATTTTGAGGTCAGCGTAAACGAAGAATCCGTAAATCCGCACGATTATCTGGCTGTTCCGCAAACCGATTCACCGGATGTTCAGGAGTAAACAAAATAAGTGCGAGAGCGCTTGCAAATAAGCAACCGATATAAACGTGACTTTTTGCGAATAATGGGAACATTTAACTGAAATTTTAGTGAATAGTGAAACCGGAATAAGAAAAAATATAATCGGTGAACCGTTTGGTTTGCCGATTTTTGGTGCAAGTGTTCTTACAGGATTTAGTGAAAAACATAGTAAAATTAAGGATTACAGTGCCGCAAGGCGCAATATACTTCCGCAAAACCCTAAAGGTTTTGCGAAATGGAGGAGGAATGACAAAGCAAAGTGAAAGCTGAGCTATAGAGATATTTGTGCCGAAAGCACTCTCGCAAAAAGGTGGTAGCGACAGCGAACCGTCGTGAGAGCGCTTGCAAGAGAACAGGTGAGCCGAGCGTGCCTTTTTGCGAATAAGGAGGAATGACGGAGCATATGACTGATTTTTTTATGCAATAAAAAATCGGAATGGAGCAAAGTCCATTCCGACGTGGTCGGGGCGACAGGATTCGAACCTGTTAGAAATATTGGTATTTCAATGTCTATTGCGTTTTGACAACTATTTGACAACTCGATTAGTTTTAGTTCGATACCATTATTTCAATTAGCTTTGCGCTTATATTTTATGCTTTGTGATTTATTTTAAGGCATCGTTTAGGTCGTTTTTTACGGCTTTAACGGTGTCTTTTTTTGATTTTTAGGTCTAATTTGTATATGTTTCACAACAAATATTCGGTTTGTGTCTTTAAATTTCTTGTATTATGACGTTAAAGTTGTCCGTTTTGTCCGTTTTTTTCAGATATACTTGAAATCAGACAGGTAAATTTTTTTATTTGTTTATGCTTCCCTCCGACGTTCGGGCGGTTTTCTGACTGCCCGGACGATATAAATTCGATTGTGAGGTGATTTTATGGCGAGAGGAAAGAAGCTTAAACCGCAACAGGTTTATGACATTATGTCGAGCTGGGCGGTAACGGGAAACTTCGCGGAAACATCAAGAGAACTCGGCTATGCCGTTTCGACGGTGGAGGTCACCGTTAAAAAGAATAAGGACAAGGAAGAATTTATTGAACTTGTCAAACAAAAACGCGCCGATTTTTCAGCCAGAGCCGACAAGATTATTGATAAGGGGCTTAGGTTGCTCGACAGGCAACTGAGCCGTGCAATCGACAGGGAAGATGAGATTGACGAGCTTATAGACGAAGTTTATAACGCCGATGAGGATGTTTTGAGCGACAGGGATAAGAACGAAACGGCAAGGCGGCTGTCGCGGCTTAAACTTGAAGATATTAAGGCTTTGACAACCGCAATCGGCACGCTTTATGACAAAAAGGCATTGAGTGACGGCAAAGCGACATCAAACACAGAGGTAACATTTAAACTGCCTAAGGGATTTGATGAATATGCAAAATAGCACATTGGCTGACGGGATTTCGACGGCGAACCCGAAACAGCTTAAATTCTTTAAGGCGAATAACCGTTTTGTTGCATACGGCGGAGCGAGGGGCGGCGGCAAGTCGTGGGCGCTTCAACGCAAGATAACGATGCTTTGTATGCGGTATTCGGGTATCAAAATTTTGCTGTTGCGCCGCACATACCCCGAGTTGCAGGAAAACCACATAAATACATTGTCGGCATTATTGAAAGGCGTTGCGGAATACAGGGCGACCGAAAAGACGTTTATCTTTATAAACGGCAGCCGTATCAAATGCGGATACTGTAAGGCAGAGAGCGATGTCCTGCAATATCAGGGACAAGAATATGACATTATTTGTATAGATGAGGCAACACAATTCACCGAATACCAATTTGAAACGCTTACCGCTTGTATGCGCGGCGCGAACGACTTTCCCAAACGGATGTATTTGACATGTAACCCCGGGGGTGTAGGTCACGAATGGGTAAAGAGGTTATTTATATCAAAGAGATACAAGCCGAGCGAAAAGCCTGAAGATTATGCTTTCGTACCGGCAACGGTTTTTGACAACACGGTTCTTTTGGAAAAAGACCCCGGATATGTAAATATGTTAAATAACCTATCCGACGGACTCAGAGAGGCGTGGCGTGACGGGAACTGGGATATGCTTGCGGGTCAGTATTTTTCGGAATTTGACAGGAGCGTTTACGTTATTGAGCCTTTTGAAATCCCCGAATATTGGCGCAGATACCGCACGATAGACTATGGACTTGACTGTTTGGCGTGCCTTTGGACGGCGGTGGACGAACTCGGCAATATTTATATTTATCGCGAATACGCCGAAGCGGATAAGATAATTTCGGTCGGCGGTGCGGATATTGTGAATTTGTCGCAGGGCGAAAAGATTATGTATACGGTTGCGCCGTCTGACCTTTGGGCAAGGTCGCAGGAGAGTGCAAAGACAAAGGCGGATTTATTCTATGAGGCGGGTTTGCCGCTTATCGAGGGAAGCCGTGACCGTGAAACGGGCTGGCTTGGGATAAAGAACCTCTTGCATATAACGGAAACGGATTCGGGCAGAGAGAGCAGACTTAAAATATTCAGCAACTGTTCGGAATTGATTGAGTGTCTGCCCGCCCTGCAACGCGACAGTAAGAAACCGACGGATTGTATGACAGAGCCGCACAACATTACGCACTTGCCCGATGCGTTGAGGTATTTTGTTTTGCAATACATCACGCCGAGCAGGACACCGCAGAAAAAGACGGAGTTACAGAAATACAGAGATAAGCGGCTCGGGGGATTTAACAATGCGAGGAAAATATATTGATGAGGACAGATAAAGGGATTCCCTTTAAAACCCTTTTGAAATAAAAATTTTATCGGTTATGCCCGACCGCACAAAAATATAAAATATTTTGAATTAATCGCCGTCCCCTGTTCCGCCGAGCCTACCGCGGCGGCAACGAAAAAATTATTTTATATTTTTGATATGGATAACAAAATGAACACACGAAATTAATTAAAGGAAAATAATAAAATTTTATATAAGGAGAGAAAACTATGATTAACACAAAAAACGTATTTAAAAAATTGTTGGGTTTATCGCTTTCGGCGATAATAGCGGTAACAAGCCTCGGCGGTACGGCGGCTTTTGCGTCGGACGGTCGGCTTTCGGACAAATCGATAAGCGATATTGTGAAATATCGTGCAACAGATACGGGCTTTTTTGCAAATAACGCAAATGCCGTATCGCGAGACGATGACGCTTTGAAAATCCAAAGTTCCGTAAACAAGAACAATGAGGTTTCGGAACATTCTCAGCCCGTTACGCGAGCCTTTGCGCTTGACAAAAGCGGCGATGTGCTTGGAAGCTTTTCATTTGACATAAAAGCAGGCGAAAACAACACAAATCAGCACTCATTGCTTTTTGCGTTCAGAAACCCCGATGACCCCAATTCGGACATAAAGCCCGTATTCTTTATTATAGGCGAGAACGGATTTTTGGGTTCACAGACAAACCCCGGCTGGACATACAATCCCACGGATATAGTTCAGCAGTATACAAAAGGACAATATTATAAAATAGGTATTGTTTTCAATAAGGATTATACATATGACATATATGTTGACGGAACAAAACTCGGCAGAGGTGTGATTTCGGCTGAAAACCAAAGAGCCAAGCTTGACGCAATGACGAACATAGATTTTATGATAGCCGTTCACGATAACACTAAAAATGCCGATAACCGTGCAACATTTTATATGAAAGACGTGCTGTGGCAAACAGGCGGCGGTACGCTTGTTGCCGAAGCCGAAAAGAAGGTATATTCATCCGGTGACACGGCGTCGGTTAAATTCAGCGCGCCGATTATGAACAAGGACGAGGTATCAAAGGTTAAGCTTTTAGAGAGCGCAACGGGCGCGGAACAGAGCGCAGCGGCGGCTTTTGACGGCGATAATGTGAATGTAACTTTGCCGAATAACTTAAAATCGGGCAGGGAATACAGAATTGAGCTGCCTGAATTTAAGGATTGCTTGGGCAACACATTGATAAACGATAACGTGTATTTTAATGTTGCGGCAAGCAGCGGCAGCCACGAGGTCATAGACTGTTTTGAATCATTCGAAAGTATGGGAAGCGGAACAAAGGCAAAGCCCAACGGTTGGAACAGAAGCGCAAGAGGTGACGCGAACGAGGGTTTCAGCGAAAAGGCGGACAATAACGGAAATGCGGTTTTAAAGCTCGGACACGACGGTTCGGCGGCAACGGGAAACCCGTGGCGGTTTGTGACAATGTGGTACGATTTGGGAACAACATTCACAACAGGAAAACTTACAATGAGCTATGACATTGCCCCGTCAGTTGTGAACCCGGGGAACTGGCAATCGGATACTTTGTATGATTCCACATCATTCTTTTTCTATGCGCTCAGCAGTATGCCCGATAACGCAGACCGAGCATTGGGCGGCGGCGCGGTACTCAGCGGACAGTTAGGCTCAAAATTGGGCGGTGCAAAGACAAAGGCGAGTCCCACAAACGAAAACAAAAGCGATACGGACAGTAAATGGGCGACGGGTCTCGAAGTGACCGACAGCAATCTGAATACTTGGCATTCGGTGAAAATGGTGCTTGACTTGGATAATTATATATACGAGTATTATTTCGACGGCAAGTTAATAAACACAAGCACGACATTGTTTGACGATGTTTATGATGTATCGGATTATTCAAAGATAAAAGACGGTATCAGAGGTATCGGTTTGGGAACAAGTCAATATGCGAAAAAGTCGGAACAGCTCATCGACAATATAAAGGTATCGCACTCGACAAACAAGGCGTTGGGTGAGAGCGTGGATGACTTCAGTGAAGATTGGTCGGGTTATACCTATCACGCTTGGACAGCGGACGACCAATGGACACAGAAAGTAGGCTGTCACTCGATACGCCCTGCGAACTGGGGCCACAGGAGCTATGGCTGGGAAGGCGCGGCTTTGAGCGAACCCGTTGCGGACGAAAGCGGAAACATTGCTATGAAAATCGGATTGTGTTCGGACAAAGAGTGGGGTGCACCCGAACTCTATCACCCGTTAAACGAGAAGTATACAAGCGGAATTATCACCGTTGACTATGATGTAAAAGCGGAGAGAATCGTATCGGACAGCGATGAAGATTATTCGGCTTTGACATACAGCAACAAAAGCCTTAATGCGTTTAACTTTACGATATATTCCGAAAAGTTTGACGATACGCAAATGGGATTGAAAGAAATGGCTGACGGCAAAAAGTATTCATATCCGGGCAGCGATTATATGAGCGCCAAGTACGGACGTAGAGCATTCAGCATTACAAACGGAGAAATGCTTGTGAACAAAACTTCGGGCGCTGACGCCGTTACCTCAAAACAAATATCCGCTCAGACGTGGTACAGCGTGAGACACGTAATGGATATTGACAACAACCGCATCGAAACTTATATTAAAAATAACAATAATTACGAACTTTTGGGAGTAACACCAATATCGGGATTTGATTATACGGACAATAATGTAACATATTTTGACCATACTTCAATCGGCGGTATCGGATTCGCCGTGAATGAAAAGGCGTACCTTTCCGATACAAGACTCGACAATATTTCGGTAAAATACACGCCGTTTAAATCGTCAAAGGGAATAAGCGCGGTGAGATTTTCGGATTACAGCGGTATCGCCTATGGCTCGGCGAGCGAAACGACAACTCTTGCGGACACAATCGCGATTTCGTTCACCGATGCCCCCGATGTATCGAATGCCGATATATCATTATACGAAACGGCAAACCCGACAAAAACAATAGGGTATACGGGCACTTTGAGCGAGACGGCGGACAACGTTTATATTATGAACTTAAACGAGTTCCTGACGGCGAACACCGAATATACCTTAAAGGTTGACGGCGTGACCTGCGGCGGTGAAGCGATAGAGGCATACACCCACAAAATCACGGCGGAGAAAAACGGCGAGCTTGTTATAGAACCGATGAAAATATCGGTGAACGGCTCGGTTAAGTCGGACGGCGAAAATTATGCGACCGAAACCCTTAAATCGGGCGACACGGTTGAAACATCGGTTGTTATCATAAACACAACGGGAACAAAACACGAATGGGCGTTTTCATCGGGCGTTTATAAAAACAAAATGCTTAACAAATTTGATTACAGAATGATAAGCCTTGACGGTACCTCCGCGGATGGCAAGTATGCAAAGGCGGTATGCACGTTTAACATAGACGATGAAACGGTCAAAGACCTGACAAAAATCCGCGCATATCTTTGGAACGGTATGACGGCAATGCGGCCGCAAAGCGCAAGTTGTGACTTGATTTGCGGCGCGGCGGAATAATAAGAGCAGCAATTTTCGGCAAGGTGTATCTTGCCTTGCCGAAAGAGATATTAACAACAGAAAGGAACAGGGATTGTATGTTGAAAAAAAGCAGGATTTGCATTTGCGCCCTGGCGGCGGTAATCTGTGTGGGCGGCATTAACACGGCGTGCTTTGCCTATTCAAAACAGGTCGGAAGCAACGGCGTTTACATAAGCGGCAACACAAAATGCGGCGAGAGCGGAAGGATTGTCGGCGTTGACCTGTGGGCACCCGACAAGAGCTTTGACGACCTTTTAAAGACCGATAATCCGAACGATTACACCGATATTATTGCGTATCGGTATCAGGTCGAAAGCGGCGAAAAAGGTTTTTATGAGGACGAGATTGAGTTAAAGGACAGTGCAAAAAGCGGAGTATACAAACTTTGTATCTCGTGCGAATGCGGCGAGAGTATAATAACCGAAAACGTGGTATACAGCAATCCGAAAGAAAACGAGCTTGCGCTCGAAAAGCTTGCGGCGGCAAAGAGCGTTGACGAGCTTATCACGGTATGCAAAGATAACAAATACGCCCTCGGCTTTGACTCGGAATTCGAGCTGACCCGTGCGGCGGCACAGGTTTTGTATAATTGGGTCAAGAGCGATGAGTTTTCGCTCTCGGATGCGGATATAAAGTCAAAGGCGATCGACAGCTATAACCGCGCGGTTATAATCGCGGCGGTGTCTGACGGAAAGGTCACCGACCTTTTTGAATATGACAAACAACTCGGACTTGAAAATAGCAGAATAAAGAATTTTTATACGCGAAAGTATGTGAATACGGTGTTTAAAACCGCAGTTACGGATGCGCTTAAAAACACCGGCTGTACAACCGAGAGTGAATTTTTTGACGCGCTTTATCGCGAGTTCACTCTGGCAACGGTCAAAGCCCCCGACGGATATGTAAATGTGTTGGATGTTTTGAATGAGTTTGCCGCCGAGATTGGCATATCAAGGACGATAACCCAAAACGATTGCCTGCGCGTGATGAATAATAAGTATAACAGTTATTCCGAGCTGAAAGCGGCAATTCTCACATCGGATAACAACGGTGGCACATCGGGCGGCAGCGGCGGCGGAGGCGGCGGTTCAAGCCGCGGCAATTCGACCACTTCGTTCGGCAATGATTACATCAACCCGACCGATAATCCCGAGCCAATGAACCCCGATATTTTTGATGATATTGATGATGTTTCGTGGGCAAAACGCGCGATTGTCGAGCTTGCACAGCTCGGAATCATCAACGGAAAGACTGTAAACACGTTCTGTCCGAACGACAACATAACCCGTGAGGAATTTGTTAAACTGGTCGTTTTGGCGTTTGTTCCAGAAAGTTCGAGGACGGCGGCGGATGTCCGCTTTGACGATGTTGACGATGACGCGTGGTACGCGAGTTATGTAAAGATTGCGTATAACAACAATATCATAAAAGGCGTGGGCGACAACCGTTTTGGAACGGGCGAGAATATTACCCGACAGGACGCGGCGACAATCGTCTATAATTCGGCGATAAGCGGCGGATTGATGACAAAAGAGGAACTCGGCGATATTGCCTTTGAGGACGCGCCGTATATATCCGATTATGCCAAAGAGGCTGTCGGGGCGCTTTCTCAAAACCGCATAATAAACGGCGTTGACGGACGTAACTTTGCGCCGCTCGATTATCTGACGCGTGCCGAAGCGGCAAAGATAATTTACGGCGTTTATACCGTTTCGGAATAGGGGGCAAAAAGGTATGAAGAACATAAAAAGAATTATAGCATTATTGGCGGTGTTCGCGGTATTTTTTACGGTGGCTTATGCGCCGAGCGCCGCGGCAGAGACGTCCGCAACCAAGCCGTCAAAGGCGTATGCGCTCGAAAAACTCGGTATCCTGAGCGAGAAAGAGGACGCGGTTTATGCCCAGCCGATTACGCGCGGCGACTTTGCGTATAACCTCGGCAAGCTCTTGAAACAGAGCGGCGAAAGCACAACGGTGCGGTACTTTTCGGACGTTGCCGATTATGACTATGCCGTGCCGTACATCAATGCGCTTGCCGAGATGAAGATAATAAGCGTTGATTCAGAACGCCGTTTTTATCCGAACAATAACATAACCGCCCAAGAAGCAATAAAAATGGTCGTTTCGGCTCTCGGTTACACACCGCTCGCCGAGGCGCGCGGCGGTTATCCTTACGGATATATTCAGGCGGCAAAAGACGGCGACTTGCTTGACGGAATTTCGGTCGGCTCGGGTGATGAGATAACGCTCGGCGCGGCGGCAGAGCTGTTGTTTAACACGCTCATCGAGCCGCAATACCTTCCGACATCGATCAAGTCGGGCGAGGACAGCAGCACCGCTTATAAAAAATCGTATGACAACATATTTTTAAAAGAGCTTTACGGACTGGATTATGTGAGCGGCTGTTTGAGCGGCTCAAACGGCGTAAACATAAAATTCGATGTCGAATCGGACGAAAATTCGATTGTTGCGGACGGCACAAAATGCAGAATTGACGGCGAGACAGAGGATTACACCGAATTTATAGGCCGCGAAGTGACGGTTTTGTACAACGAAAAGACCGAATATGTTTTCTATATTTTTGAGAGCGACAGCCAATCTCAAAAAGAAATGAAGATAGATATTGATGATTTCTCGGGGTATCAAAACGGAAATATCACATATTATTCCGACAAAAACACCCTCAAATCCGTGAACGTATCAAACGCGGTCATAATCTATAACAACGCCGTTCCCAAAAATGATATAACCGACCTGTTTTTAAACCTGACCTGCGGCTATATTCGGCTTATTTCGACCACGAACGGCGCATATGACGCGGTAATGATTTATGATTGCAGGCCGTTTGTGCTAAAGTCGGCGGATTCAACGTCGGAGGTTCTGTACAGCGAAAGCGATGATACGGTTATCGACCTTAATAAATTCGATATTGTGAATATTAGGGACAAAGCGTCGAACAAGGTTGAGCTTAAAGACATCGCGCCAAAGTCGGTTATGAATGTCTATGCCTCACAAAACGGCGAGAGGATAGACGTTATCGTTTCGAATGTTTCAAGCGAGGGAATCGTGACCTCGATAAACGGCGGCGAGGGGACTCTTACGATTGATTCGACCGTGTATGACATAGAGGATAAGTACAAAGACAGAGTGTTAAAGCCCTTGACGGTCGGCGTGACCGCGTGTGTTTATTCGGATATTTTCGGGCATATAATACACGCGAGGGTAACGGATTCGGACGGAATGACGCTCGGTTATCTCATTGCGGCAAAGACCGCCGATGACGGATTCGCGGATACTTTAAAATTCAAGATTTTCAGCGCGAACGCCGAGATGATAACCGCCGAATCGACCGATAACATCAAGATAGACGGCTCGTCTTACCGCAGCGCGGCGAGTGCGGCGCTTGCGGCAATCCCCGGCGGCGGAACACAGCCGCAGGTTATACGCTACAGCGTGAACACGGACGGGAAAATAAATAAGATAGATACCTATAACGAGGGCACGGAAAACCCCAATGTTACATTGAACAGAGTAAAGGATGGACAGTCATATTCGATAAAGTATAATTTTAGGATAGATTCAGACCTTGTTTTGTCGTCCGATACAAAGTTTTTCTGCGTTCCCGATGATGAGAATGTGAACTCGGCGGACGAGAGCGAATTTTCGGTTGTGAAACAAGGCAGCTTTAACAGCACGGTAAGCTTTAAATTCGAATGCTATAAGGCAAAGGGCGAGAACGAGTTTGCCGATGCGGTTGTGTATCGGGTCAACCCCGACGACAGCGAGAACAATGACTATCTCAATTCGAATATGTTTGTTGTAGGCGAAAACCTCGAGGCGATTGACGAAAACGGCGATGAATACCGCCAAATCAACGGAATGGTAAGGGGTCGGAATTCATCAATCAAGGTCTATGACGAATCGCTCAAAAAGACAAACGTAAGCACAAAGGATATTTGCGAGGGTGACCTCATACGCTATCGAACCGCGTATAACGGAAGAATTTCGGCGATTGAAATGTTGTATGACGAGTCCGAGAATAAGCGAATCGGCTGGGCAAACGATAACGAAACGTATTCGCTTTTTGCATCGTCTTACGGTTCGAATTTCCAGCTGTCTTACGGCTATGTAAGCGAAAAGGGCGACAGTGTTATCGGCTGGGGCTATAAGACGGGTCAAAAGACGGACGAGAGAATAAACGCCGCTCAGACAACCTTTATGTTCTATGACAAAGATTCAAAGACCGATAAGGTGTACAAGGGGAACTACAGAGACATAAAGGATTATAAAACAACGCCGAACAGCGAGGATATTATTATCGTTCAGATGAACCAGGGAACGATTCAGGCGGCGGTTGTCTATAAAAAATAAGACTTGATTTATGCGACATAAGAGGAGTAAAAAATGAGTGATAATTTTGGTTTGTTAAAAGCAAGAACCGTAAAATCCAAGGCGTGCGAGAAATTCGATATACTGAATAACTGGAAGCTTTCGTATGCCGAGGATGACGGTACGGGATTTGAATATACATCGATAAAAGATACAGAGATGGCAGATAAACCGCTCATCTCTGCTTCCGTTCCCGGTAACTTTGAGCTTGATTTGTTAAACGCGGGTGTCTTGACAAAAGACCCCTATGTCGGTGATGGCTGTCTTGAACTTAGAAAATACGAATATTATCATATGTTCTACAGCTGTGAGTTTGATTGGAACGAGGATGTTGCGCCGAACGAGGATATTCGGCTTTGTGCCGAGGGAATCGACACCGTTGCGGATATATATTTAAATGGTGAAAAAATCGGCTCTTGCGAGAATATGTTTATCGGGTACGAGTTTGATTTAAAGGGGTTAAAGCGCGGCAAAAACGAGATTTTTGTGCATATTAAGCCTGCAGTGATTGAGGCGAGGGCGTACACCGATTCAATCGGGGTCGGAATGATGTCATACAGCTATGAGGCGGCGTATATCCGAAAGGCGGCGCACGGCTTTGGCTGGGATATTGCGCCGAGGGCGGTGTCGGGCGGAATTTGGCGGCAGATTTACATTGTCAAAGAGCGCCGGCCGAAAATTAGTGAATGTTATCTTATTGCGGACAACTACAATGACGAAACAAAAGTCGGCACGGCACATTTGAGATACATAATCGACATCGGACGCGACAGGCTTGACGATTATGAAATAGCGATTGACGCAGAGTGCGGCGAAAGCTCTTTCCATATCGTGCATAAGCCGTGGTTTGTCGCCAACCGTGTCGGTTTTGAGATACAGAACTGTAAGAGGTGGAACGTGCGAGGAAAGGGCGCGGCGAATCTGTATGACGTGACGGTCTCGCTTGTCCGCCGCGGCGAAGTTGCCGATTACAAGACGTTCAGGTTCGGATACAGAAACGTATCACTTTTGAACACCGAGACGGTTGATGAGAGCGGCAACGGCGAATTCAGGTTCATAATAAACGGCGAACCCGTGTTTGTTATGGGAACGAATCACGTTCCCGTTGATATGTTTCACAGCAAGGACAGAGAACGGATAAAGGATATTTTGGACCTTGTTGCCGATTGCGGCTGTAACGCGATACGGTGCTGGGGCGGCGGTGTGTACGAGGATGACATGTTTTATGATATTTGTGACGAATACGGAATTATGGTGTGGCAGGATTTCGCAATGGCGTGCGGAACATATCCCCGTGACGAGAGAATGCAAGGACTTTTAAAAACAGAGGCAGAGGCGGTGGTCAAACGCCTGCGCCAACACGCGTGCGTTTGCCTGTGGGCAGGCGACAACGAGTGCGATATGATGCAGATGTACTCGTGTAACCGCGAGCTTAATGTCCTCACGAGAGAGGTCCTGCCGCGTGTGATAAATTCGCATGACGGAACGCGCCCGTATTTGCCGAGTTCGCCGTACATTTCGCCCAAAGTTTACAAAAGCGGCTGTGGTACTGCAACCGAACAGCATCTTTGGGGTCCGAGGGATTATTTCAAAGGCGAGTATTACAAGGGTACAAAGGTGTGCTTTGCAAGCGAGATAGGCTATCACGGATGTCCGTCAAGGGCGAGCATAGAGCGGTTTATCGATAAAGAATATTTGTGGCCGCCGAAAGACAACAAACAGTGGATTTTGCATTGCACGTCACCCGAATATCCCAAGGGCGAATATGTGTATCGCGTTGAGCTCATGATGAAACAGATAAAGAATCTTTTCGGCAGAGGGGCAGAGGATTTGGACGAGTTTGTACAGATGAGCCAGATTTCTCAAGCCGAGGCGGACAAGTATTTTATCGAAAAGTTCAGGATAAACAAGAAGCATTGCGGCGGCATAATATGGTGGAATATAATGGATTGCTGGCCGCAGTTTTCGGACGCGGTTGTTGATTATTATTTTGAAAAAAAGCGCGCGTATTATTATATAAAAGCGGCACAGCAACGGTTTTGCATTATGGCGGACGAAAAGGACGGACGGCTTGAATTTTATGCGGTCAATGATTATGATACAAGAATTCGGTTTGAGTATAAGATTTGCGATGCCGAAACGAATGCCGAAGTATTGTCGGGCGAAGCGGAAATTTCGGCAAACGGAGCGGATGTTATCGGGACGATAAACACGCCGAGTACGAATAAGTTTTATAAAATTGAGTGGCGCATAAAGGATTCGGATGATTCCGATATGAGTATAAGCGGCGAAAATCACTACTTGCATTTTAAAGAGACGATTGATTTTAAGCGGTACAAAAAGTGTGCGCAATCGTTAAAATACCTGCCCGAATTCCGATAGGATTCGGGTTGGGTGCGCGCCGAAGTTGTATCGAGTTCGCCGACCGAATAAACAAATTTTTATAAAATAATTGACACCGCAGCGAAATTGTGATATAATGCTAAACGTGGAATGTGGGGCTGCGGACAAATAATTCTGCATTATGCACTTTTCATTCTGCATTATTACAGATTTGCGGCTGTGGCGGAATTGGCAGACGCGCCGGACTTAGGATCCGGTGTCAATGACGTGGGGGTTCAAGTCCCTTTAGCCGCACCAAAAATCGGCAAGCCAAACGGCTTGCCGTATTTTTTTCAAAAATACAGCGTCGCTTTTAGCGACTTCCGCTCCTTTATTCCGCAAAACCTATTGGGCTTTGCGGAAGTATATTGCGCCTTATCTATAACCTAAAGTTTTCCGATACTGTATGTGTGAAATGTTTGTGTACTTTTTAAAACTGTTGCTGAAATAATATATGTTTTCAAAACCGCATCGTTCGGCAATCCCGCCGATGGTCAAGGTGCTGTTCGCAAGCAGTTTTTCCCCTGTTGAATCCGCATTGTACACAGATATTCCATAGGCGTGGAATTTGTGTATTTCTTAAACTGAGATATAAGCCATTGCTTTGAAATATGAAACCTTTCGGTGAGAGCGTCAAGATTCATCGCTTTGTCAAGTAATTTTTTGATTAAAATCGGCGGATTTGCTCAACGAGCCTATGCTTTCGACAAATACGGTGGTTATGGACGGTTCGGATAAACCGACCGAAATATACTCCAAAAAGCGGTGCGCACGGAATGCCCGAACATAAAATGAACGAATATTTTTAAATAATCTTTGACAACGACGAATTTATTTAGTATAATAGAAGAAAGATGCGAAAAAATAAATTTGTCAAAGAGTGCTTAAAGTAATCGAGCCGAGAAATATCGGGGCGGATTGCGGCGGATAATTTTGTCAAAAAATGTTTGATTGGGTGTGAGGGTATGAATATTCTACATATGAAATATGCGGTCGAGGTCGCAAAGTGCGGCTCGATAAACAAGGCGGCAGAGATTCTCTTGATGAACCAGCCGAATTTGAGCCGCGCGATAAAAGAACTTGAAGCGTCACTCGGTGTCGAAATATTTTCACGCAGCGCAAAAGGTATGGTTGTCACGCCCGAGGGCGAAACGTTTTTAAGATATGCAACATCGATTTTGAAGCAGGTCGATGAGGTTGAGGGCTTGTTCAAGAAAAGTACGACCGACAAAAAGAAATTTTCAATCTCCGTACCGAGGTCAAGCTATATCTCGGATGCGTTCGCGAACTTTACACAGTCGGTGAACAAGCTGAGCGACGCAGAGATTTTTTATAAAGAGACAAATTCACGGCGGACGATAAAAAACGTAACCGAAAACGAGTTCAAGCTCGGAATCGTGCGTTATGCCGAGCATTTTGACAAATTCTATAAGAATTTGTTTGAGGAAAAAGGTCTGTCGTATGAGCTTATAACCGATTTCAGCTATGTTTTGGCGATGAACAAGGAGTGTCCGCTCGTTGACAAGGAAATAGTGACGTTTTCGGATTTGAAAAACTATATCGAGATTGCCCACGCCGACCCGTTCGTGCCGTCACTCTCAATGGCGGCGGTCAAAAAAGAGGAGCTTTCGGACGATATGCGGCGGCGGATTTTTGTGTACGAACGCGCGAGCCAATTCGAGCTTATGGCGCGGAACACACAGACGTTTATGTGGGTATCGCCGATTCCGCGGACATTGCTTGAACGCTATGACCTTGTGCAGGTAAAATGTGCGGAAAACACAAAGGTATACAAAGACGTTATGGTGCATCGGAACGATTATCACCTGTCGGAATTGGACAATATCTTTATCACCGAGCTTTGCCGCTCTAAGCGTGAGATATTCCGATAGGCACGATTTTACGAACAAGTTAATTTTTGTGAATTCGGGTAAAAATCCGTAGGGGCGGATATTATCCTCCCGAGTGCACGAATAAATGGCATAGGGTACCGTAATTCCGACAGACGGCACAGACGATGAATTTAAGGAGAGAATAACGTGAACCGATATAATATAAAAACGACCGAAAACCCGATAAAAAAACTGATGATTGCGTCCGACATACACGGGTCGGCGTATTATTGCAAAAAGATGATTGAGAGATACCGAGCCGAACACGCCGAAAGGCTTGTCTTGCTCGGCGATATACTCTATCACGGACCGCGCAACGACCTTCCGAGGGATTATGCGCCGAAAGAGGTAATAAAGATGCTCAATCCGCTTGCCGATGAGATTTTGTGCGTTCGCGGCAACTGTGACACAGAGGTTGACCAAATGGTTCTCGACTTTTCGGTTATGTCGGAAAGCGCCCTGATTATGACCGAGGGCGCGGTGATATACGCAACCCACGGACATATATTCGGCGAGGATAATCCGCCGCCGATTGGACGCGGCGGAATACTGCTTTGCGGACATACGCACATTCCCGCGTGCCGCGAGAACAACGAAATCACATATATGAACCCCGGTTCGGTGTCTATCCCGAAAGAGAACAGCGAAAACAGCTGTATGACCTATGAAAACGGAGTTTTCAGCTGGATGAATTTGGACGGCAAAGTGTATGCGAAGGCAGAGATTGAGCAGCATTAATTTATCATAGACGAGGAAATATCTTGTGTAAGGAGTGCGAATTATGAAACTTGACAGAATTATTGCAGTGAGAAATAACAAGACAGTATATCATGACGGCGACCTTTGTATGAAGGTTTTCGGCGAGGGCTTTTCAAAAGCGGATATATTGAGCGAGGCCTTAAATCTGGCGAGGATCGAAGAGACCGAGCTGAATATTCCAAAGGTGCGCTCTGTTACGGTTCTTGACGGAAAGTGGACAATAGTGTCGGATTATGTCAAGGGAAAGACAATGGCACAGCTTATACGGGAAAACCCCGATAAAAGGGATGAATATATCGATACGTTTGTCGGACTTCAGCTTAAAATGCATTCGGTCAGATGCCCAAAGCTTTTTAAACTCAAAGATAAAATGAATGAGCGGATAAGGCAAACCGACCTTCCGGCAACGGTGAGGTATGACTTGCACGCGCGCATTAAGGCGATGCCGAATCATACAAAGCTCTGTCACGGTGATTTTAATCCGTCAAACGTAATAGTTACCGATGACGGCGAGATGTACATTATCGACTGGGCGCACGCGACCTGTGGCAACGCGTCGGCGGACGCGGCGAGGACATATTTAAAGTTTTGGCTTGACGGCGAAATAACATCGGCGGAAAAGTATTTGGAAGCGTTTTGCGAAAAGAGCGAAACGGATTTAAAATATGTGAAGAAATGGATGCCGATTGTTGCGGCGGCACAGCTTGTCAAAGGCAACGAAAAAGAACGGGAATTTTTGAAATCGTGGATAAACGTTGTCGATTATGAGTGAATAAAAAGAGCCTCGGCGGCGGAACGTTTCCACCGCAGGGGCTTTTGCGGCATATTTTGCGGATAAAATATATAAAAATTAATATAAATCAAGATAAACAAAATTAAAAGAGAGTGAGGAAATTTATTATGAAAGTGACAGTATGTATAGGTTCGTCGTGCCATATCAAGGGTTCGAGACAGGTCGTGGAGGAGTTACAACGGTTGATTGCGGCGAACAACCTCGGCGATAAGGTTGAGTTATCGGGAACGTTCTGTATGGGAAGATGTCAAGAGGGAGTCTGTGTGACGGCGGACGATGAGTTCTTTTCGGTATCGCCCGATAATGTGGACGAGTTTTTTGAAAAGAACGTGCTTGCGCGGATTTAAAGTAATGGGGATAACCGAACAAAAATATAAAATATTATGAATTAACTGGAAAAACTAAAGCTGACACTAGAGTTGAAATGGTAGATAGATTTAACAAAGATGAAGAAATGTGTGTATTTTTAGTATCATTAAAGGCTGGAGGAACAGGACTTAATTTAATTGGTGCTGATATAGTAATTCATTTTGATCCATGGTGGAATTTATCAGTGCAAAATCAAGCAACAGATAGAGCATATAGAATAGGACAAAGGAAAAATGTACAAGTTTTTTCTCTTATAACAGAACATAGTATAGAAGAAAAGGTAAAAAAATTACAGGAAGCTAAAATGAAATTGACTGAAAATGTAATAAAGCCAGGTGAAACTTTTATTTCCAATATGTCTAAAGAAGAAATAATGAAATTATTTGAAAATTAGTTTATTATTATATTATTTTTGCTAAAAATGAATAAAAAATGCATAAAAGCTTAAAATATTAATAAAATATAGTTGCATTTTTTTAGAAAAAGTGTATAATATAGTAAGAGGTGATTTTATGTTAATTCAGTTTAGTGTAAAAAATTTCATGTCATTTAAAGAGAAACAAGAATTTAGTATGGAGGCAGGTCTAGGTGAAGAGAACATTAATAATATTGTTACTTTAAATGGATCTAAAGAAAGAGTATTAAAAACAACAGCTTTATATGGAGCAAATGCATCTGGAAAAACTAACTTGATTAATGCTATTTCTGCTGCAGTAATGATGGTGAGATTATCTAATAGTAGACAGCCAGGAGAAAAATTATCTCAAATGGAACCTTTTGCTTTTGATAATGAATCAAAAAATAGTCCATGTGAATTTGAATTTATTTTTTATGTTGATTCAACAAAATATGTATATGGCTTTAAAGCAGATAAAGAGAGGGTATATGAGGAATATTTATATCAGTTTTTATCTGCCAAAGCAACAAGAATATTTGAAAGGACTAATTGTAGTGAATATAAATTTTTACAGTCAGATGAGGGGAAACTTAACTCAATTAAAAATCAATCCGTCAAAGGGCGGTGTATGCTTTCATATCGTGTATGCTTTCATATAAATTATCCGTCAGGCAGCTTTTACTC
>OIYO01000364.1_pt1 | contig 40029 bp, 36 predicted proteins | sample 1588191 | NCBI WGS metagenome assembly OIYO01 (sample SAMN03283275) | human gut metagenome | biome: human-associated habitat; material: feces | host: Homo sapiens | place: Peru | collected 2012 | reverse complement strand
TCAAAAAAGTTCAGATTTTCAAGCAGACTGGCAAAAATGATTTTTTGACAGTCTGTACAGCCTCAGACCGGGAAACCGGTCCGAGGCTGTTTTTGTGCTTTATATAAGTTTCACAGGGACGCTGCGCTTAGCCGATGATAGCCTTGGTGTCGCGCGCGATAACGAGCTCCTCGTTGGTGGGTATGACGAAAACTTTTACCTTGGAGTCGGGGGTGGAGATCATAATGTCCTCACCGCGCTTCGCGTTTGCGGCCTCATCAATGGAGACGCCAAGGTAGCCGAAGTACTCGCAGATAGCGGAACGGGTCTCTTTGCTGTTTTCGCCGACACCGGCGGTAAAGACGATAGCGTCCACGCCGTTCATTGCGGCGACATAGGAGCCTGCGACCTTGGCCACCCAGTATGCGAACATATCAAGGGCGAGCTTTGCACGCTCGTTGCCGGACTCGGCTGCCGCGTCGAGATCACGGAAGTCGGAGGAAACGCCGGAAATGCCCTGCACGCCGGACTTCTTGTTGAGGATGTTGAGCATCTCGTCGATGTCGTAACCGTATTTGTGCATCAGGTACTGCATGACGCCCGGGTCGAGGTCGCCGCAGCGGGTGCCCATCGGCAGGCCGACCAGCGGAGTGAAGCCCATGGAGGTGTCAACGCACTTGCCGCCGTCAACGGCGCAGATGGAAGAGCCGTTGCCCATGTGGCACGAAACGATCTTGAGCTCTTCAATGGGCTTGCCCATGAGCTCTGCGCAGCGTGCGGAGACATAGCGATGAGAGGTGCCGTGGAAGCCATAGCGGCGGACGCCGTCCTTCTCGTAGTATTCATACGGGACAGCGTACATGTATGCCTTGCCGGGCATGGTCTGATGGAACGCAGTGTCAAACACGGCGACCATGGGGATGTCGTTGCCCATAACAGCCTTGCAGGCGTTTATGCCGGTGATGTTTGCGGGATTGTGCAGAGGTGCAAACGGAGTGCACTCGTCGATAGCAGCCATAACGGCATCGTCAATCTTGACGGAGTTTGCAAACTTCTCTCCGCCGTGGACCACGCGGTGACCAACTGCGTCTATCTCCTTCATTGAGGAAACAACGCCGTACTCGGGGCTGGTGAGCTTGTCGATGACGGCTGCAATAGCCTCGGAATGAGTGGGCATCGGGATATTTTCGCTGAACACGGGCTTGCCGCCGACGAGCGGGGTGTGCTTGAGGTGACCGTCTATGCCGATACGCTCGCACAGGCCCTTTGCCATGACCTGCTCGGTATCCATGTCGAAAAGCTGATACTTCAGAGAGGAGCTGCCGGCGTTGATAACAAGAATTTTCATGTATTCTATTCCTTTCTATTGTAAATGTCGCCAGAATTAAGTAAAATATACCGCAGAACCTATTTTAATACATTTATATGAAAACGCAAGTGTTTTTTGCGGGGGAACAGAATGAATATTATCGGAATTGTCGCGGAATACAATCCTTTTCACCTTGGACATGACTACCATATCCGCGCCACGCGCGCCGCAGAGGGCGAGGACTGCGCCATAATCTGTGCGATGTCGGGCGATTTTGTGCAGCGCGGAGAGGCCGCGATGTACTCAAAATTCGCGCGTGCCGAGGCCGCATGCCGCAGCGGCGCGGATCTCGTGCTGGAGCTGCCGCTGCCGTGGGCGCTGTCGTCGGCGGAGGGCTTCGCGCGCGGCGCGGTCGGCATGCTTGCCGCCGCAGGGGCGGAGAAGCTGAGCTTCGGGAGCGAGGCGGGCGAAACAGAACCGCTTGAAGCGCTTGCGGAGATACTCCTGTCACAGGACATTATATATAAGACAAAGGACATACTCGCAGCGGACGGAAATATGTCATACGCCGCCGCCCGGCAGCGCGCGGTGGAGGCGAAGGCAGGGGATGCGGCAAAGCTTCTTGAACAGCCGAACAATATCCTTGCGGTCGAGTATCTGAAAGCCATACGCAGTCTCGGCGTTGACATGAAGCCCATGACGGTGCGCCGCGAGGGCAGCGGACACGACCGGTACGGCGGCGAGGGGCCGAAGTCTGCCGCCGAGATAAGGCGCATGACTGCGCGCGGTGAGGATGTGAACGCCTTCCTGCCCGGCACTGCGGCGGCGGTCTATGCCGCGGAGCAGCGCAAGGGACGCATTATAGACGCGGAGAGGACGGAGCTTGCGGTGATGTCGCGCCTTCGTATGCTCAGCGAGGCCGATTTCAGACTGATACCGGACGCAGGCAACGGCGTCGGGGAGAGACTGTACCGTGCGGCGCATGAGGAGACGAATCTCAACGCGGTGATGGCCGCCGCCAAAACCAAGCGTTATGCACTTTCACGGATTCGCCGGATGTGCATGTGCGCTGCGCTTGGCGTCAAGGCGGGAATGAACAGCGGCGTGCCGCCGTATATACGTGTGCTCGCGGCTAACGAACGCGGGTGCGCTGCGCTGCGCCGGATACAGGATAATGCATCTGTTCCGGTAATTACAAAGCCCGCAACAGCAAAAATGCTTTCATCCGAGTGCATGGATGTGTTCGCCACCGGCGTATACGCACATGACCTGTATGTGCTCGGATATAGGGCAGAAGGGGAGAGAAAGGGCGGCGAAGACTGGCGGATAAGCCCGATTATTGTGAAAAATCCATAAAAAGGCTTTGCATTTTTTTAAGAATTTAGTAAGATGCCAATATTGCAATTTAACTTGGTATAGTGCATAATCTAAATATCGTTAAGGAAAAACATTTGTCCGCCAAATGCGGACAAATACCGAGGCGAATAAATATTATGGAGGGACCAAAATGAAAAAGATAATTGCATTGGCTCTGGCGCTCGCTATGGTTTTTGCTCTTTGCGCCTGCGGCAGCAGCTCTGCCCCGGCAGCGTCTGACTCTTCCGCATCTTCCGGCGAAAAGGTCGTCAAGATAGGCGTTTTTGAGCCGACTTCCGGTGACTCTGCCGCCGGCGGCAAAAAAGAAGTTCTCGGCATGCAGTATGCCAATAAGGAGACCCCGACCGTCGACGTCAACGGCGAGACCTATAAGGTAGAGCTTGTCCTCGCAGATAACGGCTCTTCTACCGACAAAGCGCCTTCCGCCGCGTCTGAGCTCGTCAGCAAGGGCGTTTCCGTCGTCCTCGGTACTTACGGCTCCGGCTGTGCCATCGCGGGCGGCCCCAAGTTCGATGAGGGTGGCCTTGCCGCCATCGGCGTTACCTGCACCAACCCCAACGTCACTGCCGGCAACGACTATTACTTCCGCATCTGCTTCCTCGATGACTTCCAGGCGAACGTCCTCGCAAGCTTTGCAATAGATAAGTTCGACGCGAAGGTTGCCTACTGCCTCGGCGAGAACGGCAACGAGTATGATCAGGGCCTGATAAGCTTCTTCACCAAGGTGTTCGAGGCCAACGGCGGCAAGGTCATTTCCGACTCCTTCCCCACCAACAACGCTGACTTCGCCTCCTACCTGAACAAGGCCAAGAGCGAGGGCGCAGACGTTATCTTCACTCCTGTCTCCATCGCATATGCAACTCAGATAATCTCTCAGGCCGCATCTCTCGGCATTGAGGCTCCTATCCTCGGCTCCGATACTCTGGACGACAACATGGTCCTCGCAGCAGCCAAGGACACCAACGTCAAGCTCTACGTTTCCACCTTCTATCAGGAGGGCGGCGCACCTGAGTTTGATGCAGGCATCAAGGCTTACATCAACAGCGACTCCGCAGCAAAAGATGCAAACGGCGGCAACGACACCATTTCAGCTGTCACCGCAATGGGCTACGACGCCTACTATGTCGCGCTCGAAGCAATAAAGGCTGCCGGCTCCATTGATCCCGCAGCTATCAAAGCGGCTCTGCCCGGCGTGACCTATCAGGGTGTTTCCGGTGCTATCGCGTTCAATGAGATCGGCGACGCTATCCGCGACACCGCATTCATCAAGACCTCTGACAACGCATCCGGCGAGTGGAAGCTCGAGACCCAGCAGACCGGTTTTGTTGAGGCCTCCGATGGGGCTGCCGGCTGATCGGGCTTATAGAGAAGTCAAAAATAAGATCAACTGCAATATCAAAGCTTGGCGGGGAGTTACCCCGCCAAGCGGCGTATTTTTTTCCGGAACCCGGGTGTCTTGAAAAGCGCCGCGCCGGCGGCTTTTTTCAAGACATCCGCAGAAAAGAGAAGGGGAGGAAACCTTGTGGAATATATGATTTCGGTCCTGCTGTCCGGTATAGCGGTCGGCGGCCAGTATGCACTGATAGCAATCGGGTATACGATGGTCTACGGTATACTTCGTCTTATAAACTTTGCTCACGGCGACGTTTTCATGGTAGCGGGCCTGATGGGCATCTATTTTGCGGCAACCATGCCGCTCTATATTGCCTTGCCGCTTGTCATCGTAATGACGGTCGTGCTGGGCTTTGTTATTGAGAGGCTTGCTTATAAGCCCCTGCGTACCGCGCCGAGAATGTCTGTTATGATCTCCGCGATCGGCGTCAGCTATTTTCTGCAGAATACCGCTACATATATAACCGGCGGCCAGCCCATGACATATCCTACGATCTCATGGCTTGCAAAGACGGTCGATATTGCGGGTACGCCGACAAAGCTCGTTGTACTCATCACGCCTGTGCTTGTTGTGCTGCTCGTCGTCGCGCTGACGCAGCTTATCAATCATACGAAGATAGGCATGGCGATGCGCGCGGTATCCAAGGACTTTGACACTGCACGCCTGATGGGCATTGAGATAAACAAGGTCATTTCCGTCACATTCATCATCGGCTCTGCGCTTGCGGCTATCGGCTCGGTGCTCTATTTCACATGCTATCCCGCAGTTATGCCGACTGCCGGCGCGCTGCCGGGACTCAAGGCTTTCGTTGCGGCCGTGTTCGGCGGCATCGGTTCCGTCCCGGGCGCCGTTATAGGTGCTTTTATCATCGGCATCTGCGAAAACCTCATCAAGAGCACGGATTATACCGTGTTCTCCGATGCATTCACATTCGCATTGCTGATAATCATTCTTGTGTTCAAGCCTACCGGCCTCTTCGGCGAAAAGGCTACGGATAAGGTCTGAGGAGGTGCGCAGATATGCTTAATGAAAACAGCAAAAAAATCAGCTGCACCGCGTGGCTGTGGATCGCCGGTACACTTGCGTTCATCGTGCTGCTTGAAAACCTCACGCTGATATTCCCCGGCGCACCGGACGTATTCAAGCCGACAAGTCAGCTGTTCACAGTGCTTAAAAAGGCGGCGGTATACTCTCTCGTTGCCGTGTCAATGAACCTGCTCAACGGCTTCACCGGCCTGTTCTCGCTTGGACAGGCGGGCTTCATGCTGCTCGGCGCGTATACATATGCCATCCTGACCGTCCCGATGTCCGCAAAGGATCAGGTCTATTACCTCTATGGCGGATCGGCCGTCAAGTTCTCTCTTCAGGATATGTTCGGCGCGGTGTTCGGCACCTCCGGAGCAGGCGGCGCTGTAAGCATGATCCTCAGCGTGGTCGTCGCTCTCATACTCGCGGGCTGCGTTGCGGCATTTTTCGCATGGCTCATCGGCCTGCCGGTGCTGCGCCTCAAGAGCGACTATCTGGCAATAGCTACTCTTGGCTTTGCCGAGATACTGCGCGCCATATTCCAGTGGCAGAAGCTTGGCCCTGTCACGAACGGCGCAAATATGCTCAAGAGCTTTCCGACATTTACAAGCTTCAACATCAAGTCTGCCTCCGGCAGCACGGTGCTGTATCTCTCCACATTTGTCCCGTTTTTCTTCTCGATGCTCTGCATTGCGCTGATCGTTCTGCTCGTCAACTCTACTTATGGCCGCGCGTTCAAGGCCATACGCGATGACGAGGTCGCGGCGGAGGCAATGGGCATCAACCTTGCGAAGCATAAGATGCTTTCTTTTGTGACAAGCTCATTCTTCGCGGGCGTCGGCGGCGCTCTGTTTGCGATGTATGTTGCAAACGCACAGGCGAAGGTATTCACCTCCACTATGACCTATGAAATATTGCTGATCGTCGTCATCGGCGGCATCGGCTCCATCTCCGGCAGCATAATCGCAACGTTCCTGTATGTCGCGTGCTCAGAGTGGTGGCTGCGTTTCCTCGATGCGGAGACGTATATCGGCGCGTTCAAGGTGCCGCTTCTCAGAAACGGCTTCCGTATGGTCGTGTTCTCAATAGTTATCATGATCGTCGTGCTTTTCTTCCGTCAGGGCATTATGGGCAGCAGAGAGCTGCCGGAGGTCATAGCCGGGTGGAAGGCAAAGAGAAAGGCGCGCAAGGGCAGCAAGGAGGCGTCCGCTAATGGGTAAGGAACTGAAAAAGGAAATACTGAAGGTTGAAAATGTCACCATGCAGTTCGGCGGCGTCGTTGCGGTCAACAATCTCAATCTCACCGTCAAGGAAGGCGAGATATGCTCGCTGATCGGCCCAAACGGCGCGGGCAAGACCACGGCGTTCAACTGCGTCACCGGTGTGTACCAGCCGACGAACGGCATAGTTTCGTTTGAGGGCAATGTCATTGTCCGCGGTACGCCGAAGGGAAAAATGAAAAAGGAATATGCGGGCGAAAATGCAGAGCTTTATGCGTCTCAGCGCGTCATAGATCCGACTCCGGACGAGATAACGAAGCTCGGCATCGCGCGCACGTTTCAGAATATCCGCCTTTGGAAAAGCATGACCGTTTTTGAAAACGTCCTGATAGCAAAGCATATGCACTCACAGAGCAGTTTCTTCTCCGCGGCGCTTCATACCAATAAGGCTGACGAAAAGCGTATGCGCGAGGAAGCGATGACGCTCCTCGAAGAGCAGGGGCTTGATAAATATAAGGATGAGATCGCAACGAGCCTGCCTTACGGACTTCAGCGCCGCCTTGAAATAGCCCGTGCTCTTGCGGCTGAACCAAGGCTCCTTCTGCTTGACGAGCCGGCCGCCGGCATGAACCCGCAGGAGACTATTGAACTGTCGGAATTCATAAAGAATATCAGAGACAGGCATAAGCTCACCGTACTGCTGGTTGAGCATCATATGGATCTTGTTATGAACATTTCTGACTATATATATGTCATTGACTTCGGCAGACTGATCTCTGAGGGCGTGCCGAGCGTAGTTCAGGATGACCAGAAGGTCATAGACGCATATCTGGGGGTGAGCGACGATGAGTGAAAGCATACTTGCCGTAAAGGATCTGCAGGTCAACTACGGAGGAATCGAGGCGGTCAAGAGCGTCAGCTTTGATGTGCCTGAGGGAAAGATCGTCACGCTTATCGGCGCAAACGGCGCGGGCAAATCCACCACGCTCAAGGCCATTGCCGGCCTTGTCAAGCCGCGCAGCGGTTCAATAGTTTTCAGCGGCGACGAGCTCGTCGGCATGGATACTACAGCTATCGTGTCCAAGGGCATAACGCTCGTTCCCGAAGGCCGGCGTGTTTTTCCGGATCTCACGGTGCTTGAGAATATAAGGATCGGCGCGTATCTCAGAAACGATGACCTGAGCGAAGATATAGCGTGGGTGTACGATCTCTTCCCGCGCCTCAAGGAGCGCTCATGGCAGCTTGCCGGTACGCTCTCCGGCGGCGAGCAGCAGATGCTGGCCGTGGCGCGCGCACTTATGAGCCGCCCGAAGGTCATTATGATGGATGAGCCGTCGCTCGGCCTTGCACCGCTGGTCGTGAAGGGCATCTTCAATATAATCAAGGAGATCAACAAGCAGGGCGTTACCGTTCTTCTTATCGAGCAGAACGCGAACATGGCGCTCAAAACGGCCGATTATGCATACGTTCTCGAGACCGGTCGTATAACAATGTCCGGCACGGGCGCAGAGCTTCTCGCAAATGAAGAGGTCAAGAAAGCCTATCTCGGCAAATAAAGCAGAATATTATCTTTCTCCGTCCCGGTACGCCGCCGGGGCGGATTTTCTGTGTTTACAGAGGATTTATCTTGTGGTAAAATATTCTGAAAACAAAGTTTACGGAGCGTATTATGTTTGAAAAGCTGAGAGCTTTGAAAAATCAATACGAGCAGCTGCTTGAGCGCATGCAGATGCCGGAGACCTATGCCGATCCCGCGCTGTACGCGAAGTACGACAGGGAGGCGCGCGAAATCGCGCCGGTCGTTGATGCGTATACCGCGTATGAAAAGGCTGAGGGGGATATGAACGGCGCGCTGGAGCTTATGAGCGAGCCGGAATTCAAGGAGCTTGCGCAGGAGGAATATGCCGCGGCCAAAGCCGAACGCGACAGGCTCACGCAGGAGATCAAGATACTGCTGCTGCCGAAGGACCCGAACGATGAGAAAAACGTCATCATGGAGATACGCGGCGGCGTCGGCGGGGAAGAGGGCATGCTTTTTGCCGCTGATCTTTTCCGTATGTATTCCATGTATGCCGAAAAGCGCGGCTGGAAGATCGACATTGCCAACATCAATGAGACGGAGCTCGGCGGCATAAAAGAGATAAGCTTCGTCGTCGACGGCGCGGGGGCGTATTCGCGCCTGAAATTTGAAGCGGGCGGGCACCGCGTGCAGCGTGTCCCGGTCACTGAGTCCGGCGGCAGGATCCACACCTCGGCCGCAACGGTCGCAGTGCTGCCTGAGATAGGAGAGGTGGACTTCAAGCTCGATATGAACGACCTGAAGATAGACACCTTCCGTTCGTCCGGCGCGGGCGGCCAGCATGTCAACAAGACGGAGAGCGCAATACGCATTACGCACCTGCCGACAGGCACGGTGGTTGAGTGTCAGGACGAGCGCAGCCAGTATAAAAACAAGGACCGCGCGATGCAGATACTGCGTTCAAAGCTCTACGAGGCTGAGCTTACAAAGCAGAACGCAGCAGTTGCCGCCGAACGCAGGAATCAGATCGGCTCGGGCGACAGGAGCGAGCGCATACGTACCTATAATTTCCCGCAGAATCGAGTGACGGATCACCGCCTCAGCGGCGACAGCAAGAACTTCAATCTCTCAGCGGTCATTGACGGCGATCTGGATCCGCTTATTGACGCGCTTGTCACGGCCGAGCAGGCGGAGAAGCTGCAAATGCAATCGGAGGCGTAAGAATGCAGACAAAGCTGATAAAAGAGAATATATCCGAGGCTGCGGAGATAATAAAGCGCGGCGGGCTTGTCGCCGTGCCTACGGAGACTGTTTACGGCCTTGCCGGAAACGGTCTTGATGAGAACGCCGTGCATGAGATATACGAGGTCAAGGGCCGTCCGGCTGTAAAGCCGCTTTCGCTTATGGTGCCTGACAGGGGAGCCATGAAGGAGTATTGCGAGGACGTGCCGGAGCAGGCGGAATATCTCGCCGAAAGGTTCTGGCCCGGCCCGCTGACGATAGTGCTGAAGGCAAAGGAGCTTGTGCCGGAGATCGTGCGCGCAGGCGGGACGACGGTCGGGCTGCGCTGCCCGGATCACCCTCTGACGCTTGAGGCGCTGCGGCTGGCGAAGCTGCCGTTTGCAGCGCCGTCGGCGAATCCGTCCGGGGCGGAGAGCCCTAAGGACGCCGGAAAGGTAATGGAGTATTTTTCCGGCAGGATCGATGCAGTTATCGATGGCGGCCCCTGCGGCATAGGCCGGGAGTCCACGCTTATCGACATGAGCGCAAGACCGTACAGGATACTGCGCCAGGGCGCGCTTGCAGCCGATGACATTGCCGATGCGCTGGTGGACAACATGAAGATAATCGGCATCACCGGCGGCACCGGCTGCGGCAAGACGACGGCGCTCGAAACGCTCAAAGATTTCGGCGCGCTTGTCATAGACTGCGACGCGCTGTACCATGAGCTGCTCGAGAGCAGCACCGAGCTCATTAACGAAATAGACAAATACTTTCCCGGCGCGGTAACGGACGGCGTGCTCGACAGAAAGGCTCTGGGCGCGGTCGTGTTCACGGATGAGGAAGCGTTGCGCGATCTTAATATAATCACGCACAAATACATACACCTTGAGCTGCGCCGACGTCTGCGCGAGTGGGCGATGCAGGGAGGAACGCTCGCCGCGGTGGACGCGATAGAGCTCTTCTCAAGCGGCATTGCAAAGCGCTGCTGCGCGACAGTCGGCGTAATAGCGGACAGGGAAGTGCGGCTGAGGCGCATACAGCAGCGGGACGGCATAAGCCTTGAATACGCTATGATGCGTGTAAACGCGCAGCGGCCGAACGAGTATTTTGAGGAGCGCTGCGACTACATTCTGCAAAACAACGGCACAAGGGAAGAATTTTCCGACTGCTGTCTGAATTTATTTTTGGAGGTACTTAACAAATGAGCGAACTTCGTGAAAAGCTTTTTTATGAACAGAAGAACGGTTACGATCTCATTGACACTGCCGAGCGCATAAAGGTCGAGGAGTACTGCGCAGGCTACATGGACTTTCTTGACAACTCCCGCATGGAGCGCGAGGCTGTCGCAAACGCCATTGCGCAGGCCGAGGAGCTGGGCTTTGTCGAGTACAGAGCCGATATGGAGCTTGTCCCCGGTATGAAGATATACAAGAACAACCGCGGCAAGGCGCTCATGCTGGCCGTTATCGGCAAAAAGCCCCTGAGCGAGGGCGCTGTGATCGCCGGCGCGCATGTCGATTCCCCGCGCCTCGACCTCAAGCAGGTCACCATGTATGAGTCCGACGAGATGTGCTTTTTCAAAACGCACTATTACGGCGGCATCAAGAAGTACCAGTGGGTCACGATCCCGCTTGAGCTGCACGGCGCGGTTGCTCTGAAAAACGGCGACGTCATCAATATCACGATCGGCCGGGAGCCGGGCGAGCCGAAGTTTGTCATTACCGATCTCCTGCCGCATCTCGCCGCAGACCAGATGAAGAAAACCATGTCCGAGGGCTTCACCGGCGAGGGACTCAATATTCTCATCGGCAGCACGCCCTATGCCGACAACGGCAAGGACAGGGTGAAGCTCGCGGTGCTGAGCATTCTCAACGATATGTACGGCATCACCGAAGAGGATTTCCTCTCTGCGGAGCTCGCCGCGGTCCCGGCGTTCGACGTGTGCGAGATAGGACTTGACCGCTCACTCATCGGCGGCTACGGCCATGACGACAGGGTCTGCGCCTATGCTGAGCTGCGCGCGATATTTGACACCGAGGACCCGGAGCGCACCTGCGTATGCATCCTTGCCGACAAAGAGGAGACCGGCTCCGACGGCGTGACCGGCATGCAGAGCGCCGCGTTTGACTGCTTCATGGCGGATCTCTGCCAGTCCCAGGGCGTCGAACTCAGACACTGCTTTGAAAACAGCTTCTGCCTTTCCGCCGACGTCTGCAACGCCTACGATCCGCTCTATCCCGAGGTCTCCGAGAAGCGCAGCGACGCGAAGATCAACTACGGTATGGGTATATGCAAGTTCACCGGCGCGCGCGGCAAATCCGGCACTAATGACGCTTCCGCAGAGATCGTGGCGTATCTGCGCCGCCTGTATGCTGAAAACAACGTTATCTGGCAGCTTGCCGAACTCGGCAAGGTCGATCAGGGCGGCGGCGGCACCATTGCAAAGTTCATGGGCAACCGCAATATCGACACTATCGACGCAGGCGTTCCCGTGCTGAGCATGCACGCCCCGTTTGAAGTCGTCGCAAAGCTCGACTGCTATATGACCTACAAGGGCGTGCTCGTTGCCTACAACGACAAAAAGTGAACCGTATGGTCTGATTAAAAATCACCTCATGGGCATAATAAGCCCGTGAGGTGATTTTTTTGGACGAGGTAAAGGAATTTTCAGCGGCGAAGGCCGGAACGATACAGTGTCTCACGATAGTCGGCCAGATCGAGGGACATCAGCTCCTGCCCGACGACGCAAAGGCCACGAAATATGAACACGTTCTGCCTCTTATCGCAGCCATTGAGGAGTCGCCGGAGATAAAAGGGCTGCTGATCCTGCTCAACACGATGGGCGGCGATGTGGAGGCCGGGCTTGCGATAGCGGAGCTTATTGCGGGCATGAAAAAGCCGACGGTCTCGCTTGTGCTCGGCGGCGGGCACTCAATCGGCGTGCCGCTGGCTGTCGCGGCAAAGCACAGCATGATCGCAAGCTCTGCCGCAATGACGATACATCCTGTGCGGCTCAACGGCGTTGTGATCGGCGTGCCGCAGACGTATAATTATTTTGCCCGCATACAGGAGCGCATAGTCGGCTTCGTGACGGAACATTCGCATGTCAGCCGGGAAGAGTATCTCCGGCTCATGACGAATACCGATGAGCTGGCAAACGACATCGGCAGCGTGATCTACGGAGAAGAGGCGGTCAGCCTCGGTCTTATCGACTCGCTCGGTACGCTTTCGGACGCGCTGGAGTATCTGCACCGGGAGATAGACAGGGATGAACGGCAGACGCAGTGAATTTTTTCCTGCGCCTGCCGTTCTTGAACCCTTGTGCTTTACATAAAATTGTGATAAACTAATAAAGTATGTTTACCATGGGGGTATATCGCATGTCCATATGGAACGCAATAATTCTGGGGCTGGTGCAGGGCATAACGGAGTTCTTACCGATCTCAAGCTCAGGGCATCTCTCGATACTTAATAATCTTTTTGATCTTACGTCGACGGATGAAGGACATATGCTGTTTGACGTACTGCTGCATCTCGGCACGCTTGCGTCGATATGCGTCGTCTACTGGCAGGACATCGTGCAGATGTTCAATGAGGTGCTGGGCTTTGTCAACGTCGGCCCGCTCGCCGGGCAGAGACAGCGGCACTATCCGGGCGCGCGCATGTTCATCATGATCGTCATGGCGACGCTGCCGCTCGTGCTCATCCTTCCGGTACATAAGATGATCGAGACGCTGTATTATCACAATATTTTCATCGGCATCGCGCTGGTGCTCACGGGCTGCATGCTCTATGTTTCCGATAAAATGAAGCGCGGCACAAAGACGGAGACGAATATGACGATATCAGACGCTCTTATAATCGGGCTTTGCCAGTGCGTTGCAACGATACCCGGCCTTTCGCGTTCCGGCACCACGATCACGGCCGGAATAGCGACCGGGCTTGACCGGAAATTTGCCGTGAAATTCTCGTTTCTGCTCTCAATTCCCGCCGTGCTCGGCGCAAACATCATAAGTCTGGTCGATGCTTTCAAGGAGGGCGTTGATATTGCGAACGTCCCGGCATATCTCATAGGCATGGTAGTCGCAATGGTGGCCGGCATCGCGTCGATAAGCCTTCTCAGGCGTATAGCGGAGAAGGGCAGGTTCGGCGGCTTTGCATATTACTGCTGGGTCATGGGCGTGCTGTCCATGATACTGACGATGATCTTCTGACGCTGCTTCAGCATAACCTGAGAAAGGATTCATTCAATGGCACAAAGCAAAAAGACAAACTCTTCAAAAAAGAGCGCTTCAACAAAAAAAACAGGCACAAGGTCTGCAAAAAGCAAGGCGGCGGAGCCTATAAGCCCGCCGGAACCGCCAGCCCCGCCGATAAGGCGCGAGCTTGGGGCGGTCGTGTTCCTGTTCCTTGCGGTCTTTGTCGTGATAAGCCACTATAATGAGGACGGGAAGTTCATCGTGTTCTTCTCAAATCTCATAAAGGGACTGATCGGCTGGGGATTTTGGGTCACGGTGCCGGCGTTTCTGATGGCGGCGGTGATCCTCGGCTTCCATAAGGGGCAGCCCGTGGCGCTGCGCGTCACTTCGGCGCTCATGGTGCCGATCATGGTGGCGGCGCTGGGTCAGCTCTTCTTCTGCGACAAAATTACGGATTCACCCGAGATACAGATACTCATCGCGCAGCTTTTTGAGCAGGGGCAGGCCATGGCCTGCGGCGGTGTTATCGGCGGACTTATCGCTATCGGACTTGAGAATGCATTCAGCATGTACGGTGCGCTGCCGATACTGCTGGCGCTGCTGGTATTCTTCGTGTTCAAGTGCTTCAACGGCAGCATTATCAAGGCCTTTGGCAAGGCAAGAGAGCGCGCGGCCGTGAAATATGACCCTGCCATGTACGTGAAAAACAAGCCCGGACGGGATGAGCCGCCTGCCGTGAGCGCGTCACCGGCGCTCGGCGTCAATGCGCCCGCGAAATCCGCAAAGCCCGCCAAGGCTCCGGCCAAAATAGAGCGCATACAGCGGGAAGCGGTCTCTCCGATGGATATACCGCTTCTCGACGACGATGACGATGAGCTCCCGCTTGCCGACGCAAGGGCAAAGACCACGGAGCCGTTCACGGTCGAGAGGCCGGATGAATTCAAGTCCCGCACCGCAAAGCGGCGCCCGGCGACGATAATACGCGATCACGACTTCGACGTTTCCGGAGAGCCGGAGGATATGTCGGGCTTCATGTCAGACTTCGGCAAGGCGTCTGCCAAAGCGGATAAAACGAAGCTCGCAGATGAAGCAGTGGCTGCCGGAAGCCGGACGTCAAAGGCTGAGGAAGAGGCGCGGGCAGCGGGCGTGGATGTGGACGAGCTGAGGAGCACGGTCGAGGAGATCATGCGCCCGTCGACCATGAGCACCGAAATCAGCGACCCGCCTAAAAAGAAGATCAGCCGCGCCGAGGTCAATGCCGAGGCCAAAAAGGTCGAGGCGGCGGTCGAAAAGGCGGACGGCGGCGCGGACTATGAGTTTCCGCCCATAGACATGCTGCGTGCCGGTACAGCGGCGAACGTGGATGCGCGGGAGGAAATACTCATCAATAAGGAGCGCCTCGAGGGCGCTATCCACAGCTTCGGTATAAATGCCTCAATTGCCGGCGTCACGCGCGGCCCCACGGTCACAAGGTTTGACATTGAGCTTGAGCAGGGCGTGAAGCTTGCGAGAGTTACGAATCTTGCCGGAGACCTTGCGCTTGCGCTCGGCGTCGTGAACGTGCGCATCGCGCCTATACCGGACAAAATATCCACCGTCGGCATTGAGGTGCCGAACAAGATAGTCAGCACAGTTTACCTGCGCGATATTATCGAGTCGCCGAAGTTCATAAACGCCAAGTCAAAGCTCAGCTTCGCGCTCGGCAAGGACATCGGCGGCGAGTGCGTCGTCGGCAACATTGCGAAGCTGCCGCATATGCTTATCGCCGGTACTACCGGTTCCGGTAAGTCCGTGTGCATGAATTCGCTTATTCTCAGCCTGCTCTACAAGGCGCGTCCCGATGAGGTCCGCCTTATTATGATCGACCCGAAGATGGTCGAGCTCGGCGTATATAACGGCATACCGCATCTCTACGTCCCGGTCGTCACGGACCCGAAGAAGGCCGCAGGCGCATTGCAGTGGTCCGTTGTCGAGATGCTCAAGCGCTACCGCCTGTTCTCGGAGGTCGGTGTGCGCGATCTGGAAAACTATAATAAGCACTGCGAGGCAAACGGCGAACCCACGATGCCGCGCGTCGTCATAGTTATAGACGAGCTGGCGGATCTGATGCTTGTAGCTTCAAAAGAGGTCGAGGAGAGCATATGCCGCGTGGCGCAGATGGGCCGCGCCGCAGGCATGCACCTTGTTATTGCGACGCAGCGGCCGTCGGCGGATGTTATCACGGGCCTTATGAAGGCCAATATTCCCTCCCGCATTGCGTTTGCCGTCTCATCCTCGCTCGAAAGCCGCATCATTCTCGACCAGACAGGCGCGGAAAAGCTCGTCGGTATGGGCGACATGCTGTTTTCGCCAGTCGGCTGCGGCAAGCCCACAAGGATACAGGGCGCGTATGTATCCGATGAAGAGCGTGAGGACGTTATTCAGTTCATTAAAGAGGGAGCGGCTGACGTCCAGCAGAACGACGAGATCGAGGAATTCATGAACAAGGCGGCCGAGGACAAGGGCTCCGCGTCTGACGGCGGCAAGGCCGCAAAGGATGAGGGCATCGGCGGCGGATATGACGAGATGCTGCCGCAGGCCGTAGAGGCAATACTGGAGACAAAGTCCTGCTCTGTGTCCATGCTCCAGCGCCGCGTCAAGCTGGGCTACTCCCGCGCGGCGCGCATAGTCGACCAGATGGAGGAGCTGGGCATAGTTGGGCCGTATGAGGGCGCAAAGCCACGCAAGGTGCTTATAGATTATCAGGGCTGGCATGACATACAGGTCAGACTCGGCCTTGCGAGCGACGATGATCTCACCCTCGCCGCCGAGATGAGCGACAGCGCGCAGGATGCCTATCAGGATTACGACGAAGAGAACTGAAACATACATTAAGGGCGTGAAAGCGCCCTTTTGTATTGAAAAGGAAGTCAGCGTGGACAGATACGCCGTGATCGCGGAAAGCCGCCCGGCCCGGCAGGGCTTCTCCGGATGTGAGGATATATAATGAATGTTTGTGCGGTATGAGCCGCATGGAGGATTATAATGGACTATTTTTCCCCGCATATGAGTCTCAACGAGGTCAATGCGATAAGCATGCTCGGCCTTGCGCATATAGGCGACGGCGTGTACGAGCTGCTGACGCGCACGATGCTCTGCACTCAGGGACACAGCGCCGTGCAGAAGCTGCACCGTCTGACGGTATCCTACGTCAATGCGCCTGCGCAGGCGGCGGCGGTGCAGAAAATACTGCCGAAGCTCACGGAGGCGGAGCTTGCCGTGTACAAACGCGGCCGCAACGCCAAGGTACATTCCGTGCCGCAGAAGGCGACGGAGGCGGAGTATCACTCGGCGACGGGACTTGAAGCGCTCTTTGGCTGGCTCTATCTTCAGGGGCAACGCGAGCGTATCGACGAGCTTTTTGAAGCAATAATGGAGGAAGAGAACTGATATGCCGCTTGATGCAGTGACGATAAGCGCCCTCACAAGTGAACTCAGAGACAGACTGGAGGGCGGCAGAATAGACAAGGTGCAGCAGCCTGAGAGGGATATGCTGCTTATTTCGCTGCGCTCAAAGGGCGAGAATCTGCGCCTGCTGATCTCGGTCGGAACAGGCAGTGCCAGAGTGAATATTACGGACGGCGGCTTTGAAAACCCCGCCGAACCGCCGATGTTCTGCATGCTCATGCGCAAGCACCTCGTCGGCGCGCGTATATTGTCCGTTGACCAGCCGGCGTTCGAGCGCATGCTGACCTTTACGCTCGACACACACGACGAGCTGGGCGTGAGCTCAGAGAAAAAGCTTGTGGTTGAGCTTATCGGCCGCAGCTCCAACGTTATCCTCGCCGGCCCTGACGGGCGCATAATAGACTGCATGCGCCGCATGGACTTCGCGGGTGATGCACTCCGCCGTATGCTGCCGGGCATGATATACCGCCTGCCGCCGAAGCAGGAGAAAAAGCCGTTCTTCGGTATCCCCGGCGAGGAACGCCGCGCAATGATAGCGGCAGCGGACGGAACTTTGCAGGTCGACAAATGGCTTATGGACAACTTTTCAGGGCTCTCTCCGCTCATCGCGCGTGAGCTTGCGCACAGATGCGGCGGAGATTATACAAATCTGGCGGACGCGGCGGATGCCCTTGCCGAGAGCGTGCTTGCCGGTGAGCTGGAGCCGTATATGATAAGTATGGACGGTAAGCCGTGCGACTTCAGCTTCATGGCAATATCGCAGTATGGCGCGCAGGCGCAGCTTGAGCGTTTCGGGAGCTTTTCGGAAATGCTGGATGCGTTCTACAGCGCGCGCGACCGGGCGGAGCAGCAGCGCCGCCGCAGCCATGATTTAACAAAGACGGTGCGTACACTGCGCGACAGGCTCCGCAGAAAGCTGACAAGCCAGCATGATGAGCTCAGGCGCACCGAAGGCAGGGAAGAGGTCAGAAAGCAGGCGGAGCTTGTCACGGCGAATATATACAGGCTCAAACGCGGCGACAGGAGCCTCGAATGCGAGGATTACTATGAGCCGGACTGCCCGGTGGTGAAGATCGCGCTCGACCCGCTGAAAACGCCGCAGCAGAACGCCGCGGCGCTGTATAAGGAGTACAACAAGCTCAAGGCCGCCGAGCAGCACCTTACAGTGCTGGTCGACGAGGGAGAGAAACAGCTCGACTATCTAAACAGCGTGCTTGACGAGTTGGAGCGCGCCGAAAGTGAACGCGACATATCGGACATCCGCCGCGAGCTTATTTCGACCGGATATATCAGAAAGGCAAAAGGCGGAAAGCCTGAGCGCGTCAAGGCACAGGCCCCGCTGAAATTTGTCTCGGACGACGGCTTTGAAATACTCGTTGGCCGCAGCAACGCGCAGAACGACGAGCTGACTACAAAGCTCGCGCGGCGCACGGACTATTGGCTGCACACCCAGAAGGTGCACGGCAGCCACGTCATAATCCGCTGCGACGGGCTTGAGCCGCCTGAGAGGACGATAGAACAGGCCGCAGCGCTTGCAGCGTACTATTCGCAGGGGCGCGAGGGCGGCAAGATACCGGTGGACTACACGATGCTGCGCAATGTCCGCAAGCCTTCTGGAGCATTGCCGGGAAAGGTGATCTACACCGAGTATAAAACGCTCCTTGTCCAGGCTGATGCATCGCTGGCCGCACGGCTGAAGAAATGACAAAAGCCCTGTACGCTCTTTTCAGAGTGTACAGGGCTTTTAAATATCACATTACTTCTTAAGGAAACCGAAAAGCCCTTTCTTTTCATAGGGCTGTACGGTTATGCCGGTCACATCGTAGCCTGTGGCGCTGATTGCGGCCTTGAGGGCCTCTTCATCAAGCTTATCCTCGCTTATGATGACAGCCTCTCCCTTTGAGTGGGAAGAAGATACCTTCTTTACGGAAAAGGAATTGCGGATCGTATCGTTTATGTGCGACTCGCACATGCCGCACATCATACCGTCGATTTTAATTTTTGTTTCAAACATTGTGGCTCCTATCTAATTAAACTGAGATCAGACATTCAACGTTGCAGCGAACTCCGGCAGGCGTTCCTGAACCTGCGTGAGTATCGAGCAGGCCGCGTCGCGGCAGTCATCCGCACCGAGCTGGAGAAGCATCTGCAGCTTGCTCAGCAGCGGAGTGTAGCAGCGTGCATATTCCTCGGACAGCACGGCTCCCTTTTCGGTCAGATGCAGTACGGCGCTTTCATCTTTCAGTACGAGTCCTTTATCACAGAGGTTGAGCACCATGGCGTGTGTGCTGGGCTTGGAGGTGTTCATCTTTTTCGCTAGATCTATGCTGCGCACGCCCTTTTCGGCGGCGCCGAGCTCCCACATGCCGATGAGATATTTAATGTTTGAGGTGGTCAGGCATACATTTTGGTTAGTCATATTTAACCTCCGGGGTAAAAATATGGGAGATGCAGAGAGGTGAAGAACTGCATCTCCCTTTTCTTACTTGCGGCAGCCTCCGTTATGACATGCACCGTGCATCGCACAGCTTGCACATCCGGCGCCGCAGGAGTTCTTTCCCTGCTTTTTCTGACGCACGAGGTATATGGAGATGGAGACAACAATGGCTATCAGTACAATGCAAATAAGGATAGTGGAAAGGTTGGCGGCAAGAAAATTTATCACGGAAATCACCCCTTTATGAAGAAATTAAGCAGTAAGCAAATTAGTGGTGCACGGGAAAGAAAATCTGATATATTCGATCTCTTTCCCGTACATGCGGGATCGTTCAGATCAGAGTCTTGCGGAGAGCTTGGTGGCTTCCTTGTAGGGCTTTACCAGCATGTAGATGATGCCGGCGAAGAACGCTACTGCAAAGATCAGACCGATGACATTGACGCTTCCGGTGAACAGGCAGCCGAACTGGTTGACCATGAGTGCGCAGATATAAGCGAAGCCGCACTGGTAACCGATAGCGAACCAAGTCCACTTGGAGTTGTTCATCTCACGCTTGATAGCACCGATAGCTGCGAAGCAGGGGGCGCACAGCAGGTTGAACACGAGGAAGGAGTAGCCTGCAACGGGAGTGAAGGCTGCTGCGAGAGAGCCGTACACATCGCCGGAGCCGCCGTAAAGAATACCCAGAGTACCGACAATGTTCTCTTTTGCAACAAGGCCGGTGATGGATGCAACGGCTGCCTGCCAGTTGCCCCAGCCAAGAGGAGCAAAGATCCAGGCGATCGCATTGCCGATAGAAGCGAGGATGGAGTAGTCGATCTCGTCCTCAGAGAGCATACGGAACGCACCGTCTACAACTCCGAAGTAAGTGGTGAACCAGACGAGGATAGTGGAAAGCAGGATGATGGTACCGGCCTTCTTGATGAATGACCAGCCGCGCTCCCACATGGAGCGGAGAACGTTGCTGACCGTGGGCCAGTGGTATGCGGGCAGCTCCATAACGAAAGGTGCGGGGTCGCCGGCGAACATCTTGGTCTTCTTGAGAATGATACCGGAAATGATAATGGCAGCCATGCCGACAAAGTAAGCGGAGGTTGCGACCCATGCAGCGCCGCCGAAGATAGCACCTGCAACCATTGCGATGAACGGGACCTTAGCGCCGCAGGGGATGAATGTGGTGGTCATGATGGTCATACGGCGGTCACGCTCGTTCTCGATGGTACGGGAAGCCATGACGCCCGGAACACCACAGCCGGTGCCGATGAGCATAGGAATGAAGGATTTACCGGAAAGACCGAACTTGCGGAAGATACGGTCAAGAACGAAGGCGATACGTGCCATGTAGCCGCATGCTTCGAGGATAGCGAGGAGCAGGAACAGAACGAGCATCTGAGGAACGAAACCGAGGACTGCGCCGACACCGGCTACAATACCGTCGAGGATAAGTCCCTGCAGCCATTCTGCGCAGTTAACGGACTCAAGTGCATTGCCTATCAGAACAGGAACGCCGGGAACCCATACGCCGTAGTCCGCAGGATCGGGCTCGTCGCCGAGCTCATCGAGAGTGGCCTGTGCCGCTTCGTAGTCTTCAATGGTAGCGGTCTCGGTGGTCACTGCGAGGGTCTCTTCATCTTCTACATCGTAGGTGAAGGTGCCGTCGGCGGGCTCGCCGTTTTCTTCAACGTATGCTTCGTAGCCGTCTACGATATTGGAGGCGTCGCCCCACTCTTCTGCGACTTCGTTGTACTCAGCGGAACCGATACCGAACAGGTGCCAGCCGTCGCCGAACAGTCCGTCGTTTGCCCAGTCGGTCGCGGATGCGCCGACAGTGACCATTGCGAGGTAGTACACAAGGTACATGACAAGAGCGAATATCGGGAGACCGAGCCAGCGGTTAGTGACGATGCGGTCGATCTTATCGGAGGTGGTCATGCCGCCCTTGTTCTTTTTCTTGTAGCAGCCCTTGATTATCTGGGCTATGTAGAGATAACGCTCATTGGTGATGATGCTTTCTGCATCGTCGTCGAGTTCCTTCTCGGCGGCCTTGATGTCCTCTTCAACGTGAGCCTTGACATCAGCTGCGATGTTCAGCTTTTCAAGCACCTTGTCGTCGCGCTCGAAAACCTTGATCGCATACCAGCGCTGCTGTTCTTCAGGCATCTCGTGAACGACAGCTTCCTCGATATGAGCGATAGCGTGCTCAACGGGACCGGAGAAGGTGTGCTGGGGAACGGTCTTGCCGTTCTTGGCAGCCTCAATGGCGGCCTCGGCGGCTTCCATAACGCCCTCGCCCTTCAGTGCGGAGATCTCAATGACCTTGCAGCCGAGCTCGCGGGACAGCTCCTTGATGTTGATGCTGTCGCCGGACTTGCGGACGACGTCCATCATGTTGACGGCGATAACAACGGGAATACCGAGCTCGGTGAGCTGGGTGGTGAGGTAGAGGTTACGCTCAAGGTTCGTACCGTCGATGATGTTCAGTATTGCATCGGGACGCTGCTCAATAAGGTAGTTACGTGCAACGACCTCTTCCAGAGTGTACGGAGAGAGGGAATAGATACCGGGAAGGTCCATGATAACGACGTCATCATGCTTTTTCAGTTTGCCTTCCTTCTTCTCAACCGTGACGCCGGGCCAGTTGCCGACGAACTGGTTGGAACCTGTCAGCGCATTGAACAGTGTGGTCTTGCCGCAGTTAGGGTTACCGGCAAGAGCAATCTTGATCTGTTTGTCCATTTTTCAAAAAACTCCTTTTTGCCAAAACACTAAACTATTTTAGAATCACTCAGTCTCGATCATCTCGGCGTCAGCCTTACGAAGAGAGAGCTCGTAACCGCGAACGGTCACTTCAATGGGATCGCCCAGAGGTGCCACCTTGCGGATATAGACCTCAGTACCCTTGGTGATGCCCATATCCATTATCCGGCGCTTTACAGGGCCTTCACCGTGAAGCTTGACGACCTTGACAGTCTCGCCAATCTTCGCCTGTTTCAGTGTTTTCATTCTCTGTTCTCCTCCTATAATCAATAATTTGATTAAACCATGATTTTGCGGGCCATTTCCTCGCTTATCGCAACGCGCGTCTCCTTGACCTTGACGATAACATTGCCGTTGAGCGTGGTTATCACAGTCGCCGTGTCGCCGACGACAAAGCCCAGATCTTCCAGATGCTTTTTGACTTCGGGAGAGCCGCCGATCTTGCGGATCATCATCTCCTCACCGGCATCTGCAAGTGCAAGAGGCATCATTTTACTTCCTCCTTTGATCTCTTTAACTATAATTAGAGAAATTTAACTTTGCCCCAAACAAAAGGGTTAAATTCCTTTAACCGTGTAGGAGTTTAACATACCTAACCCGCTGTGTCAATAGTTTTTTTAATTTTTTTTTATCCCCTTGCTTTTTTGGTTAAATTGTGTTAACTTAAAGTATACATAATATTGAAAGCTGGTGTAAATTATACTATGGTGATACAAAAAGCCTCTGAGGATTATCTGGAAGCCATGCTGATGATGAAGGAAAAGCACGGCTACATCCGGTCTATTGATATTGCCGAGCAGCTTGGCGTGACAAAGCCCAGCGTCACCTATGCGACGAAGCGCCTCAAGGAAGGCGGGTATATCACCATGGACAAGGACGGACTTATCACGCTCACAGACAGCGGCATGGAGATAGCATCGAGCATGCTGGACAGGCATAAGGCGCTCACGCGCTTCCTCGAAATGCTTGGCGTTGACAGAGAAATCGCAGAGACCGACGCCTGCAAGCTGGAGCATGACCTGAGCGAGGTCTCGTTTGAGGCCATATGCTCGCATGTAAGGCGTGAGCTTGAGAGAAACGTTTTCAAAGAACCTGAGGACGACAGGGAAGCGGATCGGTAAAAATAAGAATAAGATATATATGATATAGTATGAGTAGTATGAGCGCCGCAGTCCGGCGCTCATTTTCTTACTTAATACACATAATATTATAAACATAATAGAGTTTACATAAAATAATTTACATAACTAAAAAGGGCGGAGTTTCCATTTCAGGAGCTCCGCTCTTTCTGTTGCTGATGTTATAGTTTTTTTGAGCTTATCTGCCCTGCCAGATCTTGTCCTTCGTGATCTCCTTCAGGCTTGCTGCGCCGCACATCGTCATGGTGGACTTGAGTTCGCCGACGATCTTGTCCATATAGACCTTGAAGCCCTCAGCGCCGCCGCCATAGACTGCGGTGAGAACGGGACGGCCGATGAGCACGGCGTCCGCGCCGAGTGCAATCGCGCGGAACACGTCGACGCCGGAGCGTATGCCGCCGTCAACGATGATGGTGAGCCTGCCCTTTACGGCGTCTGCGATGGCGGGCAGGACCTCAGCTGTAGACGGTACGCCGCCCTGAACGCGCCCACCGTGGTTGGAAACGACTATTGCCTTTGCGCCGGACTCTGCCGCCTTGACGGCGCCTGCGGGCGTCATGATACCTTTAATAATGAAAGGCATCTTCGCGTAATTTATAATCTCGCGCATTTCGTCGACTGTTTTGCTGCCGGCATTAGGATTCATCTTCTTGAGGAAGGGGAGACCTGCGCCGTCTACGTCCATTGCGGCGGCGAATATGCCGGCTGCATTTGCGACGTCGAGCTTTTCAAATACGGCCTCCTTATTCCACGGTTTGATCGTCGGAACGCTCATGCCGCCGATAGCGGAGCTGTCCTTGACGGCGGTTTTCATGACGTCCGGGTCTACGCCGTCGCCCGTGAAGGCCATAACGCCGTAGTCGGCCGCGGCCTTCATCAGCAGCGCATTGTACTGCTGATCCTTGTACTTGGGACCGTAGTGCATGTCGAGCGCGCCGAGCGGAGCGGCAAATATCGGGGCTGAGAAGGTGTGCCCGAACATCTCAAATGAGACGTCGGGATCGGCAAAGTTGGGGCAGAGCGTGTCCATATTCACGCATATCTCCTGCCACTTGTCATAGTTGCGCGCAGCCGCATTGCCGGGGAACTTGCAGCCGGGGCCGGGCATGGTGTTGGCGCAGGCGCGTCCGTTGCAGACGGGGCAGGCCTTGCAGTACGGGCCGACGCACTCCCTTGCCGCGGCGAGAACTTCGTTGTAATTCATATTTCTATTCCCTCCACAATATAATTGTACTGATGTTTCGATTATGCTTCAAATCACGGCGAATGTCAAGCCCGGAGCCGCGGGAAAGCGGCGGCGGGCCGGGACGAAAAAATGCTGACGGTACATGGATTTTACATACTTTCCGGAGCTTTTCGTCTTGCAATGTACGGAACTCAGTGATAAAAGGTAATAAGTATTTATTTCATGGTATGAGGGCACAGGAATGACGGATAAGGACTTGAGAAAACTCAGCCGGGAGGATCTGCTGCAGCTGCTGCTCGAACAGGGGCGCGAGGTGCAGCAGCTGCGGGAAAAGCTTGCGGCGGCGGAGAAGGCTCTGGACGACAGAACGCTCAAAATGGATAAGGCCGGCTCCATCGCGGAGGCCTCACTGCAGCTCAACGGTGTGTTCGAAGCCGCGGAAGCGGCATGCCGGCAGTATACGGATAATATCCGGCAGCTAAGCGCCCGTCAGGAAGAGGTTTCCGCAAAACTGGAGGCGGAAAGCCGCGCACGTGCCGAGGCGCTTATAGCACAGGCGCAGCGCGAGAAGGCGGCTATGGAACGCGAAACACAGGCACGCTGCGCAGCCATGGTGGAAAACGCGGAAAAGGAATCGAAGATGTATTGGGACGATGTTTCCGCTGCGCTGAATAAATTTCTTTCGGCGCACAGCGAGCTTCGGCAGATGCTTTCATCGGTTCCGAAAGGGAGCGGGAATAAACCATGAAGAAAAAAGCGCTTGAAATGCCAAGCCTTGAGCAGCTCAAAAATGAGGTACGGCGCGTCAGATACCGCTCACGTTATAAAAGCGTACTGCGCAGTACGGTGTACACGCTTGTCGTTGTGGCGGCTCTTGCTGTCCTCGTGGCGACGATATGGATGCCGGTGCTCCAGATATACGGAGTCTCGATGACGCCGACGCTCAACGAGGGCGACATTGTCGTCTCTTTCAAGGGCGCACGCTTTGAGCGGGGAGACCTTGTGGCCTTTTATCTCGGCAACAAGATCCTTGTTAAGCGCTGTATCGCAGGCCCCGGACAGTGGGTCGATATAGACGAAAACGGAGTTGTCTATGTCGATGGCGACAAGCTTGAAGAACCTTATCTTACGGAGCGTGCTCTGGGTGACTGCAATATAGATTTGCCCTATCAGGTGCCGGATAACCGGTATTTCTGCATGGGCGACCATCGCTCCACCTCGGTCGACTCACGGCGTTCGGAAGTAGGCTGCGTTGCGGAGGAGCAGATAGTCGGTAAGATGGTGTTCCGCGTCTGGCCGCTGGCCAGATTCGGTGAGATATCATCATAAGGGAGATGATGATCCTGTGCTTCAGAATGCTGAAAAATATGCGAAGGAGAAGCGGCGCGTAAAGCGGCGGCGCGGTATACTGACGGGGCTTGCGGCCGTCGTCGTGTTCTGCACGACATATGCGCTCATTCTTCCGGCAATAACCATGTCGGACGGCGTGTTCTGCGGCATTGAAGAGCACCGTCACGGCGACGAGTGCTATGAGAATGTCCTTGTCTGCACGCTTGAAGAAACTGAAGAGGAGACGCCGGATTCATCCGAGCCGGAGCCGGCTCCTGCCCATGTACATACGGATGCGTGTTATCAGACGCAGCCTGTCCTGATCTGCGGTCAGGTGGAGCGGGAATGGCATGTCCATTCGGAGATGTGCTATGATGAGACTGGCGCACTGGTGTGCCAGCTGCCCGAGGATGCCGGTCATGCACATTCTGACGAATGCTATGGCGAGGAGCGCGTTCTTACCTGCGGCATACCGGAGGGCGTGACCGCTGCACAGCCGGAGCCTGCGGCGCCGGCAGGGCATAAGCATGGCGAGGGCTGTTATGCCAGAGAGCTGATATGCACGAAGGAAGAGCATACCCATTCACTCGCATGCTATTCCGAGCCGGCGGCCGACCTTGAAAGCCCGGCCGTTTGGGAGGCTACGTTGCCGGCAGAGCTGCCGTCAGATATCAGAGAGGCGTTCGCTGCCGTTGCGGAGAGCCAGATAGGCTACAGCGAGAGCAGCCGCAACTATCAGGTCGGAGAGGATGGCGCAATGCACGGTTATACGCGCTACGGCGCGTGGTACGGCTTCCCGTATGGGGACTGGTGTGCAATGTTTGTGTCGTTCTGCGCCAATTATGCCGGAGTGCCGCAGAGCGCTTTTACGTATGAGAGCGGCTGCATCGCATTTGCCGATGGACTCAACCAGCGCGGCCTGCTTGTCCCGGCAGCAGAGCATATCCCACAGCGCGGCGACGTTGTTTTCTTTGACACTGACGGAGACGGTGCGGCGGATCATACCGGCATTGTCACAGGCCTTGTTTCCGGCGAGGCGGAGGGGACGTATTTCCGCACGGTCGAAGGTAATGTCAACAACTGCGTTGCAGAGTGCACGCATTACTGCGGCGAGCCCGGTCTGCTAGGCTACGGCCTTCTGCCTGTGACGGCGGAGGATGGACCGGCAGATAACAACGAAGCGCAGGAAAACGGTGAAGAGCAGCGCACACTCGTATGTGAAAAGGAAGCGCATACACATTCGGATGATTGCTACAATGACGAGGGTGAACTTGTTTGCGGTCTTGAAGAGCATGCGCACACTGATGACTGCTATGAGAAGCGTCCGCTGACCGAAGAGGAGCTTGCGGAAATAGAGGCGCAGTTTACCGGAGAGGTTGAAGAGCTCGAAGCGCTCGATGAGTTGACGGAGGAGGATGTCTCCAACGCGGAAGATCTGTTAGAACGCCTTGAAAAGGCATATAAGGACGAGGAACTGTCAGAGGAGGTGTATACCGGGCTTTATGCCCGTGTGCTCGCACTGCTTGCGGATGAATATGCAGACACTGCAGAACCAAGCTATGGCACGAACTGGATACTCCTGCGCGACAGCGGCTGGTTTGAGGAATACAGCGGCGCGGCTTATACCGCCTATGAGGCTCCGGCGGTGTACGCGTTCCCGGCAGAGCTGCCGGAGGACACTTCGCCCTCTGGCGAGCAGGTCGATGCCCACGGCGGAGTAAATGCGGCGGACGGCGTGTCTGTCAGCAAGACTATTACTGGTACGGAGCTTGAGAACGTCTTTGACATCACGCTTCAGGTTCAGACACCGCAGACAATAAACGAAGTCGTAGAGGAGCCTGATATGGCAGTCGTGATCGTCATGGACATTTCCAATACGATGAACAGTAATTTCGGAGGTACGACCCGCTATGAAGCTGCAATGGCAGCGGCGGAGGACTTCCTTGATAAATTTGCAGACAGCAATTCTCTCGGCATAAGCAGGATAGGCTATGTGGCCTTCAATACCGATGCGCATCAGATATTTGGCCTTCAGCCGTGCACAAATCAGCAGCAGGCTGCCGCACTGAAAAATACAATGCGCCAATCGACGGGCAGTATTATAAATGACGCCGGCTATAAGGACTCGCATTCACGCTTTACCAATATTGAAGCGGGACTGAAAATGGCGCAGGATATGCTCAGCGGCGTAAGCAACAAGGAAAAGTTTATAGTCTTCCTCAGCGACGGTTTCCCGACTACATATATCTCAAGCGGATATAACGGCTATGATCCGTATGATTCCACAGGACGGTTTTACGACCATGTGCTGAATAAGCCGTGTACATACGGCACGAGCTATTCGGACGAAGCGGCAATACGGGCAAGGAATACTGCAAGCTCAATTAAAGGCTCGGGCATAACGATCTTTTCTATCGGCGTGGACGTCGGCGGGCAGAACATACAGGCGTATATTGAGCAAAGCGAAAAGGCGAATGGCTTCTCTGTTGTCGACCGCAGCGGCACAAGCTATGAGATCGGCGCGGCGGACAGAGTGGAAGCCTACGAAAATTGGCTGCGCGGCAGTATCGGGTCCGGCTATTATTACCCGAGCACTGATGTTGCTGGCCTGAAATCCGCCTATGACGAGATATTTGACGAGATAAAGAAGACCGTTGAGACCGCGGCAAAAGCCGATTGGGTCGCATCCGACCCGGTGCCGATGGCGGAAAGCGGCGAAGTGGAGTTTATAGGCTTCTTTAACAGGACGCCGGAACTGGTTTCAGGCGCGCTGAACGGGTCACATATTCCTGACGGGGAGAATACGGCTTCCTTTGCCGGGGATGTGAGCACTATCTCGTGGGATCTCAAAAAATCCGGCTACCGGCAGGAGACGAGTGGTTCGACCACACTGTATACCTACAGCCTGACTTACCGCGTCCGGCTTGAAAATGAGGACGACGGATTTATTGAGAAAGCAATATATGCGACAAACGGCAGGACAACGCTGAGCTACAGTGTTGTGCGGGACGATAACGGAACGCTTACCATTGAGAAGAAAGAACCGCTGGAATTTCCGGTGCCGTCGGTTCACGGTTATCTCGGCGAGCTGGAGTTCATCAAGAAGGATAACCGCGGAAATGCGCTCCCGGGCGCGGAATTTACTCTCAGCCATGATCAGGCGTGCAGCATCTGCCGCGGCGACAAAACAGCGGTCAGTATTAAGAATATGATCGCCGTGTCCGGGGAGGACGGCAAGGTCAGCTTCACCGGCATCCCCTCGGGGCATACATATACGCTCACAGAAACCGCTGTCCCGCCCGGATATACGGCCGGGAGCAGCAGCTATAAAGTGACGGTGGCCTATGACAAAACAATGGTCAAGGTGTTAGGCCCTGATCACACGACGGAGCTTGAGTGGAACGGCGTTATAGTCAATAACACCTACTATGAGCTGCCCGATACCGGCGGATCCGGTACAATTTGGTATACTGCCTCCGGCGCGCTGTTAATTCTTGCGGCTGCGGGACTGTATATATGCATCAGACGCAGAAAGGAGGAGCGGGAAACCTCCTGAAGCGAATAGATCAAGAGAGAAGATCTTAGCGAACCGAAATCAAATTGCCATTTAAGAAAGGGTAAAAAAATGAAGAAGCTAAAAAGAATCGCAGCATTAGTCCTGATGCTGACACTTGTCCTCGCACTTACCGTGTCCGCCTCTGCCGCCGGCACGGGAACGATCACCGTAGCCAACCCGCAGCCGGGTCAAACCTACACCGCATATAAAATATTTGACGTCAGCTATAATGCGGATAAAAGCGCCTATTCCTATACTATCGACAGCTCGAACGAATGGTTTGAAGTAGTAAAGGCGTATGCTGATACGGCAGGGAACGGACTGACGCTGACACAGGTCAACGATTCCACAACGTATGTTGTCACGACTACGAATGCTTTCAGCGCACCGTCATTTGCTGCGGCACTGAGAGCAGGCGTCGCGGGAAAGAACGGCACGCAGCTCACGCTTGCCGCCGGCACGGCCACGGCAGCAGGTCTTGACCTTGGCTATTACTTCGTCACAAGCTCCACCGGTGCGCTGTGCAATCTTACCACCACGGATCCAAGCGTTACTATCCACGATAAAAATGACAACCCGTTTGACAAGGTAGACGATAAGGAGAGCGTCGATGTCGGCGAAGTCGTCAACTATGTTGTCACCGGTAAGGTGCCTGATACGACCGGATTTGAGACCTACAAGTATGAGTTTACCGATAAAATGTCTGAAGGCCTCACTTTCAATAATGACGTAAAGGTCTATGCCGGCGGAGTTGAGCTCACGGGCAATTACACGCTGAAAACCGGAATAGATGCCAATGGATATGACTTTATACTTGATATTGACGTAAAGAACCTTCAGGCACAGGTCGGAGCAGAGATCGAGGTCAGATATTCTGCGACCGTGAATGAAAACGCCGTCGCGAAGGTTGAAAAGAACCACGCTACGCTTGAGTACAGCAATGATCCGACAGATTTGACCAAGACCACAATACGCCAGGATGAAGAGACGGTTTACACCGCAAAGATAGTCATCGACAAGTATGAGTCCGGCGATGATACTAAAAAGCTTGCCGGCGCAGAATTCGTCCTTTATAAAGAGGTAACTGCGGCTGACTCCGGAGCCGCTGAGAAGCTGTATTACAAATGGAATGATACTGATAACAAGGTCGAATGGGTGAAAGATAAAAGTGCTGCCACGGTCAAGACCACAGACAGCTCGGGTGCTGCATCCTTTGACGGTCTGGCTGACGGTACATACTATCTTGAAGAGATCAAGGCGCCTGCGGGCTACAATCTTCTGAATGCGCCTGTTTCGGTTACTGTTGCAGGGAGCAATACGGAAACTGCGCTGCTCACTGTCACAGAGGATGTAGCCAACCAGAAAGGCACAGAACTGCCTTCCACCGGCGGCATTGGCACAACGGTGTTCTACATCATCGGTTCCGTTCTGGTGCTCGGCGCGATAGTGCTGCTTGTCACCAAAAAGCGCATGGGATCCAACGGCTGATAATAAACCGGTATAATTTTCCGCAGCACCACGGGGAGAGGTTCCTCTCCCCGTGTGCAGCGGCAAGGAGAAGTCTGCATGAAGAAAAATCATAAAGATCTGACGACACTTTTGCTGGTCGTAATGCTTCTTGCAGGCCTGTCCCTGCTGCTGTACCCCTCGCTCAGCGATTATTGGAATTCTTTCCATCAGACCCGTGCCATCACCGATTATGCCGAGACTGTTGCAGAACTTGATAAAGCACAGTATGACGAACTCTGGGCTGCCGCACAGAGCTATAACGCGGAGCTTGCCCGCCGCGAGAATGGTTATGTTCTGGACGCTGCACAGCAGGAGGAGTATGAGCGTCTGCTCGATGTTTCCGGTCTCGGCGTCATGGGTTATATTGAAATACCGGAGATAAACTGTTCGCTGCCGGTATACCACGGCACGGAGGAAGCGGTGCTCCAGACCGCCGTGGGGCACCTTGAATGGTCCAGTCTGCCCGTCGGAGGGGAAAGCACGCACTGCGTCCTCTCCGGCCATCGCGGCCTGCCCAGCGCAAAGCTTTTTACGAACCTCGACAGGCTGCGCGAGGGCGACACATTCATGCTGCGTGTGCTGGACGAGGTGCTGACATATGAAGTTGATCAGATACTAATTGTCGAGCCGAAGGATACAGACGCGCTCACTATAGTCCCCGGCATGGATCTATGCACGCTCGTTACCTGTACGCCTTATGGCGTCAATACGCACAGGCTGCTGGTGCGTGGTCACAGGATAGAAAACGCAGAGCAGGCGCATGCCGTGCGCATCACGGCAGACGCTATCCAGATAGAGCCGCTGCTCGTCGCGCCTTTTGCTGCGCTGCCGCTGCTGCTTGTGCTGCTCGTACTGCTGCTGATCCCCGGAAAACCTAAATCTCGCGGAGGTAAATACCATGAAACGGTATAAATTCCTGTTCTGTCTGCTGGCAGTGCTGCTGATTATGCCAACGTCCGCCGCGCTTGCTGCCGGGAGCGTTGATCTCACGCACCCGGCGTCGCTCACGGTGAACGCGGCGTATGATAAGAAGCCCGTGCCGGATATGCAGTTTGACGTTTATCTCGTCTCTACGATAGACGAATACGGCGAACTGACGCCGCTGGCGCATTTTTCCGAATACTCTGCTCTGCTTGATATCCGCGGCCGTAATGACGCCGCATGGCAGGAAGCCGCTCAGACTATCGCAGATGCCGTCGAAGCTGATGATACTATTGTGCCCAGCTATACCGCGGAAACGGATGAACACGGCACTGCCTGCTTCAGCAGTCTGCGGCTCGGACTGTACCTTGTCATCGGCCATAATGTGGAGTTGGATGGGTATATCTATTCCACGGCTCCGTTCTTTGCCGTTCTGCCCGAGCAGGACATGAATGCCAATGTATGGAATTATGATATCACCGCGAACGCAAAGCCGGGACAGAGCCCTGTACGTTCCGATTATGAGGTGATAAAGATCTGGAAGGACAGTTGCCACGTTGATCAGCGCCCGCACAGCATCACCGTCCAGCTCCTCTGCGACGGCGAACCTTACGGCGAACCGGTCACGCTGCCCGAGAACGGCCGCTGGAGCCATGTCTGGCATGATCTTGATGTAAATCACAGCTGGTCCGTTACCGAGAGTACGCAGGCCGGCTATGCATCTCCTGATATCCGGCAGGAGGGGAATGTGTTCTACGTTACGAATACATGCACAAAGCCTCTGCCGCCCGGGAAGCCAACGCTGCCGCAGACGGGACAGCTATGGTGGCCTGTACCGCTGCTTGTGTGCGCAGGGCTTGTTTTGGTCGTGACCGGCCTTATCCGGCGCAGGAGCGAAAAAGATGAAACGTAAAGGATCGGTATTAATTTTCACAGGGCTGCTGCTTATAGCGGCGGCCCTTTTTATCACGGCTTTCAACCTGCGGGAAGAGGCCGCGGCGCGCACGGCCTCTGTGCGGGCTGCGGACAGGCTCGAGGCGCTCATCCCGGCACACACGCCGCGGCCTGCAGCAGTGTCCGGGGCAATGCTGCCCGAGAATGTGCCGGAGACGGACATGGAAATGCCGGTCAAAACGGTGGACGGTGTGGATTATATCGGCGTAATTGCTGTCCCTTCGCTTTCTCTTGAACTCCCTGTAGCGAGCGAGTGGAGCTACGAACGCTTAAAGATTTCGCCCTGCCGCTACTCCGGCTCTGTCTACAGCGGCGATATGGTGCTCTGCGCGCACAACTATTCGTCCCATTTCGGACAGATCAAAACGTTAAAGCCCGGTGATGCGGTCGTGTTTACCGATGTCGACGGAAACGTGTATAACTGTGAGGTCGCAGAGCTTGAGACACTGCAGCCGGCCGCCGTTGACGAGATGAAATCGGGAGAATGGGATCTTACGCTTTTTACATGCACGATCGGCGGGCAGACACGTGTGACAGTACGCTGCGACCGTGTATAGGACGTGAGAAGCAGGATGCAAACCGCATCCTGCTTCTTGCTTCTTATTCAACGCCTGTTCCGTCAAAGTCGGGTATCATTTCCGTTGTGGCGGCCTCGACCTCCTGCCAGTAGCCGTCGGTTATGCCGCTGTTTTCCATGTACTCTATCAGAAGTGAATTGGTGTCCTGCGTTATGCGCCGCTGCAGCTCAGGGAACCGCTCAAGTCCCGGCATTGGCGTGTACTGGCTCATCAGGGAGAACAGCACATCGCCCTCGGAAAATTTTTCGGAAATGAAGTCGATCACGTCCATGGAGTTGAGCTCCTGCCCGGGCATTATAAGATGCCGGATAAGCAGGCCGGAAACGAGCATGCCGTCCTCGTCGAGCTTATATGGCCCGCGCTGGCGGAACATCTCGCATATCGCCGCAGCGGCAATGTCCGGATAATCCTCCGCCGCGCTGTAGCGCTTTGCGGGCTCGCGCCTGGCATATTTGAAGTCAGGCATGTACACCTGCACAAGCCCCTCGAGCCGCCGGAGAGTTTCAACGCTCTCATACCCTGAGGAATTCCACACCACGGGTATCCCGAGCTCAAGCCCGTCCAGCGCTTCGGCGATCACGCGGGAGAAATGAGACGGCGTGACAAGGTTTATATTGTGCACGCCCTCGTCGCGCAGGCGCAGCATAATATCGCGCAGACCCTGCGCGTCGACGCTTTTGCCGCCTTGACCGCGGCTTATATCGCGGTTCTGGCAGAATACGCACCTGAGATTGCAGCCTGTGAAGAAAATCGCGCCGGAACCCCGTGCGCCGCTGATGCACGGCTCCTCACCGTAGTGCGGCGCGGCCCGTGCGATGCGCGGAAGAGCCGGACTCATGCACACGCCGCCGGGACTGACGTCCCCGCGCCTTGCACCGCATTTCCTCGGACAGTCATAACATATATATTCCATGGCGAATTCCTCAAAAAACGATAATTTAGTGCGATCAAAAGTGACCACAGTCATATGCAAAATGACAATAAAATGCCCCTTTACAGAGAAGATTATAGCTCAATTTTGTTAAATGTGCAAGAAAATGAAAAAATGAAGCAAAAGTACATGATTTTTCTGTTTTTTGTGATAAAATGACCTTGAAAAAGGCAAGATATATGATAAAATAATGACAATACGAGGCGCACATATGCTGGACATAGTTCTTGTGGAGCCGGAGATCCCGCACAACACCGGCGCAATCGCCAGAACCTGCGCGGCGACGGGGGCGAGGCTCCATCTTATAAAGCCGCTGGGCTTTGATATATCCGACAAGGCCGTCAAACGCTGCGGCCTTGATTACTGGTATCTGGTCGACATCTCGGTGTATGAAAATCTGGACGAGTATTTTGACCGGAACGGCGATGCGAATATTTTCCTCGCCACGACCAAAGCGCCGCGCGCATACCATGAGGCGGATTTTTCTCAGGGGGCGACGCTGATGTTCGGCAAGGAGACGGCGGGGCTGCCCGAGTGGCTGCGCGAAAAGTACCGCAGCCGCTGCATACGCATCCCGATGATAAGTGAGGGCCGGAGTCTGAATCTGTCCAACTCCGTTGCCATATTGGCCTATGAGGCGCTCCGGCAGCAGGGCTTTCCCGGCCTGCTCGGAACCGGCTCCATGGCCCGTTAAATTGTAAACCCAGCGCCCCGGCTTTGCCGAGGGCCAAAATTTTGCTATCTATATAGGAGGCATACCATGAATTACAACAAGAAGACAGTCTATGATGTCGACGTAAAGGGCAAGAAGGTCCTGCTGCGCTGCGACTTCAACGTTCCCCAGAACAAGGAGACCGGCGAGATCACCAGCGACAAGCGTATCAAGGCCGCTGTGCCCACCATCAAGTACCTGCTCGACAACGGCGCGGCAGTTATCGCATGCTCTCATCTTGGCAAGCCCAAGGGCGAGTGGAAGACCAAGCTCTCTCTTGCGCCTGTAGCAGTCAGACTTTCCGAGCTTCTCGGCATGGACGTGATCTTTGCAAAGGACATCATCGGCGAGGATGCAAAGGCCAAGGCCGCAGCTCTCAAGCCCGGCCAGATCATGCTTCTTGAGAACCTCCGCTTTGATATCCGCGAGGAAAAGAACGATCCCGAGTTTGCAAAGGCTCTTGCTGACATGGCGGAGATCTTTGTGTCCGACGCATTCGGCACCGTGCACAGAGCGCACGCCTCCACCGCCGGTGTTGCTGCATACCTGCCTGCATACTCCGGCCTGCTCGTCGACAAGGAGCTGTCCATCATGGGCAAGGCTCTTGACGATCCCAAGCGCCCGTTCGTCGCAGTTCTCGGCGGCGCAAAGGTATCCGATAAGATCAACGTCATCAACAACCTTCTTGAGAAGGCTGACACCATCATCATCGGCGGCGGCATGGCCTACACCTTCAAGAAGGCACAGGGCTATGAGGTCGGCCAGTCTCTGCTCGAAGCGGATCGTATCGACTATGCAAAGGACATGATAGCTAAGGCAGCAGCCAAGGGCGTCAAGTTCCTGCTCCCGGTCGACAATTACTGTGCGGCTGAATTCTCCGCAGACGCGGAGCCTGTTCTCGCCGAGGGCAACATTCCCGAAAATCTCATGGGCATGGACATCGGCCCCAAGACCGTCGCTCTCTTCTCCGACGCTGTCAAGGGTGCTGGCACCATCGTCTGGAACGGACCTATGGGCGTATTCGAGTTCGATAAGTTCGCAAACGGCACCAAGGCAATGGCCAAGGCACTGGCAGAGTCCGGCGCAGTCACTATAGTCGGCGGCGGCGACAGCGCGGCGGCAGTTGAGAAGCTCGGCTTTGCAGACAAGATTACCCACATTTCCACCGGCGGCGGCGCAAGCCTTGAATTCCTTGAGGGCAAGGAGCTTCCGGGCGTTGCATGCCTGCTCGACAAGTAAGCGGACGTTAAAGAGTGAATAAGGGGGCGGCATTCAGTCCGCCCAATGTATAAAGGAGAAAATATCATGAATAGAAAATACCGCAAGACTATAATTGCCGGCAACTGGAAGATGAACATGACCAATTCCGGCGTCAAGCCTTTCATGGAAGAGCTCAAGGAAAATCTGCCCAAGACCAAGGTCTGCGAGGTAGTTCTCTGCACTCCGGCAGTCATGATCCAGAACATGGTCAAGGCCGGCAAGGACTGCAAGGTCGCAGCAGGCGGACAGGACGTCAGCAAGTATGAGAAGGGCGCATATACGGGCGAGGTCTCCGCGTCCATGCTCTCCGACATCGGCGCAAAGTACTGCATTGTCGGCCACTCTGAGCGCCGCCAGTATCACGGCGAGAGCGATATGCTCGTCAACGAGAAGGCAAAGGCGCTGCTTGAAAAGGGCATCACTCCTATCATCTGCGTCGGCGAGAGCCTTGAGCAGCGCGAGATGGATCTGACCATGGAGTATGTAGCATATCAGGTCAAGGCCGCTCTTAGCGGCATCGACGCCACTCAGCTGCGTCACTGCGTCATCGCATATGAGCCTATCTGGGCCATCGGCACCGGCAAGACCGCTACCGCAGAGCAGGCGCAGGAAGTCTGCGAGGGCATCCGTGCCGTCATCCGCAAGATCTACGGCGCACGTCCCGCACGTGCCGTCTCCATCCTCTACGGCGGCAGCATGAACGCAAAGAACGCCTTTGAGCTTCTTGCACAGCCCGATATTGACGGCGGCCTCATCGGCGGCGCTTCTCTCAAGCCCGCAGACTTTGCCACTATCGTTAAGGCTACCGTTCAGGAGTGATCTTTCACAATGACTAAAAAAGCGATTCTTATAATCCTTGACGGCTACGGCATCGCGGCGCCCTCCGATGGCAACGCGGTGTACAAGGCCAATACACCGAATCTTGACCGTCTCTTCTCCGAGAATCCCTACACCACGCTTCAGGCCTCCGGTCTGGACGTTGGCCTGCCCGCAGGCCAGATGGGCAACTCCGAGGTCGGACACACGAACATCGGCGCGGGCCGCGTCGTGTTCCAGATTCTGCCGAAGATGAGTCAGGAGATCAAAAACGGCAGGTTCTTTGAGAACAAGGCGTATATAAAGGCCATGGAGGACGCCAAGGCCGGCGGCAAGGCTCTGCATATCATGGGGCTGCTCTCCACAGGCGGCGTTCACAGCCACCTTGACCATATATTCGCCATCCTTGATATGGCAAAGCAGCGCAATGTTGAAAAGGTGTATGTCCACTGCTTCCTCGACGGACGCGACGTCGCACCCAAGAGCGGCGCGGGCTTTGTCAGGGAGCTTCAGGCCAAGTGCGATGAGCTCGGCAATGCGAAGATAGCGACGCTTCAGGGCCGCTTCTACGGAATGGACCGCGATAAGCGCTGGGACCGTGTCGAGACCGCCTATAACGCCATAGTCTGCGGCGAGGGCGTGAGGGACGATGATGCGGTGCACGCCGTTGAAGCGAGCTATGCCGCAGATGTGACCGACGAGTTTGTAAAGCCTGTCGTCGTCGATCCCAAGGGCGTTATTGAGCAGGGCGACAGCGTTATCTTCATGAACTTCCGTCCGGACCGCGCGAGAGAGATGACCTGGGCGCTGAATCTTGAAGATTTCGACGGCTTCAAGCGTAAAAAGACGGTTTATCCGCTGTCTTACGTTTGCACTGCGCAGTATGATGAGACTCTGCCTCTGCCTATCGCATATCCTCCCGAGGTCATTGAAAACACTCTGGGGGACTATGTGAGCGCGCATGGCCTGCGGCAGTTCCGTGTCGCAGAGACCGAGAAATACGCGCACGTCACCTTCTTCTTCAACGGCGGCGTTGAGAAAGAGATAGCCGGTGAGGAGCGCTGCCTCGTCCCGTCTCCGAAGGAATTCCCGACATATGATCTCATCCCGCAGATGAGCGCGGAGAAGGTTGCCGATAAGTGCATCGAGGCTATCGCCTCCGATAATTATGACCTTATAGTCTGCAATTTCGCAAACTGCGATATGGTCGGCCACACCGGCGTTATGTCCGCGGCGATCACTGCCGTTGAGACGGTCGACGCCTGCATGGGCCGCATCATGGCTGAGGTCGCAAAGCACCCGGACACCGTGCTTTGTGTGACCGCAGATCACGGTAATGCCGACTGCATGTTCGATGCGACAGGCAAGGTCAACACTGCGCACACCACCAATCCTGTTCCGTTCACGGTCTGCGAGCCTGGCATAGAGCTCAGACCCGGCCGCCTTGCCGACATTGCGCCCACCATCCTGCATGTTATGGGCCTTGAGCAGCCGAAGGAAATGACCGGCGAGTGCCTCATCAAATAAGTTTATTCTAAAATAAGGATAGAAGGGAGATCGCTATGATCTACACCACAGAAGTCAAGAACATGTGCCCCGTGGCTAAGGGCGCATACCACGGCCCGGCTCCCATCCCCGAAGAGGGCAAATGGGTCCAGGCAAAGCAGATTACCGACATTTCCGGTTTCACTCACGGTATTGGCTGGTGCGCACCGCAGCAGGGCGCATGCAAGCTGACCCTTAACATCAAGGAAGGCGTCATCGAGGAAGCGCTTGTCGAGACCATCGGCTGCTCCGGTATGACTCATTCCGCTGCAATGGCCTCCGAGATACTCATCGGCAAGACCATTCTCGAAGCTCTCAACACCGACCTTGTCTGCGACGCTATCAACACCGCAATGCGCGAGCTGTTCCTGCAGATAGTGTACGGCCGTTCCCAGTCCGCATTTTCCGAAGACGGTCTGGCAGTCGGCGCATCCCTTGAGGACCTTGGCAAGGGCCTCCGTTCTCAGGTCGGCACCATGTTTGCCACCAAGGAGAAGGGGCCGCGTTACCTTGAGCTCACCGAGGGCTATGTCACCCGTCTGGCTCTCAATAAGGACGATGAGATAGTCGGCTACGAATTCGTCTCTCTTGGCAAGATGATGGACTTCATCAAGAAGGGCATCGACGCAAATGAGGCGCTGGAGAAGGCGAAGGGTCACTACGGCCAGTTCGACAACGCCGCCAAGTACATAGACCCGCGTCAGGAATAAGAGAAGGAGGACAAATAATTGGATGGAATTATAAGACTTCTTTATAGTTTCAAATTTACAGTTTTCGGTATTGATATAGATAGTGGTAATTTAATAGGTACGATAGAAAAATTAACGAATTTCTCTAGTGTAAAAGGTATCAATATTTGGTCTATTGGAAAAACAGTAAATGATGTAATAGTTCCAATAGCGTTAAGTCTTTTAATCCTTTTCTTTATGATTAATTTAATAAAGAAATCAATGGAAGTAGAGAGAATAAGTTGGGAAAGAGTAGTAATGGCTTTTGTTTCATTCTTATTACTTAAATACTTTATTCAACACGGATACGATTTCTTATCTAGTATTATGAATATAACAAATGACATTTTTGTTAGTATTACACATGCCATAGGTAATAGTAATTCTTCAATTAATATTGCAGACACTTTAATTGATGCAGTACCAGATGGATTTGTAGATAGTATTATGACATATCGGATTGTATTTAATACTATTCATTCCGTTTATGACAACAATCGTACAGATTCTAACACAGATATTTTTGAGAGTTGTAAAACTAATACTATGTTTTGCTTTTGCTCCAATACCAATCGCTCTTGCTGCTGATGATGAAGGTAGAGGAAAAGCAATTCAATACTTCCTTTTTTCAGCAAGTGTTGGATTAGAAGCAGTAATAATATATTTAGCAACAAATATCTATTCTATTGGACTTGCAGGATTGAGTAGTACAGTAGGCTCAACAAATGCAATATCAACAATAGTTGCAATGTTATTCCTTAACGGAATGTATTTGGCAGTAATACAGTACGCAAGTCAATTTGCAGAAAAACTTACAGGAGGTCATTGATAATGGATAATATAGAAATTACAGTATTTGATGAGATAAAGGATTATAAAGAAAAAATATATTTCTTTAATTTTAGACAATGGATATTTGCAATTCTAATAATAATTGCAGTTATTCCCACTTATCTGATCTTAAAAGAAAAGATTGGT
>OIYO01000362.1_pt1 | contig 40132 bp, 43 predicted proteins | sample 1588191 | NCBI WGS metagenome assembly OIYO01 (sample SAMN03283275) | human gut metagenome | biome: human-associated habitat; material: feces | host: Homo sapiens | place: Peru | collected 2012 | reverse complement strand
TTCGGGATTGGGTGTATTGAAGAAAATGGAATATATTTTATTTGATGCATTACAGTCCGGAAAGGAAAATGACGGAAGAGGTATGGGGCTGTATATTGTAAAAAAGTTATTGAAATCTTTTAATGCAGACATCGAATTATTGGAGGAAACAAATGAATGGGGGAATAGATATATTTTTTCTATTACAGTTCCTAAGGATTGCATCAGATAAGGAGAGATATTATGGAGCATGTGGCATTTAATGAATTTTATTCGTTGATGAATATTGCTGGAATTATTATAGTTGAGGATTCAGTTGAGTTTGATTTGTCTAGAAAGTCAGTTATGTATGATTGTTTAATGCTCACAAATGACGAAAAAGAAAATTTAGTGACAAATATTTCTGATGAACAGATAAAAAATAAACTGATAAAGATATTTGAAGTATATTCCGAATGTAAGGATCAATTTATATGGGATTCAGTGCCTAAAAGAGATGTTGAATTTTATATAAAGAAACATGGATTAGATGAACTTAAGAATGCGATTGAGAACCTGACAGAAGATGAGGTAAAAGAAAATAGCGAATTATTTCAAAGATTTGGAATAGGGTTAAAAATTGAGAATGCAATAGGATATAGAGGGTTGCTTGACGGATCTAAGGAAGATGGTGTTAGTTTGCCACTAAGGATTTATAAAGATTTTTCTGCACCAGATCTTAAGTGTATGGAAGAAGATTGGAAATTATTTTCTAGAGAAAACAAATTTTTCCTTTGTGTTATTGATAATTTTATGGGTGGGGAAGCAAGAGGCAAAGACATCATTGATGAATTGTATGCAAATAATCAAGCCAGAAAAAGTGGTGTATGCATTGTATTAAGTTCACAACAGGAAGATATTACAAGAAAAACTGATGAAATGTATGTGGGGTTTGTTAATAAATCTACGGAAAGTATCGATGATGAAATTAAAAGACATTTAATAATGAGTCAGTATAAAATTATGCTTACTATGCTAAAAAATAAAAGAATGGACTCGTTGAAAAAATCGTTTTATTATGCAGCATCAAATATGAATGTAGCAGTATATTTATCTTCAATGGCAAAAGATGAGGGAATAACAAATCATGAAATTTTGAATGAGTGGATTGATTTGAGAGAAAAATATTATACATATCAGGATAGTGCAAATGAAATTAAGAGAACGATTCTGTTGTCGAGTTTGTTTGAGAGAATGAGCAATAATGTTTCTTCTAAAGAAATTGAAAATAATGATTTTGAAGCATTTCAAAGGTTTGAACAGTATGATTATCATGTCAATGAATTTATGACACCACCAATGACAGGGGATATTTTTTACATTAAAGGTAATTATTATTTGCTATTAGGACAAGAATGTGACTTATCAATAAGAAATGGTAGAAGAAAGAATCCAATAGCAGAATTGGTTCCTATTAAGTTAGTAAAAAACAGGGATATGGGAAATTTTAAGGAAAAATATAATTATGAAAAACTATTGTTGGGGAAATTTTTGGATGCGGATGGAAAATGTTGTAATATTTCAATAGATTGTACAAAGAGAGAAGTGATTGATAATGAAATTATAGATTTGTGTGCATTTAATGATTTTGGAAAATCTGAAATATGCTTAAATCAAGAATTAAAAATAGAGGCAAAATATTTATTGCCAATTGAATGGCAACAATATTATGAAAATTTAAAAATACATCTGTTAAATTTGAAAAATAAATATGATCTGATAAAAGAGCATGAGGAAATTTTAGGGTTTAATGTTGTGCAATTAGTGAATGATATGGGAGCAAGTCATAATAATAGATTGGTATCTATTATAGATTTTTCAATAGAAGATAATGTCATAAAATATGACGTGAAAAGAATTTGCAGAATTAGAAATCATGTATTACTGATAAATAAAATGTTTTTAGAGTATAGGGGAAGACAGGCATTTAATACTATAAATATGGATATAGGGCGAAATACATCGTATGCAATAGAGATAATGGGAAGTGATGAAAGAGTTGCTGGAAATGATGTAACAGTTATTTTGACAACATCGAGAAAAGAAAATGAGAATATTAAAAGAAGAGATTGGATAATTAATAAAGAGGATATATTAAGAACTATAAAAAATGTAAAACCTTTGGAGTCTGAAAAATACGAAAAAGTGTTTGAAGAAATGGATAATAGTATATTACTTGAAAGTAATACTGGTAATATAAAAAATGCAATTAAATATACAAAGCTATCGACAAATGATGAATTAATCTTGAAATTACAATTACTAAAGTAATATGGATGATTCTTAGTTGGGGTTGAGGTGATTATTTGGAAAGAGTTAGCATAAATTTTCAGAATCATTAGTACCACAAAATTATTTGTTGCAAAAACATTGCCCGGAGATTATAATTTCCATAGGTGGACTTGCAAACTATCAGATGATTATTCTCTGAATAGTAAACAAACCTGCAAGCCACCAGAACTACACACAATAATGGCAATATAGCAATGGTACTGGATTGGTACTAAAAATATGTGAAACGAAAAATAACGTGTGGAAAAGACACGAAATATCAATACAAAACAGTATAGATAACCATATTGAAATAACCTAAATCAAACCAGACTCTGCGAGTTTGAATAACGGATTAAAATGCCGAAAGCCTGTATTTTTTGGTGTGCGGGTTTCCGGCATTTGTTTTATCCAATGGCTCTAGTTTGGGTCTATTTGTGGGCGGAGTAATATAAAAAATGTGTGTTGAGAATTAGCATAGGAGGGAATAAAAATGTTTAAGGTTGCAATATTACAAAAACGTGCCATTCATGCACAAATAGATAAGAATATTGAAAGTATCATTATGGCAATGAAAGAAGCTTCGGAGAACCATGCAGATATCCTATTGCTGCCGGAATGCTTTATTACAGGATATGATTTGCCTATGTTATATGAAAAAAGCATTGCAGACGATGATATAAGAATTGCAAAAATATGTGAGAATGCTAAAAAATATAGAATAGGCGTAGTGCTTACTGCGTTTACAAAAGGTAATAATAAGCAACCGCAGAACTCAGCATTTGTTATCAGTAAATCAGGCGATATATTAATGAAATACTCTAAGGTTCATACTTGTGACTTTGCAGATGAAAGAAATGTTGAATCAGGGAAAGAGTTTAAGGTGTGCGATTTTGAAGGAATACAATTAGGTATTATGATTTGTTATGACAGAGAGTACCCGGAAAGCGCAAGAATACTGATGCTAAAAGGTGCAGAAGTTATTCTTGTACCGAATGATTGCGGTTCTATGCAACCAAGAATCAGAGCGCTTTCTACAAGAGCATATGAAAATATGGTTGCAGTTGCTATGGCAAATCCGAATGGAGATAATGCTGGATGTTCCTGCGCATTTAGTCCCATTTGCTGGGATAGAAATGGGAAATGTGTTGATAACACAGTTTTGCTGTCTGACGATAAGGCAGAGGGAATTTTATATGCGGAGTTTGATATGGAAGCTATCAGAGAATATAGGAATCGGGAAATGTTAGGAAACACATTTCGTAAGGTAGAAGCATACAGTCAGTTGTTAAGTAAAGAAATCAAGAAACCATTTATAAGGGATGGCCAGAATAGATAAACCAAGAGGAGAGTGTTTTATGTCATTAGGATTAAAAAGAGGAACAGTATAACTTGAACCACATGATAAACAGTGGGACGAGACTGCCATTCAAACAATCGAAACACTTAAATCCATATTAGGTGATGATGCTATTGATATACAGTATATTGGAAGTACAGCAATACCAGCAATCAAAGCTAAACCGATTATTGATATTGTTGTAGGAGTCACTGATTTTGATAGAATAATGTCACATAATGAGCAATTGCAACAAGAGGGAATATTTTATCGTGGTTCAGATGTAGAATGTTAGTTGTTCTATGTAATGGGTGATTATCTTAATGCCAATGAGAATATGGCATTGCAGTATGAGAAGTTAAAGGAAGAAATGGAACGTAAGTATGCAGATGACAGAGTTGCATGCACGAATGGCAAACAGAATATGATAAACAAAATTTTAGGTAAATGAAAGGGGAGGCAAGTATGTTAAGATTAAGGCCATACAATAAAAGTGATGCAGAAATAATTATGTCATGGATAAAAGACGAGAGCGCTTTTTATAAATGGACAGCAGGAGTTTTAGGGGAATATCCAATTTCTGAGGAGCAATTCAATACAATAAGTAATCTTATGGCATTTACTGCTATAGAATGATAGCTGCAACCATCAATTGATTTTCGAATATCCGTATAACCGCACGCGATATAGATGTTCTCGCGAGCCTGTGATATCGCCTAACATACACTTTGCAGTGCTAGAAGCACTGCCTGGTATGGTCTGCTGGCTGGTACCTTCACTGATTTCCACAGTGGCACCATTTAACCGGATAATGACAGCAGCCTGTGTGTTTGGTACAGGTGTGTGCACTTCAAGTTTTTTGAATGCAACCGGTTTTTCAGTCGATACCGGAACTGGAAATGATTCAAGCATTTCAGTCCGGAGCTTCTTTAAATTTCGGTAATAAGTCTGTTCACAGATGCCATTGGCTTTACACCACGCAATAACGGTCATACCGCTTGAACGGCATTCCGTAATAATAGATTTCCATTGTTCGCGTTTCATGTGTTTGCGAACAGTAGTAACTTGATCCATGTCTGACCTCATCTAACGTTACTATGCATTACTATAACTAGCAATACTATATGGAGTTTATTATCTCATGGATTATAACTATGCCGAAAGGCATCAACTTATTATGCGCTTACAATTGTTTTATTCTGTCCGCACTATATAATAGAACAAAGAGTTTATGGCTCTGTGTACTAACCCATGCGTTGATCAATACATTATCGCAAATAGCAGTTGGTGGAAATCTGATCATTGCAACGCTCTCTAAAATAGTAATCATCTCCATCGCCATTTTTCTTTCAAAAGGAATCTGTAAAAATAATGAGAAAAGGAACTAAAACAATGTTACATACTTTACTATGGATAGCAGCGATCATTGCAATTTTAATATTGATCTGCTTCGGCTATCACAGATACAGACTAAAAAAAGAAGAGAAACTGAGAGAACCACTCGGGCAGCTTGTAGATATAAATGGGAATAATATGAGCGTTTACGTTGAAGGAAGCGGTAAAAAAACACTTGTGTTTTTGTCAGGAGGCGGAACGTGTTCTCCTATCCTGGACTTTAAATCGCTATATTCGTTGTTAAGTGATGAATACAGAATTGTTGTGGTAGAAAAGTTTGGATATGGATACAGTGATATTGTCGATGAAGACAGAAGCATACAGACGATATTATCAGAAACAAGATCAGCTTTGGATAAAGCAGGAGTAGAAGGACCCTATGTTTTATGTCCACATTCCATGTCTGGAATCGAAGCATTGTACTGGGCGCAGGAATATCCCGATGAAGTTGAGGCAATCATAGGTTTGGACATGGCGGTGCCGGAATATTACGAGAATATGAAAATAAATCTTCCGTTGATGAAACTGGGACAATATGCAGCGGATTTGGGAGTTACCAGACTGATCCCTGCACTTGCAGAAAGTGATGCCATAAAGTATGGGACATTGACGGATGAGGAAAAGAAGAGGTATCGGGCAGTTTTTTATAGCAGAACGGCAACGGTTACGATGATAAATGAAGTAAAGTGTATCAAGGAGAATGCGAAAATCGTGGCGCAAAATGGAGTGCCACAGGTTGATATGCTGCTATTTATTTCGGATGGTACTGGCGGGACAGGTTTTGAGAAAGAAACATGGCGAAGAATACCGAAAGAATACATTTCAGAAGTAAAATCTGGAACGTACATAGAGCTGGATTGTCCGCATTATGTTCATGATCATGAGTATGAGAAAATAAGTGAAGAAATCAAAAACTTTTTAGAAGGAGATCAAAAAAGTGGAATATATGGGCGATGCCATATGGTGGGATGAACGGTTTAAGAGTAGAGAGAATGAGTTAATGCCGCCAGAAACAAAACTGAAATCAGATTTGAAATATTTTGCTGAAAGTAACAGGATTTTAGATTTAGCATGTGGAGATGGCAGAAATGCTGTTTATCTGGCAAAACTAGGACATGAAGTATATGCCGTAGATTTTAGCAAAGAGGGATTGAACAGATTAAAGTCTTTTGCAAGATCGGAAGGATTGGTAATTAAAACAAAACAGGTGGATCTTACCTCCAAAGATAAAGTAGTAAAATTAGAAGTAAAAGCAGATGCTGTAATTATCAATCATTACAGAATGGCAAAAGAGATATATCCAGTTTTGACTGCATGGATCAAGAATGGCGGTATTTTATGGGTGAATGGATTTGCAGATGTGCCAGAGGATAATCCCAATATAAGAGAGCAGGATATTCTGCAGGATAGCGATTTTGAGTTACTTAAGCAGTGCATATTGTTAGATAAGGAAAAATATGAGGTAGGCAATAGAAAATTTGTAAGATACGTATGGAAAAAATGATGGTAATTGCCGTTTCCCGTTTTATCAGTCCGTTATGTGATGGTTTTCTGAATGTTATGTGAAGTTCGTTTATTTTCAGGATTTATGACCGATATGTGCATTGAGGAGAAAAGCAAAGGATGGCATACAATATCGGATGGAACCACCTCAGAAAGGGTTTTTTATGAGAATCGAAACCAGCAGTTACAGTTTATCAGAAGATGCACTTGAGATCTGGAAAAAGAAAATGCAGGAGCAGGCTGTGCAGGAACAACAGAAGAAGGACGAAAAAGATACCTATGTTCCTTCCTATGCAGGTTCTGACAACGGCATCGCTATTCCGACCGGCACCTACAATGCTAGAGGAGTGGAAAACAGTTCTGCAATATCTAATTCTTCCGCCACCGGCTACGAGGCACTGATTTCCAAACTTTCAGACACATTCCGTGCAAATGCAGACAGCATTTTATCAACGATGGAAAGTTTAGGACTTTCACTGGAAGATTTACAGGATGAGGACAACTTACAGACACTTGCGGATGCCATGAACACGGGAGCAAAATCATTAGGACTTCCGGTAGCCTCTTCTGATTTAGAGACTCTGGTAAGCCAGCTTTACGAGGATCTCTCCGGGAACTGGGATACATATTTTGCATCTACAGATGCGAGTGCAGCAAAGACGGAAACCGTATAAAGCCGCCTGAAAAAAGGAACAGCATATAAAAAATATTTAGGTCAAAAATAAGAAGGATCGCACCGGACAGGGAATGTCTGGTGCGATTTTTGTATGGTTATGTTATACTGGTGGGTAGAAAAATGATCGCAAAAATAAAAAGAAAGACGAGGACTCAAAATGTTATTTTTATGTTATCCCAAATGTTCCACCTGCCAGAAAGCGAAGAAATGGCTGGAGGAACACCATGTAACGTATACAGAGCGGCATATCGTGGAAGACAATCCTTCCTACGAGGAATTAAAGGAATGGTATGAGAAAAGCGGTTTGTCGTTGAAGAAATTTTTTAACACCAGCGGCATGCTCTATAAGGAAATGGAATTAAAGAACAAACTGCCCCTCATGAGTGAAGAAGAGCAGTTAAAACTTCTTGCCACAAATGGAATGTTAGTGAAACGTCCGTTGATCGTAACCGATGACAAGGTGCTTGTAGGGTTCAAAGAAAGCGAGTGGGAGAAGCTATAAAATTACGACAGGAATCTATGTAATATAGGAAAAAGACCGTGTGTGACAGGGAGACCGCTGAAATGGTGGTCTCTTTTTGTACGTTAATTTTTGTGAAAAAAAGTTGCATAAAAAATATTGCGAGGTATAATAATGATAAAGAAGATGGAAAACAGCGTTGGAGGAAAACATCATGATTATAGAAGTAAGAGCAAAGAACTGTTATGTTTTTGAGGATATGGTCACATTTTCCATGAAAGCAGATATGCGAAATAAAAAGTTTGGAGCGAATGTTCACAAGGAAAATAATTTTCATGTACTTAAAACAGCAGGGATCTATGGTCCAAATAATGCAGGTAAAACATGCCTCATTAAGTGTATCAGGGCAATAAAAAATGTGCTTTCAAATAAGAAAAGTGGATTAATGGCTAATATATTTACGGATAGTGATATATGTGAGCTGGGGATAACATTTTTGGCATTGGGAAGAAAATTTTCTTATGATTTTAAATATGATGTCGAAAAAGAGGAATATATATATGAAGCATTTTCAGAAATCTTAAAAGATCAGTATAACAATGAAAGAGAAGTATGCTGGTTGAAAAAAGATAGCATCAGTGAGAGATACGAGTGTGCTGACGAGGCTGTGCAGGCAATGATACCTGTTGTATCAAAAAACAATTTGTTATGTTATTTAATTGATACAGGTAAATTTGAGCATATGAATGAAATGAAGCAGATCCTTACAGGGTTTGCAGAAAAAATTGATATAATCAATATGAATGACATACCGATGAAACATACGATTGAACTTATGAAAAATAAGAACCAGGTGCAGCAGAAAATAGTTGAATTTATAAAAAATGCTGACTTATATATGGATAATTTTGAATATGTGGATATGGATAAGATCCAGTTAAAAACAGGAGAAAGTGAAGAAAGACCGGAAGAAAAAGTGCTTGATATTCCAGAGAATATTATGGATCAGATCAGACTGGTTTCCACGTATAAAGGCGTTCATGTACCAAGTATGTTGTTTGATTCTACGGGAACAAAGAAAATTGCCGCGATTGCAAGTTATGTTATAGAGGCACTTGAACAGGGCAGGATCCTTGTGGTAGACGAGTTAGATAGCAGTATTCATTTTAAACTGACGAGAGCCATTGTAGCGATGTTTAATAATGAATTAAATAAGAGTGCACAGATGATATTTACAGTTCACGATATTAATCTTATGGATTGCAAGAGAATGTTCCGAAAAGAGCAGATCTGGTTTGTTCATAAGGATGAAGAGGGGGTATATGTATATTCGCTTGCGGATTTTACAGCGCAGCAAGGCGTCAGAGATACCACAGACATTATGGAGAAATACAGAAAAGGTGCCCTTGGTGCATTGCCTGATCCAGAGCTGATTAATACGTTGCTTAGCATAAAAGGAAATGTAGGGGAGGATGATGCCAATGCCAAATAAGCTCCCTAAATTTTTTGATCACTACAGGATTTGTGTGAGCTGTGAGGGAAATGAGGAATACGAGTATCTAAAACGTCTGAGCAATTTAAAAGTGTGGAATGAACAGTATAAAATTTCGCTGATCAATGCCGGAGGCAATGGGAATATACCGGCAAGGTATCAGGATCGTTATCAAAATGGAGCGGATGAACTTGTGCTTGTGTTCTGTGATACAGAAAAGAAACCGCATGAGCAATATGAGGATATTAAGAGAAAAATAAATGAATTTCATGGGGTTCGGAATGCAGCAAATGAGGTGGTTATATTCGGCAATCCCTGCACAATGCAGATCATAGTAAAACATTGGACAGGGGAAAATTTGAAATCTCCGGCAAAGTCAGTGAATGCTCCTTTGATAAAAAAATACACCGGAGTAGAAAACTATAAGGGACGCGCAGACCGGATAAAAGAAGTTATGCAACATATTACGGTGGAAAATTATGTAGACATGCATCGGAGAGTAAGTAACTTAACTTCGGATGATTCTATTACCGGAAGCAGTAACTTCGGAAAGTTCCTGACGATGTTTGAAAGTGAGGACAGTGGATGGATTGAGGAAATCAATAAGAACATAGAGTAAAATGGAGGGGAAAAATGGATTATTTTGAAAAACATATAGATAAAGTAAATTTTAAGGGAATTGCGTATAGAGAAATAAAGACGATAAATGATTACAGCATGTTAGAAAATGAAGTTAGAAAATTGTTAGAAACAGGGAATAAAACACAGTTTTTGATTGATGCGGAAAATTTGAAAAATGAGTCGGTGGAAGAAAAAGAAAGAAATCTGAGTGTTAATTTGCCTTTAGTGATGTCGTTATCATTCGGAGTATGGTCATTTATATTAGGAATAATTTTTGGGGGAGTTGACAAAATTATTGCAATATCTTGGGGGTATATTACATGCTTTGTGATATATTTTTTGTTAGTGGCATATTTAGCAATAAGAACAGACAATATTTTAAAATTACATACCAGAAAAATAGTATTTTACGATACAATATGTAGAATAATAAACGGAACAAGTGATATATAAATGTTATTTTTTGTGTCGTTTATAAAACGAGGCAGCTTAGTACAAGGTTTGTAAGAAGTTGAACATTATTTAAGGAGTTGTTATGATCGAAGTAAATCACATATCCAAGGACTTCGTTTCCCAGAAGAAGTATCCGGGATTAAAAGGAGCGGTGAAAGGACTTTTCTCCGCCGAGAAAACAGTAAAAAAGCAGTCGATGATATCTCATTTACGATCCAGGACGGCGAGATCGTCGGCTACATCGGGAGCAATGGAGCCGGGAAATCGACTACGATAAAAATGATGACAGGGATCCTGACACCGACACGGGGCGAGTGCCTGGTCAATGGCGTGAACCCGAGCAAAAACCGCAAGGAAAATGCGCAGAATATCGGAGTTGTTTTTGGACAGAGGACGTAGCTCTGGTGGGATCTGCCACTCAGTGAGTCCTTTACTATTTTAAAAGAAATCTATAATGTGTCGGAGGAAGCGTACAAAGAGCGCATGGAGTTTTTAAACAGGGTGCTCGCGCTGCAGGACTTTTTTGACCGGCCGGTGCGGACCCTGTCATTGGGACAGCGCATGAGAGCAGATCTTGGCGCGGCACTACTACATAATCCGAAGGTATTGTATCTGGACGAGCCGACGATCGGACTTGATCTGGTGGTAAAAGATAACATCCGTGCGGCAATCAAAGAGATTAATCAGAAATATCATACGACCGTGATCCTGACCACGCATGATATCGAGGACGTTATGAAAAAGAAATTACAGATCTATCTTCCATTCGCATCCAATGAACTGAAACGCCAGATGGCATACAAAGGTGCATTTTACCTGTTCCTGTTTATCAGCACATTTGGCTCTTTTATCAGTTATTTTTTGTGGATGGCGATCTATAAAAGTTCGCCGCAGAATACGCTGGGCGGATTTACAAGAAATGAAATGGTAACCTAGTAAACGTGCTCGGCGTTCCGGTAACCGGGATTTCCAATATGCTGCGCCCGATGAATATCTTTTTTCAGGTGATCAGTGAAAAACTGCAGCCGGATGCGGTGGGAGAATTGCTGGTGGGAACCATTCTCATCATCCGTTCGCTCACAAAGGGAATTGTTGTCGTAGATGCGGCGCATGTCGGACTCTTTTTTGTGTCGGTCATTGCGGGAGCGTTGATCTATAAGGCGATCAAGCTGTTTTTTGCATCCTGGGCATTCTGGGTCAAGGTCAGTGGACCGTTTTTGCAGACCGCCTATGAGATGGCGGATTTTGCAAAGTATCCGACGGAGATCTATGCGAAAGCCGTGCGGTTTATCATTACCTGGATCATTCCGTTTGCATTTGTGGCTTATCTTCCGGCAAGCTATTTCCTTGGCGTGGGGACAGGCAGTGCCGGTGTGATCGGGATCGAGTGGATCATAGCTATCGTGTCCTGCTGCGTTTCCTATGCGCTGTTTTCAAAAGGAACGAGGATCTATGAGAGCTCCGGAAATTAAATTCATCGTGCAATCGAATAGAATTTATGATAAAATAGTCACAGATTGCGCAAGTGAGTCAACATGCGTGCATGATTGACGAATGGTGAAAAGGAGTTTCTTATGGATAAAATATCTTATATTTGTGGCGTGACTTTTGCCCCGTTTGCACCGGCAGGAAGCTTTAGTAAAGAGCAGACACGCGAAAGCTTACGGATGATGAAGGAAAGGACCAACGCCAATTTTGTTATACTTGTGCCAAATGGGTTACAGGAGACCCCACAGTCGGAGAAGATCTGCTATACATCAGAGGCAACCATGACCGATGATGAATTAAAAAGTATGATCGCATATGCGCAGACACTGGGACTTCGGGTGGCATTAAAACCTACTGCAAATTGCAAGAATGGAACCTGGAGAGCGCATATCAATTTCTTTGATGAGGATGTTCCATGCGAACCTAAGTGGGGAAACTGGTTTGGATCCTATATGGAGTTTCAGAGACATTATGCAAGGATTTCACAGGAAATGGGCTGTGAAATGCACATCGCAGGGTGTGAGATGGTAATGTCAGAACACCGGGAGAAAGAGTGGAGACAGACTATTGCGGAGATCCGGAGTGAATTTTCGGGTCTGGTTTCCTATAATACGGACAAATATCAGGAACACAATGTGCACTGGTGGGATTGTGTGGATGTGATATCATCCAGTGGGTATTATCCGGTCGATGACTGGGAAACACAGCTTGACCGGATTGAAACAGTGGTAAAACAATATCAAAAGCCGTTCTTTTTTGCAGAAGCCGGATGTATGTCTGTTTCCGGTTCAAAAACGTACCAAATGACTGGACGATCCGGGGAGAAATCGATCTGCAGGGACAGGCAGACTGGTATGAGGCGATGTTTACTGCCTGTGAGAAACGAAACTGGGTAGATGGTATGGCACTCTGGTCATGGACACCTCAGCTTTATCCGGTAAATGAGGCAGCATGTCACGGTGATTATGAGATTTTTGCAAAACCGGCGGAGCGTGTGATCTGCAGTTATTATCAGAAAAAGGAAAAATAACATTTCAGGTGGCGAGATAGATAGAAAGGAAAGAAAGATTTAGTTATGAAGAGTAAAAGATTTTTACCGGCGATCCCATTGTTTCTGCTGGCAGTACTGCTTCTGCTCCCGACGAAAGTATCGGCATGGGAGTTAGGAGGAATGGAATATTACTGTTATTATGAGGATGGAACAAAATCGCCGGTAACAGCGATGCCGAGAGCACAGAGTATTTTTGCAAATGGAACGCCGTTATTATTTAAGGACGGTAAGATGTACGAGGATGTTCCGCCTTATGGAGTGCTCGATAAAAATGACAGGCACATTTATACGAAAACGGATGATGATATCAAGAAATACCCACCATCCGATTATAACAAGGATTTTCTGGAAAGCAGCATGACAATCTATACGGCAAGCTCAGATGATACCGAATATGGGGATGTGAGCCTGTATATTGAAGATACGAATTTTCACGGTCTGAATGTCAACCATGTAGGAAATACAACGATCGGGTTGAAAAATTCTTACATTTATTCACAGTGTATCCAGAATATCAATGGAGATCTCAATTATAAGACAAGTGATGTAAAGGACGCTGGAGGTCTGTATTTTGAGAACCGGGATGGATATGCCAAGGAATGCTGGGATGATTCTGTCATAAAGGGAAATATGAATGTGACCTTAGAGAGGATCGGTGATATCGGGCTCAATGTCGAGAATACGGTATGGGGGAATATCAGTTACCAGATCAACCAGAGCGAGATCGGGCAGATCGTGCTCGCACATAACGTCGGACATAATGGAACCGGGGGTAATGTCAGCCTTGAAATGAATGATACTACTTCAAACTACAGTGTGATCGGTATGAGGGAAGCTCCATCGGGGGGAGCTACGATCAATGGAACTGTGGATTATAAGATTACCGGAAGCAAACTTGGCATGATCTGGGGCTACACCAGTTATACGGAAGAAGCATCAAACAGCAGTGATCCGGATGTGAAGAATGTGGTAAAGGGAAAATCGACGGTAACGCTGACCGATACGGTGATCTATAATATGTCTGACCGTTCATACGATGGAAATGCAGCTGATATTTCAAAGACCGCAGTAGCGTATCTTAACAATGTGACCGTAACTTCAGGTGGATATGACAGTCCGATCTGCTGTAATGAGGTTCATCTGAGGGGACCGTTAATGGGAGCAGTAGCGTGCAATCATCTGATCTTTGAAGACGGTGGACGATTAATCGGAGATGCGGAAATCTTGAGTAAGTTGAGTGGAAACGGAGAATTCTGTCCTGTGGATGATTATATGGCATTTGCGTATGGGGCATCGATTGCGGATGGAGCTAAGATTAAAGTTGTCCCCGTAAGGCAGGCGACCGATGGCAGCTATGTGGCCTATAAGAAAGGGGAACAGCTTGCAAACCAGACCGGGATCCTGTTTTATAACCGACAGCAGTTAGATAACTATTCCAGTCATTTTACCTGTGATTACAATGAACTTGACATCATTTCAAAGGGCTTCCAGGGCTATCCGGAACTGCGGGTAAGAAACAGTGTGCCGTGCACCAGTTCCAGCCATAGATGGGCGAGGGCTGCAGACAGTGGATGGCTGAGCATTGAAGAGTATGCAAAGAAACATGATGTACCGGCAACCTGTACGGAGACCGGACTGGAGACATGGTACTGTACCGCATGTCTTGCATATGACACGAATATGCATGAGACACCGGCACGTGGTCATAATTATGTGGCAGGCAGCGTTGTGGAGCCAACCACTTCAACCGGTGGTTACACGGTATATTCCTGCACGCGTTGTGACGCATCTTATCAGGCAGATTTTACCGATCCATTACCGGAGGACACTGCAGGAAATGGTACCAATACACCCGATAATGGAAATACAAACACGCCGGATACCCCATCGGATGGGAGTGCCTCAGATAACGGTAATGCGAATACCACAGGTGGCAGCGATACAGGTACCTCGGATGGAAACACAGTCGTTTCCGTTGGAAACTTAAAGATCAGTGTGGCATCTTCTGTTGCCTATACCGGAAAAGCAGTAAAACCGGCAGTAACGGTGAAAAATGGCAATAAAGTTTTAAAGAACGGTACAGATTATAAAGTATCCTATAAAAACAACAAAAAGATCGGAACGGCAGCCGTTGTCGTGACCGGAATGGGAAGCTATAACGGAAGCGCGAAACTGAGCTTTAAGATCGTGCCAAAGAAAGCGGTACTTTCTGCGGTGCAGTCGAAAAAGGCAAAAACAGTATCGGTAAAATGGAAACGGGATAACACGGTGACCGGTTATGTGATCCAGTATTCTACGGATAAAAATTTTAAGAAAAATGTTAAGAAAGTAACCATTGGGAAAAATAAGACGGTATCCACGACGATCAAGAAACTAAAATCGAAAAAGACCTATTATGTCAGAGTGGCATCTTATAAAAAAGTCAGTGGAAAAACATATACCGGAACATATTCCAATGTGAAAAAGATCAAAGTAAAGTAGAGGTATGCTCTTGCATATCGGTGGTGTTTGTGCTAAGATAGCACTGCTTGCAGAGAGCAAATAAAAAGAAAGAGCACGTTATGTGTAAGGTGAGGAAATGATCAATAGATAATTTTGTTTAGGTGAAAGATACATGGCAAGGGATTTGTATTGGGGATAGGCTCATACAGTCTGTTTGCGTACGCTTAAATAGGATTATCATAGCATTCATTTTACAGCCTGTTAAAAATAGGATAAGAAAGCAGTGTTACTACTGCCTGTGATTTGTATGAGTCTATTTTGTGTATGCAGGATAGACTCATAGTTTTATGCCTCATAACAGATCAGAGAGGAGGCAGCATGTTACAGGTAAGAAATTTAACACTCACGCATCGCAAAGATCTAAGAGTCATTTTGGAGGACTTTGAGCTTACATTAAACGATGGGGATAAAGCAGTGATCATTGGAGAAGAAGGAAATGGAAAATCGACACTGTTAAAATGGATTTATGATCCAGAGGGGATCGCATCATACATGGAGGCAGAGGGACTTCGGGTGATCGGGCGGGAGCGGCTCGGATATTTGCCCCAGGAGTTGCCGGAGACGGAGAAGAAAAAGACGGTATATGAATATTTTTCGGAATCAGAGTTCTTTTTCGATGAGACACCAAAGGAGCTGGCAGTGCTTGCAAAAAAATTTATGGTTGAGCCGGACTTCTTTTATCGAGATCAGAAATTGGAGAGCCTTTCCGGAGGAGAAAAAGTAAAGACACAGCTGATGAGACTGCTCATGGAAGAACCGACAGTACTGCTTTTGGATGAGCCGTCGAATGATATTGATATCGGGACATTGGAACTGCTGGAAAATTTAATAAAGGAATGGAAACACATTGTTTTATTTATTTCCCATGATGAGGTGTTGATCGAAAATACCGCCAATATGGTAATTCATATCGAACAGATCATGAGAAAAACAATACCCCGCTTTGTTGTGGCGCACATGCCATATCAAAAGTATCGGGAAGAACGTCTCCACAAATTTGAAAAACAGAAGCAGCAGGCAATAAGCGACCGCAGGGAACAGAAGATCCGGGAAGAAAAATATCGGCGCATCATGCAGAGTGTGGAACATGCACAGAATACGATCACAAGACAGGATCCCGCAGGTGGCAGACTTCTGAAAAAGAAAATGCATGCAGTAAAGTCAATGGAAAAACGATTTGAACGGGAAGAGGCAAATCAGACCAGTATGCCGGAGCAGGAGGAGGCAATCTATTTTAAACTGGGCGGGAAAGAGAGCCAGATACCTGCCGGAAAGACGGTGATCGAATATGAATTGGAGGAGCTGCGGACACCAGATGGAGAGCGTGTATTGGCAAGCGATATTTTTCTTCGTGTAAAAGGGGCTGAGAAGATATGTCTGATTGGGACGAATGGAGCCGGGAAGACCACTTTATTGAAAAAAATAGCACAGGAGCTGCTTGGCAGAACCGATATCCACGCGGAATATATGCCGCAGAATTATGAAGAGCTGTTAGAGCTGGCAGTGTCACCGGTAGAATTTCTGGATACATCGGGAGACAAGGAGGAAAAGACGAGGATCCGTACTTATCTTGGAGCATTGAAATTTACACCGGATGAGATGGAACATCCGATCCGCGAGCTTTCAGGCGGGCAGAAAGCAAAGGTATTGTTACTTAAAATGAGTCTGTCCGGGGCAAATGTACTGATCTTAGATGAGCCGACGCGCAATTTTTCACCGTTGTCAGGACCGGTGATCCGACAGATGATAGCAGAATTTCCGGGTGCAGTGATCAGCATTTCACATGACAGAAAATATATAGAAGAGGTGTGCGGTACGGTATATCGTCTGACATCGTCTGGATTACAATTAGAGGAATAAGAGGGAGAGAAAAGATGCCAGTAGGAGTTATCATTAACGCATTATCCGTTGTGATCGGCGGAATTTTAGGAACAGTAGCAGGACATAAACTCAGTCCGAAATTTAAAGCAGATCTTACCATGATCTTTGGGTTGTGTTCGATGGGAATGGGGATCAGCACGATCGCCAATATGGAGAACATGCCGGCAGTCATCTTCCCGCTGACCACACCGGCGATGATCTTAGTTATGCCGCTGTCGTATATCTGGACCAACTATATCATGCTTTTGGTCTAAGAGAAATCAGGCATCAAACAGGTGGAAAAAAGAACCGCCTTTTCCGTCAAATACATGGATGCCTTCTGCATCGGTGCTCCGGTTTGCAAAGGCAGGGAACAGAAAGCCAGCCTGTGGCGTTCCCATCTCATAATCGCCGACGAGCGGACTGATGGAGCAGATAAGGAAACGGTAGACTTCCTCGGATTCCCACTGGTTTTCCTTGTCACTGCCTTTGACCGGAACGTCATAATTACCGTAAAAGACATAGATTCCATAGGGACAACCGGGCTGATAGTGTTCTCCGATGTACTCATACAGGTTGTAGAGGAGAGCATCGTTTTTCAGTTCACATTCCCGGAGTGCCATAAGAAGCTGCCACATGCCATCACGGACACCCGGCTGTGGCTTGATCCTGAAATTTTTAAGCTGTTCGTTTGGTTTTGCAAATGGAACAGCTTTTGCTATTTTTATCGTTTTTTCCTGATCGGTACGGGACAGTTTCAGAAAATGCGTGTGAAATGTGCCATCAATAAATCCTTCCTCATCCATATAGGCTCCGGCGATCCGGCTGAAGCAGTTTCTTGCTACCGTCATGCGGCGGGTCAGTTCTAACATATCTTCTCTGTCGATGTTCAGTCTATTCCTTCTCCTGTCGTTAAAAGATCAAAGCAAATCCGGAGATGATCAGCAGGAGGATCACCAGCCGTTTGATCAGCTTTTCATTTAAAATATTCCCGGCAAACATGCCGCCGAAAAGTCCGATGAGCATAAAAGGTGCAAGAATCAGAGCTTTTTTTAAGATGGCGAGATGCAGGATGTCAGTGCATGCGTATAAGATGATACGGAAGGTATTTTCCACCAGAAAAACAACACAGATATTCGCCTTGAACGAGTGAGTGTTGTCAGTTACCCGGCTAAGGTAGGCACCGAGCAGGGCACCAACGCCATACAGACCGCAGAGCAGACCGGAGAGGATGCCGACAAGGATCAGCATTGGCATGGACTGTTTCATCTGTTTTGGATGAAATTCACGCAGCAGCATTTCGATCCCGAGCAGGATAATGATGAAACCGAAGATCGTTTTTACAATGCCGGTATCGACGTTTTTTAAAACGAATACGCCGGGAATACTTCCTAAAATGACAAGGACGGCAAGTGGAAGGCACATCCGCCAGCTGATCTGTTTGCGTTCTCTTAAAGCAAGGATCAGGTTGGTGGGGTAGCCTAACACCAGTTCCACCGGGGAAATGTTGATGTTGTTTGCGCCAAAACCTAAGATGGATGTAAACACCAGCGTATTTGCAAAGCCGCACAGACCTTTGATAAAAAAGGCGCATAGGGTAGCGATGATCCATAAATACATACGATTATACCTCCGGGACAGAATGAAGATGCTCGTAACTGCTGCGGTACTGTTCCGGGGTCTCCGAGAGTGTCATGGACTGCGGAACTTTTACAGTACCGGCTTTTTTCAGACATTCGATAATCTGGAGCCATTCAAAATCTTTCTCCTAAAACATGCGGATGCCGCCGGAAGAACGTTCCACAAAAGGAAGCAGTCCCTCTTTGTCATAATAGCGGAGTGTGGAGCTTGGAATGTCAAGCCGTTTTGCCATTTCACCAACTGTGTATACCATAAAAATCCCCCTTGAAATATGTAACTTAAAGTAAGGTTTCACTGATGAAAGAAACATCAAGTTTAAAAAAGTATAGAACAGATAACAGGGCGAAGTCAAACTTATTTTAAGAAAGAGGGAAAAAGTATGATTCACAGGAACCAAAAGTTGTGCTATAATTGCGAGATGAAAAATCACAAGGGATGGAGCAGATTGAATGAGTACAACAGCAAAAAGTAAAAAATATGAGATAGATATGTGCAATGGCACGATCATGGATAAGCTGATCTCGTTTTCCCTTCCGCTTATGTTATCCGGCATTTTACAGCTCATGTTCAATGCTGTTGATATCATCGTGGTAGGACGGTTCAGCGGGAGCAGTGCGCTTGCAGCAGTCGGATCGACGACGGCACTGATCAATGTATTTACCAATTTATTTATTGGCATATCACTGGGAGCCAATGTCTTAGCCGCGCGGTTTTATGCGGCGGGAAGAGAAAAAGAGATGTCGGAGACCGTGCACACGGCGATCACACTTGCGCTGATCAGCGGGATCGTCATGGCGTTTGTGGGACTGTTCTTTTCCAGACTGGCACTGGAATGGATGGATACGCCAGCTGATGTCATCGACCAGTCTGCATTATATATGAAGATCTATTTTATAGGAATGCCGTTTTTTATGCTCTATAATTACGGGGCGGCAATTCTAAGAGCGGTGGGCGATACCAAGCAGCCATTATTTTTCTTAATGATCTCCGGTGCGATCAATGCATTGTTAAATTTATTATTGGTCATCGTATTTCACCTTGGCGTGGCAGGCGTTGCCATTGCGACCGTCATCTCACAGCTGATTTCCTGTTTTCTGGTGCTGCGCTGTCTCTGCAGATCGGAGAGCAGTTACAGGCTTCAGTTTTCCAAACTGATGATCCGTGGGATTTATTTCAAACAGATCCTTCAGGTAGGGCTTCCGGCAGGCATCCAGAGTACGGTCATCAATTTTTCCAATGTATTGCTGCAGTCATCGGTCAACTCATTCGGATCGATCGCAATGGCGGGCTATACTGCGGCAAACAATATATTCGGATTTTTATATGTATCGGTCAACTCGATCACGCAGGCATGTATGAGTTTTACCAGTCAGAATTATGGTGTGGGCAGACATAAACGTATGGATCGTGTGCTGTTAGACTGTCTGATCTTATCGGTGGTGGTTTCCGGTGTGCTTGGCGGCAGTGCCTATCTGTTTGGACCACAGCTTCTGACCATCTACACGAAAGATCCACAGGTGATCGCATGTGGCGTGGAGATTCTTTTGTATACGACCGTGACGTATTTCCTCTGTGGTATCATGGATCTGTTCCCGGGAGCACTTCGTGGGATGGGACATTCGGCTGTGCCGATGATCTTATCCGTGATCGGAACAGTCGGAATGAGAATTTTCTGGATTTATCTTATCTTTCCGGCTCACCGTTCGTTGTCCGTGTTATTTATCTCATATCCGGCATCCTGGATCTTTACGATCATCATGCAGGTCATCTGCTTCTTTCTGGTACGAAAAAAGGTACACAGAGATCATGGGTGGGATTAGTTTCAGACTAAAATAAAAATATTGAAAGCCTTGCAGTAAAGTGGGAGAGGAGGGGCTTATGCGTAAGCCAGGCTGAGACCGTAGAGAAGGTCTGGCAGGAAGTCTGGTTCGAAGTGGAAAAAGTAAATTTTCAAGCAACCCCAATGTTTAGGGTAAAAGGGAGGAAATAGATGGAAGAAAAACAGCATAAAAGACGGATCCATTATTCCGGCACACATCCGAAATCCTATCAGGAAAAATACAAGGAACATCAGCCGGAAAAATACGCAGATACGATCGAGAAAGTCATCAAAAAGGGAAGTACCCCAGCCGGCATGCACATCTCGATCATGGTACAGGAAATCCTGGATTTCTTACAGATCAGACCGGGACAGAGAGGACTGGATGCAACGTTAGGCTATGGTGGGCACACCAGAGCCATGTTGGAAAAACTGCAGGGAAAGGGACACCTATACGCACTGGATGTGGACCCGATCGAATCGGCAAAGACAAAGGAACGCCTTGCACAGGCAGGATACGGAGAAGACATTTTAACTGTAAAATTACTAAATTTTGCAAATATCGATCAGGTGGCAGCAGAGGCTGGCAAATTTGATTTTATGATGGCAGATCTCGGTGTCTCTTCGATGCAGATCGACAACCCGGAGCGTGGATTTTCCTATAAGGTAGAGGGACCACTTGACCTGCGATTAAATCCACAGAAAGGAGTCAGTGCGGCAGAGCGGTTAAAAGAAGTGACAAAGGAAGAATTTATCGGCATGCTGGTCGAAAACTCCGATGAGCCGTATGCAGAGGAAATCGCAGAAACGGTCATGGGAAAACTCTCCTCCGGGGAAAAGATAGAGACGACCGGTGAGCTGCGGCAGGCGATCGAGGAGGCACTTTCTTTTCTGCCGGAAAAAGAGCGGAAGGAAGCCGTCAAAAAATCCTGCCAGAGAACCTTTCAGGCGATCCGCATTGATGTAAACAGCGAGTTTGAAGTATTGTATGAATTTCTGGAAAAACTGCCGGATGTGCTGGCACCGGGCGGAAGAGTTGCGATCTTAACCTTCCATTCCGGGGAGGACCGGCTGGTAAAGAAATCATTTAAGACCTTAAAAAAACAGGGTATTTATCAGGAGATATCAGAGGATGTCATCCGCCCGTCCAAAGAGGAATGTATCAAAAATCCACGCGCAAGATCGACCAAGATGCGCTGGGCAGTACGCGCGATGGAATAGGAAGAAGGAGAAAACATCATGTCACAGGCAAAAACCACAGATCTGACGAGGATCGGCGCGGTATTCTTCTATAATTATTTTGCATCGATCCAGAGGGCAGTCGGAAATTCGGCCGTGGCACTGTTGTTTCTCGGGGTATCCTCCCTCTTAAATATAGGGCTCGACCTGCTGTTTGTCCTGCAATTCCACTGGGGCGTGGCAGGAGCAGCGGCAGCCACCGTGATCGCGCAGTGGTTTTCCGGGATCGGGATCGCAATCTATACGGCAGTGCGTTTCCCGGAGTTCCGCGTGCAAAAAGAGTACCGGAGATGGGATTCTTCGGTTGCGGCAGAATTGTTCCATCTCTCGTTTTTAACCTGCGTGCAGCAGTCTGTGATGAATTTTGGCATCCTGATGGTGCAGGGATTAGTAAATCAGTTTGGTTCTGTCATCATGGCAGCCTTTGCGGTGGCAGTAAAGATCGACTCGCTTGCCTATATGCCGGTGCAGGATTTTGGCAATGCGTTTTCAACGTTTGTGGCACAAAATCATGGGGCAAAGGAAGAGGCGCGGATCGAAAAAGGCATTACAAGCGCGGTCCGATGCACACTGGTATTTTGTATCATCATTTCTGCGGTGGTCTGCATCTTTGCCCGTCCGCTGATGCTGATCTTCGTAAAACCGGAGGAAGTACAGGTCGTTATGGCAGGTGTGGTCTATCTGCGTGTGGAGGGAGCATTCTACTGCCTGATCGGATTTTTGTTCCTTTTTTACGGCTATTTCCGTGCGATGGAACGCCCGGCAGTATCGGTTGTTTTAACCGTCATCTCGCTTGGAACCAGAGTCGGACTTGCGTACCTTCTGTCAGCCATCCCGCAGATAGGCGTGATCGGGATCAGGGCGGCAGTGCCGATCGGCTGGTTTTTAGCAGACGTGACAGGGCTTGTTCTGTTAAAAAAAGAGAAGAAATCATTTTCTGAAAAAAATTATCAAAAGGTACAATAGTGTTTGCCAAATAAAACCAAAGTGTTATGATGTTGTTGAAACTAAAGTTAGTTTAGACTAACAAAAATAGCATGAGGTGATTAGGGATGGAAAAGAAAAAAGAGGAAAGCCTGTTGAAACAGTTGTTTGTTTTTGCAGGCAGTTACAAGTATCTGAGCATACTGTCCGCGATCCTGGCGGCATGCAGTGCACTTCTTGCACTGGTACCGTTTTATTATATCTGGCGGATCATGCAGGAAGTGATACGGGTGAAACTGGATTTTAGCCAGGCGCAGGGGATCGTATCGTACGGCTGGCATGCAGTCGGGTTTGCAATCTTAGGGATGCTTTTTTACATTGCGTCACTGATGTGTTCGCATATCGCAGCATTCCATGTGCAGGCATCCATGAGAACTGCGATGATGGAGCACATTATGACACTGCCGCTTGGCTACATTGAGAGCGAGGGCAGCGGTAAGATCCGCAAGATCGTAATGGATTCGAGTGCGGCAACGGAGACGTATCTCGCACACAATCTGCCGGACAAAGCAGTTTCAGTGGCAACGCCGATCGGACTTTTGATCCTGATGGCAGTATTTGACTGGAGACTGGGATTGATCTGCCTGATCCCGGCAGTGATCGGATTTTTATTCATGGGTTCCATGATGGGAAAAGATCTGGAAGAGAGCATGAAAGAGTATCAAAACTCATTAGAGACCATGTCCTCCGAGGCAGTCGAATATGTCCGTGGTATTCCGGTTGTAAAGACCTTCGGACAGACGGTATTTTCGTTCAAACGGTTCAAAAATGCGATCGACGATTATGAAAAATGGACCTTGGATTACACAAAAAGAATGCGAAAGCCGATGATCGGATTTACCACAGCAGTAAATTCCACGTTTGCATTTCTGATCGTGGCAGCTTACCTGCTTGGAGGCAAAGGCATTTCCACAGAACTTGCATCAAACCTGTTCTTTTATATTATCATTACGCCGATCTTAACGATCACACTGATGAAATTAGCATATGCAGGAGAGGCAAAACTTCAGGTCAAAGATGCACTGATGCGTATGGGAGAACTGATGGCAAAACAGCCCTTAAAAGAACCACAGGAGGGAAAAATCCCATCCGACAGTTCGTTATCTCTGGAAAATGTAAGCTTTGCATATGAAGGAGCAGCAAAGAATGCGATCGACCACATTTCGATGGAGATTGGGGCGGGGGAACATGTTGCCTTTGTAGGACCGTCCGGTGGCGGAAAAACGACACTGGCATCCCTGATCGCACGATTCTGGGATGTTGCAGAGGGAAGTATAAAGATCGGCGGTGTGGATGTGAAAGGCATCACGAGCCGTGAACTGATGAACCAGATCTCCTATGTATTTCAGGACAGCAAGCTCTTAAAGATGTCAATCCTTGAAAATGTGCGGATCGGACGTCCGGATGCAACCGATGAAGAAGTCATGGAAGCGTTGCGTAAGGCACAGTGTATGGACATAATTGAAAAACTGCCGGATGGCGTACATACGATGATCGGGGCAAAGGGTATCTATGTATCCGGTGGTGAGGCACAGCGTATCTCGATCGCAAGAGCCTTTTTAAAAAATGCTCCGGTGCTGATCTTAGACGAGGCAACCGCGTTTGCAGATCCGGATAACGAACAGAAAGTGCAGGCAGCTTTTGAAAATCTGTCCAAAGACAAGACGGTCATCATGATCGCACACAGACTTTCTACCATAACAAATGCAGATTGTATCTATGTTCTCAAAGACGGAACGGTGGAAGAAGCCGGAAGTCATGAGAAACTCCTTGGCAATGCGGGCGTATATGCCCACATGTGGGAAGAGTACAACAAATCAGTAAATTGGAAGGTAGGTAGTGCGGTATGAGTATCAAAGAAAAGATCCAACATAAATATGCCCTCTCCGAGCAGGGCGCAGGTGATATGATAAAGGCGATCCTGGCAGTAACAGTTTCCAACCTGGTTTTAATGATCCCGGTGGGGCTGCTCTATCTGCTGGCATCCGATATTTTAAACGGAGCGGTGCCATCACAGAAACTCCCAATATATGTGGCGGGCATCGTGGTTGTACTTTTGCTTGTCATTGTAACAACATATTTCCAGTATAATGCGACCTTTTTGTCCACCTATGTGGAAAGCGGTGTCAGAAGACGTACACTTGCGGAAAAGCTGCGCAAGATCCCGTTATCCTTTTTCGGAAAGAAAGATCTTGCCGATCTGACCAATACCATTATGGGAGACTGTGCATGGCTTGAGACCGCATCTTCGCATTTTATCCCGGAACTGATCGGTTCCATGGTCTCGACCACGATCGTTGTGGTCAGCCTGTTCTTCTTTGATGTAAGAATGACACTGGCTGCCATCTGGGTTATGCCGGTTGCCTTCTTTATCGTATTTGCGGCAAGACCGATCTCACACCGGCTGAATGAGAAAGCCATGCGTTACAAGATCGCATGTCAGGACGGGATCCAGGAAGGGCTTGAGACCTTAAGAGATTTAAAATCCTATAATGCGACTTCTACTTATATGAAAGGGCTGAACCAGAAGATCAAGGCAGTGGAAAAGCATGCCGTTGTGACAGAGTATGTCAATGCCATGTTCGTGTGCTCGGCACAGATGATCTTAAAACTGGGCATCGGAACTGTGGCACTGACCGGAGGCGTTTTATTTGCCAAAGGAGAGATCGACGCGCTGACCTTTTTCATGTATCTGCTTGTTGTATCGAGGATGTATGACCCGTTCCAGGTTGCACTTGAGAGCCTTTCGGCTGTCATTTCCACCGATACACAGTGCAAACGGATGGATGAGATCTTAAATCATGAGGAACAGAGCGGTGCGACGACCATGGATCATCAGGGATATGACATCTGCTTTGATCATGTGGCATTTTCTTATGAAGACGGCGAACAGGTGCTCCGTGATGTCAGCTTTACGGCAAAACAGGGAGAGGTGACCGCCCTGATCGGACCGTCCGGCGGAGGAAAAACGACGGTTTCGAGACTTGCCGCCAGATTCTGGGATGCCAATAAAGGAAGCATTACGGTAGGCGGGATGGATGTTTCAAAGATCGACCCGGAGACATTGCTTTCTTTGTATTCCATCGTATTTCAGGATGTTACGCTGTTTAACAACACGATCCTTGAGAATATAAGGATCGGAAAGAAAGATGCAACCGATGAAGAAGTCATTGCCGCAGCAAAGCTGGCACATTGTGATGAGTTTGTAGAGAAGATGCCGCAGAAATGGAACAGCATGATCGGAGAAAACGGTTCAGAACTCTCCGGTGGCGAACGTCAGCGTATCTCGATCGCAAGGGCATTCTTAAAGGATGCACCGATCATCCTGATGGATGAGGCGACAGCATCTCTTGACGTGGATAATGAGTCGATCATCCAGGAGGCGATATCCGAATTGATCAAAAATAAGACCGTTCTGATCATTGCACACCGGATGAGAACGGTGGATGGAGTAGATAAGATCGTCGTACTAAAGGACGGAGTCGTGGCAGAAAGCGGTACACCGGAGGCGTTAAAGGCACAGGATGGCATCTATAAACACATGGTAGAACTGCAGTTAAAGTCTGAAAACTGGAAATATCAGAGGGCATAGTTGGATTTCACAGAAAGTTCACAGAAAATTAGCACTCAACTATTGACAGTGCTAACAAATGGTGTTATAACATAGTCAGAACAAAGGAGGAGGACAAAAAGAGAACAGATCGAAAAGTTCTATGAGTCCCCATAACATCCCGGTTCCAAAGAAACAAGGTAAACAAGCATGAGGTATCCACACAGTGGATACGGGTAGTAGAAAAGGAGAGATGACTTATGTTAATGCCTAGTATTTTTGGAGAAGATTTATTTGATGATTTGTTCGACCTTCCGTTTTATGATGACAGAGCAGAACGTAAACTGGAAAAGAAACTGTATGGCAGACGTGCAGGCAACCTGATGAAAACAGATATCAAGGAGCAGGACAACGGATATGAAATGATTGTCGATATTCCGGGCTTCAAGAAAGATGAAGTAAAAGTTTCTCTGGAAGATGGTTATCTGACAATTGAGGCAGCCAAAGGTCTTGATGAGGATGAGCAGGATAAGAAGACAGGAAAATATATCCGCAAAGAGCGTTATGCCGGTTCGTGCGCAAGAAGCTTTTATGTAGGAACTGCCGTAGAACAGAGTGACATCAAGGCAGAGTTCAAGCATGGCATCTTGAAACTGTTTGTTCCAAAGAAGGAAGAAAAACCTGCAGTAGATGAACATAAATACATTGCCATAGAGGGATAACAGAGGAAGGAAGCGATTATTATGGATAAGAATCCAAAACACCCATTGAAAAAGAAAAAAATGGCAGCAAAAGTGAACATGGCAGATCATGAGGCAGCAGAAGAGGCTGCACACAATCACAAGACCAAGAAGCACTATGAATAAACCATAAAAAAGACCAGTTGCACTGATTTCGGTGTGACTGGTCTTTTTTTACATAAAATATTTGCAAAACGCGTAAGTGATTTCGTATGATACAAAATTTACCGGATGATGATGTTCGCACACGATAAGTCGGCACCCAGATCATAGACTTTGCCGCTGGTCAGCCCGACCACGGTTGGTCTTAAAATATAAAACGGACTGTTTCTGACCACTTTTGCAGTCTCTCCGTTGCTTAATTCGACAATGGAATCCACCGGATATAAGATCATGCTCTGCATGAAACTCTGCATGGCATCCATATCCAGTTCATCCGTCATGGACATAAGCATTTCGACGGCATCACGCTGGGAAAAAGCAGCTTTATAAGGCCGTTCGGTCACGAGGGCATCGTAGATATCTGCCACGGATAGGATCTTGGCATACGGACAGATCTTATCGGAGGTGTAGCCAAGTGGATAGCCGTGTCCGTTCATCTTTTCGTGATGCTGTAAGACACCGAGAGAGACAGCAGCACCGAATTCTTCGCGGTCTTTGATGAGCTGATAACCATAGACAGGATGCTGTTTCATAACGGCAAATTCTTCGTCATTTAATCGGCCGGGTTTGTTTAAAATTTCCAGTGGGATTTTGGTCTTTCCAATGTCGTGCAGGAGACCAGTCACACCGATCTCACGGATCTGGTTTTTCGGCAGCCCCTGTTTTTTGGCTAAGATCATGCTGATCGTGGCAACATCAACACTGTGCTTAAAGGTATATTCATCACTGGTTTTTAAAGCACTGATATCGATCGCGATCGCATTGTTGGCTTCAATACTGGAAAGGAGATCATCTGCAATGCTGTCGGTGGCATCGGCGAGCGCTTTTTCATCCGTGTGACTGTAGATGAACTGGATACCTTCGGCAACACGTTTCCTTACACTGGCGGATAAAGTGACCTTGGAGCGGTCGTCTGTCCGCAGTCGGTCAATGGCAATCTGGGCAGCGGTGGATACCGGAACTGTCTCATCCTCCGGTTCGTATTCTCCGTCCTGGATATAGACGCTCATAACGCCAAGCTTGAGCAGGGAATCGATGATATAAGCATCCAAAACAGAACCGCGCTGTACCAGATTGCGGCCAAGACGGTCTACCACAGCATGGTCGATCTTCATTCCCGGTTTTAATTGTCTTGTTCTCATGTATTTTCTGCGAATCAAACGAATCCCTCCCAGATAAAAATACGGTAAAATCTAGTACTATTTTACATGTTTTTTGGTAATCGTCCAATACTTTTTGCAAAAGTAACATTTTTTTGGTATAACAATAGAGAGTGACTTAAAGTTATGATTATGGAAAGGTATGGTTTCTGATATGGGTGAAAAAGTAGAATTCTGGGATATTTATGATGCAGATAAAAAACGCACCGGTCGCACAATGAAGCGGAATGACTGGTGTTTAAAGGATGGGGAATATCATCTGACGGTACTTGGAGTCGTAGAGAGAAACGATGGAAAGTTTCTGATCACCAGGCGTGTCATGACAAAAGCCTGGGCACCGGGCTGGTGGGAAGTGTCCGGAGGTGCGGCACTTGCAGGGGAAGATTCAAAAGATGCCGTATTACGGGAGATCAAAGAAGAGACAGGGCTTGATGTGTCTGGCTGGGATGGTGGTTATCTCTTTACCTATCACAGAGAAAATCCGGGCGAGGGAGACAATTATTTTGTTGATGTGTACCGGTTCTGTGGTGCATTTGAAGAGACAGACATCCATTTGCAGGAAGAAGAGACCGCAGGATACCTTCTTGCAACCGCAAAGGAGATCAAAGAGCTGGGCAGCCAGGGCATCTTTTTACATTATGACAGTATCAAAGAGGCATTTGAGCAGTAATATCGTTTTACAGACGATAGAAAGGCGTGGAGAGGAAAATGGAACATTTAGACGTGATCGTATACCGCAAAAAAGAACTCATCGTCGGACTATTGATGAAAGCAGCAGCAGTGCTGGCATCCATATATGGCATGTGGCGTTCAATGACCGGAGTGATGTCACTGACTTATTTTACAAATCTGTCCAATATTTTTATGGATATCGTGCTGGTGCTGTTTTTTGTGATCGACTTCATACTCCTTGCTTCCGGTGGGGAGAAGATCTATAAAAAGAATTGGCAGTATATTGTAAAATACATGGCGACGATCGGCATTACGCTGACATTTTTAATCTATCTGACCTTATTGGCACCAACCTCTGAGTTAGGATTTGTCAACGCGTATCTGCACAATGGAGCGGGCAGTCTCTGTGTACATTTTATTGCACCGGTGCTTGCCATATTGGATTTTCTGTGGTTTGATTACCGCTATAAATCGACGCTGGCGCATGTGATTTTTGCCGTGATCCCGCCGCTCGTCTATGTGGGATTTGTGGTACTTGCGGCAGAACTTGGACTCCGTTGGAACGAGACGATGTGGGCACCTTATAATTTTCTCAATTTTGGTGCACCGACCGGATGGTTCGGGTTTGACTTAAGCCAGCTTGGCGCGGAGACACTTGGCATTGGTGTTTTTTATATGATCGTGGTATTGCTGTTTATTTTCTTAGGAATAGGGCAGATCTATCTGGTTTTAAAAAATCGGAAACAGAAGAGAATGAGAGCGAAATCGAGGAACCGGTAATATGACAGAGCATTTTACAACTTATAATTATCATGCACATACTGTGCGATGCCAGCATGCAACAGGGACGGAGCGGGAATATATTGAAGCAGCAATAAAGATGGGGATTAAGAAATTTGGATTTTCCGATCATATCCCCTGTCCGTTTTCGGATGGATATGTGTCCGGCATCCGCATGAGAATGGAAGAAGCAAAAAGCTATGTAAAAGAGATCCGGCAGCTTGCAGAGGAATATCAGGATGACATACATATTTATGTCGGATTTGAGGCAGAATATATTCCAGAGTTTTATGAAAAGCAGATTAAAATGGTGCGCGAGCTTGGCTGTGATTATCTGATCATGGGACAGCATTTCTGGGGGAGCGAGGCAAAGGGACCCTATGCAGGGACTAAGACCCGGGAGGATGAGCGGATCCTCTCGTATGTAAATTCTGTGATCGAGGGGATGAAGACAGGCAGTTATTCGTATCTGGCGCACCCGGATCTTATTAATTATGTGGGAAAGGAAGTTTTCTATCAGGAGCAGATGACACGTTTGTGTGTAGCAATGAAAGAAATGCAGATTCCATTGGAGATCAACGTGCTGGGGCTTTCCAATGGCAAACATTATCCGTCAGACCGTTTTTTTGAGATTGCAGGTGCAGTGGGAAATGATGTCGTATTCGGACTCGATGCGCACAGTGTAGATGCGGTGTGTGATGTCGTTCATTATCAGAAATGTCTGGAACTTGCAAAGCGACATGGACTTCATCTGCTGGATGATGTTACGTTAAAGACACCATAGGGGAGTTGACATTTTCTTTTTCCCGGTGCTAAAATAACAAAGGAAAAGAGCGCTTAAGCATATTATATTCGTATAATTTGCGGAAGCGTTCTATTTTTATGGAAAGAAAAAGTGCAGTTATGGAGGCGTTTTCCTATGAAACAGAAAGTATTTGCAATGACAAGACAGATTGCGGCGGAGGTGCTTGGCAGTATCTTTATCGCGGCAGGTATCTATAATTTTGCAGTGCATGCAAAGTTCCCAATCTCCGGATTCTCAGGTATCTCTGTCATCTTATATCAGTTATTTCAGGTGCCGATCGGATTTTCTACGATTCTTTTAAATATACCGGTTGCGATCCTTTGTTACCGTCTGCTGGGAAGAAAATTCTTTATCAGCTCCATGCGGTGTATGCTGATCTCATCCGTTATCATAGACTATGTGGCACCGTTGTTTCCGGTGTATGAAGGCGACCGTCTGCTTGCGGCACTCTGTACCGGTGTTTTATCCGGACTTGGATACGCCATTATCTATATGAACAATTCTTCCACCGGTGGTATGGATTTCATCATCATGGGTGTAAAAGTGGTCCGCCCGTATTTTTCACTGGGGAAAATATCGTTTGCGACAGACTGCCTCATTGTGTTTGCAGGTGCCATCCTGTTTGGTGATGTGGATGGGATCATTTATGGAATGATCGTAAACTTCCTTCTTGCCACAGTAATCGATAAGCTGATGTATGGTATCAATTCCGGCAAGATGGCGTTGATCGTAACGGAGCACGGAAAAGAAATCTGTGATGTGATCGATGCGACCTGCGAGCGTGGTTCTACCATATTGAAAGGACAGGGCGGCTACCGCTGCGAGGAAAAAGAAGTCGTTATGTGTGCGTGCAGCAATAAAGAAATGTATCTGGTGCAGCAGGCAGTAAAAGTGGCAGACCGGGACAGCTTTATTGTAATTTTGGAGTCCAATGAGGTGCACGGAGAAGGATTCCGTATGCTTGAGATCGGAGAGTACCGGGAAAAGGCAGTGGAAGAGGCAGCAGAAAATCAACTACAGCTGGAAAAGAGAAATTAGTTGAAAAGAAAAAATAGAATAGGTATAATTTATGGTAAAAAGATAACGAAAAGAGCTTACCATAGAGGTGTAGGAAATGGAAGACATTGAAAAACTGTTAAAAGCGGGCAGACCAAAGCTGTGTGAGTGGTGTCTTGGACGGATGGTCTACATTGATAATGGAAAATACCGATGCCAGATCTGTGGACATGAGATGTACGATGATCTGGGAAAAATAAAACAATGTCTGGATCAATATGGTGCGATCAGTGCAGAAGAGATCGCAAAGTCGACCGGAGTGGCACTTGAGATTGTAGAAATGTGCATCAAAGACGGCAAAGTCGAAATGCCGACAGAAACCTTTCAATATAAGTGCGGCAGGTGCGGTTGCGGAATCCGGAGCGGAAGATTCTGCCAGAACTGTAAAAGGGAACTGGCAGGTGGATTAAAAGCAATGTTTGATTCCAAACCGTAAACTGGTATGGTTAAAAAAATAAAAACTGGTTATTTTGATAATGCCATTTTCCTGTATAATGCGAGATAACAAAAGAAAACAGGAGAATGGAGAGTAAGAAAATGCAGGAAAACAGATATGAATTAAACAAACAGCTGGCACAGATGTTAAAGGGTGGCGTCATCATGGATGTTACCACACCGGAGCAGGCAAAGATCGCAGAGGCAGCAGGTGCATGCGCAGTTATGGCACTTGAGCGTATCCCGGCGGATATCCGTGCAGCAGGCGGCGTTTCCAGAATGAGTGACCCAAAGATGATAAAAGGCATCCAGGATGCAGTTTCCATTCCGGTTATGGCAAAATGCAGAATTGGTCATTTCGTAGAGGCACAGATCTTAGAGGCGATCGAGATCGACTATATCGATGAGAGTGAAGTACTTTCTCCGGCAGATGATGTATATCATATCGACAAGACTGCATTTAAAGTACCATTTGTCTGTGGGGCAAAAGATCTTGGAGAGGCATTACGCCGTATTGCAGAGGGTGCATCCATGATCCGTACCAAAGGAGAGCCGGGTACCGGAGATGTTGTACAGGCAGTCCGTCATATGCGTATGATGAATTCTGAAATCCGCCGCATCCAGAATATGCGCCAGGATGAATTATTCGAGGCAGCGAAACAGCTTCAGGTACCATATGATCTGGTAAAATATGTGCATGAAGAGGGCAGGCTTCCGGTGGTCAATTTCGCAGCAGGCGGTGTGGCAACTCCGGCAGATGCAGCACTTATGATGCAGCTGGGAGCTGAGGGTGTATTTGTGGGTTCTGGTATTTTCAAATCCGGAAATCCGGCAAAACGTGCTGCAGCGATCGTACAGGCAGTAACAAACTATAAAGATGCCAAACTGATTGCAGAACTTTCCGCAGATTTAGGAGAGGCGATGGTCGGGATCAACGAGCAGGAGATCGCACTTTTAATGGCAGAAAGGGGCAAATAATGGCAGTTGGAATACTTGCATTGCAGGGAGCCTTTGCAGAACACGGAGCGATGCTTGACAAGATCGGGGCAGAACATTTTGAGATCCGGCAGAAAAAAGATTTAGACCGTCCGATGGATGCACTGATCTTACCGGGTGGAGAGAGCACTGTAATGGGAAAACTGTTGCGTGAGAGCGGATTATATGACCCGATCCGGGAACGAATCGAGGATGGAATGGCAGTTTTTGGAACCTGTGCCGGTCTGATCTTACTGGCAAAGGAAGTGGAAGCAGATCAGTCTTATCTTGCCACAATGGATATCAGGGTAAAGCGGAATGCGTACGGCAGGCAGCTGGGAAGTTTTTATACGGAAGAAGAATTCAAGGGGATCGGGCAGATCCCGATGACTTTCATCCGTGCACCTTATATCGAAGAAGTAAGGGGAGAGGCAGAGGTACTTGCTGTTGTGGATGGCAGGATCGTTGCAGCGAAACAGGGCAGACAGCTTGTAACTGCATTTCATCCCGAGTTAAATGACAGTACGGCGGTACATGAGTATTTCCTTAAAATGGCAGGGATCCGATAAAAAGGACGATAAGGGCGGCAGCTCCGGAGAAAACGGGGCAGCCGCTTTTTGTGTTTCAGGATAAGCAGACATTCTATTCTTTACTTGTAACCTTGCAAAAATGGTGGTAATCTAGTCTGGAAACTAACAGAAGGGATTTACAGATATGAAAGAATTTTTATATGGGATCATAGGGATCATTGCGGAGATCCACAGCAGGATCTTAAGCTTAAATGATGCATATGAATATAATTTTACCGACAAGGAACTGCACTTTCTTGTGATCGGCATTTTGGGAATGGCATTTATTTTTGTGATATATCCGTTGTTCAAATGGCTGGCGAAGCACGACCATGTGATGGTGATCGCATGGATCTATGTATTTACGCTGATCATCGTGATCACGTTTGCCATAGAAATCGGGCAGAAAGTGACGAATACCGGAAACATGGAATTTGCGGACATTATGTTTGGTGTCATAGGCTTTATTGTCATGTTCTTTATTTTTGGTGTAATACGGGAAATCTACAAAGGAATCTGCCATCTTATTTCAGGATCACTGGAAAAGAAGCAGAAACATGCAGGAAAACGAAGAAAACATGATGAAGTAGAAGATTTTTCAGACGAGGATTAGAAGAAGATGAGACAGATTGGAAAGAGATTGTTAGAGACACTGGTTGTTATATTGGGAAACTGCACTTACGCGCTTGGCGTGGCACTTTTTATCATGCCGGGAGGACTGATCACAGGAGGAACGACCGGTATCGCGCTGTTTGTCAATTATCTGGCTGGTGTACCGGTGACGGTGTTTGTACTGATATTTAATGTTACGATGTTTTTGATCGGATGGGCAGTGTTTGGATGGAAATTTGCTGCAAATACGATCGTGAGTACGTTCAGTTACCCGATCATACTGGAATTGCTCACAAGGTTTCTGGGAGACTACAAATTGACCGGTGATCTGATCTTATGCACAGTATTCGGAGGTATGCTGATCGGAGCCGGGATCGGAATTGTGATCCGCATGGGCGCATCGACCGGTGGTATGGATATACCGCCACTGATCTTAAACCGCTACTTCAAGATCTCTGTTTCAAAATCGCTGTATGTGTTTGATATGGTGATCTTACTGTTACAGGCATTTAAAAGCAGTGGCGAACAGATCTTATACGGCATCCTGCTTGTTATCATATACAGTACCGTACTGGATAAATGTCTGATGCTCGGAACGACCAAAATGCAGATTAAGGTTGTAAGTGAAAAGATCGAGGAAATCCGTACTGCGATCTTAAAGGATATTGACCGTGGCGTAACACTCTTAAACAGTGAAACGGGATTTTTAAGAAATGATACGATGATGCTTTTGACCGTGGTATCGATGCGGGAGCTTGCCAGGACGGAAAAACTGATCCATGAGGTAGACCCGGAGGCTTTTGTCATCATCAATAAAGTCAGCGAAGTATCAGGAAGAGGCTTTTCAAGCAAGAAGAGATATTTAAAACAGACCGGAGGAGCAGAAAACTAAAGGGGGGATCGAATGACACTGCAACAGCTAAGGTATGCACTGTGTGTAGCAGACTGCGGGTCCATGAACGAGGCGGGAAAACAGCTTTTTATTTCCCAGCCGAGTTTATCGGAGACAATCAAAGAACTGGAGACAGAAATCGGATTTGATCTGTTTGTGCGCTCCAACCGGGGCATCCTTGTGACACCGGAGGGGGAGGAGTTTTTAGGCTATGCGAGACAGGTCACAGAACAGTTTACCCTGCTTACTTCCCGCTATATCGATAAACAGGTCAAGGAAAAATTCAGTGTATCCATGCAGCACTATACATTTGCGGTCAAGGCGTTTGTGGAGACCGTAAAGCAGGCGGGGATGGAACAGTACGAGTTTGCCGCCCATGAGACGACGACTTATGATGTGTTAGAAAACGTGAAGAATTTCCGCAGTGAGATTGGAGTGCTCTATCTGAATGATTTCAATGAAAAAGTCATGGAGAAGATCATAAGAGAACATGGGCTGGAATTTATCGAGCTGTTTTCCTGTGACACTTACGTCTATCTCTGGTCAGGACATCCGCTGGCAGGTCAGGAGGTCATCTCGATGGAGGAGCTGGATGCGTATCCGTGCCTGTCGTTTGACCAGGGAGAACATCATTCCCTTTATCTGGCAGAGGAAATGAAGAGTACCTATGATTATAAAAGGCTCATCAAGGCAAATGACCGAGCCACGTTACTTAATCTGATGAGAGGATTAAATGCTTATACGCTCTGCTCCGGGATCATCTGCGAGGAATTAAACGGCAGTGATTACATGGCGATCCCGCTAAAGGAAACCGAGAAGATGCGCATCGGTTATGTGAAGCGGAAAGGGGCAAAAGTCAGTCATATCGGGAATATATATATAGAAGAATTGAAGAAATATCAGGAAAATGTGATGTAATTTGTTATAGGGAAAACCTATAACCAACTCAAGGTTTCCGATATTAACACTTTCTGAAATGACCTGCTATAATAAAGTCTATCAAATCAAGACAGAGCAGTCAAAGAAAGGAGAAATCAGATATGCGTACAGGATCTAAGACATACACAACAGTAACAAACATGATCATGACAGAGTCTATGCGAGACATGATGTGTATGTGCCGTATGGAGCGGTTTCGTGTGCGGAAAGATATCTGATTTTATGTGTTGATAGAAATGTAAAACAGGTGTTTCCGCATGGGAGCATCTGTTTTTTGCTGTATAGAAAATTCTTGTGTGAAAGAAAGGGGAACATGTATGGCAGCAATCGAGGTCAGACATCTCTATAAAAGATTTGAACAAAAAGGCGTGACCGTTGAGGCATTAAGCGATATCAACCTGACGGTTGAGCAGGGAGATATCTACGGCATCATCGGTATGTCGGGAGCAGGAAAAAGTACATTGGTACGATGTCTGAATTTCTTAGAGAAACCGACAGAAGGTCAGGTGCTGATCGGTGGACAGGAGCTTGGAACACTGACAGAAAAGGAACTGAGGGGACAGCGCAGTGATATCGCAATGATCTTTCAGAATTTTAACCTTCTGATGCAAAAGAGCGTACTTGACAATGTATGCTTTCCGATGCAGATTCAGGGAAAGAAAAAGAAAGAGGCAAGAGAGCGGGCAAGGGAGCTGCTTAAGACGGTAGGGCTTTCCGAAAAGGAAAAAGCATATCCGGCACAGCTTTCCGGAGGACAGAGACAGAGAGTTGCGATTGCAAGAGCACTTGCATCCGATCCGAAGATCTTATTGTGTGATGAGGCAACCAGTGCCTTAGATCCGCAGACGACCGCTTCGATCCTTTCGTTATTAAAAGAGATCAACGAAAAACTTGGCATCACGATCGTGATCATTACACACCAGATGTCGGTCATCCGTGAGATCTGCAGTCATGTAGCGATCATTGAACATGGTGTGTTAGTGGAAGACGGACTGGTAGAGGACATTTTCTCTCATCCGAAATCAAAGGCGGCAAGGGAACTCATCTTAAGAGATCAGCCGGGCAATAACAATGCGCCTGTGGTAAGTGCAGTACAGGAGCGTATGCAGGGAGATAAAAAGATCCGAATTGTCTTTTCTGAAAATTCCGCATTTGAGCCGGTCATTGCAAATATGATCTTACAGTTTAAAACACCGGTAAATATTTTGCGGGCTGATACCAAAAATGTCGGCGGCGTTGCCAAGGGAGAGATGATCTTAGGGCTTCCAGAGGACAGGCATTTGCAGGTGGATATTGAGGAATACTTAAAAGAAAAAGGACTTGCAGTTGAGGAGGTGACCGAAGATGTGGAGTGAGCAGATCATTTTAATGCTGCTAGAGGGCATTAAGGATACACTTTATATGACATTGACATCAACACTGATCGGTTATGTGATTGGACTCCCAATGGGAATCCTTTTAACCGTGACAGATAAGGACGGCATTCATCCGAATGCAGCGATCTATAAGGTATTAGATGTGATCGCAAACCTGATCCGAAGCGTACCGTTTCTGATCTTACTGATCGTGCTGATCCCGTTTACCAGATTTCTGATCGGAAAAAGCTATGGACCGACAGCAACCATTGTACCGCTTGTCATAGCGGCAGCACCGTATATTGCACGAATGGTCGAATCTTCCTTAAAGGAAGTGGATACAGGTGTCATTGAGGCAGCACGTTCCATGGGAGCATCCAATTTTACCATTGTAACAAAAGTTATGTTAGTGGAGGCGCGTACCTCACTGATCGTAGGAGCAACAATTTCGCTCGGAACGATCTTAGGATATTCCGCCATGGCGGGAACCGTCGGTGGCGGTGGACTTGGAGATATCGCCATCCGTTATGGTTATACCAGATGGCAGACCGATATCATGATCGTGACGGTCATTTTACTGGTGATCTTATTCCAGATCTTCCAGACCGTCGGCATGAAGTTAGCGAGCAATTTAGATCGCAGAAAGTAAATTCAGGCAATGTTTTAAACATTCACATAAACAAGGAGGCAAATCCTCTGCTCTTGCAAAGGCAGTCGCATTTTGCTTCGCAAAACAAGGAGGATCATATTATGAAAAAAAGAGTACTTACAACAATCTTAGCAGGCGTTTTAGCGGTATCTACATTAGCAGGCTGCGGAAGCAGCAACAGCAGCGCAGCAGACAACAGCACCACTTCTGACAGCAACACAACAACAGCAGAAAGCAGTGCTGCAGATAACAGTGCCACTGTAGAAAGTACAGAAGAGCCAATTGTAGCTGATACACAGACCGGAGAGGGTGGTACGATCACCGTAGCAGCTTCTGCAACACCACATGCAGAGATCTTAGAGGAAGCAAAGAAGATCCTTGCAGATCAGGGATGGGATTTAAAGATCACCGTTTTTGATGACTATGTGCTTCCAAATGAGGTAGTAGAGAGTGGCGAGTTTGATGCAAACTACTTCCAGCACATCCCATACTTAGAGAACTTTAATGAAGAAAAAGGAACACACCTTGTAAATGCAGGTGGTATCCACTATGAGCCATTCGGTATCTACCCGGGAACCAAAAAAGATTTATCTGAGTTAGCAGATGGCGACACCATCGCAGTACCAAACGATACCACAAACGAGGCAAGAGCTTTATTACTGTTACAGGATAACGGCATCATTACTTTAAAAGATGGCGCTGGATTAGAAGCAACTGTAAATGATATTGCTGAAAATCCACACAACGTAAAGATCGAAGAGCTTGCAGCAGAGCAGGTAGCAAGAGTTGCACCGGAAGTTGCATTCGTTGTATTAAACGGTAACTACGCATTACAGGCAGGTTATTCTGTTGCACAGGACTCTCTGGCATATGAGACTTCTGATTCCGAAGCAGCAAAAACCTATGTAAATGTTATCGCTGTAAAAGAGGGAAATGAAAACAACGCAGGCATCAAAGCTCTGGTAGATGTATTAAAATCTGATGAGATCAAACAGTACATCAACGATACCTATGACGGAGCTGTTATCCCATTCGAAGACTAATAAAACCAGAATAGTTTCGGCTGGAGAATTGCATATTTCTCAGGTAAAATAAATACAGTTTTTCCGGTATCCGGTTAAAAAAATCTGATGTATATTAAAAATAGCATCAGATTTTTTTGAATAGCAGAGGAGTGACCATATGTTTACTGAGAATAATACGATGAATGAGATTTTAAATACAGAGCCGGTCGGAAGGACAATCGGAAATCTGTTCCCGGGCTGTTTTATGGCGCGTGTGAGGGAGGAACACAGGGATCACACGATGGCGCAGATCGCGAAGGAAGATACGATGGAGTGGGGAGCTCCATTTTTAGTGGATGCGTTTTTAGAGTGTGCAAACCTGATCCTGGAAAATGCAAAAACCGGGAAATTCAAATACATCCCATTGTGGAGCGCAACAGAGGAAGCCACGAAGGAGACGTTGCCGCACTGGAAAAACGGACTCCCGGATGCAAACTTAAATACGGAGGAAGGTGTCTGGCTGTTTACCGGAGATCCGGCTGTGGACAATGAGGCTTTTGCACATACCGCTGGCAGTGCATCCATCCCGCCGTATCAGTCAGTTGCCATTTCAGAAGAAAAAAGAAAGACAAAAGGGCAAAAACCGGCAGTGATCTTTTGCCCGGGCGGTGGCTATGAGATGGTGTCTTTTTATAATGAGGGACTCCAGCTGGCACAGCGGATGGAACGGGACGGCGGTTACAAGGCATTTATCTTATGCTATCGGATCCGCCCGAATTACTATCCATTGCCGCAGATGGATCTGGCAAGAGCCGTGATGTATGTGCGTGCGCATGCGGTGGAATATCAGGTCGATCCAAATCGGATCGTGGTCGTGGGAGCATCTGCGGGCGGTCATCTCTGCGCGAGTGATGTAGGACGGATTTTGCGGACATTCAAAATAAAAAAGAATGTGGAGGTAACAG